>Ga0075421_100010758_pt1 | contig 11312 bp, 4 predicted proteins | sample SoiMetdeltSBSDD5_FD_75292 | JGI IMG/M metagenome (GOLD analysis project Ga0075421, IMG submission 75292) | Bulk soil microbial communities from a Populus tree surrounding site in Tennessee, USA - Soil MetaG P. deltoides SBSDD5 | ecosystem: Environmental > Terrestrial > Soil > Tree plantation...
CCCGGTCCAGGAGGTTTCAGTCGGAATTGTATCAAATGAGACTGCAGCTCTTTGTTTTCACGGTGTAGTCAATTCTGACCCTCGGAGTTAAATCAGAAACCAGCATGGTGAAACCCCTCGATAAGACGGAGACAAGAGACATGTCAAGAATTTCAGTTATCGGCATACTTTTGGCGTTTTCGGCTGTAGCTTTCGCACAAAGCGGAAGTAGCACGATTTCGGGTACCGTCAAGGACGCGACCAATGCAGCCGTGCCTAGCGCAAGGATCAAGATAGTCAATCTGGATTCCGGAGTTCAGCTCGAGACGGTGACGAACGAGGCGGGACTCTATCGGGTCGGCGCCTTGCTGCCAGGCCGTTATCAGGTGGAAGTCGATGCCAGCGGGTTCGACCACATCACGCGAGGACCGATCACGCTCCAGGTAAGCCAAACGGTCGCCATAGACGTAACGGTCGAAATCGGCAAGCAGACCGAAGCAGTGATAGTGACCGAGGCTGCCCCGCTTACTGAGTCGCAGTCTTCCAACGTCGCGCAGACCGTCAACCGCCAGATGCTGGCCGGCCTGCCGCTTCCGAATCGGGCCGCTTCATCATTGGCTTCTCTAGCGCCGGGCGTCATTATGGTGGATCCAGGAACTGGGACGGCAGAGAACTACCCTGTGTTTACGGTGGCGGGAGGGCGGACGCGTAATCAGACGTTTGTACTGGATGGAGGAAACGTGTCGAACGCGGTGGGCTTGACACGGAACCAGCAGCTTACGAGTCTGCCGGTCGACGCCATGCAGGAATTTCAGGTAGTCGCCAACAACTACTCGGCAGAACATGGCCATTCGACTGGCGGGATCGTCCTGATGTCGACTCGGGCCGGCACTGGCGAGTACCATGGGAGCCTGTTTGAGTCGCTTCAGAACGACGTGCTGAATGCCCGAAACTTCTTCGCGCCCAGCCGGCAACCGATTCGCTTGAACCAGTTCGGCGGTTCCTTTGGAGGCCCAGTACGCAAAGACAAGACGTTCTTCTTTTTCACCTGGGAGCAAACGCGGCAGTTAACCAGCGACACGATCGCTTCAACAGTTCCAACTCTGTTGAATCGCGCGGGGGATTTCTCGGATCTTCGCACCAGCTCTGGCGCGCCGGTCCTCATCTACGATCCGGCGACAACGTCCGGGATCAATAGGCTGCCGTTTCCTGGCAATAAGATTCCGCCGGAGCGATTTGACCCCGTAGCGCTCGCCGCGCTCAATTACTATCCGGCGCCAAACAGCCCGGGAACGATTACCAATTCGAACAACTATATCGGAAGCTCGGCGAATCGGCTCAATCGAGATATTGTGGTAGGGCGGCTGGACCATCGCTTAACGGCTTCAGATCTGTTGACGGTCCGGTACTACATTAACGATAGCGATACCCACAACAGCGGTACCTATGGTATCCCGGAAGCGGATCCACTGGGAGACATCACTGACGTTCGGGTGCAGAGCATTCTGGGCGCATACACGCATATCTTTAGTCCTGCCCTATCCAACGACCTTCGTTTCACCTACCTGCGGCGAAAGTTCAACGATTCACGACCCGGCGCCGGGGAGAACCTCGCCCGCCAGATCGGTCTGACAGGTGTGACTGATGCTGCTTTCCCGGCTTTCACCATCCCGGGTTATGCAACGCTCGGCAATCCTGCTGCAGTGGCCCGGTTTCAGACTCCGATCCTCGACCGGCAGATCCTGAACGCGCTCTCCTGGTACAAAGGCAAGCACGCGTGGAAGTTCGGTGGCGAGTTCCGCGCCGGCGCGAACGATGAGATCCGTGACCGAGGCTCGGCCGGCAATTTCACGTTCAGCCCTCTCATCACACGCCTCCCTGGAGTGGCGGGTACTGGAAATGCCTTGGCCAGCTTTCTGCTCGGAGAAGTGAACGCAGCAAGCATCCAAATTTCTGACAAGATCCAGACCCGAGCTTCTTACGTCGCATTCTACGCACAGGACGACTGGCGAATCACTGATCGTCTCACCATTAATGCCGGCTTGCGTTGGGAGGCGGAATTCCCGCGCAGAGAGATCAATAACAGAATGAACTCGTTTGACGCGACGGCCATCAATCCTGTGTCCGGCACCGCCGGGGTGGTCACATTCGCCGGTCTCGGTGGCACTCCGGAGCGAGCATTCGCCACCGACGGGAATAACTTTGGGCCGCGCCTGGGCTTCGCTTATCGGATTCCCGGGAACCGTGAGACAGTCATTCGCGGCGGCGGCGGCATCTTCTATGGCCAGACCGTCAGCAACACCATCGGCGATACCGCTTCTTTGGGATTCTCAGACGCAGCCAGTTACGTAGTGGCTCAGGCCGAGTTCCAGAGCGCTTTGCGGCTCCGAGACGGCTTTCCCGCGTTTTCGCGGCAGCCGCTCACGCCTGCCTTTGGGGCGGTGCCTCTCGGTCAAAGGCCGAATACCGCGATATCGTTCTTCAATCCCAAGCAGGTAGCTCCCCTCTCCTACCAGTACAATCTGGGTATTCAACGGGAAGTTGCACGCGACCTGCTCTTCGAAGTCGGCTATATGGCCAATGTCAGCCACCATCTGACGGCGAACGATTTCAGCCTTAACCAGGTGGCACCGGAGCTCATGGGCCCAGGTGACGCGCAGCGATGGCGTCCTTTCCCGCAGTTCAGTAACGTCACCTGGATCAATCCCTCCATCGGCAATTCGACCTATCACGCAGGTTTCGTCCGGGCGGAAAGGCGGTTCTCGAACGGATTCTCTTTCCTGGCTCACTACACCTTTTCGAAGTTTCTGGATGATGTCGAATCGGCCAATGAATATGGAATCACGGGAAACTACATGGACGCTTACAATCGCCAACTGGACAAAGGGCGGAGTGGCAGCGATGTTCCGCATCGCCTGATGCTGACGGTGCTCTACGAGATCCCTTCTTTCCGTGGGAATCGCTTTGCGAGCGCGGCACTGGGCGGCTGGAAAGTCGGCGTTCTCCAGACGGCGCAGTCCGGAGCACCCTTTACAGTGATCACCGCGGCCAACACCACCAACGCATTTCCAACAGGACCGCTGCGGCCGAATCTCTCACGCGATCCCTCATTGCCCTCCGGCGAACGGACGATCACTCGCTGGTTCGACACCATCGCCTTTGGTGCGCCGGCGCCCTTCACATTCGGCAACTCACCTCGCTCAGGCCTGCGTGGTGCCTCGCTCGTAACCACGGACCTGACTCTGGAGAAGAGCTTCTTTATCACCGAGCGCTGGAAGTTCGATCTGCGCGGCGAGTTCTACAATCTGTTGAACCACGCCAATTTCAACATCCCAGGATTTACCTTCGGGGCACCCGACTTCGGCGTGGTGTCAAGCGCTCGTCCGGGCCGTACGGTGCAGCTAGCGTTTCGCCTAAGCTTCTAGCCGTGGTTCGCCAACAATCAAGGATGAAAGATCGTAATCGTTCTCCCATGGTCGTTCTCGTCTCTCGCTCTGTCTTTGCATTCCGGTGAAGACAATTCTTGTCCCGAAAACGCCGGGATGCCCTTACAATGAGTCTTGTGCTGAGTGTTTGCTCCTGTGCTTGTCGAACGGTTCGGTCCTGAATCGTCCTCAGGGTTATCCTATCCAGCTCAATGCGAAGCGCAGTTGTCTTCGTGCAGTCTGGCCGAACAACCCGGTTTGAGCCAAACACAGTCTGCGCTTGTCAGATTCGTCAAAGTCCTTGACCCAGCCGGTAACTCCCTCTGAGCTTCCTCAGCAGTGAGTCCATCCGGAAATAGAGCAGAACGGACTTCATTTCGTGTTCCGGCGCGCGTCTCAAGGCAGGAGCCCGAAACGTCGTGCCTCCCAGCACGGTTCACAAACGCGCTCTTTCCCGTAGCTTGGCTGCTTCTGTGGTGCCTGTCGCGGCGCGCTTCCCGTTTGAGACGCGCTGCGGGGCCCGGCACAACGGCTGCAAATCGTCAGACCACGACTCAAGGGCTGTTGCCTTTGATAACCCTGGCTGGTCATACTCGTCGTCGACCTCGCTCTCGTCCTCCGAATCGATAGGCCGAGACTTATCACGATTCCAGAAACGGGAACCAGATTCTCGTAACACCGTCAAGGATCGGCTCAGAACAAGCCGAGACGGAAGGATACCATGGCCGACTTCTACCAAAACATTGTGCCCACCTTCACCCGGCTGGAGAATGAAGATCTGATTCAGATGGAGGAGTCGCTGACCAAGGCAGCCTTGCGCCTGCCGATTGGAGTCATGATCCCAGCTCTGTTCCAGGACCTCTCTTCCCCTGCTATGCAGAGCATCATTCACGAGCTCTCCAGCATGAACTTCATTAGCCGTGTTTACATCATTCTCGACCGAGGAACTCCGGAAGAGTATCTGGAGGCGCAGGAAATCGTCCGGCCACTGAAGAATAAGGCTCGCATTTTGTGGAATGACTCGCCGACCGTTCAGTCCGTGATCGCGCGGATCAACGAAGTACTTCCCGTCGGTCCACGAGGCAAGGGCCAAGCGATCTGGACCGGGTTAGGTTATGCCCTGGGGAAGAGTGAGGTGTCCGTCCTTGCCTTCCACGACGCCGATGTTCTGACCTACGATCGCGGGTTCCTGCTGCGGCTGCTCTATCCGGTGGTGCGGTTGCGCTATCAGTTCTCCAAGGGATTCTACGCGCGCTACTCCGACCGTTTGCACGGCCGTGTCGTGAGGCTGTTCTATTTCCCGTTTGTCAAAGCCCTGCGAAAGATCCTGCAGAAGATCGACTTTCTCGAGTACATGTCTGATTTCCGCTACCCGCTCTCGGGTGAGTTCGCCACTTTTGCCAGCATCGCCAACGAGCTTCGTTTTCCCTCCGACTGGGGAATTGAGGTGGGCCTGCTGTCGGAGATGTATCGCATCGTGCGGCCACACAGAATCTGTCAGGTCGAGATCACACCCCGTTACGATCACAAGCACCAGGAAGCTGGACAAGATCCCACATCGGGGCTCGCTCGAATGGTTTCCGACATTGCGCGGACTTTCTTCACACAGCTCAGCTCCGGCGGATGTGTTCTAAACACTGACACGTTGCGGGCCTTGAAACATACCTATATGGCCAACGCCCGAGGCTATGTGAAAACCTACGAAGACTACTCCAAGATGAACACTTTCACCCCGTTTGATATGCATCAGGAGTTGGGATCGATCGAAGTGTTTGCCAGTGTTCTCGAACGCGCCTTTGAGGAGTTCCAGAGCCATCCCTTTGGTTCGCCACTCATTCCCGAATGGCGCCGCATTGAAGTGGCCCTAGATGGTATCCTGCCGGAACTTGCTGCAGCGTTTGACAATCCGAGTTCAAAAGTCACCGCGAGGTCTCGATGAGGTAGGCGTTCGAATCCCAACTCAGCAAAGACGACCTGGTAACTCTGTCAATTCGTCTTGCGAGAGCCCATCAGGGTTCTGCCTTGCACACCTCGAAGTCGATGTCTCAACGTCGAAGGTGACCTCCATATTCTGCTCTGATACTTCTTGACTTGACCTGCAAAAAGATCTAGAAGATCCTGTCATTGAATCGTTTCAACATCGTGTTCCCAGAAAACTCAGCACAGTTCAACATTGGACACCACTAAAGGGCCAATGGGTTGGACGGGGCCTGCCAAACAAAAAGAAGATCCTGCTGGGAGCTACTTTAGGTCCACCGCTCGTGAACCCAAATCGTTCCACGCGGAATGCCAAAAACGCCCTCCTGCGATGGAGGAGGATGAGTTCATGTCTGCCGGGATGATGATGAGGCGGGATAGACTCTTGCCCACGCCGTGGGGCGCGCCCATCACAACGATCTTCGGCACCCTTATGACGTCAGACAAGACAAACGCTCAGCATCGTAACACAGGACGATGCTGATTTCATGATCCAAGAGGAAGCGCCAATGAGTGAGTCGCCCATGACTTATCGAGCAAGATGATTTTTCGAGTGAGTGAATTTCGGGAGCGGGAGGCGATGATATGGTTATCGTGGAGTCCTACGCCGTTGCAGTTGTCCTCTGCTTGATCACGATGCTTTGCTGGGGTTCCTGGGCCAACACGCAGAAGCTTGCCAGCATAAAGTGGCCATTTCAACTTTTCTACTGGGACTATTCCCTTGGCGTATTGCTGTTCGCTCTTTTGATGGCGTTCACGTTGGGGAGTGTGGGATCGGCAGGCCGGAGCTTTACAGACGACATGAGTCAGGCCAGCAGCCAAGCGTTTCACTCCGCTCTTTTGGGCGGAATCATTTTCAACCTGGCCAATATTCTTTTGGTTGCCGCAATCGATATTGCGGGCATGGCTGTGGCTTTTCCCATCGGTGTAGGCATTGCGTTAGTCCTGGGGGTGGTTACGAATTATATGGCTGCTCCTGTGGGCAATCCTGTGCTCTTGTCCTTAGGTGTCGGAGGAGTGACCCTTGCCATCATCATAGATGCCGTGGCTTACCGGAAGTTACCTTCGCAAGGACAGAAAACCACTGCTAAGGGAATTGTCATTTCGGTTTTGGCAGGGGTACTAATGGGTTTCTTCTATCGCTTCGTAGCAGCATCGATGTCGACAGATTTTGTCAATCTTGAAGCGGGCAAATTCAGCCCATACAGCGCCATGGTCGTCTTCTCGATCGGACTATTTCTATCAAACTTCCTGTGGAACACCTTGGTGATGGTGAAGCCCTTTGTCGGTGATCCTGTCCCCTTCGGAGATTATTTTCGCAAAGGGGATACTCGATTACATCTGATCGGGATCCTGGGGGGCATGATTTGGAGCCTTGGTATGTTCCTAAGTGTCATCGCTTTTGGAACGGCGGGACCAGCCATTTCCTATGGGCTGGGACAAGGAGCAACCATGGTCGCCGCCCTTTGGGGAGTGTTCATCTGGAAGGAATTCAAGGAGGCCCCTGCCGGAACCAACAAGCTGCTGACATTGATGTTCGCCTCTTTCATTGTTGGGCTGGGTTTGATTATTTTCGCGCGAATCGCGTAGGCGCGGGATGGGTCGGCCAAAACGGTCTGATACCAGCAAATCATCGCTAATCAGCCCCAGGTCACGGCAGCGGCAATACGAAAACACAAAGTATCGTCCCTTTTCTAAAGCCCTCGGGATGAAAGCTGACAGCTGACACCAAGCGGCTCGCAGCTTGATGAGGCCACCATGAGCAAACCTATCGTTGTTCTCGGAAGCCTGAATATGGATTTTGTGGTTCAGATGGACAAACTTCCTCTGCCTGGGCAAACGATCAGTGGGCGGGGATTTCAAATGTTGCCCGGCGGGAAAGGCGCCAATCAGGCTTATGCAGTGGGCCGACTGGGCGGCCGAGGGAAGATGATCGGCCGTGTCGGAAAGGATGTCTTCGGCCAACAGTTGAAATCTAACTTGGAATCGGCGGGAGTAGATACTCAGGGTGTTCAAGTTACTGATGATGAATCGACTGGAGTAGCCCTGATCCTGGTTGAGGCCGGAGGTCAGAATCAGATTGTGGTAGTCCCAGGAGCTAATGGAACGCTTGGTCCGCAAGATGTGCAGGCCAACTGGGAAGCCTTTGACGATGGATACCTGCTGATGCAATTGGAATCTCCGTTGGAGACTGTGGAGGCAGCAGCTGCACTGGGGCGAGAAGGCGGCATGATGACCATTTTGGATCCAGCGCCAGCACGTTCTCTGGGTTCCAGGCTCTTGCGTCACATCGATCTGATAACACCTAACGAAAGCGAAGCCCTCGTGCTCCTGGGATCCAGTGGAAGCACAATCTCATTGCAGGAAGCCCCAGAGATCGCCAGGCGACTGCTGGGCCTCGGTCCGAAACACATCCTTCTGAAGTTAGGAGAGAAAGGGGTCTGGCTGGCAGATGGAAGACGCAGCCTCCACTTTCCTTCCAAAAAAGTGGAGGCCATCGATACGACCGCTGCCGGCGATACGTTTAATGGCGCCCTAGCGGTGGCCCTGGCTGAAGGAAAGACCTTGGAAGAAGCTGCCACCTTTGCGAACTGCGCTGCTGCCCTCTCTGTTACCCGGCTAGGCGCGCAAGCATCTATTCCTAGCCGGTTGGAAGTGGATGCCTCCCTTCAAGCCACACGGTTCTAATTGCTCCTTTGTCGCCTATGGAACTAGAGCTTGTTGGAGAGACTCTATGTGGTGCATGCCTGCAAATTTGTTTAACACGAAGATAGCGCTCCGACAGACCAAGACCAAAGGACGCAGTTCTGTGGCAGGCCACTGAGGAATCATACGTCATCATAGAATTTCTGATTGACAAAGAGGTCAGTGGCGTGTATTTTTGAATCGTTTCAACCCCAAAAAATCAAGACACTCTCGGACAGAGTCATGTTCGTAAACAGGCAGAACCCACTAAAAGGAGGGTCTCCCATGAAGAGGATACCAATGACCTTGCTGGCCATCCTGCTGCTGGCCACGACAGCGTTGGCTCAATTCACATTGCGTAGTGGCGTTAGCGGACTTGTCACTGACCCTTCCAAAGCCGTCATGCCCAATGTTCAGGTGGTGCTGAAGGATTTAGACCGTAATCAGACCTTCACCAGCACGACCAACGAAAGCGGCCTATATTCGTTTGCGAATTTAACTCCGGGTCGCTACCAGGTTTCGGTAGAACAGGCAGGTTTTCGTAAGGCGGTTTCTGACGTCATTGTTGTTGCCAGCCAAGAGACGGCACGAGTGGATCTATCCCTGCAACTGGGTGAAGTGTCGAGAGTGGTGGAGGTGAAAGCAGCCGCTCCCCTACTCCAAACCGAGCAAGCGGTAGTGGGTGGGCTGGCAGATCGCAAGTTCGTAGAGACCCTCCCTGTCCTCGGGCGCAATTTCACCAGCTTCGTGAATCTGGCGCCCAACATCAGTACGTCGCCTCGGCCTAACGAGGGAACGACTTGGGCCGTCGGCTCTCAGCACGTAGTCGGCGGTGTGAACTACATCGCGGGTGGCGGCGGAGATAACGGCTTTTACATGAACGGCGCCAACGTCAACGACAACTGGGTGGGTGGCCTAAGCTATTCTCCCTCCATCGAAGCGGTATCGGAAGTCAAAGCTGACGTGGCCAATTTCTCAGCGGCCAATGGGCGAGATGTTTCGACTTTGAACGTCACTACGCGGGGTGGTGGCAGCCAGTACCATGGAGCCATCTTTGATTACCTGCAGAACACTGCTTTCAATGCCTGGAACCCGTTGACCAAAGCACTGGCTGAACCGGGTCAGGAAAAGGATTTCTTCCAGCGTAACCAGTTTGGGGGGAGTGCCGGTGGCCCCATCGTGATACCGAAAGTCTACAACGGCAGAGAGAAGGCTTTCTTTTTCGTCAGCTATGAACAGATGATTGAAAATCGTGGAGGCGCGAGTGCTATCTACCGCGTTCCGACAGAAGCGGAGCGGCAGGGCGACTTCAGCGAACTGTTGCGACGTTTTCCCGATGATCCCAATTTCGTTTTGTATAATCCCTACTCAACAGTCATCGACGCTGATGGGAACAGCATCAGGACTCCGATCCCAAACAATGATCTGCGGCTGGCTACAAAACCGGATGGATCTCCCATTATTGATCCCAGAGCCCAAGATTTGTTAGGGCTGTTTCCACTGTCCAATGGTTACCAAAACCCCACCAATCCGAATGACCTGAGTAACTACCGGACATCTTTCAAGAACGGGAATGACAATTACCGATTCGACAGTCGTTTCGACTACCGGATCACTAACAATGACAACGTTTATGTTAGCTTTTCAAAGTCCTTCGGAAGCGATGACAATGGAGGAGGATTGTTCCCCCCACTGGCCGCCAATGTCGAGGACGGCTCGTACCTGGTCACGGCAAACTACGCGCGAGTCTTCTCGCCAAGTCTGACGAACGAGTTCCTCTTCTCTACGGGCCGAGGGCGCCTCTTTAGCGTCGACCAGAAGGTGCGCGATTACATGGCCGACACGAGCACCTTGCGCAACAAGTATTTTCAGAACATCGGGTCAGGTGAAGATCAGGGGGCCTACGGCTTTAATATTCAGGACTACTACGACTTTGGTCATGGAGAAGTCTTCATGGCTTCCAATCCCACCTGGCAGTTCTCCGATAACCTAAGCTGGCTCAAAGGTAGCCACTCGTTGAAGCTGGGCGTCAACTATTTTTGGAAGCAAGAGTTGGATTGGGATTTCATTCGGTCGGTTAATTTCGATAGCACGTTCACGCGAGCAGGAAGTGTGGGGGAATCTCGAGGAGGAGACTCTGTAGCCAGCTTCTTGACCGGAATCCCGAGCCTAGATGGTGAAAGCGCAATGGTACAAAGATATAACTTTACCGGAGGAAAGGAAACAGATCCGGAGTTGGACTTCATCAATGCCTACTGGGGGTTTTTCGTTGAAGATAAGTGGCAGGTCAACCCCAAATTGACACTGAGTCTGGGGCTTCGCTATGACTTGCCCAGACCGGTTTATTCAGGTAACAGGTACGGCCAGGCCATCGTGGATTTCAACACTCCAGGTTGGCAGCTGGCGATCCCCGGCCGAGCTCAAGGGCTTCCACACCATTATGTTCCAGCCGACAAGAACAACCTGGCTCCGCGAATCAGTCTGGCTTATCGTCTCCATTCCGACTTTGTCGTTCGCGCAAGTTACGGAATCTTTTACGTGTCCGGTCTCAGCGCCACTCAATCACAGCTGCAATTTGGATCGGTCCCTGGCTATGTTGGAGACGAATTCACCAATGCGCGCTTCGGTGTCCACGACGACCTGCCGTACCTGAAATTCGACGACATATTTCCTCCACAGGCCAGTGTCGAGTTAGGTCTTTATCCGGTGAGTACAGGAACTGGAACTGGATACTTCGACTACACCGCCGAGATTCATTTTTCCGACAAAGAGTCCAAGACGGTACCTTACTACCAGCGCTACATGCTCGAATTGCAGAAGGGGCTTGGATCCAACACAGTCCTCTCCTTTTCGTATTTGGGAGGGCGCGGCACCAAGCTCCCCAACTTCGAGAATCTGAATATTCCGTCCTACCGCACAGGCTGGACCTCCGAGGACGAGATTAATAGTGCCAGGCCTAACAATAACGGCCGTTTCAGTAATGTCCGCGTGCTGCGTCATGGCTTCAACTCCTTCTACAACGCTTTCACCGTCAGGATGCAGAGGAATCTGAGCCAGGGACTACAATTTGTCTCTCACTACACCTTTTCAAAGACGGTAGCGGACTCGCAGGGCTACAACATCGAGAATCTGGGATTGTACCCACCCCGGTGGGACTGGAACCGGCATTTGGGCCGCGGAGAGCAGCCCTATTCTCACCCTCACCGGTTTGTCTCAGCCGTGACCTACGATATCCCATGGGGTAAA
>Ga0075421_100010760_pt1 | contig 11312 bp, 9 predicted proteins | sample SoiMetdeltSBSDD5_FD_75292 | JGI IMG/M metagenome (GOLD analysis project Ga0075421, IMG submission 75292) | Bulk soil microbial communities from a Populus tree surrounding site in Tennessee, USA - Soil MetaG P. deltoides SBSDD5 | ecosystem: Environmental > Terrestrial > Soil > Tree plantation...
GCGCATGACGGCGAGCTGGCGGGCCTGGTTCATCGAGACGACGATCGTGCGCGCCGCGCCGTCGGTCTCCTGGGCCCGCGAATAGCTGAGGTAGAGCGGAAAGCCGATCGCCGACAGGATCGAGATGACGGCGACCAGTATGACCAGCTCGACGACCGAGAAGCCGGCCGAGCCCGGCCGGAAACTACGCCCGAGGATCGCGGTGCTTTTCGTCATCTTCCCACTCGCTTTGAGCACATGGGGCATCACAGCAATGTCCATCCGCGGACGGTTAGAGCAATGGGTATGCCACGGCGTGTCAGCCGTCGAAACACGGACTTAGCGGGCGAGTTGTCCGGAGTGTGACAAATTGCTAAGCGCGTCCTGACAAAGAACGGCCATTCGCAATTCGCCCAATGATTCCGGAAAGGTACGGGACCCCCGCTCGGGCATGGAGCCCATCTACTTATTTCTGTACGGGAGGACCCCTTCAGCAAGTCTTAAGGCGTCGTCGGGTACCTCTGCAGTTGAGGACATGCGCATCCACTCATACGCCGGCGTCGTCCCGATGGCTGTCGCGGCACTCCTGGTTTGCGCCCAATCGGCCGCGAGCCAGCTGACGCTCGCGGACGCGCTCGCGCTGGCGCTCCGCGACAATCCAACGTTGCGGGCCAAGCAGCTCGAGCTGCGGACGGCCAAGGCCAACGAGGTGACGGCCGGCTTGCGGCCGAACCCGACCGCCAGTTATCTCGCCGAACAGTTCGGCGGATCCCCGGACGAGCAGCAGCACACGGTCACCCTGAGCCAGCCGCTCGAGCTTGGCGGCAAGCGCCAGCGGCGCATCGATAGCGCCCGCGCCGGCACGCGCGTGACAACGGAAGAGATCGAAGACGTTCGCCGGCAAACGATCCTTCAGGTCAAGAAGGCCTTCAATGACGTGCTCGTCGCCCAGTCGATGCTCGCCCTCGCCGACGACAACCTCCGCACGCTCGACGAAGTCGAACGTCTGCAGCGACTGCGCGTCGAGAAAGGCGATATCTCCGAGCTCGAGCTGACGCGGATCGAGGTCCAGCGGTATGCGTTCGAGCGTGACGCCGCCGATTCCCGTCAGGCCATCGATGTGGCCAGGATCGCGCTGCGGGCGGTCACCGGTGTCGATGCGGTCGCCCCGATCTTTACCGTCGTCGGCTCGCTCGAGTATCGCGACGTTCGGCCGGATCGCGACCAGCTGATGCGCACGGCGCTCGACACGCGGCCCGATCTTCGGGCCGCCGAAGCCGGACGCGCCAAGGCGCGCGCGGATCAGGCGCTGGCACGGGCCAACGCCTGGTGGGACGTGAGCCCGCAGATCGAGTACCAGCGGATCGGACCCGACAATCGGGTTGGCTTCGGGTTCAGTTTTCCGCTCAGGCTGTTCGACCGGAACCAGGGCGAGATCGCCAGGACCACGAATGAGATTACCCGCGCGGACGCGCTTCGCCAGGCCAGCGTTGTGCAGGTCCTCGCCGAGCTCGACACCGCGCTCACGAGCGTCGCCGTCGAGCGAAGCAAGCTCACGCTCCTGCGCGATATCTATTTGCCGAAGGCACAGAAGGCGCGCGATACCATCGAGTTCGCCTACCGGCGCGGCGCCGTGCCGCTGCTCGATTTCCTCGATGCGCAGCGGACGTACCGCGAAACGGCGCTCGAGCAAACGAAAGCACTCGGAAACTACCTGGCTGCGCTGTACCAGCTCGAGGCGGCCGTTGGCCGGCCACTGGAAGACTGACATGCTCCCTCACGCTGTTCGTGGTCCCGCTTTCGCGTTGATGACACTCCTCGTTGCATCGAGCGCCGCCGGTTGTAGCCCGGGGAGCGCGGAAGCGCCCACGCGATCCACGAAGGCCAATCGCGACCCCGCCGCGCCGGCCGCGTTGACGAAGGACAATGGCGACGTCGTCGTGGCGCCCGGCTCGCCGCAAGCCGGGCAGCTGAAGATCGAGCCCGTCGCCATGCGCGACATCGCCATGGACGAGGTGCTGGCACCTGGCCGCGTCGGTATCGATCCAAACCGCACGTCCCGACTCCTGCTTCCGGTCGCCGGGCGAGTCGTCGCCGTCCTGGCCAGGGTGGGCGACACGGTCGAGCAGGGCCAGCCGGTGCTCTCCGTCGACAGCCCCGACGCCGACGCGGCAATCGCAGCCATGCTGCAGGCGGAGGCTTCCGAGCGCCAGGCCGACGCGGCGCTCCGCAAAGCGGACGCCGATGTCTCGCGCACGACCGAGCTCTACGAGCACCGTGCCGTCGCCGAGAAAGATCTCCTGGGAGCGCAGAATGATCGAGCGCAGGCTCAGGCGGCCGTCGAGACCGCCCGCGCCGCACGCCACCAGGCTCGGCGAAAGCTCGAGCTGCTCGATCTCAAGCTCGGAGACCTCCGGCAGATCATCCAGGTGCGCGCGCCGCTGAGTGGCAAGGTGCTCGAGGTCAACGTGGCGCCGGGCGAATACCGCAACGACACCGGGACCCCGCTGATGACGATCGCCGATCTCAACCGCGTCTGGATCTCTTCGGACGTTCCAGAGTCGGCCATCCGGCTGATCCACGTCGGTGAGCGGGTCAGGATCACGCTGGTCGCCTACCCGAACGAGGAGTTTCAGGGGCGCGTCACACGCATCGCCGACGTGCTCGATCCGCAGACGCGGACCGTGAGGGTCCACATCGAGATGGCGAATCCCCAGGGCCGCTTCCGACCCGAGATGTTCGTCACGATCCTGCACTCGGGAGCCACGCGGCCGATGCCGGTCGTCCCTGTCGGCGCGATCGTGCTCGAGTACGGACACGAGATCGTGTTCGCCGAACGGGAGCCGGGGCACTTCGAGCGACGCGAGGTAACTCTCGGCCCGCGGAGCGGCGACTTCGTGCCGGTCATCGGCGGGCTCCGCGCCGGCGAGCGAATCGTCGTCGACGGCGGCGTGCTCCTGAAAGATCGCTGAGACCTAGTCGTGCTCGCGCGCGTGCTCACGCTCGCGCTGGCCCGCCGCGGCGCCGTGCTCGCCGCCGCGCTGATCCTGGTCATCGGCGGCGTCTGGGCGTTTCGTCAGCTCAAGCTCGAAGCCTATCCGGACATCTCGGACCCGGGCGTGGTGGTGATCACGCCGTATCCGGGATTTGCCGCCGAAGAGGTCGAGCAGCAGGTCACGATTCCGATCGAGCGGGCCCTCAACAACACGCCGAACGTCGTCGCGCGACGCTCGCGCACGATCTTCGGGCTCTCGGTCGTCGAGCTCACCTTCGCGGACAGCACCGACGACTATTTCGCGCGGCAGCTGGTCCTGGAGCGCCTGCGCGACGCCGACCTGCCGGACGGGGTCACGCCGACCCTCGGACCGTTGTCGGCGGGGATCGGCGAGATGTATCGCTACACGCTTCAGGGGAGCGGCTACGACGCGATGCGCCTGCGTGAGGTCCAGGACTGGGTGCTCACGCCCCGGCTCCTTCAAGTGCCCGGCGTGGCCGACGTCGTCACGTTCGGCGGCCAGGTCCGCCAGTATCAGATCGAGATCGATCCGCGGGCGCTCGATCGGTACAAATTCAGCGTGCGGCAGCTCGCGGATACGGTGAAGAGCAACAACCGCAACGCCGGCGGCGCGCTCCTCGACGTGGGTCAGCAGTCGCTTCCGATCCGGGGCTCCGGCCTGATCCGCTCGCCCGAGGACATCGGCCAGATCGTGCTCGACGCGACGAAGGGCGTGCCGGTCTTCGTGCGGGACATCGGCCGCGTCAAGATCGGTGCGATCCCTCAGACCGGTATCTTCGCCCTCAACGACCAGCCGACGGGCATCGGTGGCGTCGAGGGCATCGTGCTCATGCGGCGCTGGGAGAACCCGAGCGAGGTTCTGGACGCCCTGCACGCAACCGTCGACGAGTTGAACGAGAGCCGGCTTCCGCAGGGTGTTCGCATCGTGCCGATCTACGACCGCACGGACCTCGTCCGCAACACGCTACGCACGGTGTCGCGCGTGCTGCTCGAAGGTTTCGTGATCGTGACGACAGTATTGCTCCTGTTCCTGCTGAGCGTACGAGCGGCACTCCTGACGGCGCTGGTCATCCCGCTGTCCTTACTGTTCGCGTTCGTCTGCATGCGCCTGGCCGGGGTCTCGCTGAGCCTGCTCAGCATCGGCGCGATCGATTTCGGCATCATCGTCGACGCGACCATCGTCATGGTGGAGCGGATCATCCACGAGCTGGCCCGCCGCGATGACGCGAGCTCCGACGGAGGTCTGAGGAGCACGATCCGCGGCGCCGCCCTCCACGTCCAGCGCCCGATCGTGTTCTCGCTGCTGATCATCATCGCCGCCTACATTCCGCTGCTCACGCTCGAGCGCGTCGAGCGCCGGCTCTTCACGCCGATGGCCATGACGGTGTGCTTCGCGCTGGTCGGTTCACTCGTCCTGAGCCTCACGCTGGTGCCGGCGGTGGCGACCGTCGTGTTTCGCGGCGCCCGCCCAGCCCGGCGACATCGCGCGCTCGAGTGGCTGACCGCCCGGTACGCGCGGCTCGCGGACATCGGCGTTCGGCATGCCGCGGTCACGGTGAGCGTGGCCGTCGTGCTGGTCGGAGCCGCCTTGTGGCTCGGCGCGCGGCTCGGTTCCGAGTTCTTGCCGCAGCTCGACGAAGGGGTCATCTGGGTGCGCGCAAGCCTGCCGCCGGGGATCTCGGTGGAGAAGTCCGCTCAGATGGCCGCTGTCATGCGAGGTCTCATGCGGCAATCACCGGAAGTGAAGATGGTGATGTCCCAGACCGGCCGGAACGAATCCGGCACGGATCCGTTCGGACCCAACCGGAACGAGTTCCTGCTGGATCTCACGCCCTACGACTCGTGGCCGAGGGGCAAGACGAAGGCCGCACTGGTAGACGAGCTGTCGCGCAGGCTGCAAGCCGCCATTCCCGGGGCGTCGTTCAATTTCACGCAGCCCATCATCGACACGTCGACGGAGATCGCGACCGGATCTTCCGCGGATCTCGCCGTCATTGTGACCGGCTCCGACCGGGGACAGCTGAGGGGGCTCGCGACCCAGGTGCTTCAGCTCTTGCGGCCGATCCGCGGTGCCGCCGATACCTCGATCGAGCAGGAGGCCGATCAGGCCCAGCTCCGGATCGCGGTGAATCGGTACCGCGTGGCGCGCTACGGCATCAATGTCAGCGACGTCCAGGACGTGATCGATCTGGCCCTCGGCGGCAGCCCGATCACCGCGGTCTTCGAGGGCGACCGGCGCTTCGACGTCGTGGCTCGCTTCGCGCCGGGCGCTCGCGCCGACGCCTCCTCGATCGGCGACATCCTCATTCCCACTCGTGACAGCGGGCGGATCCCGCTCTCCCAGCTCGCCGACATCAAAGTCGCCGAGGGCGCCACGATCATCGCGCGGCGGGAGAACGAGCGGCAGATCACGGTCCGGACGAACATCCGGGGCCGCGATCAGGGCAGCTTCGTCCGCGAGGCTCAGGCGCGAGTCGCGGACGCGATGAAGTTACCGCCCGGCTATCGAGTGAGCTGGGGCGGCCAGTTCGAGAACTTCGATCGCGCGCGACTGCGGCTCGAAATCATCATTCCGATCACGGTCGGCATCATCTTCCTGCTGCTGTTCGTGACGTTCGGCTCGGCGCTCGACGCCACGCTCGTGCTCCTCAACGTGCCGTTCTCCCTGGCCGGCGGGCTCGTCGCGCTCTATCTGCGCGACATCAATCTGAGCGTGTCGGCGGCCGTCGGCTTCATCTCGCTGTTCGGGGTGGCCGTGATGAGCGGCGTCCTCTACATCTCCGACGTGAACCGCCGTCGGCGCGATCCCGACGTCACCGTCGCCGACGCCATCGTCGAGGCGGCGCGCGCCCAGTTCCGCCCGATCCTCATGCTGATCCTGGTCGCCATGCTCGGCATGATCCCCGCAGCGCTGGCCCGGGGCATCGGTTCCGACATCCAGCGCCCGCTCGCCACAGTCGTCGTGGGCGGGCTGCTCTCGACCTTGCTCCTGACGCTGGTCGCGCTGCCAGCGGTGTATCGACTCGCCGAGACGATTCGGCGGGCCTGAGGCCAATTGCGATCAGGAGCCCACCGGCAGCCGGACGCGGAACGTCGCTCCACCGCCCGGCGCGCTCTCGACCGACATCTCGCCGCCGTGATGCCTGACGACGGCCTGGGAGATCGCAAGGCCTAGACCGAAGCCCGTCCGATCGTTGGCCCGCGCGGTGCGCCCTCGGTAGAAGCGCTCGAACACGCGCGGAATCTCCTCGGCTGGAATCCCGGGCCCCGAATCCGCGACCCCGACGATCACATCGGAGCCTTCCGCCGCGGCGTCGACGACGACCTGGCCGCCTGGCGGCGAGAACTTCACGGCGTTGTCGAGCACATTGGTGAAGACGAGATCGGCGAGCCCTTCGGCACAACGGACCGACAGCGAAAGAGCACTAGACGGCTGAAGCGCGATCGAGACGTGCCGCTTCTCGGCTTCCGACGCGAGCCGCCTGACCGCGGCATCGAGCAGGGGCCCCAGGGGAACGACGCTGGGTGGCGCCGCCCGGCCTTGCTCGGCGTCGAGGCGGGCCAAGGTGAGGAGCTCCTTCGTCAGAATGGCGAGCCGCTCGACCTTCTCGAGACACGAGCGCAGCGTGTCCTCGTACTCCCCGATGTCGCGGCGCCGGCGCAAGGTCACCTCGAGCTCCATCCTGAGGCGCGAGAGGGGAGACTGAAGCTCGTGGGCCGCATCGGCCGTGAAGCGCCGCTGAACCTCGAGGCCTTCTTCGATTCTGGCGAGCATGTCGTTGAGCGTGTCGACCAGTCGTCCGATCTCGTCCTGCTGTCCGGGGCTCGGCAGACGCTCGCCCACGCTCGACTCCCCGATCTCGCGCGCGCGGGCGACGATGCGATCGATCGGGCGAAGCGCCCGACGGGTCAGGATCACGCCGATCAGCCCGACGCCGAGCAGGATCCCGGCGGCCATCGCGGCGAAGAGCCACCGCGCGGAGCCGAGGACGGCGTAGGCGTCATCGAGTGACATGGCCACCTGGACCGCGTAGCGGGTGCCGGCGACGTCGACGGGCAGGGAGACCATGCGAACCGGCTCTTCGAAGTCGTTGACCGTCTCGAACACCGTCTCCCCATCACGGAGTCGGGCGAGCAACGCCGGCGAAGCCGGCAATCGCGCGGTCCCGAGTGTCATGCCGCGCGCGATCACGCGACCATCGAGGGCGATGATCTGGACGAACTTGTCGAGTCGCGCGAACGATGGCGCGGCGGTTCCGGGCGGCGTCTCGTGGACCCGAAGGGGCGCCTGGGGCGTCGTCGCCAGCGCCGCGGCCTCGGCCTCGGCCAACGTGAGTACGGCGCCATCGATGACCTGGTTCAGCACCGCTCGGGAGAGCGCCCAGTCGGCCGCCACGGCCGTGCCGGCCAGGATGACGGCGACCGCCACCAGGTGCCAGAGCGTGAGCCGCGCCTTGAAGCTCAGCGCCATCAGTGAGCCGGCGGCCCCAGGCGGTAGCCGAAGCCCCGCACCGTGTGAATGAGTGGAAGCAGGTCGCTGCGATCGATCTTCCGGCGAAGATTGCTGATGTGGACCTCGACCAGATTCGTCAGCGAGTCGATGTCGTGCTCCCACACGCGCTCTCCAAGATGCACGCGACTGACGACTTCACCGGCGTGCCGCATCAGCGCCTCGAGGATCGCGTACTCTTTCGGGGTCAGGCTGATCGGAGCGCCCGCGCGCGTGACCACGTGGCCGATCGGATCGAGGGTCAGATCCTCGACGGTGAGGAGCACCGGCCGTGTCAGGTCCGATCGGCGCAGGAGGGCGTGCAGGCGCGCGAGCAGCTCGGCGAAGGCGAACGGCTTCGTGAGGTAGTCGTCGGCCCCCGCGTTCAGGCCGAGCACCCGATCCTCGACGGCATCGCGCGCCGTCAATAGAAGGATGGGAACGTGCACGCCTCGCTTGCGAAGATCGCGGCAGATCACGACGCCGTCGCGATCGGGGAGGAGCCAGTCGAGCACGATGGCGTCATACGTGTTCACGCTCGCCATCTCGTCGCCGGACTCGCCGGAGCGGGCGACGTCGACGACCCAGCCTTCCTCGCGTAAGCCTCTGGCCAGCAGTCGAGCCGCCTCCTGATCGTCCTCGATCAACAGGAGGCGCATTTGAGGGGAGTGTATACTAGGCGCGCTTGACCCTTGGAGAGGTGGCCGAGTCGGCCGAAGGCAGCCGCCTGCTAAGCGGTTACAGGGTTAAAAGCTCTGTCCCGGGTTCGAATCCCGGCCTCTCCGCCAAATCCACGCCGTAACCCAAAACAGCACGGGCGCCGAGTCATCTCGGCGCCCGTGTCTGCGTTGACCCCGAAAGGCCGGTTACTTCTTCTGGAGCGTGATCCCGGCCGCCTTGGCGGCCTCGTCGTACTTCGCTTCGGACTCGGCATGCTTACCCGAGGTGTGCAGGGCCTGGGCCTGCGCCGCGAGCGAGCGCGCGTTGGCCGCACCCGGATCGAAGCGGTTGCCGATCGCTTTGTCGATCTGGGCATGCAGCAGGGGGCACTGACTCGCCAGTGCGGGAGCAGCGGCCGAAGCGACCAGGACGAGGGCGGTGACGAAGCTCTTCATCTCTCTCCTCCTTAGGGGTCTATCGGTCGGGACCAGTTCGCCCGGGATGATCGTGGGGTTCGGCCGTCATGTCAAGACGCGAATGCGCCGCGGCGCAGCGTAGTGTATCGTACTGCCCGTTGCGCCCTTAGCTCAGGTGGACAGAGCGTCGGACTACGAATCCGAAGGCCAGAGGTTCGAATCCTCTAGGGCGCACCACTTCAACAAGGAGGCCCGCGTGACCGTCAAGAAGTTTGTGTGCATCCTGCTGCTGGTGACGCTGACCGCCGTCCTGGTGCGGCCGGCCCGGGCCGACGCGATGGATCCCAATTTGATCCTGATCATCGTCGGCGCCGGGATCGCGGTGATCGCGCTGGTCATCGTCGTCATCATTGCAAACGCGTCGGAAGGCCGACGCCGGAGCGCGCAGCTGTCTACCGAGGAGGTCATCGACGAGATCGAGCGCCGGTCCAAAGCTCTGCTCGCCGGACCTCCGCTGGTGATCGTCCAGACGTCGGCCATCGAGAGTCCTTGAGCCGCTGACAAGTTGGACGCCGAAGCGTTCATGCGGGCGGCGCTCGCGGAGGCGCGTGCCGGTCTCGCGGCGGGCGAGGTGCCCGTGGGCGCCGTCGTCGTCTTCGAGGGAGTGATCATCGGGCAGGCGCACAACGCGCCGATCGTGCTTGGCGATCCCACCGCGCACGCCGAAGTGCTCGCCCTTCGCGAGGCCGCCCGCAAGACAGCCAACTACCGATTGCCGCGCGCCACGCTCTACGTGACGCTCGAGCCCTGCGTGATGTGCTGCGGCGCGATCATCCAGGCGCGTCTGGCGCGCGTGGTCTACGGCGCGCTCGATCCCAAGGGCGGCGCGATCGTGTCGCGGTATCGGCTGCTCGACGACGGCCGGTCGAACCATCGCGTCGAGACCCTCGGCGGAGTGCTCGCCGACGAGTGCGGCGCCGTCTTGCAGCAGTTCTTCGAGGGCCGACGCGCCTAGAGCCGCGCGACCGCCGGAATCACCTTCGAGCCCATCAGCTCGATCGAGCGCATCGTGGTCGGGTGATCCATGCGCGACTCCTGCGCCTCGAGCAGCAGATGACCGACGCCGAGCTCGCGCTGCACGCGCGCGAACCGGTCGATCACTTCGTCAGGGGTGCCGGCCACGATGAACTGTCCCTCGAGCAGCTCGTCGTAGCTCATCGACGACAGTGACCGCGGCCGCGCGCGCAGCGCGAACTGCGTCCCGGCCCGCGAGCGCATGCCGACCGGCGCGAACCACTCGGCCGGCGCCCGCAAGGTCGGCCCCATGCGCCACACGAAGTGCCGGCCGGCCTCGAGCGCCTTGGCCTTCGTCTCCGCCGCCACCGCGCAGATGAGGAAGCCGAGATTGTCAGGCGTCACTGTGCGCCCGACCTCCGCCGCGCCCTGACGGTAGAACTCGAACAGCTCACGCGCGATCTCGAACGGCACCAGGAACGGCACATAGGTGTAGCCGCGCCGGCCGGCCCACACGGCGGTCTCGGGGCTCGCGGTGCCGGGAATCCAGATCGGCGGATGCGGCTTCTGCAGCGGCAAGCACCACGGGTTCACGTGGCGGAAATGATAGTGACGGCCCTCCCAGCGGAATGGCCCGGGATCCGTCCAGCATTTCAGAATCAGATCGTGGCATTCCTCGAATCGCTCGCGGTTGTGGACCGGATTCGAGTTCGACCACCAGGTCTCGACGCCGACGCCGCGCACGAAGCCGGACAGTACGCGTCCGCCGGAGATCAGATCTGCCATCGCCAGCTGCTCGGCCATCCGTACGGGGTTGTCCTCGATCGGCAGGATGTTGCCGAGCAACAGGATCTTCGCCTGCCGCGTGGTGCGCCCGAGCACCGCGGCGGTCATGTTCACGCCGACGTTCACGCACGACGGCGTCGAGTGGTGCTCGTTGATCATGAGTCCCGCGAAGCCCGCCTGGTCGGCGAACTCATACTCGGTGAGATACCGCTGGTAGTTGGCGGCGGCCTTCTCGCGATCGAAGAACCGGTTCGGGAATTCGAGCCGGAGCGACGGATACTTGTCGCCTTCCTCGTCGGGAAACTCGTGGTGCGGCATCTCGCTGAAGTAGTAGAGCTTCATCGCCGCGAATTTCCTCCGAGGAAATCGAGCACCAGACGAGCGAACGTGTCCGGTTGCTCGATCGGCGGCATGTGACCACATCGCTCGAGCACCGTGAGCGTCGCGTTCGGCAGGCTCCGGCGGTACTGCTCGCCGCACTCGACCGGCACCGCGCGATCCTCCCGGCCCCAGACGATCAGGGTCGGGTTCGCCGCGCGCGGCAGGAAATGCGCGAGTCGTGGATTGTGCATGTAAGGCTTCCAGGTCAGGCGTGCGGCCATCTCGCGATTGCGCGTCGCGGCCTCGATCTCGGCGGGCGTCGGCGGGCGGCCGAAGAGCGTCGGCCACTCCGGGACCGTCTTCGAGTCGTAGACCATCATCGTGAGCAGCTGGGCCGGCGAGAAGTAGAAGATGTCGAGGATCTCGCCGGTCTCTGGCTTGAGGCCAACCGGCGCCACCAGCACGAGCCGATCGATCGCGCGAGGGCTCATCGTCGCCATCTCCGCCGCGGTCCACCCGCCGATCGAGTGGCCGAGCAGGTGCGGCCGCCCGAGCTTCGCCGCCTCGATGAACCACAGATAGAAGCGCGCGAGGTCGTCGATGCCGTCCATCCAGTCGGCGTCGTCCGAGC
>Ga0075421_100010762_pt1 | contig 11311 bp, 8 predicted proteins | sample SoiMetdeltSBSDD5_FD_75292 | JGI IMG/M metagenome (GOLD analysis project Ga0075421, IMG submission 75292) | Bulk soil microbial communities from a Populus tree surrounding site in Tennessee, USA - Soil MetaG P. deltoides SBSDD5 | ecosystem: Environmental > Terrestrial > Soil > Tree plantation...
CGCCTCGCTTTCAGCTCGTAGCGGGGAAGACTGCGCGGCGGCACCGCCACCACCTCCAGTCGCAGTCCGAGCCCCGCCCGCAACGCTTCCTGGACCGCGGGCGCGGCGCCGGCGTCGGCGAGCTCGACGAGGAGCCGCACCTCGTCCAGGTGGCCGTCGCGAAAAACCTCGATCTGGAACTCGTCGATGGCGGGGAAGCGGCGGACGATGCTCTCGATGGCAGCCGGGAAGACGTTCACCCCGCGCACGATCAGCATGTCGTCGAGGCGGCCGAGGATACCGCCGCCGAGCGTGAGAAACGTGCGACCGCAGCCGCAGCCGCCGTCGATGAGGCGGACGCGGTCGCCGGTGCGATAGCGAATCAGCGGCGACCCCACGCGCCCGAGATTCGTGAGCACGAGCTCGCCGTCACGGGCGGGCGCTCCCGTGGCGGGATCCACGACCTCGGCGATGAACTCGGACTCGTTCACGTGCAGGCCGGCCTGATCGTCGCAGGCATAGCCAAACGCACCCATCTCGGTCATGCCCGCGTGATCGAACGCGCGCGCGCCCCACGCCTCCTCGATGCGCGCGCGGACAGCCGGGATCCCGGCCCCCGGCTCCCCAGCGTGCACGGTGATGCGTACCGGCAGCTTGGCGGCAGCGACGCCGCGCTCGCGCGCCGCCTCCGCGAGATGGAGGGCATAGGACGGCGTGCACACGAGCACGGTCACGCCAAGCGCCTCCATCGACGCGAGCCGCGCCGCCGTGTCCTGCCCCCCGCCGGGGATGGTGAGGGCGCCGAGCGCGCGGGAGCCTTCGAAGCCCGCCCAGAATCCCACGAAGAGCCCGAACGAGAACGGGAAGAACACGCGGTCGGCGGCGGTGACACCGGCGGCGCGGAGCACGAAGCCCCAGCACCGCGCCCACCACTCCCACGACGCCTGGGTATCGAGCCAGCGCAACGGCGTCCCGCTCGTCCCCGACGTCTGGTGCACGCGCACGTAGCGTTCGAGCGGATAGGTGAGATTGGTGCCGAAGGGCGGGTGCGCGGCCTGGTCGTCCACGAGCTCCTGCTTGCGCGTGAACGGCAAGCGCGCGAAATCGTCCCAGCCCCGCAGATCGCGCGCGGACGTCATGCCGAGCGGCGCCCACTTGTCGTGGTAGAACGCGTTGGCGGGAAGGATCTCCTTCGCCATGGCCGCGAAGCGCCGCCACTGGTGGTCGCGCAGGCGTTCGCCGCTGAGGGTCTCGAGGGCGCGGTCGTACACGCTAGGTGCGAAGCTTGAAGCGCTGGATCTTGCCGGTGGCGGTCTTCGGCAGCTCGTTCACGAACTCGATCCAGCGCGGGTACTTGTAGACCGCGATCTTGTCCTTCACGAACGCTTTCAGCTCTTCGGCGAGCCCCGTCGTGTCCGCCACCGGCTCCTTCAGGACGACGAACGCCTTCGGCTTCACCAGGCGATCCGTGTCTTCCTTGCCGACCACGGCCGCCTCGAGGACCGCGGCGTGGCGGACGAGCGTCGCCTCCACCTCGACGGGTGAGACCCAGATCCCGCCGACCTTCAGCATGTCGTCGGAGCGGCCGCAGTACCAGAAGTAGCCGTCCGCATCCTGATAGTACTTGTCACCCGTGTGCACCCAGGAGCCGAACAGCGTCTCCTTGGTCTTGTCGTGCTGGTTCCAGTAGTAGGCCATGATGGAATCGCCCTTCACGCGCAGGTTGCCGATCTCGCCGGTCGGCACCGGCGCGCCCGCGTCGTCCACGATGGCCGCCTCGTAGCCGGGGACGACGAGCCCCGACGAGCCGGGTCGCGCGGCGCCGGGACGGTTGGAGAGGAAGATGTGGAGGATCTCGGTGGTGCCGATGCCGTCCACGATCTCGACACCGAAGCGCTCGCGCCAGCGCTCGTAGAGCTCGGACGGCAGCGCCTCGCCCGCGGACACACACAATCGCAGCGACGACAGATCGAAGCGGCGCTCCGCTTCTTTCACCGCGAGCATGCCTGCGTAGAGGGTCGGCACCCCGAAGAAGAGCGTGGGGCGGTGACGGCTGATCACCTCGAACGTCGCTTCCGGCGTCGGGCGATGCGGATAGAGCACGCTCTGGGCGCCCACGCTCATCGGGAAGTAGCCGGCGTTGCCGAGCCCGTACGCGAAGAACAGCTTGGCCGCGGAGAAGACGCGGTCGGTGGGGCGGATGCCGAGGACCTGGCGCGCGTACGTCTCGCAGCACACGATCATGTCGTGATGGAGGTGGACGGCGCCTTTCGGAAAGCCCGTGGAGCCGGAGGAGTAGAGCCAGAACGCGGTGTCGTCGCGGCAGGTGCGGGCGGGCTCGAGCGATGGCGACGCGTGCGCGATCCGGTCCTCCCAGGAGAGATGCGGGCCGGCGGCGCCACCGGCCACCAGCACGTGCCGGAGGTACGGCGCCTCCGCGAGCGCGGGTGTGAGCTCGGCCAGGAGCGGCGCCGACACCACGGCCACCCGGGCGCGGCTGTCATTCAGGAAGTAGAGGTAGTCGGACGCGCGCATGAGCGTGTTCACCGGGATCGGGACCGCACCGATCTTGATGGCGCCCCAGAACGTCGCCACGAACTCGGGCGCGTCCAGACACAGCATCAGTACCCGGTGTTCCATCTCGACTCCGAGCTCGCGCAACGCGTTGCCCGCGCGATTGGTGAGGTCGAGCACGTCGCCATAGGTGAGGACACGGTCGTCGCAGATGAAGGCGGTGGCTTTGCCCCGGCCTTCGCTCACGTTCCGGTCCACGAACCAGGTGGCGACGTTGAAGTCGCGGGGCAGCGTCGAAGAAGCGTTCATTGACGGGCTCCTCGGATCATTGCGCTTGACGGCACCAGCCTTGCTCCTCCCCTGCACCCAGGAGGAGGTGCGACATGAATCGTCTTCTGATCCTGTTCCTGAGTGCGCTGTTCCTGATGGCCACGGTGGCGGGCTTGTCGGCGCAGCAGAGCAGCAGTCCGTCCCCCGCGGCCCCCTCAACCTCTGACACCAAGCCCTCGGCGCCGGCGGCGGACAAGAGCGACTCTGCCGCTCCTAAGGCATCGGACTCAAAAGCCGATTCCAGCAGCCAGGCGTCGAGCTCGTCCAGCCCTTCCAGCCCCGCGAGCCCGCCTAGCCCGAGCGCGGGGTCTTCTTCGTCCTCGAGCACCACGACGGTGGTCCCTGACACGTCGAAGAGCGACGGCGGGTCGGCGCTACCGCGTTCCACTACTACCGAGCGTACGACGATCTTCGGGCTCAGCCCGACGGCGGCTGTCCTGATCGGGGCGGCGCTGCTGCTTGTTGTCATTCTTGCGATCGTCGCTATGACCCGGAATGCCGACCAGACCCGGATCGATGTTGACACCAGGCCGCGCGTCTGATGACCGACGCAATCCGGCCACCGAAGCCGGCTCCCGCGGAGCCAACGCCGCCGCCCGACCCCATCGAGGTCGAGCGGCCGGCGAGCCCCTCGAACCGGCCGTTCCCGGAGTCTGAGACCTTACCGGACTCGACTCCCGTTCGTTCTTAGCGGCGTCGAGCGTTCTTGCTCGATCCGCGCCGCGCGCGGTTGCGGGCGGCGGCCTTCTGCGGAACGGCCGCCGTCCGCCGTGCCGGCTTCACCGCCATCGCCTCGATCTCCACGCGCAACTCCGGGCGCACGAGTCCGCTCACCACGAGCAGCGTGTTCGGCGGAAACGCGCGTTCCGGGAAGTAATCCGGGTACACCTCGCCGCGCGCCTTCATGTAGGCCGGGATGTCGGTGGCGCTCGTGAGGAACGTCTGCAGCCGGATCACGTCGCGGAACGAGCAGCCGGCCGCCTCCAGCACGGCGCGGATGTTGGAAAGCGCCTGCTTCGTCTGCGATCCGACGTCGTCGCCGGCGAGCTTGCCGTCCGGTGTCACGCCGACCTGCCCCGCCACCACGACGATCTCGCCCGCGGGCGCGGCCATTCCGTGCGAATACATACCGAGCGGCGCTCCCAGTTCCTTGGGCCGGATGATCTTCGGCACGCTCGCTCTCCTTCCTCGCGCTCAGCCGAGGCGGACGTAGTCGAAATCGATGGGTTGACCGTTGATGCCCCGCGGCGGTGGCGCGATCCAGCTCGCGAACTTGCCGGGTTCCACCACCGGCTGCATGAGGCTCTGCACGTACGTCTCGTCATCCGCCGACGGCAGCCATTCGTGGCGCCGCGCATCCCATTCCGCCTCGCTGAGGAGACGGCCGTCCGGCGAGAGCTTGACCTCGGCAAAGGCGCCGATGGCGCGATGGAAGCCGCGATGCGGCAGCTTCAGCTCGAAGTCGATGCCGTGGCGCTTGATGACCTGGTTCCAGCGCGCCACCCCGCGCGCGCAGTCCGCGATGTAGTCGTCGCGCAGGCGCTCGTTGAGCGAGGGGAGCGCGGGCTCCTCGCGCGTCACGATGCGGTCGCCGTCGAGACCGGTGACCGTGTAGGTCGCGTCCTTCAGCCGATGGTCGTCGTCCTTCTTCGTCTCCTCGAAGCGGCCCTTGAGCCCCATCGTGTAGAAGTTGGCGGCGTTGGTGGAGACCTCGGAGCCGAAGAGGTCGAGCGACACCGAATAGTGGAAGTTGAGGTACTTCTGGAGCATGGGAAGATCGACGACGCCGAAGCGGCGGACGTCGTCCGTCTTCCCCTCACGCATCACCTCGCACGTTCGCTGCACGACGCGCCCGACGCCGGTCTCCCCCACGAACATGTGGTGCGCTTCTTCGGTCAGCATGAAGCGGCACGTGCGGGAGAGTGGGTCGAAGCCGCTCTCGGCGAGGCTGGCGAGCTGGTACTTGCCGTCACGATCGGTGAAGTACGTGAACATGAAATAGGAGAGCCAGTCCGGCGTCCGCTCGTTGAAGGCGCCGAGGATGCGGGGCTTGTCACGATCGCCGGAGCGCCGCTGCAGCAGCGCCTCGGACTCCTCGCGGCCGTCGCGTCCGAAGTAGGCATCGAGCAGGTACACCATCGCCCACAGGTGTCGCCCCTCCTCGACGTTGACCTGGAACAGGTTACGCAGGTCGTACAGCGACGGGCACGTGCGGCCGAGGTGCCGCTGCTGCTCCACGGACGCGGGCTCGGTATCGCCCTGGGTCACGATGAGCCGACGGAGGACGCCGCGAAACTCCCCGGGCACCTCTTGCCACGCGGGCGCGCCCTTGTGATCGCCGAAGGCGATGGTCCGGTTCGGCTCCGGCTCGGCGAGGAAGATCCCCCACCGGTAGTCCGGCATCTTCACGTAGTCGAACTGCGCCCAGCCCTGCGCGTCCACGCTGATGGCGGTGCGCAGATAGACGTCGTTGGCCTGGTAGCCGTGCGGTCCCATGTCCTTCCACCACTCGAGGAACTTCGGCTGCCAGTCTTCGAGCGCGCGTTGGAGGCGCCGGTTCTCGGCGAGATTCACGTTGTTCGGAATGCGCTCCAGGTACTCGCTGCGGCTCATCACACTCTCCTCCGGTCGAACTCGCTCCGCTGACCGGTGCCGTAGACCTGGAGCGCACCCTTGGGGCCGACTGCGTTCGGCCGCTGGAACACCCAGTTCTGCCACGCCGAGAGCCGGGCGAAGATCTTCGTCTCCAGCGTCTCCGGACCGCCGAAGCGGAGCGACGCTTCCATTCCCGTGAGCGCGTCCGGTGAGAAGGCGGCCCGCTCCTCGATCGCGATCCGCACCTCGTCTTCCCAGTCGATGTCGTCCGGCGTGAACGTCACCAGCGACGCTTCTTCCGCGGCGGCGGCATCGAGGTCCTGGCCGATGCGGCCCTTGAGATCATCCACGCGGCCCGGCTCGCCCATGAAGCGGGTGGCGAGGCGGGTGAGCCCGTTCGCCGTCGGATACGCGCCGAAGTTCAGCGCGGTCAGACGCACGATCGCGGGCGGGCGCGCCTCGCCCTCGCGGGCGCCGTCCAGCATGTAGCTGCGGTCGGCGGCGAGCGCCAGCTCGAGCAGCGTGCCCGTGAAGCAGGACCCCGGCTCGATCAGCGCGAACACCGACCGCGAGGAAACGTCGATGCGCTTCAGCGTGCGCTTCCAGAACAATCGGATCTCGCGCACGAGCCAGTCCGACTGGTGATCGGCGAGCACGCGGTCGTACGCCTCCACCAGCTCGCCGCTGCCCTCCGTCTTGAACACCCAGAGACCCACGCGATCCTCGTTGGTGCGCAGATGCAGGATGAGATCGTCGAGCTCGCGCGCGACCGCGAGCGGCCAGAACCCGGCGCCGACGGCCCGGATGCCCCGCAGGTCCGTGGGCGGCGCGTCCGTGGGCCCGGCCACGGTGATGGTGGCGACGCCACGCTCGCGGTCGATCTCGCAGCGGACGTGCGTGTAGCTGACACGGTCGGCCTCGACCGTGCGCGCGAGCGGCGTGAGGGCGATCCCGGGGGCGTCGGCGGGGCGATCGGTGCGGGTGGCGAATTGCGCGGCCCGGTCGCGGGCGATCTGCTCGAGCTTCGAGCGCGGCACGACCTCATCGACGAGCCCCCACTCCACCGCGCGCTGCCCCTTCACGCCCTCCTCGACGGTGCAGAAGAAGTCGGCGCGGTCGCGGCGCACGTGGCGCTTGTCCACGAGGCGCGTGAGGCCACCCGTTCCGGGGAGCACCGCCAGCAGCGCCACTTCCGGCAGCGACACCGACGTGTTGCCATCGTCGGCCATGATGATGTGGTCGGTGGCCAACGCGAGCTCGTAGCCGCCGCCGGCGCAGGCGCCGTTGACGGCGCAGAGGTACACCTGGCGCGACTCCGCGGTCGCCTCCTCCATGCCGTTGCGGGTCTCGTTGGTGAACTTGCAGAAGTTCACCTTGAAGCCGTGACTCGACTGGCCGAGCATGCGGATGTTCGCGCCCGCGCAGAACACCCGGTCCTTGGCCGACGTGAGCAGGACGGCGCCGACTTCCGGATGCTCGAAGCGCAGGCGCTGCACGGCGTCGTACAGCTCGATGTCGACGCCGAGGTCGTAGGAGTTGAGCTTGAGCTCGTAGCCGGGCCGGAGACCGGCGTCCTCCTGCACGTCCATGGCGAGGACGGCCACCGGTCCGTCGAAGCTCAGCTTCCAGTGCTTGTAGCGCGAAGGATCTGTCCGGAAATCGACGGGCGCCTGCTCAGTCTCAGCCATGTCGTTCTTCCTTTACCGATTACCCGAGGATGACCCACAGGGCTTTGGCCGTCTTGTTGCCGAGATTCTCCCACCCGTGCGGCGTGCCGCCGTCGAGCAACGCGCTGTCGCCGGCCTCGAGCACGTGGCGGTCACCGTTGTAATGCAACGCCACCTTGCCGTCGATCACGTAGAAGAGCTTCATCTGCCCGGGCTTGATGACGACCTTGTCGGTGGTCACGCCGCGCGAGCGCTTGTCGAGCGTGGAGACGACCGCGCGGATCTTGCCCTGGAACAGCCCCGCGCCGAGGATGGCCCAGCGCTCGGTGGTGCCGTCGAACGATACCTGGGGGTAGTCCTTCTTCCGCGTGACGTGGATGCTGCCCGCGGGCTGTCCATCGAAGAGCGCGGCGATGGGGACGCCGAACGCGGCCGCGATCTTCCCGAGCGTGTGCAGCGACGGTGTGAGCCGCCCCGACTCGATCTGCGACACCATGCTCGGCGTCAGCTCCGCCTTCTCCGCCAGCTGCCGCTGCTGGAGCTCGCGCTCCACACGCAGGGCCCGGATGCGCGCGCCGAGCGTGCTCACGTGGGCGCCTCGTCGTCAGGGAGACCGGCGAGCCGGCGGAGCGCGCGCGCGACGAAGGCGCGGGTGACGTTCTTGCGGTAGGGATGCGAGAAGTCGGTGTTGTCGAGCGGCTTCGACGGCCGCGCGGCGAGGTCGGCGACGCGCGTGATCGTCTCCCGCGTGAGCCGCTCCCCGCGCAACGCGGCCGCCGCCTGCGCCGCCTCGCGCGGCAGCGACGCCACCGCACCCAGCACGATCCGCGCCTCGCGGACGACGTCACCCTCCACCCGCGCCGCCACCGCCACGCCCAGCACGGGAAAGTCGAAGGACCCGCGGCGGCGGAGCTTCACGTACGCCGACCGCCATCCGTCCGCGGGCGGCAGCGTGATCTCGATAACGATCTCGTCGGGACGCTTCGCGAGATACTCGATGCCGTCGTCGCGGTAGAGCGCGCTCATCGGCACCGCGCGCTCGCCATCGGGCCCCACCAGCCGGACGCGCGCGCCCAGGCTCCAGAGGACCGGCGCCGTGTCCGACGACGACACCGCCCAGCACCGCGGGCTACCGGGCGCGACCAGACAGATGTCGCCGTCCTTCTTCATGCAGAAGCCGATCGCCTTCCGCCACGCGTAGCTCTGGTTATAGTAGTTGCAGCGCGTATCGACGCAGACGTTGCCGCCGATCGTCCCCATGTTGCGGAGCTGCGGCGACGACACGAGGCCGGCGGCGGTAGCGAGCGCCGGATAGTGCTGCGCGACCGTCGGATGCGCGGCGACCGCGGCCAGCGTCGTTCCCGATCCGAGGCTGATCCCGTCGCGCTCGCTTCCCCGCACGCCTCGCAGCTCGCGCACGCCGCGGAGACCGACCAGCGTTTTCGGCTCGAACTGGCGGCGCTTCATGTTCGGGTAGAGGTCGGTACCGCCCGCGACCAGCATCGCCTCCGGCCCCGCGTCGCCGAGATACTTCAGCGCGTCGCCGACCGTGCGCGGCGCCAGGTACGTGAACGGCGGCAGTCGCATCATGGGCGGCGCATCCCGATGTCCGGCTCCGGCGATGCCGGCGCGCGCGGATCGGCCACGCTCTCGGGGTCCGCGAATGGCCGCACCGCGATCGCTTCCGCGGGGTGACCGAACGCCGACTCGACGACGAGCGCGTCCTTGAACGTGAACAACGGCAGCTTCTCGGGACCGATGCGCGCGACCTTTCCGCGCCGCTTCAGGTCGAGCGCTTTCAAGATCTTGTCCGGGGTGATCGGAATCTCGTCGATGCGCACCCCGACCGCGGAGTACACGGCGTTCGCGATGGCGGGGATGACCGGCAGCAACGGGCCTTGACCCGCTTCCTTGGCGCCGAACGGGCCCTCGGGATCGTCGGTCTCCACGATGATCGTGTGGATGCTCGGTGTCTCGAGCGTGGTCGGACTCTTGTAGTCGAGCATCGACGGCGTCTTGTGCAGGCCCTTGCGGAAGACCTGCTCCTCCATCAGCGCCTCGCCGATGCCCATGTAGACGGAGCCTTCGACCTGGCCCTCCACGAGGAGCGGGTTGAGGGCGCGGCCGACGTCGTGCGCGATCCACACGTCGCGCAGCTCCATCTCCGCCGTCTCTTCGTCGACGGTCAGCTCCACCACGCACGCGGAGTACGAGTAGCAGGGCGACGGCCCCACGCCGCCGCCCTTGTACTTCCCCGCCCGCTTCGGCGGCGCGTACGATCCCGCGAACGCGAGCACGCCGTGCATGGCTTCTGCGAGCTCCACCGCGCGCGCGAACGGCACCGCCTTGTCCCAGTCGTCGGGCACGCCGACCTTGCGGTCACGCGCGACCAGCACCGATGCCTCGACGCCGAGCTTCTCGGCGACAGCCTTGAAGATGACCGCGCGCAGCCGCTGCGCGGCCTGGATGGCGGCCATGCCGCACATGAGGGTCACGCGCGACGAGTACGAGCCGAGATCGACCGGGGTGAGGTCGGTGTCGGCGGGATGCACGCGCACGTCGCGCGGATCGATACCGAGCACCTCGGCGGGGAGATAGGCGAGGATCGAGTCCGATCCCTGGCCGATGTCGGTGGCGCCGCAGAGGACGGCGACGCCGCCGCCGCGGTCGGCGCGAATGATCACGCCGGAGTGCGGCATGCTGTTCCAGTAGATCGCGGTCCCGGCGCCGGTGAGGTACGCCGAGCAGGCGATGCCGAGTCCGGTTTTCTTGCTGCCCGCGCGCGGCCGCTCGCCCAGCGCGCGCCGCTTCTCGCGCCAGCCCGACGCCTCCACCACCTTGTCGATGCACTCGCCGAGCCCGATCGTGGTCACCGTGAGGTGGTTCGCGGTCTTGGTGAAGGGATCGGCCACGATGCGGCGCCGCAGGTCGGCCGGATCGAGACCGAGCTGCTCGGCCGCCTTGTCGAGCTGGCACTCGAGCGCGAACCGCGGCTGCGGCGTGCCGTGGCCGCGCTTGGGCCCGCAGGGCGGCTTGTTGGTGAAGATGCGCGCGCCCTCGAACTTGTAGACCGGCATCTTGTAGGTCACGGGATTGATCACGCCCGTGTAGAACGTGGACGCGACGCCGTAGGAGCCATAGGCGCCGCCGTCGAGCCACGTGCGCAGGTGACAGCCCGTGATGTCGCCGTCCTTCGTGAACCCGGTCTTGATCCACATCAGCACCGGATGCCGGCCGCGGTGGACGTAGAAGACCTCCTCCCGCGTGAGCGCGATCTTCACGGGCCGACCCGTGAGCTGGGAGAGCTTGCAGGCGGCGATCTCGTGCGCGAACGGGTCGAGCTTGCCCCCGAAGCCGCCGCCGACGGGCGCTGCGATGACCCGGATGTGCGCGGTCGGCATGTCGAGGATCTTCCCGAGCAGGCGGTGCACGTAGTGCGGCGTCTGCGTGGACGACCACAGCGTGAGCTTGCCGTCGGGACCGTGGTGGGCGACCGCGGCGTGCTGCTCCATGGGCAGGTGCGTGTTGCCCTCGAAGTAGAAGACGTCCTCCCGCACGAGATGCGCGCGCGCGAACGCCGCCTCCACGTCCCCGAACTGGAGCGCGACGTTCTTGTGGACGTTGGGACCGTCGCCGTACTCGTGGATCCGCACGTCCGGGTGGGCGAGGGACTCCTCGATCGACATCAGCGCCGGCAGCGGCTCGTAGCCGACCTCGATCAGCTCGCACGCCCGCTCGGCCGTCTCCTCGTCCACCGCCGCCACCGCCGCCACCGCATCGCCCACCATGCGGACCTTTTCCGTGCACAGGGCCTCTTCGTCCTGGGACACGGGCAGGATGCCGAACTTCACGGCGGGCAGATCGGCGCCGGTGATCACCGCGTACACGCCGGGCAGCGCCCGCGCGCGCGTGGTGTCGATGCCGGTGATGCGGGCGTGAGGATGCGGGCTCCGCAGCAACTTGCCGTAGGCCATGCGGGGCAACACGAGATCGTCGGCGTACTTGGTCTCGCCGGTCACCTTGGCCCACGCGTCGATCTTGGGGAGCGGCTGGCCGACGACCGTGAAGTCGCCCTTGTTCATTCCCGGTCTCCGGCGACGGGCGCCGGTCGCGCCATGCGCAGCGCGGCCAGCTCCACCGCGTCGAGGATCTTCGTGTAGCCGGTGCAGCGGCAGAGATTGCCGGCCAGCGCCTCGCGGATGCGCTCGCGTCCGGGGGCGGGTTCG
>Ga0075421_100010763_pt1 | contig 11311 bp, 9 predicted proteins | sample SoiMetdeltSBSDD5_FD_75292 | JGI IMG/M metagenome (GOLD analysis project Ga0075421, IMG submission 75292) | Bulk soil microbial communities from a Populus tree surrounding site in Tennessee, USA - Soil MetaG P. deltoides SBSDD5 | ecosystem: Environmental > Terrestrial > Soil > Tree plantation...
CTGTTCACGAAAGGCAGCGGCTGATGGGCCGTGCGCTGGTGCTGGGCGTCAACGGCCAGGACGGCAGCTACCTTGCCCAGGCTCTGTTGAAGCGCAGCGACCATGTGGTCGGTGTCGGCCGGCAGGCCAATAGCCGCTACGTGCACGAGCATCGCCGCTTCACCTATGTGGCGGCCGATCTGACGGACGAACGCCAAGTCGACGCCTTGCTCCAAACCGTTGCGCCGGACCGCATCTATCACTTCGCTGCGGTGCATGGACCGACCGCCTCGGGGTTCACCTACGAGCCGGTGTTTGCGGACATGCTCAGCGTGAATGTCGCCGCACTGCACGTAGCGCTGGAATATGCGCGCAGGTGCAAGCCCGACGCGCGCATTTTCTATGCTGGCTCCTCCAAGGTGTTTCCAGGCCCGCTTGCCGGCCACATCGACGAATCCACCTGCATGCAGGTGAGCTGCCTCTACAGCCTCGGCAAGCTTGCGGCGCGGGATCTGATGCGGCTTTACCTGCAGGATCATGCTATCCGCGCCACGAACCTCATCCTGTTCAATCACGACTCACCGCGCCGGCCGCCCGATTACCTGCTCCCCATGCTTGCCCAGACCATTGCCCGCGCCAAGATAGACCCTCGCCATGTCCTGCGGGTCCGCACCTTGGATTTCTGGGCCGATTGGGATGAGCTGATGGACATTGTCGCCGACCTCGGCGCGGCCGCATTCGCGCCAGAAATTATCCTGGCATCCGGCCAAGCCGTCTACGCTCGCTCCGTCGTCACGCAACTCTTTGCCCGCCACGGCCTGCAAGCCGAAGACCACGTCATCGAGGACCATCCCTCCCGTGCACAGGTAGGTGCCAAATTTCAGGTGCGGCTGGCGCGCTTGGAAAGCCTAGCACGGCGGCCATCCAAGACGGTCTTTGACGTAGTCAACGCACTGATCGATGCGCCACCCGCAGCGCAAGATGGTATCGGGCACCTATCGGGAGTGTGACGGCCCACAGCCTGACGGCGCATCGCAGCGATGCTGCCTACCACTTCTCGATCCAGGGACGCAGGTCGAGCTCATGCGTCCAGGCACTTCGCGGCTGGCAGTGCAGCTGCCAATAGACCTCGGCGATGGCCTCGGGATCGAGGATACCGTCGCGTTCCTTGAGAGCTGCACGCTCCGGAAAGTTGCTGCGGATGAATGCGGTATCGATGGCGCCGTCGATGATCGAGTGGGCAACGTGAATACCCCAGCTCACGCGCCATGCTCTGCGCCAGTGCGCGAAGCGCGTGCTTGGCACCGGCAAACGCCGCGAAGCCGGCGCCGCCGCGCACACTCGCCGTCGCCCCGGTGAAGATGATGGTTCCGTGGCCGCGTGGCACCATCACCTTAGCCACCTCGCGGCCCATCAGGAAGCCGGCGAAGCACGCCATTTCCCACGTCTTGAAGTAAACCCTCGCGGTCATCTCGCGGATCGGGCAACGCACGTTGCCACCGACGTTGAACACCGCCACCTCGATCGGCCCGACCTCCCGCTCGATCGTGTCGATGAGGGCGACCATCTCGTCTTCCTTGCGTGCATCCGAGCCGAAAGCCCGGGCCTTGCCGCCGTCGCGTTCAATGCGTTCGACCAGTGGGGCCAGTTTTTCGGCGGTGCGGCGCGTCACGCACGCCGTGAAACCCTCGCGCGCGAAGCGCCGCGCTGCCGCCCCGCCGGTGGCAACGCCGGCACCGATCACGAGGGCGACCTTTGCCATCCGCGCTGGCCCTACAGTCCAAGCTTCTTCCTGAGCAGATCGTTGACCGCGGCCGGGTTGGCCTTGCCGTCGGTGGATTTCATCACCTGACCAACGAACCAGCCGAGCATGGTCGGTTTGGCCTGCGCCTGCGCGACCTTGTCGGGATTGGCGGCGATCACGGCATCGACGGCCTTCTCGATAGCGCCGGTGTCGGTGACCTGCTTGAGGCCGCGCTTCTCGACAATCGCGGCCGGCTCGCCGCCCTCCGTCCAGACGATTTCGAACACGTCCTTGGCGATCTTGCCGGAGATGGCATTGGCAGCGATCAGATCAAGGATAGCGCCGAGCCGAGCGGCGGACACCGGCGAACGCTCGACGTTCAGTCCCTCCTTATTGAGGCGCCCGAACAGCTCGTTGATGACCCAGTTGGCCGCCATCTTACCATCCCGGTCTTTGGCCACGGCTTCGAAAAACTCGGCGTTCTCACGCTCCGCCACCAGCACGCCGGCGTCATACGCCGACAGACCGTAGCTGCCCATGAACCGCTGCTTCTTCGCGTCGGGCAGCTCGGGCAGGCCCATCTTCAGGCCGTCGACATACTCCTGCGTCAGCTCGAGCGGCAGCAGGTCGGGGTCGGGGAAATAGCGGTAGTCGTGCGCCTCCTCCTTGGAGCGCATGGAGCGCGTCTCGCCCTTGCCCGGATCGAACAGGCGGGTCTCCTGATCGATGCTGCCGCCGTCCTCGATGACATCGATCTGGCGGCGAGCCTCGGCCTCGATGGCCTGGCCGATGAAGCGGATCGAGTTGACGTTCTTGATCTCGCAGCGCGTGCCGAGCTTGCCGCCCGGACGGCGTACGGACACGTTGACATCGGCGCGTAGGTTGCCCTTCTCCATGTCGCCGTCGCAGGTGCCGAGGTAGCGCAGGATGGAACGCAGATGCGTGACGAAGCCCTGCGCCTGCTTGGCGGACCGCATGTCCGGCTTGGAGACGATCTCCATCAGCGCCACGCCGGAGCGATTGAGATCGACGTAGGAATATTGCGGATGCTGGTCGTGGATCGACTTGCCGGCATCCTGCTCCAGGTGCAGGCGCTCGATGCCGACCTTGAGCGTCTCGCCGTCCGCGTTGACCTCAACCTCGCCCTCGCCCACGATCGGGCTCTTGTATTGCGAGATCTGGTAGCCTTGCGGCAGGTCCGGATAGAAGTAGTTCTTGCGGTCGAACACGGAAGTCAGATTGATGCGCGCCTTGAGGCCAAGGCCGGTGCGCACGGCCTGATCGATACAAACCTGGTTGATCACCGGCAGCATGCCGGGCATGGCCGCATCCACCAGCGACACGTGGCTATTGGGAGGGCCGCCGAACGCGGTCGAGGCACCCGAAAACAGCTTGGCATCGGAGGCCACCTGGGCATGCACCTCCATGCCGATTACGACCTCCCAGTCGCCGGTAGCACCCTTGATCAAGTTCCGGTTGCCTTTACTTGCGGAGTCTTGCATCACCATCCCCATGCCGCTTGCGCGCGCAGGTTGTCTTGAGCCACATCCCGCTTTCCTTGCCAAGCCTCGTGTGGCCTGCCAAGCCTCGAGTGGCCTTGCCAAGCCCCGCGTGGCCTTGCCAAGCCCCGCGTGGCCTTGCCAAGCCTCGTGTGGCCTTGCCAAGCCTCGCCCTGGATTGCAGGATCGCTAGTGTTTTCTTTACCATTCTGGGCTGAGATTTGCGTAGCATCTGCGACATGTGGCTCGCCCGATACCAGCCCTCAATCCCTCTACGTCAGGCTAAGGCCGCATTCCAAGCGGATACGAGCAGCATCATGATCTTGCGCCTTCTCGTGGTCACCTTTGCCGTGCTGTGCGGCATCGGCGCAAGCGATGGTCCTACCAAGACGCTGAGATTTGCGGCCCAAGGCGGGCTCAACTCGCTCGATCCGTACGCGCTCAACGAGACGTTCTCGCAAGGCACCCTGGCCAACGTCATGGAGGGGCTGATCAAGCGCGACGAGAACCTGAAGATCGTGCCGGGCCTTGCCGAACGATGGGAGCAGCTCGATGCCAAACACTGGCGATTCCACTTGAGGCGCGGCGTGCGGTTCCATGATGGCGCGCCGTTCACCGCCGACGATGTCGTCTTCTCGGCCGAGCGCGCGCGGGGTCCCAACTCACAAATCAGAGGCCGTATCCCGGCTGATGCTCAGGTGGTGAAGGTCGACGACTACACGGTCGATTTCATCCTGACCGCGCCCAACCCGATCCTGAACTACGAATGGGAGACGTGGCTGATCTTCTCCAAGTCGTGGGCCGAGGCGAACGGCGCGGTCCATGTGCAGCCGGCTTCCGCCACGGCGCTCAACCCCAGCGCGCTCAAGGCGAACGGCACCGGTCCATTCATGATCGCCAGCCATGAGCCCGGGACCAGGACCGTCTTCAAGCGCAATCCGAACTGGTGGGGCAAGACCCAGCACAACTTGAGCGACGTGGTGCTGCAGGCCATTCCGGCAGATGCGACCCGCGTTGCCGCCCTGCTGTCAGGCGACCTCGATCTGATCGATCCGGTGCCGGTCCAGGACGTCGAGCGCATCCGGCAGAGCGAGATCGCCGACGCGCTGGTGAAGCCCGAGTTGCGCACGATGTTCCTGAATATGGACAGCTTTCGCGACGAGTTGCTCTATTCCAACGTGAAGGGAAAAAACCCCTTCAAAGATGCCCGCGTTCGCAAGGCCTTGTACCAGGCGATCGACATCGAGACGATCAAGACCAAGATCATGCGTGGCATGTCGCAGCCAACGCCGCTGATGATCTCCCCGCTGCTGTTCCCCCTCGCCGGCGAGTTCCATCGCTGGCCCTACGATGTTACATCCGCCCGACATCTGATGGCGGAAGCCGGCTACGCCGACGGCTTCGAGCTCGGCATGGACTGCCCAAATGATCGCTACGTCAACGACGAGGAGATCTGCCAGGCGGTGGCCGCGATGCTCAGTCGGATCGGCGTCAGGGTGAAGCTCAACGTAATGCCCAAGGCCAAGTATTTCGAGAAGATCGGGCCGAAGCGGTACGATTCCTCCTTCAACCTGCTCGGCTGGACGCCCAGCTCACTGGAAAGCTATGGCGTGCTAACCAATACGGTGCGCTGCCGCGACGCGGAGGGCCGGGGCGGCACCTTCAACTTCGGCGGCTACTGCAATCCCCATATCGACGCCTTGCTCAACAGCATCTTGGTTGAGGACGATATGGCCAAACGCAACGAATTGATCGCCGAGGCCTTCCGGCTGCTGCATCACGACGTCGGCACAATTCCCTTGCACCAACAATCACTTGCCTGGGGAGTGTCCAGGAAGATCAACGTGCTGCAGCGCGCCGATAACCAGGTCCGGTTCGAGAAAATCTGGATGCAGTAGCACAAAGCTGCGGCATGTAAGAGGATACCCTGCCAGCGGCCGGCGGGACCGCTGACGCAGCGACGGCACACGGACACGAGACCATGCTTGCCTTTGCGATCCGGCGGCTTTTTGAGGCGCTGATGGTCATGCTGGCCGTCGCCCTCATCGCGTTCGCGTTGTTCCGCTATGTCGGGGACCCGGTCAACCAGATGGTCGGGCAGGACGCGACCCTGGCAGACCGCGCCGAGCTGAGACGCCACCTTGGCCTCGACGACCCCGTCATCGTGCAGTTCGGCCGCTTCGTCTCGCATGCCGTCAGGTTCGACTTCGGTATCTCCTACCAGCTCAAGCAGTCGGTCACAGGCATGATCGCCGAGCGGTTTCCGGCAACCTTTGAGCTGGCGCTGGCAGCCGCCCTGTTTGCCGTGGTGTTCGGCATTCCCATGGGCGTCTACACCGGCATATACCGCGACAGCTGGCTGTCGAAGGTATTCCTCACGGTCTCCCTGATCGGCATCTCGCTGCCGACCTTCCTGATCGGCATCCTGCTGATCTACCTGTTCGCCGTGAAACTCGGCTGGTTCTCCTCCTTCGGCCGCGGCGAGGTGATAACGGTCGGCTTCTGGCGCACCGGCCTGCTGACGATCTCTGGCCTCAAGGCCCTCGTGCTGCCGGCCATCACGCTCGGGCTGTTCCAGATGACCCTGATCACACGTCTGGTGCGTGCCGAGATGCTCGAGGTCCTACGCACCGACTACATCAAGTTCGCGCGCGCCCGTGGGCTGTCCGATCGCGCCATCAACTTCGGCCATGCGCTGCGCAACACGCTCGTGCCGGTGATCACCATCATCGGGCTGCAGCTTGGCCTGATCATTGCTTTTGCGATCATCACGGAATCCGTGTTCCAATGGCCGGGCATGGGCTTGATGTTCATCCAGGCCGTGCAGAATGCCGATATCCCAGTGATGGCCGCCTACCTGCTCCTGGTCGCCTTCCTGTTCGTCCTGATCAATCTGATCGTCGACCTGGTGTACGTGCGCATCGATCCCCGCATCCGCATCTATAGCAAGGGGACGGGGTGATGAACGAGGCGTCGCCGAACCGCTTGTCGAGCACGGCTGGCGTGCCGACCGCCCGGCCGCGCAGCCGGCTGGCCGCCCTTCGCGATAGCGACTTGTGGCAAAGCTTCGTGGCCTCACGCCTGGTCGTCGCTGCCGCGCTTCTCACCACATTGCTTGTCGGCGCCGCCTTCCTGGCGCCCTTGATCGCACCGCACAATCCCTACGACCTCAAGTCGCTCGAATTGATCGACGCCGACCGACCGCCGGCCTGGGAGGAAGGCGGGGATGCTCGCTTCCTGCTCGGAACCGATGATCAGGGCCGGGACATCCTGTCCACCATCATGTACGGCACACGCGCCTCGCTGATGATAGGCATCTGTTCGGTGCTGCTGGCGGTGGCAATCGGCCTATCGCTTGGGCTGTGGGCCGGGTATGCGGGCGGGCGCATCGACGCTGCCATCATGCGTGTCGCCGACGTGCAGTTGACCTTTCCGGCCATTCTGACGGCCCTGCTGATCGATGGCGTGGCCTTGGCTATATTCAAGCGCTACACCTTTGAAGGCGGCAAGTTCTGGATCCTGGTGATGGCCATCGGTCTGTCCTACTGGGTGCAATACGCCCGTACCGTGCGCGGGGTCACGCTCGTGGAGCGCGACAAGGAGTACGTACAGGCGGCCCGCCTGATCGGCATCGGCCCAATGAAGATCATGTTCCAGCATATCCTGCCCAACGTGATGGGACCCGTGCTGGTGCTGGCCACCATCAACCTGGCCCTTGCCATTATAACCGAGGCGACGTTGTCGTTCCTGGGGGTCGGGCTGCCGCCCACCGAGCCCTCGCTTGGCACCATGATCCAGGTCGGCAACAAGTACCTGTTCTCGGGCTCATGGTGGATGGTGGCGTTTCCGGGGCTGACGCTGGCACTGCTGGCCGTGGCCGTGAACCTGCTTGGCGATTGGCTACGCGATGCGCTCAATCCCAAGCTACGATGAAGCATGCCAATGATAGCGTTCAACGTGGGAGACAAAAACATGGTCCGTGCATGGAAGGCGAAAACAGCCGCGACGCTGGTGGCAACGGTGCTGTTGGCTGGAGCTGCCGAGGCGAGATCGGTCACCTGGGCGCGCACAGGCGATGCCCTGACCCTCGATCCGCATTCGCAGAACGAGGGGCCAACGCACAACCTTCTTCAGAATATCTATGAGCCGCTCATGCTGCGCGAGCATACCGGCAAACTGCTGCCGACCTTGGCCGAGTCGTGGAAGGTCACGTCGGACCCGTTGGTTTGGGAGTTCAAGCTGCGCCAAGGCGTCAAATTCCACAACGGCAATACCTTCAACGCCGATGACGTGGTGTTCTCGATCGAGCGGGCGTTGCAGCCCACTTCGGACATGAAGGGGATCATCAGCTCCATCGAGAAGGTGAGCAAGGTCGACGACCACACGGTGCAGATCAAGACCAAGGGGCCGAACCCGATTCTGCCCGACCAGCTGACCAACATCTACATCATGGACAAGGAATGGTCAGAGGCCAACAACACGGTGACGGTGGAGGATTTCAAGGCCAAGAAGGACAACTTCGCCGTTCGCAACGCCAACGGCACCGGCCCCTACTCGGTGGTGTCGCGCGAGCAGGACGTGAAGACGGTTCTCAAGCTGTTCGACGGCTACTGGGGCAAGGGCCAGGTGCCGCTCGGCATCGAGAGCATCAACTACGTCACCATCAAGAAGGACGAGACGCGTGTTGCCGCCCTGCTGTCGGGCGAGGTTGACCTCGTGCAGGACATGCCGGTGCAGGACATCGACCGCGTGCAGAAGACGCAGGGGCTGAAGGTCAACCTCGGCCAGGAGAACCGCTCCATTTTCCTCGGCATGGATATGGGCTCGCCTGACCTTAAGTCCGATGACGTGCAAGGCAAGAACCCGTTTGCCGACAAACGCGTGCGCCAGGCCATCAACATGGCCATCGACCGCGACGGCATCCGGCGCGCGGTGATGCGCAATCAGTCGAAGCCCTCCGGCATGATCATCGGGCCATTCGTCAACGGTTACAGCGAGGAATTCGGCAAGGCGCCGGCCGTCAGCGTCGACAAAGCCAAGGCGCTGCTGGCGGAAGCGGGCTATGCCAACGGCTTCTCAATCGCCTTCCATTGCCCCAACGATCGCTATGTGTCTGATGAAGGTATCTGCCAGGCGGTCGTTCCGATGCTGGCCCGCATCGGCATCAAGGCCAACCTGATCTCGCAGTCCAAGACCAAGCACTTCCCGGCGATCCAGAACGGAGAGACGGAATTCTACCTGCTCGGCTGGGGCGTGCCGACCTATGACAGCGAGTACGCCTTCAGCTTCCTGCACCATACCCGCAGCGGGCGGTACGGCGGCTGGAATGGCACGCGCTATTCCAATCCTGAACTCGACAAGAAGATCGAGGGTCTGTCCTCGGAGATCGACATCGCCAAGCGCAATGCCGCGATCGCCGAGATCTGGAAGACGGTGCAGGACGAGACCATGTACATCCCCCTGCACGACCAGCTGCTGGCCTATGCCATGAAGGGCGACCTCGACGTGCCGGTCTCGCCGGACAACTATGTGCACATGAAGTTCATCGCGCCGAAGAAATAATGGGCGCTCGTGGGATGATCGAGAAATTCGCGGCCGCTCGCGGCATGCATTGGCGCGCATTTCTCCATGTCAACCACACGGTTGCGAAGCTCGTTGGGGACGCGGGCTGTAAGGTTTGGCGAACTTCGGAAACGGGACACTAGTCACGTGGCGATCAGCGAGCCGGTCCTGTCCGTCCGCAACCTGGAGGTCGCCTTCCTCGGCCGCCGCGGCAAACTTGTCGCGGTGGACGGGGTGTCGTTCGACATCGCCGCCGGCGAGGTGCTGGGCGTGGTGGGGGAGTCGGGCGCCGGCAAGTCGCTAACCGGCGCGGCGGTGATCGGCTTGCTCGAGCCGCCGGGGCGCATCACCGGCGGCGAGGTGCGGCTCAGCGGTCAGCGTATCGACAACGCCTCGCCGGAGGCGATGCGCAAGGTGCGCGGCGCGCGCATCGGCATGGTATTCCAGGATCCGCTCACCAGCCTCAACCCGCTCTACCGGGTCGGCGACCAGATCGTGGAAACGATCCGTACGCACAAGCCGGTCACCCAGGCCGAGGCACGCGAGCGGGCCATCGCGTTGCTGCAGGAGGTTGGCATCCAGGGTGCGCGGGCGCGCATCGACAGCTATCCGCACGAGTTCTCGGGCGGCATGCGCCAGCGTGTGGTGCTGGCGCTGGCCCTGTGCGCGGAGCCGGAGTTGCTGATCGCCGACGAGCCGACCACGGCGCTCGACGTGTCGATCCAGGCGCAGATCATCCAGCTGCTGAAGCGGCTGTGCGGTGAGCGCGGTACGGCCGTTATGCTGATCACCCACGACATGGGTGTAATCGCCGAGACCACTGACCGCGTGGCGGTGATGTATGCGGGCCGCATTGCCGAGATCGGCCCGGTGCGCGATGTGGTGAAACGGCCGCACCACCCCTACACGCAAGGCCTGATGGGCGCAATCCCGACCCAGGCAACGCGCGCCGATCGGCTGACGCAGATCCCAGGCTCCATGCCACGGCTCAACGCCATCCCGGCAGGCTGTGCGTTCAATCCCCGCTGCGCACACGCCTTCGTGCGTTGCCGCACCGAGCGGCCGGAGCGCATGCCGGCTGGGTCGTCCGAGGCAGCCTGCTGGTTGATGGCCGAGACGGTGACGGGGGACCCGGCATGAGCGGCTCGGCGCTGGTCGAGGCGCAGGGCCTAAGCCGCGTGTTCGACGTCTCCCGGCCCTGGATCAACCGGGTGATCGAGGGTACCGACAAGGCCTACCTCAAGGCGGTGACAGACGTCTCGTTCACCATCCAGCGAGGCCAGACGCTGGCGCTGGTGGGCGAGTCGGGGTCCGGCAAGTCGACGGTCGCCAGGATGGTGGTGGGCCTGCTGCCGCCGACTGCGGGCAGCGTATCCTTCGACGGCATCGACATGTGGGCGCCGGTGCGCGAGGCCGAGCGACAGAAGCTGCGCCGCCGCCTGCAGATGATCTTCCAGGATCCGTTTGCCAGCCTGAACCCGCGCTGGCGTGTGGACCGCATCATCGCCGATCCGATCCGCGCTTTCGGCCTGACCAGCGACAAGGCCGAAACCGAGGCGCGCGTCGGCGAGTTGCTGCGTCTGGTCGGGCTCGATCCGGCCGACGGCGTCAAGTACCCGCACGAGTTTTCCGGCGGGCAGCGTCAGCGCATCTGCATCGCTCGCGCCCTGTCGTCCAATCCCGATTTTATCGTTTGTGACGAGCCGACCAGCGCCCTCGACGTGTCGGTGCAGGCGCAGATCCTGAACCTGATGCGCGACCTGCAGGATAAGTTCGGCCTTGCCTACCTGTTCATCAGCCACAACCTGGCTGTGGTGCGCCACATGGCGACTCGCATCGGCGTCATGTATCTTGGGCGCATCGTCGAGAACGCACCCGCCAACCAGCTGTTCGAGGCGCCACGCCACCCCTACACGCGCGCGCTGGTCGACGCGCTGCCCGATCTGACCATGAGCGGGCGTAGGCGCCGGGTCATCGAGGGCGAGATCCCCAACCCGATCGACCCGCCGCCGGGCTGCGCCTTCCATCCGCGCTGCCCTCTCGCGTTCGCACGCTGCCGCAGCGAGCTGCCACTGCTGCTGGCGCATGGCGACCGGCAGGTCGCCTGCCATGCCGTGGAGGCGGGCAGGGCTTAGCGGGAAAGGCTTATGCGGCTTTGCCGCAGCCGGGGTGCGCCTTCAACACCCGCTGCGTGGAGGCCGGCGACTTGGCCAGCTTCTCTTTCGGGCGTACGGGCCGGCGCACCAACTCGCCGCCGCAGTTTGGGCAGCGTCCGCCCGCAAGGCGATTGGCGGCGCAATCGGCGCAAAAGGTGCATTCGAAGGAGCAGATCAAGGCGTCCGCCGCGTCCGGCGGCAGATCCTTGTCGCAGCATTCACAGTTGGGTCTCAGGGCAAGCATTTGATTTTCCCAGGCATCGAGCGCCGCGCAGGGTGTGCGCTTGGATGCAACAAAAAAGGCCTCGGTGACCCTGCACACCGAGGCCCCTTGGATCACGCCGGGGAAGATAGATCAATCAGGGTGATTG
>Ga0075421_100010764_pt1 | contig 11311 bp, 10 predicted proteins | sample SoiMetdeltSBSDD5_FD_75292 | JGI IMG/M metagenome (GOLD analysis project Ga0075421, IMG submission 75292) | Bulk soil microbial communities from a Populus tree surrounding site in Tennessee, USA - Soil MetaG P. deltoides SBSDD5 | ecosystem: Environmental > Terrestrial > Soil > Tree plantation...
AGCAGCGTGGCGAACGCGGCGTGCACCGCCAGCATCGCCCCGGCGGACGTGGTGACGGCGAGCGCCGCGAAGACGACGGCGGTGCCAACCTCCAGCAGCACGTCGCTGCGCGCCGGGCCGGCCCCGCAGCTCGGGCACGCCTTACCGATCCCGAGGGCGCGCGCCGTCTGGCTGGCCGCCCACCACGGCAGGCCGCAACCCTCTGCCGCGCAGATCGGCCGGCCGATCAAGCGGCCCCGCTCCGGCAGCGCCCGCGCCACAAGCGTCACCAGGGCGCCTGCGCCGAGGCCCACGACGAGCATCAGCACCGGCGTCAGGCTCTCGATCATGCGTCGATCCTCGGGCAGCGTCCAGATAGTCTAGTACACCCCGGGGAGCAGTCGGGAGGTCCGGGCGCGGTACTCGGCGTACTCGGGATAGGCAGCCGTCAGCGTCCGCTCCTCCATCACCAGCCGGTACACCTGGAGCGCCACGAACACCCCGTAGACCGCCAGGGCGAGCGGGCCGATCGCCAGCATCACGATGCCGGCCAGCAGCAGGATCTCGCCCAGGTAGATCGGGTGGCGGACCCAGCGGTACAGGCCGATCCGGACCAGCCCGCGCGCCCGCGGCATGATCCCGAATGACCGCCCGAGGCTCGCCAACCCGACGACCATGAGGATCAGCCCGAGCGTCATCAGCACCTCGGCGGCGGCCATCACCAGCAGGTTCTCGACGGTCCGGGGCAACTGCGAGAGCCCGAACACCACGACGGTCCCCGCGACGGCGGCCACGTCGGCGAACCGGCCACCGGCGCCGCGAGACTGCGCGGACGGTCGCCGGATCAGGAACAGCCAGCAGATCAGCAGCGTGAACGTCGTCGTGAGCGCCTGGTGCCCCAGGTGGAGCCAACCGGCGGCCGGGCCGCGCGGATCGTCGCTCGGGCCGGCCTGGTACATCGCGACCAGCGTGATGGCGCTGACCAGGCCCATCAACCCGAACAGGTAGGCCGGCATCAAGCTCGCGGCGCACACCAGCAGGCCCTCACGGCTGGGCGGCGCAAACGGCCGTCGAACGGGCCGGACGGGCTCGGCACCGGCCGGGTCCATCGCGGTCGAGACCTCAGGGGGCATCGCGGCTGACTCCTCAGGCAGCAGTATGGCGCTTCGACGCATTATCGCGTGATTAACAACCGTACCGAAGCGAACGTGCGACCTCATCTGGTCGAACGGTGCGTGCGGTGGGCGAGGGATGGGGCCTCCGTGCCTGTCACGGATCCGAGAGCCTGGAATTGCTGGCCCCCCCTCGTCCCCGAACCCTATAGTCACCAGGACCCCTCGCCCCGGGTGGAAGTCTGGCTTGATGCTCCTCGGTCGGTATCTGCTCGCGGTCACCTTCGGACTGGCGCTCGGGATCGGGCTGTCCCTCGGAGCCGGTGGCGCCATCGGACGTTTCGGCGGGCCACTCGCGACGACGTCGACCGCGCCGACGCCGCTGCCGACCCCGATCGTCGCTGCGACGCCGCGCCCCACCCTGCCGCCCACCCTCGCCGCCCCCGATGATCCGGCCGTCCGCATCGTCCAGGACGAGACCCTGATTGCCGACCTGTTCGACCGGGTCGCGCCCTCGGTGGTCAACGTCTCGGTGCGGGTGCCCAACGCCTCCGGCCAGGGCCCGGCCGTCCGCCAGGGATCGGGATCGGGGTTCGTCGTCGACGACCAGGGCCACATCCTGACGAACGAGCACGTCGTCCGCGACGCCGCGCGCATCGAGGTCACGCTCGCGGACGGCCTCAAGGTGCCAGCCGAGGTACGCGGCCGGGACACCCTGAACGACATCGCCCTGCTCAAGGTCGACGCGCCCGCCGATCGGCTGCGTCCGGTCCTGCTCGGCGACAGCACCGCGCTCCGGGTCGGGCAGACGGCCGTCGCTATCGGCAACCCGTTCGGGTTCACCCGGACCCTGACGGTGGGCGTGGTCAGCGGCCTCGGCCGCCCGATCGAGGACGCCGGCCGCCGGCCGCTCCTCGACATGATCCAGACCGACGCCGCCATCAACCCCGGCAACTCCGGCGGCCCGTTGCTGAACCTGCGCGGCGAGGTCATCGGCATCACCACCCTGATCGACCGCTCGCAGCTCAGCGTCGGGTTCGCCGTGCCCATCAACACCGCCATGCAGATCATGCCGAGCATGAAGGCCGGCCAGCGCGTCGCCCGGCCCTGGCTCGGGATCGCCGGGGTCGCGCTCAGCCCGCTGATCGCCGAGCAGTTCAAGCTCGGCGTCGACCAGGGGATCCTCGTCCGCGAGGCCGTCCCCGGCGGCCCGGCCGACCAGGCCGGCATTAAGGGCGGCACCGTCGACGATCCGGCCAGCGGCGACGTCATCCGCTCGATCGACGGCCGCCCGGTCCTGCGCGTCGCCGACCTGGTCGCCAGCATCGATCCGCGCACGGTCGGCGAGCGTGTAACGGTCACGATCGTGCGGGGCGGCGCCGAGCAGGCGATCCAGGTTACCCTCGGCGAGTACCCGGAAGGCCGATAATCCCCGCAGAGGCCGCGCGCCGGCCCGGCGAACGCCCCAGGACGCCGGCGGGCGGCAACACCGAAGGGACGGGACAGGCCAGATGACGACGCACGACGAGGCCACGCGGGTCGACGACGCTCGGGACGACGAGAGCGGCTGCACGGTCGATTGGAGCTGGCTGAACGGCCTTCAGATCGAGTCCGTGACCTCCGATCTCCAGCACATGCGCGTCCGCTTCACCAACGGCCTGACGCTCTCGATCCAGGCCGCCAACTATCAGGGCAAGCCGTTCCTGGCCTTCGACCCCTGGAAAGCTCCCGCGTAGCGCGGCGACGGCACCGCGTCCGGGGCCAGCTCCGGGACTGGAGCCCGCCGGACGCGCCGCCGGCCGAGATGCGCGGCGGCGCCGCGTCCGGGGCCGGCACCGGGAACGCCGGCCTTTGACCCTTGGAAGGCACCCGCGTAGCGCTGGGGCTTGTCCCCCGCCCGTTTGCCCTCGCCCCTTCCGCGCCGCTCCGTTCCGTACCGCGAGCGTCAGCGAGCCGGACCCTCGTGTCGCACCGCGCTGAACCTGCCGCCGGGCGCACGCCCCAACCGTGCTCGGCGGAACAGCCCCGCGCCAGTGCCCCGCCCCACAATGCCCCTATACCTCGATCTATGCCGGCCCCAATGGTCGGTGCTAAGGAGTATCGCTATGAATCGACTACAGGCCACGCGGGCCGCGATGGTGGCCCTCTCCGCGTTCGGGATCGTCCTGGCGTCCACGCCGGCGTTCGCTGCGAGCTACGAGGCTGATGCCTCCACTGTCCGCGTTGTTCAAGACCCGAATCAGCCCACCACCACGCCGAACGTCCCCGGCCCCGGGACGATCCTCCAGGCGAAGCCCGCCGACCTCGACGTCACCTACAAGAGCCAGGCCGGCAACAACGGCAGTTTCCAGTGGACCTTCGAGGTGAAGAACGTCGGCCAGAAGACGGCGAACGACGTCAGGGTCATGAAGAATGCCCTCCGCAACGACTACCAGGGGCACATCGAGAGCGACATCTCGTTTGAGGACCTCGGCTCCATCGCCGGGGGCGCGGCCAAGACCGTCGTCGTCTCGTGCGCGCCGAAGTGGCAGCAGCCGCCGTGCAGCTCGTCGAGCGTCTCGATGGCGCCGGCCAACAATGACCCCAACCCGATGAACGACTGGGACACCTCGCCCACGAACTACCCGTGATCCGCTGAGCCCCCGCCTTCGTCCAGGGCCATCGCGAACGCGATGGCCCTTCTCGTTGTCCTCTAGCCGGGAACGCCGGTCTCAGGCTTGAGCGGGCGCCGGCCGGGGGCCGGTCCCGCCGCCCCGCCGGACCCGGCGCCGGCCCCGGAACGGCCGCTTCGGCTGGCGCGTCTCGGTCAGAAGCCGACAAAACGCGCACCGCTCGGTCGTCGTCGGCTGCTCGCACTCGATGCACGGCCGCAGCTCGTGCGGGTCACCTTCCGCGAACGCCGAGCGCGCTTTGTCGAGAAACCCGAACAAGAACGTCTGCTTGGTGCCGGGCGATTGCCGCTCCAGCAGGTTGAGCGCCTCCTTGAACAGGATCGACTTCGCGCCGACCGCGTTCGGGCACTCCTCCACCACGTACTCGATGCCCTTGATGACGGCGTAGGCGGCCGTCTCGTGCTCCGAGAGCCGGTAGAGCGGCTTCACCTTCCGGACGAGTCCCGCGTCCTCGGCCTCCAGCACCGGCGCCTGCCGTGCCAGGTACCCGGACTGCCAGTGCAGGACGTTCCCGAGCAGCGTCGCCGCCTCGTCGTCCAGGTTGTGGCCCGTCGCCACCACGTCGTAGCCACGCTCGGCCGCCTCGCGGTTGAACAGGTACCGCTTCGCCAGGCCGCAGCCCGAGCACGGCGCCCGCCTCGTCTGCTCGGCGATCAGCGGCACCGTCACCCCGTACGACTGGTCCAGGCTCGAGATGTGGAGCGTGCGCTCGCGCGCCGCCGCGAACCGCTCGCTCATCACCCGCGAGTTGCCGGAGTACTCGCCGATCCCCAGGTCGATGTAGAGGCCGTCCGCGACGTACCCCAGGTCCAGCAGCACGTCCCAGAGCGCCAGGCTGTCCTTGCCGCCGCTCACGGCGACCAGAATCCGGTCCTCCTTCGAGAACATCTTCTCGTGGCCGATCGCGCGCTCCACCTGATCGCGGAAGAACCGCTCGAAGCAGTCCCCACAGTAGGCGGCGTTGTGACGCCGGACCTCGACCCACGCCTCCTCACGACAGCGCGTGCAGCGCATCGTCAGCACCCACCCGACATCACCGGCCGGACCTCGACGACGTCCTCGGCCTCGATCCAGGCATCACGCGTGAGCAGCCGGTTGCCCTTGATGACCAGCACGGTCTCTGGTGCGATCCCCAGCTCGCGCAGCGCCTCGGCGACCTGGCGCCGGCCGTCGATGGCGATCTCTTGCCGCTTCGGAATCCGCATCACGATCGTGGGCACCGTGCCCTCCCGGTGATCTTGAGCCTGCTCCGCTGTGACGCGCCCGTAGCCCGTCGTGACGCCATCGTTCGCGATTGTGACGCATCCGTAGTCGACCGTAGCGCCGCCGTGACGTTGATTGTCACCCAAAGCCGGCGGGGCGCGCGGCGGAAAACTGTTTCACTTCGCCGACGATTTCGGTAGTATAGTCCCGCTCCGGCATCACAACCGCGTTTCATCTCCAGCGTTTTGTCTGTAATGGCGAACGCGGCCTCGTGCCTCACGGCACGGCCAGCCATGTTCGGTACTCGCGCGGATGCTCGCTGCTGCGCTGCTCACACCCTGGCGTTCCACGTCCCCGGGAGGTTCCCACCCGTGCTGAGATCGCTCTGCACGCCGCCTGCGCTCCGCCTTCGGCTCCCGTTCGCGCTCGCAATCGCGGGCGCCCCGGCTACTGATCGCCGCGCCGCTCGCCCGATGGCGGTCCCGATGCGCCAGGTCGCCGTGCCAATGGCCATCCCGATGGCCCAGCCGGCCCCCTCGCGCGCCGCCCAGTTCGTCGCGGCCACGGCGCTCGCCGTGGCCCTGGCCGGCCTCTGGCGCCAGGAGAACGTCGTCGCGGTCACGCGGACCGCCCTGGACGGCCTCCGGAGCCACCAGGCGCTCGCGCTCGACCTCGACGCCGCCGACGTCCCGGCGATGGACCCGTACCTCGCCAAGATCATCGATCCGCGCGCCCGGACCTCCTCCCGGACGACGCCCGGGATGCGCCGCGTTGCCGTCCAGCCCTTCGAGTACGAGATCCGCGAGGGCGAGACGCTCCAGGACATCGCCACCCGTTTCGGGACGGACGTCAACGCCCTGCTCTGGAACAACGGCCTCGACGACGCGGCGCAGCTTGCACCCGGCGCCCGCCTGACGGTCCTGCCGGTGCGCGGCGTGCTCCACCTCGTCAAGGACGGCGACTCCCTGATGAGCATCGCCGAGCGGTACGGGAGCCGCCTCGAAGACGTGATCGCGGCGAACGCCCTCGATCGGCCGGAGCACATCGTGCCTGGCCAGGTCATCGTCGTGGCCGGCGGCAGCGTGCCGATGCCAGCCGCGGTGGTCGACCCGAACGTCCAGACCGTCCCCCTGGAGGCGAACCAGGTCACCGGCGAGCTTGCCGCCGCCCCGAGCGCCACACCCGCTCCCCAGCGGGCGCCCCGTGCGGTCGACGAGACTCTCCCCGAGCCACTCGGCGCCGCCCGCTGGCAGCGCGAGTTCATCCTCTCGGTCGCGCCGGGCGCGCGCGAGTCGCAGCGGAAGACCGGGGTACCGGCCTCGGTGACGGTGGCGCAGGCGATCCTGGAGTCCGACTGGGGCCGGAGCAAGCTGACCCGTGAGGCGAACAACCTCTTCGGCATCAAGGCGCTGCGCGGTCCGGGCACGGCCGGCATCTACGAGATCGACACCTGGGAGGTCTACGGCGGCCAGAACGTCACCGTCCTGGCGGCGTTCAAGGCGTACACCACCCTGGCCGACTCGATCACTGATCACGGCCGCTGGTTCCACGACAACAGCCGCTACCGTGGCGCCCTCCTGGTCCGGGACGACCCACGGGCGTTCGCCTACGCGATCAACGCGGCCGGCTACGCCACCGATCCGGCCTACGCGCCGAAGCTGATCGGGCTGATGGACAAGTTCAACCTCTACGCCTACGACATCGAGACCGAGGAGTAGCGCCGACCCTGCGTCTCCGCGGCGATCCCTTCCGCACCGCGAGCGTCGGCGAAGGTCGGAGCACGTACCTCGCCACGAGCGGGCGGGACCGGTATGCGCCCGAACGGTCCAGACGGGACCCCGCGGTGCTGGCTCACCCGAAGAAGCGCCAGCCTCCAGAGGATGCGGCTCAGTCCCCGACGATCACCTTTTTGAGGCCGATCAGGATCAAGAAGCCCGAGCCGATCACCGTCACCGGCAGGATGCAGTTGAGCGGCGAGGTCAGCGGCAGCAGGTTGCGGGGCAGCCCGGGCGGCGCCGGTATCGAGGCCGGCGCGTAGAGCCAGAGCAGGTACACGACCCCGAACCCCACCACCCCGGCCAGGATCAGCAGCAGGCCGATCAGGCGCTCCTGGGCGCTGTTGGACAGGCCGTCAAACCGGTCGTCGTTCGGGGCCATGCCCCGACGATACCACGGCCCGGGACTCGCATGTCATCAACGCGCGCATGCCCCGCCGCCGTAGAAGCCTGACACTCACAGTGCGTCTGTCGACGCTCTAGCCGCTGGGAGCGCGGCCGTCCCGGCCGCCCCGGTTGGTAACCCAACTGGTCCTTCAGGGAAGAACCGGGCGGTTGCCTGAGGACGAAGCGGCCGGGACGGCCGCGCTCCCAGCGGCCAGGCCGTCGCAGGGGCTACCGATAGCGATCCGGAGAGGATGCCGGAGGCGGAGCGCCGAGCTAGATGCCGGGGCGGGGCGCCTCGCGGGAAGCCGCCGTGCGGGCCAGATCCGCTTCCAGGCCCAGCCGGAGCTGCCACAGCTCGCGGAAGGCGCGCAGGATCACGGCCGGCTTGGCGCCGGTCGCCTGCCCGGCCGGGCGCGGGTAGTGGCTCACGCCGCGCTCGAGGATCACGTACCCCAGCCGCCGCGCCTTGATCAGGAACTCGGCGCTGAAGGTCGCCCCGCGCGAGTGGACCTCGACGCGGTCGAGGATCCGGCGACGGAACAGCTTGAATGCGCAGTCGATGTCCCGGGCGGCGTACCCGAACAGGCCGTTGACCAGCAGCTTCCAGCCCCAGGCGTTGAACAGCCGCATCGGCGGGTCAGCCCGCTTCTGGCGGTAGCCGATCACCATGTCGGCCCCGTCCATCATCGGCAGGAGCAGGTTGATCTCGTCGACGTCGAACTGCTTGTCGCCGTCGGTCAGGAAAACCAGATCCTTGACCGCGCTGGTGAACCCCGTCCAGACGGCGGCACCGTACCCCTGGTTGCGCTCGTGGGAGACCAGCCGCACGCGCGGGTTCTCCTGCCCGAGTCGGGTGACGATCTCGGCCGTCCGATCGCGGCTGCCGTCGTTAACGACGATGACCTCGTAGTCGGCGTTGAGCGATTCCAGGGTCTTGACCATCGCGGCCACACTCGCCGCGATCACCTGCTCTTCGTTGTAGGCCGGCAGCACCGCCGAGATGCTCAGCACGTCACCCTCGTCTTTCTCGTGGGGGCGGTGCCGCGCCAACGACGTCTCCTCCCCGCAGGCTGGTCACGCATTGTACTGGATTGGCCGGCACCCGGGACGCCTCGCCATCGTCTCATCCGCTGCACGGTCCGATCGACCTCGAAAGCAACACTACTCGGGTGACGTCGGGGCGCATGCTCGTGTTCCGCCGACGCCCCGGCGGCGCCGCCACCCCCACCGACGCCAGACTGGTCACCAGACCGCCGAAAGTTGGTCGGACGCCGAGCCCGGTGGTATGGTCCGAGCCCGATGCTCCCTCAATGCGCGATCGAGTCGGCGCTCGGCGGATGAGTCCGGCGACCACGCCCGAAGCCCCCGCCTCGGCCCGTCCGGCCAGACCGTCAGGCTGGTCCTGGCCCAAGCAGGCGCCGCTCGCCGTCCTGATCGCGGCGCTCGTCCTCGCCGTCGTGCCGGCCTGGAACTCGATCTGGTACCAGGACGATCAGCTCCCGACCCTCTTTCGGACGTTCCACACCGACCTGGCGCACCACCACGGGGCGGTCTATCCGCGCCTCGCGCCGGAGCTCGGGTTCGGGTACGGGCGCCTGCTCCACCAGTTCTACCCGCCGTTCGGCGTCGAGCTTGCCGCCTGGCTGCACACCCTCGGGCTCGGCTTCGTGGACGCTGCGCGGGTCACCTTCTCGCTCTGCCTCATCTCCAGCGGCCTCGGGATGTACGCCTTCGCGCGCGGCATCCTCGGCGGGCGCTGGCCGGCCGTCCTGGCCGCGCTCGGCTTCGTCTGGGCGCCGTACGTCCTGCTGGACGCGCACAAGGGCGGCGTCCTCGGCGAGTCGATCGCACTGGCGCTGATGCCCTGGTCGCTGCTCGCCCTCGACCGGCTGGTGCGCGGCGGCGGCTGGGGCCCCTTCGGGGCGTCGGCGGGCACCCTGGCGCTGGTCGTCCTCGGGCACAACATCACGGCGCTCTTCTGGGTCGGGCTCGCCAGCCTCTACGCGCTGCTCCTCGCCGGCAGGGCATGGATTGCAGCCCCCACCCCCAGCCCCTCCCCCTTCCGAGGGGGAGGGGAACTGGTTCCCCCTCTCCCGCGCACGGGGCCGTGGGGATTAAGGGGCCCCATGGTAGGGTGGCTGGGGGTCAGGGGATGGGGGGCTCTGGCGAAGGCGGCCGGCGCCGTCATCCTCGCTCTGGCCCTTTCCGCGATCTACTGGCTGCCGGCCCTCGTCGAGCTGCCGTACAGCCGGGTATCGGACCAGCGGACCGGCGAGTTCACCGTCACCCGCTACCTGGTGGCGCCATCGGACCTGCTCCAGCCGCTCGTCGTCTTCGACTACTACGTGGAAGCGATCCCGCGCTACGGCCTGACGGCGGCCCTGCTGACGCTCGGCTCGGCCGTCCTGGTGCTCGGCACCGCCCTCCGCCGCCCGAGGAGCATGGCCGACGTGGTGGTGCGCCTCTCGCGGTCCGGGCCGGACCGGCTGGTCGTCGTCGCCTGCATCGCCTGCTTCGTCGGCGTGCTGCTGCTCCAGCTCGGTGCCTCGGCGGCCATCTGGGAGACGGTCCCGCTGATCTCGTTCGTCCAGTTCCCGCAGCGCCTGTTCGTGTTCGGCTCGTTCGCCGGGGCGGTCGTGCTGGGCGCGGCACCCTGGGCCGTCCGGTCGCTCGTCGGTCAGCCCCGCCTCGCGATCGTGGCCGGCGCCGCGATCGGGCTGCTCCTCGGCGCGACCAGCCTGCCGGGTATCTACTGGACCTGGCCGGTCGCCGGCAGCCACGTCATCGACGAAGAGCAGGTCGGCATCGGGACGGTCGCCGAGCGCCGCCTCTCCGAGCGCAGCGCCTTCGACGACTACTTCCCGATCTGGGCCACCGAGGACGCGAACCAGATCACCCGGTCGCCGTCCGCGAATCGGGCCGAGCTGTACCGCGCCGCGAGCGACCGGCCGGCCCCACGCATCGAGCTGCTGGAGCGCGGCTACCTCCACGTCCGGCTCCGCGCCACGGCCGACGCCCCCTCGACCGTGATCCTGCACCAGTTCTACTTCCCGGGCTGGCAGGCCGAGGCCGGTGGTTCCCCTCTTGAGGTCGGGCCGGCCGGACCGCTCGGGCTGGTCGCGGTCACGGTGCCGCCCGGTCAGCACCTCGTGCGGATCTGGTTCGGCGAGACGCCGCTGCGACTCGCGGCGCTCGGGATCAGCACGCTCGCCCTGGCGCTGCTGCTCGCGATCCTCGCCAGGGGGCTCGGCATCCGCCGCCTGGCCATCGGGGTCGTCATGCTGCTGATCGCCGTCGTCGGCCCGCGCCTCCTCCACGAACGCCTAAACCCGGAGACGCGCCCGGCCGTGCGTGTCGTCCACGCCGACGTCACTCCCGAGGCGCGGGTCGTCGGGCTAGAGCTGGCCTCCGGCCCGGCCCGGCCCGGCCAGATCGTCCCGGCGACGCTGCTCTGGCAGGCCGCCGGCTACACCCCGAGAGACCTCCAGACCGGCCTGCGGCTGGTCGCCCTCGACGGCGGCCGGCTCCTCTCCGAGCGCTGGGGCCGCCCGAACCGCGAGCGCACCCCGACCGGCAAGTGGCTGGTCGGCGAGATCGTCCCGGACACGCTGCTGCTACGCATCCCGGCCGACGCGCCGCCCGGCCGCTACCGCCTGCTCGCCGGCCTGCGCGACCCGGACGCCAACGACCGCGCCCCACTCGGCCTGGCCGAGATCGGCGAGCTCGAGATCCGCTGACCTGAGAAGCCCCTCCCCGCGCACGGGGCCGTGGGGATCGAGGGGCCCCATGCTAGGCTGGCTGGGGTTGGGGTGGGGGACGTCTAGCCCGGATTATTCACCAGCGCCAGGAATGGATGCGCCTGGCGCGGGCGAGCAGGAGCCAGAGGGCGAGACCTGGGTGATGTGAGCTGAGGTGGACGCAGACATCCGGGATCGTGAAGCGCGTGGATTCGCGGACCCAGCCGCCGATCTTGATGAGGCGGAGACGCAAGGTGTCGAACTGGAGGCGTGCGGCCTGGGCTGAGAGCAGCCAGCCGCGGAGCTGATCGAGCAGCCAGTAGGCGGCGGCATGCAGCAGCAGGCGGAACTGGTTGGCCCAGAAGCGGTGGTCGCTGAGGCGGTCGGCTGAGAGGGCGTTCTTGAAGTCCTTGATCCAGTTCTCGGACTCGCCGCGGTCGACGTAG
>Ga0075421_100010767_pt1 | contig 11309 bp, 9 predicted proteins | sample SoiMetdeltSBSDD5_FD_75292 | JGI IMG/M metagenome (GOLD analysis project Ga0075421, IMG submission 75292) | Bulk soil microbial communities from a Populus tree surrounding site in Tennessee, USA - Soil MetaG P. deltoides SBSDD5 | ecosystem: Environmental > Terrestrial > Soil > Tree plantation...
GATCCGCTTCCGGAATGCCGAGCAGCCTCATGATGACGGTGACCGGTAGCGGGAACGCGAAGTCGGCGATGAGGTCCAGCTCCCGCCGCCCGGACCGGCCGGCCCGCTCCTCCACCGCGTCCAGCAGCCCGTCGGCCAGCTCTGCCACGTACGGGCGCAGGCCGCCGATGCGGCCGGGGGTGAAGGCCGACTGCACCAACGATCGCAGCCGAGTGTGATCCGGCGGGTCATGGCTGGACATAAACGAGTCGAACAGCGACATCACAGCTTTCGCGCCCGGCGACAGGGCGGGCGGTGTGCCGGTCTGGGAGACCATGCCGCGCGCGGAGAACCGCTCGTCGTCGCGCAGGATCGCCTGCACGTCCTCGTACCGGGTGAACAGCCAGGCTTCGCCCACGTCTGGCAGTGCCACCCGGCACGCCGGCGTCTGCTCCCGTAGCCTGTTGTATGTCGAGTGCGGGTCCGCGTTGAAGCCGGGATCGAACAGGTTGACCGGTGTCGTCGATTTCATGACCCGACCGTATTCGCGACCGGTGGCGGGCACTACTTCCCCGTTGCCCTGAACCGATCCTCGTCGCCCGCAGCCGAGGCGGTAGTGCGGCAGGTTCCCGATACTCGGGCGAGCCGCGAGCCACCATCTACATTGGACCTAGTGGCGACGACACCAGGCCGCAACGCATTGATCAAACTAAGTGTGGCTGCCGTAAGGTGCGCAAGGCGTGAGAAAGCGCGTCCGTCGGCCCTGGATAGGCTGCCAGCACATCGTGGTTTTCATTCTCGCCCCAGGGGGTCGTGATGACAGTCTATCCCAATCCGACGGCCAACCCGACAGAGACAGAGGCCCGCAACCTGGTGACCATGCGCAAGATGATCACGGCGTTCAATGAAAACTCGCGGGACATCGTGGCGCAATGCGTGGACCCAAACCTCATCAGCTACTCGCCCCACCAGCCGGGCACCGAGCGCCAAGAGGATGAGATCGCGGTGCAACGCGCGGCGTTCCCGGACCTCTACTACAGCGAGGAAATCACCATCGCCGACGGCGACATGGTGTTTCTCGGGTGGCAGTCCACCGGTACCCACTCCGGACCAATGCTCGGCACCGCCGCCACCGGCGTCCGCTTCGAGTTGCACGGCGGGGAGGTTGCCCGGTTCCGCAACGGCTTGATAATCGAGCATTGGGATCACTGGCTCAAGCCGCGCGGCCAGTGCTACATAATCCTCGACGCGTTGCCTGCGGAGGAAGTGAGCCGGTTGCAGGCTGGCGGCCTGCTGTAGCAGACCCATCGACAAGAAGGAGTGACGGGACATGCCCGACACCCGGGACACCAACAAGGCCTTGGCACGCAAGATACTGAGCGCGTGGAACCAGCGCGGCGAGACGCACATGCCAGAGGAGCTGGCGCACCCCCAGATGGTCCGGTACTTTGCGCCACCGGTAGGGATGGCCTCGGCGTTAGGCCAGCCACCGGTCGCGCCGGCCCTGCCCGTTACGGCCATCCAAGGGCAGAACTACCAGGAAGACCTGATCATCGCGGACGCCGAGTACACGTTCACCGCGTGGCACATGACCGGCCAGCACCTGGGCACGCTGTACGGCCGGCCGGCCACCGGTCTGCCGGTGACCGTCTACGGCGCGGACGTGATCCGGGTGGTCGATGGACAGGTCATCCAGCACTGGGACTGGTACTCGAAGAGCCGAGTGCAGGCGCTCGGGCAGCTCGGGCTGCTGGACGCCGACATGCAGAGCTATCTGATCAACAACGGCCTGCTCGGCCGCAACCGGAAACTGCCCTAGGTCGGCAGCTGACAGCTGGGTCGCCGGTGCCGGGCAGTCCACGGGAGCGGACCGCCCGGCCTCGGCCACCTTCTCGATTCATTGGTCTCGCGCCTCGACCGTGGTGGTACGAGGCGAGGTAAGGGTGGTGCTCGAAATGGAATACAAAGTTGGGCGTCGGCAGATTCTTCTCGGCGCGGCCGCAGCTGCCGCGGCGCCGATGCTCGCTACGGTGTGGGGGACACCCGCACAGGCCGCGCCAGCGGAGGGCGTGTCAGCCCCGGCCGCCGCCCGGGGGGCGGCAGGGGTCGGCCCGAACGCTATGGCCGCGGTCGGGATCTTCGCGGTCCAGCACGGGCAGGTGTGGCGGTCGCCCGTCCGGGCCGGCGTTGCGGTCGATCCCAACCGCGGCGGGGTCGCGGTCATCCGGGGTGGCACGCGGGACGGGCTCCAGGTTCAGCTTCGTATGACCCAGAAGGAGATGGTGCTGCCGCCGCGCGGCTTCGCTCCCGATTGGACGTTCACGCCCGGTGATCTCGTGCTGGTCAATCCGGATCGGTCGGTCGTCGAGCCGCTCACCCGGGTCGTGGCGGGCGCGGCCAGGACCGAGATCTGGGCGCCGAACCTGACCAGGGGTCCGCGGCTCGCCGCGGTCGTCGCAGCGTAGGAGAGGTCCGATTGACGGCCGGGCAGCCCGTTCGCGGGCTGCCCGGCCTCGTTTGGTCAGAAGGTGACCGGTAGCGCCGCCAGGCCGCGCAGGAAGATGCCGCCCGGCCGCCAGGTCACGTCGCCCGGGGCGATGGCCAGCGCCAGGTCCGGCAGGCGCCGCAGCAGCGTGGCGAACGCGACCTGCGCCTCCAACCGGGCGAGCGCGGCGCCGACGCACGTGTGGATGCCCTTGCCGAACGACAGGTGCTGGCCGTCGGCCCGGCCGATGTCGAGCTCCTCAGCGGCCGGGAAGGCCGCGGAGTCCCGATTGGCGCTGGCGATGGAGACCAGGACGACCTCACCGCGGTGCACGGTCACGCCGGCCAGGGGCACGTCCGTCACCGCGAGTCGGGCCCGGGGGACCTCCACCGACGGGTCGTAGCGCAGCAGTTCCTCCACGGCCCCCCGGATCAGCGCCGGGTTGCCGCGCAGCCGGTCCAGCTGATCGGGGTGGGTGAGCAGTGCCAGGGTGCCGTTGCCGATGAGGTGCAGCGTGGTCTCGTGCCCCGCGAAGATCAGCACGTAGATCATTGCGATGAGTTCCTCGTCGTTGAGGCGGTCCCCGTTCTCCTCCGCCCGCACCAGAGCGGTGACGAGGTCGTCGCGCGGGTTGCGGCGCTTGTCGACCACCAGGTCCCGCAGGTAGGCGATGAACGCGTCGACCTCCGGCGCGATCTGCTCCGCGACCTCGACACTGCCGTCGAACGCGGCCAGCGCGTTGGACCACCGCCGGATGTCGTCGCGCCGGTCCCGGGGGATGCCGAGCAGGTCCATGATGATGGTGACCGGGATCGGGAAGGCGTAGTCGGCGATGAGGTCCATCGTCCGCTCGCCGGTGGCCTCGGCCCGCGCCTCGACGGCGTCGAGGAGGTCGTCGGCCAGCCGTTGGATGTTGGGTCGCAGCCCCTCTACCAGCCGCGCGGTGAACGCCTTCTGCACCAGCGTGCGCAGGCGGGTGTGCTCCGGCGGGTCCTTGCCGAGCATGATCTCGTTAAGGAGCATGTACACCCCACGCACGCGCTCGGGCAGTTCCGGACCGCCGACCTGGCCGAGGAAGGTACGGGTACTGAACCGTTCCCGGTCGGTCAGGATGGTCGCCACGTCCGCGTACCGGGTGAACAGCCACGCGTCCCGGCCGTCCGGCATGGGCACCCGTACCGCCGGCGCGTGTTCGCGCAGCTCCGCGTACTGCGGGTACGGATTGGCCTTGAACTCCGGATCCAGCAGATCGAAGGTTCGGGCTTCGGTCATCGCCACTCCTTTCTACGACAGGCGTCGAGAGTCATCAGCACCGACGCGTTCACGATGCGCCGGGGTTCGTACAGCTCCTTGCCGTGCCAGAGGGGGACATCGAGCCGCTCGCCGTCCGGCGGTTGGGACAGGAACTCCGCGCCGGGGGTCAGGGCCGGCGAGCCACTCCCCGCGCACAGCAGAATCTGCAGGGCGTACGCGGTCTCCTCGCGGGTGCCGGTCCAGCCACCCCATGAGCCGTCCGGTCGCTGCCGCTGCTCGACCCAGTCCACTGCGCGGGCGATCGCGCGGGCCGCGGCCGGCGACCCGGTGGCGCGCAGCGCGAACACGCAGCAGGCGGTGGCGTAGAACGGGGACGCGTGCCACTTGTCGTCCCAGCACCCGTCCGGGGCCTGGGTGGCGAGCAGCCGGTCGGTGGCCTTGCGGATGCCGCGCCGGACGAACGGGTCGCGCTCGCCGGCCTGCCACGCGTCGCACAGCACCTCTAGCACGTGGGCGTTGGCCGAAAGGGAGGTAGTGCGCTCCTGGGGGAAGGTGGCGAAGTAGTCGGCCCGCTCGTACCCACGCAGCGGCCGGGTGCTGGCGGGTTGCCCAAGCGCGCGCAGCGCGTACAGCACGATCGCGGTGTCGTCGCTGTCGGGCGCCAACGCCGGCCCGGCTCCACAGCCGTCCTCGCCGACCTGCGCGGCCAGCCAAGGTGCCAGCCGGGCTACCACCATCGCGGGTAGCCGGATGCCGGCGTGCCAGGCGGTACCGGCGATCCACGCGGCCTCGAAGACGGTGACCGGCGCGACGGTGGGCCACGCGCCACCCAGCCGGGTACCCTCGGCCACCAGGTAGTCCTCTGTGGACGAATCGGAGTCCGGGCGCCACGACCGGGCCGCCGCGGTGGCCGCGGGGGAGCAGGCCACGCACCCGTGCCGCGTGTAGTCGGCGGGCTGGAACCCGGGCGGCGGCTGGCCGAGCACCTCCATGGAGTAGTGCGCCGGGGCGGGTAGCCGGGGGGCCGCGCGCAGCTTGTTCAGAACGTGTACCCCGGCGTCGTGGTCGCGCAGCGCGGCGCGGACCGGGTCGGCGGTGCCGTCGGGTAGCTGCCCGGCCAGGGTCATTAGGAGGGCTGGGACGATGAACTCCACGGCGATCGTGTCGGGCAGCGTGGCCGGGGCGAGGCGTCCCGGGTCGGCGGTGAGGAAGGCAATTGCCGCGCGGGCCGCCGCCCCGGCGCGGGCGGTGAGCTCCAGGCCCAGGCGCGCGGTGCCGGCCGCGGTAAGCGCGGTCGCGGCCGCCGCGAGGGTGGGCACCACCCGGTACCCGGCCGGGGCGGGCGGGTAGCCCCAGCTACCGTCGGCGTGTTGCACGCGCAGCAACGTGTCGAGGCCGGCGCGCACCAGCGCCTCGGGCAGCAGGCCCGGACGGTCCAGCCCGGCCCGGACCACCTGCGCTGTGTCGTACCAGGCCGGGCTCAGGTCGCTGGTATCCGCCCGCTGGATCGCCAGCAGCATCGCGCCGATCTCCCGCACCGGACCTCCTACTTCGTGGCGCCGTAGCGCGGCGTGGTCGGCATCCAGGCGGCGCTGGCGACAAACCAGCCCTCGTAACGCGCGAGGTACCGTTCCAGCTCCGCCACGGCGCGGGCCGGGTCGCAAAGCGGCGTGTACGGGAGCACCCCGCTTCTCAGTTCCCGGCGCAGGAACTGGAAAGTGGCCACCTCGTCCCGGGCCAGCTCGGCCACCCACTCTTTGGCGCGGGACTGGGGCCAGCCGAACGCGTGGCCGGCGACCACCACGAGGTTCACCGTGCTTTTCCGTTCGGTGTCCAGCGAGCACAGGTCGTTGACCCAGCACGAGTAGTTGCCGGCCGCCGCGTCGGCCAGCTCGACGACCGGATGGTCGCGCAGCACCGGTTCCAGCCGCAGATCGCACAGGAGGAAGTCGAGTTCCCGGGACGGCGGTACCGCCGCGACGAGCGGGCGCATCCGGAGGTAATCCGACAGCGAGGGCACCACCGCCGCGCGGCGCACCGCCACCTCCCACAGCGTCGCCCGTACATACCGCAGGATCTCCCGGTGGAAGTGGGCGGGGTCCCAGTCCGGCCGCCACGCGCGGATCGCACCCAGCAGCACGTCCAGCAGCCGCAGGGAGGGATGCTCGGCCTGGGTTGGGGTCGCGCCGGACAGGATCGCGGCCACCCGACCGTGGATCGGGCCAACCTCGGCTAGGGCCTCCGGGGGCAGCCGGTCGGCCCAGGCGTCGTCGAAGAGCCAGAAGAAGGCGAACCACAGCGCCGCGATCCGCAGCGCCTCGGGTTCGACGTCCGGGTAGGAGAGCCCGGCGAGGGTACCGATGCCGATCCCGCCGAGCCGCCCGTCCGCGCCGCACCCGTCCAGGGTTTCGCGGAGGTATTGCTCGGTGTCGGCCGCGTGCGGGTTCTCCCGGACCGGGAACGGGCACCCGATCTCCGGCAGCTCTACCATCGCGAACCCCTCACCAGGCGACCGGAAGCGCTACAACATCGGGCGCGATGACCCCGGTGCGGACCGGCAGCTGCTCCTCGGGCACGGCCAGGCGCAGCCCCGGTAGTCGCCGGGCGAGAACCTCCAGTACCACCTGACACTCCATCCTGGACAGTCCGGCGCCGAGGCAGAAGTTGGCTCCGCGCCCAAAGGTGGTGTGGTCCGGCGCGCCCCGCCCGGGGATGACACGCTCGGGATCCGGATACCGCTCCTCGTCGGTGTTGGCCGACTCCAGGCTGGCCAGCACCACGCTGCCGGCCGGCACCGGTATCCCGGAAAGCTCCACTGTGGAGCACGCGAGGCGGGGCAGCGCCGTCGACGACGGGGTGGTCAGCCGCAGGATCTCCTCGACCACCGGCGCGACCAGGTCGGGCTGGCAGGCCAGGGCCGCGTACACCTCGGGCTGGCGCAGCAGGATCGGGAGGCCCTTGCCGAGCACGACCGAGATGGAGTGGAACGCCGGCAGGCAGGCCCGCATCGCGAGCGTGACGAGGCGGTCCGGGTCCAGGGCGGTGGGATCCCGCTCGTGCGCCTGCACCATCTGCCCCAGCAGGTCCGTCGCGCCGGTGCCACGCCGGGCGTCCAGGGCGGTGCGGAAGTAGTCGTGGGCGGCGGCCGACGCCGCTCGCGACGCCTCGTCCGGCGCGTCGGCGGTCACCAGTGGGGCGAGCTCGCGCAGCCGGTCTCGGTCGGGCTCGGGTATACCGGCGAGTTCCCCGAAGACGGTCGCCGGCAAGGCCGCCGTCAGCTCGGCGACCAGGTCCACCGGCGGGGTACCGGCCGCGACGCGGTCCACCAGTTCCTCGGCGACCTGCCGTGTACGCCGACGCAGCCGCTCCACCGCCCGGGGCGTGAACCACCGGTTCACCAACTCGTACGGCGTGGAGTGCTCGCTGTCCGCGGGCGCTGCGGTCGGCGGCGGCGTGTACGCGACCAGTTCCCGGGGGTCGGTGCGGGACAGTGCCACCCGGCTGAACCGGGCGTCCTCTAGCACGGTACGCACGTCCGCGTATCGGGTGACGAGCAGCGCCGGAACCCCGGTCGCGGTGACCACCGGCGCCACGGGCCGCTGCCGGCGCAGCACGGAATACAGCGGCAGCGGGCGGAGCACGTCGGTACGTGGGAAGGGAAAGGGCAGCGGGCCGTCCGGTAGCCCGGTACTGGTTCCTGCGCCGTTGCCGTTCATTCTCAGCCCTCCGCCCGGATCAATCTTTCCGGCGCGTGGAGCGGTTCGTTTCTCCTCGCTTGCGCAACGCGCCCGGTGCGCGGGAACGGCGGGCAAGACAGCAAGCTCGGACAAGTCCGGTGGCGCGCGCCGCTTTATCGTTGGTGCCGCGCTGTGCTTGCGACGGGAGCGGTCACCATGACGACGACACAAACCACCACCGCGCGGGTACCGGGAGCGTGGCCCCTGCTGGGCCACGCCTGGCCGCTCCTGCGCGATCCGCTGCGCTTCCTCACCTCCCTGCCCAGCTACGGCAACGTGGTGTGGATCCGGCTCGGCCCGCTCCGGGCCGTCGTGGTCTGCGATGCGGAACTGACGCGTCAGGTCCTGCTCGACGACCGCACGTTCGACAAGGGCGGGCTGCTCGTCGAGCGGGGGCGGGAGGTGGTGGGCAACGGTGTGGGTACCTGCCCGCACAGCGAGCACCACCGCCAGCGCCGGCTGGCCCAACCCGCCTTCCACGGGGCGCGACTGCCCGGGTACGCGTCGGTCATGTCCGAGGAGATCGCCGCCGTCACCGGGGAGTGGCGGGACGGCCAGGTCATCGACGTGCTCGACGAGATGCTCACAATGACGGCCCGTATCGTCGTCTCGGCCATCTTCGCCGACGCCACGGTGCCGCCCGCGACCATCCGCGAGATCCTCGACGACTTCTCCGTGACGCTGACCGGAATCTACCGCCGCATGTTCCTCCCGGCGCCATTGGACCGGGTGCCGACTCCGGGCAACCGCCGGTACCACCGCGCCCGGGCCCGGCTGCGGCAGACCGTCTTTGGGCTGCTGGCCCGGTACCGGACGACCCCACCCGAGCGGCCCACCATACTATCCATATTGGGCAGTGGCGAGTTCTCCGACGAGGAGATCGCCGATCAGGTCGTCACGTTGTTCCTCGCCGGCACCGAGAGCACCGCGAGCATCCTGTCCTGGACGCTGCACGTGCTCGGCGAGCGTCCGGATCTCGAGCGACGCCTGCACGCCGAGGTCGATCGTGTGCTGTCCGGTCGCGCGCCCGCCTACGCCGACGTACCGGCCCTGGAACTGACCGGGCACCTCATCACCGAGACGCTGCGGGTGTACCCGCCCGGTTGGTTGTTCACTCGGGTCGCCACCGTCGACACCGAGCTCGGCGGGCAGCGGGTACCGGCCGGCACCACGGTCGCGTTCAGCCCGTACCTGCTGCACCACCGGGCCGATCTGTTCGCCCGGCCGGAGCGCTTCGACCCGGACCGGTGGGTCGAGACCCAGATGCCACCCCCGGCGCAGGGCACGTTCGTCCCGTTCGGTGCGGGCGCCCGCAAGTGCCTCGGGGACACCTTCGCGGTCACCGAGGCGACCCTCGCGCTGGCCGCGATCGCCGCGCGGTGGCGCCTGCGGCCCGTGCCCGGCCACCCGGTGCGCCGCGTCGTGGATACCACGCTGCGTCCCAAGGGACTGCGGATGCGCATCGCGGAGCGTGTGTGAGGCTGGTCCGGCTACACGACCCGGTCGCCGGCCGCGACGGCGAGGTGGGCCAGCGCCGTCCGGACGGTCGGGTCCACCGGCATGTTCTCCAGGGCCGCAAGGGCGGCCAGCGTCCGGCCCTTGATCATCTTCTCCACCTGGGCGGGCGCGCCGGTCTCGGTGAGCAGCACGCCCAACCGCGCGGTGTCGGCCGGCGCCCCGGTGGACAGTTCCCGCTCGATCTCGGCGCGCAGCCCAGCCGTGGCCCGGCGGCGGGCCAGCTCCAGCAACACCGTCGGGCGCCCCCGAGCCAGATCGTCGCCGGCCGGCTTGCCGGTCGCGGCCGGGTCGCCGTAGGCGTCGAGCAGGTCGTCGCGCAGCTGGAAGGCCTCCCCGACCGCGACGCCGTAGCGGGTGTACGCGTCGGTCAGCGGATCGCCCGTCAGCGCCTCCGGCCGCTCGGACCAGCACTCGGCACCGGCCAGCGCCGCCCCGAAGTGCAGTGGCCGCACCACGCTGTAGGCCGCGGTCTTCAACAGGTTGACCCGCATCGCGCGCCCCAGCGACCACTCCGTCGATGCCTCACCGAGGACGTCCAGGTATTGCCCGACGATCGTCTCCTCCCGCATCCGGTCGTAGACCGCGCGGGCGCGCAGGATGGTGTCGCCGGGGACCGCGGCGCGGGCCAACAACTCGTCTGCCCAGACCAGGCACAGGTCGCCGGCGAGGATCGCGGCGTTGCGCCCGAAGCGTTCGGCGGTGGCCGGCGGCGCCACCACCCGCTGCCGGGCGGTGAATGCGGCGTGAACACTGGGCCGGCCCCGGCGGAAGGGCGACTCGTCCATCACGTCGTCGTGGACGAGCGCGAAGCCGTGCAGCATCTCCAGCGCAGCAAGGGCGGGCACCACGTCGGCCACCCGGTCGCCGGCCCCGGCCGCGCCGCGCCATCCCCAGTAGGCGAACACCGGGCGCAGGCGCTTCCCGCCGAAGAGCACCGCGTCCCCGGCCAGGCCGGCGAAGCGGGCCACATCCACGTCCAATGTGGACAGGCGGGTGATGTGGTCCGAGACGAACGAGGCGAGACACTCCGCCACGGCGTCGATGAGCGCGGCGGTCGCCTCGGCCGCAAGGGCGCCATTTGGCGGATTCATCGTGGTGGACACGACGCCAGTCTAGTAGACGGGAAGGGAACATGGACGACCTCACGAGCGCACCGTCGCACATCCGGTCGCGATTCTCCCGGCTGGGTCCGGTCAACGAGGCAGGATCGCGGGACGATGCGGCCACCGAGGCACTGCACGCCGCGCTGGCTCGGGCGATGATGGCGCCGGTACTCCCGGACTCGGCCGAGCCGCCCATCCCGGCCGGCTTCACCTACCTCGGCCAGTTCGTCGACCACGATCTCACGATGGACGCCACCGGTGCTCCGCTGGGCGTACCGCTGAGGGTCGGCGATCTGGTCCAGGGCCGCGCACCCGTGCTGGACCTGGAGACACTGTACGGCCGGGGGCCTTGCGACCCGGCGGACCGGCGGTTCTACGAACCCGACGGCGCGCACCTGCGAACCGGTCGTACGGCGGCGGCCTTCCTCGCCCCGGCGACTGAGACCGAGCTGGACGGGTACGACCTGCCCCGGGCCGGGCGCGGATTCACGCGCAGCGCGCGACGGATACCGGTGATACCGGATCCGCGCGACGACGAGAACCTGGTCGTCGCCCAGATCCACGCGGCGTTCATCCGCTTCCACAACCGGGTGGTGGACCTGCTGCGCGCCGACGGTACCCCGGACCCGGAACTGTTCGACCGGGCGCGCGACTGCGTCGTGGCGCACTACCAGTGGATGCTGCGTACCGACTTCCTGCCGCGCATCCTGGACCCCGCGGTCCTCGAAGACGTGTTCACCCATGGGCGGCGCTTCTTCGATGTCCCGGGCGAGGCGGGCTCCGGCCGGACCCCGACGATGCCAGTCGAGTTCTCGATGGCCGCCTACCGTATAGGCCACGCGATGGTCCGCGAGAGGTACGAGTGGAACCGGTTCCACTCCTCGCGTAGCAAGCCCACCGGCGCCACGCTGCAGGAGCTGTTCGCCTTCACCGGTACCAGCGGCACACTGTCGCCCGACAGCCGGGTCGGGGATCCGGACAGCGGCTCCTTCGAGCGCCTGCCCACGGACTGGATCGTGGACATGCGGCGGCTGTTCGACTTCGCCGAGGCCGGCCGCGCGGATCTGGCCGGGCCGGGGGTCAACCTCGCCAAGCGAATCGACACACTGCTGTCGGTACCGCTGGCCAACCTGCCGGCCGGCGCCATCCCCGGGCAGAGCGTCGCGTCGCCCGACGCGATACAGCGCAACCTTGCCTTCCGCAACTTCACCCGGGCCACCATGGTGAGCCTCG
>Ga0075421_100010768_pt1 | contig 11308 bp, 8 predicted proteins | sample SoiMetdeltSBSDD5_FD_75292 | JGI IMG/M metagenome (GOLD analysis project Ga0075421, IMG submission 75292) | Bulk soil microbial communities from a Populus tree surrounding site in Tennessee, USA - Soil MetaG P. deltoides SBSDD5 | ecosystem: Environmental > Terrestrial > Soil > Tree plantation...
TGGCGACGTGGGTGGCTCACGATCTCGACCACGTGATGCAGATCGCGCGCGTGCTCGCGCGGCAGTATTCGGACGAAGTGGGCCCGTGGCGAGCGTATCTGCGAGTCATCAGCGGCCAGCAGGGTTAAGCATTGCGGATTGCGGATTGACGATTGCGGATTGACGATTGTGGATTGCGGATTGCGGATTGGGGGCGAGCATGAAGCGGCGTGAATTCGGTCAACTGCTCGCCGCGGCTGCGGCCGCGCCGATGCTGCAGGCGGGACAGCGTCCCTCGAGCGGGGCGGGCTCGATCACCGATGTGCCGGGTATCAAGGTCGGCCACTTCACGGATACGCGCCGGCCAACCGGCTGCACCGCAATTCTGTTCGAGCCGGCGGCCGCGGTCGGCGTCGACTACGACGGCTCCGCTCCGGGCGAATCGCAGATTGCGCTGCTGCAGCCAGTCAGCCCGGTCGAGCGGATTCACGGCATCCTGCTGACCGGCGGCGGCGTCCTGTCACTACCGGCCAGCGCCGGCGTGCTGCGATTCTTCGAGGAGCGCAACCTGGGCTTCGACTGGGGAAATCCCGGCCTGCGTATTCCGATCGTTGCGACGGCGGTGATCGACGACCTATCGGTCGGGAACAACAAGATTCGTCCCGATGCGGAGGCGGCGTACAACGCGTGTGCCGCAGCGTCGACGTCGGCGTTGGCCGAAGGCAACGTCGGCGCCGGCGCCGGCGCCACCGTGGGCAAGATGCATCGTGGCCGTGGATTTGCGGGCATGAAGGGAGGGCTCGGCACGGCGAGCGCGCGATTCGGCGACCTCGTCATCGGCGCGTTGGCCGTTGTCAATGCCGCCGGCGATGTGGTGGACTGGCGATCGGGACAGATTGTCGCCGGGGCCAGACGGCCCGACGGCAGTTTCGCCGACAGCGGCGCGGTTCTGCGCGAGGTCGCGAGCGTGGGCGGTCAATCACCGAAGAAGATCGATGATGACGCGCTCCGCAGCACGACCTTGGGCGTGGTGGCGACCAACGCGCCGCTGACCAAGACGGCGCTCACCAAGATGGCGATGATGGCCAATTGCGGCGCCGCGCGCGCAATCCGGCCATATCACACGACCGGCGATGGGGATCAGATGTACGCGGTCTCGACCGCGACGCTGAAGACCTCGGACGTCCCGTTGACGGCGCTGGGGTCGCTGGCCGCCGACGTCATCGCCGATGCGATCGCGCGTGCGGTTCGCGCGGCGACGACCGTCGAGGGCTGGGTGGGCCTGAAGTCCGGCTGAAGCCGGACACTACGTACGTGAGCGTCCGGCTTTAGCCGGACCGCGCGAGGCGCAACTCGAGGTGCCGCTTGACGTCGGGCCACTCCGTCGCGAGCACGCTGTACATCATGCTGTCCCGCACCGTGCCGTCGCGGCGGCGCTGATGATGGCGCAACACGCCATCGAGCTTCGCGCCGAGCGCGACAATCGCGCGCTGCGACGCGAAATTGAAGTTGTCGGTACGCAGCCCAACCACCTTGCATCCGAGCGTCTCGAACGCGTGCCCGAACAGCAGCAGCTTGCACGCCGTGTTCACGTGGCTGCGCTGCCACGTTTTCGCGTACCACGTGTAGCCGATCTCCACGCGATCGATCTCAACGACGATGTCGTGATAGCGCGTGCTGCCGATGATCGCGCCGCTCGACAGCTCGCGCACCGCCCAGGGCAGCATGTGGCCGGCCGTCTGGCCGGCGATCGCCTCGCTGATGTAGGCCTCGACGCGATCCGGCGACGGCACCGACGTGAACCACAGATCGGACAGGTTGCCATCCGCGGTCGCGGCACGAAGCCCATCCGCGTGGGTGGCCGAGATCGGCTCGAGCCGCACGCCCAGGCCTTCCAGAACAGCGGGATGGATTTGGAGCATCCGGTTGCCTAAACTACACCACATGGCGCGCTTCTCCGGACGCCAAAAGAGGGTTGGACTCGTGACCGGCTGCCTGCTGGCCCTTGCCGGTGCGCTCGTGCTGCGCGCGCAGCCGCCGGCGGCTCCTGCGGCCGCGCAGGCAATCGACTTCCTGCGCGACATTCGGCCGATCCTCGAAAAGCACTGCTTCGAATGCCACGGCCCGGCAAAGGCACGCGGACAGCTGCGGCTGCACAACCCAGTGTTGATTCGGAAAGGTGGCGCATCAGGCCCGATTCTGGAGCCTGGCAAGCCGGAGTTGAGCACCCTCTATCGCCGCGTGATGGGCCTCGACGCCGACGATCAGATGCCGCTCGATCGCGATCCGCTGCCGGAGCCCGCGCTCGCGCTGATCAAAGCGTGGATCGACCAGGGAGCGGCCCTGCCGGCGGCCGATACGACCGCCGCCGATGTTCCAGCGGCGCAGGAACACTGGGCGTACGTCAAGCCAGTACGGCCGGCGCTACCGACAGTGCGGCTCGCGTCGTTTGTGCGCAACCCGATCGATCGGTTCGTGCTCGCCGAGCTCGAGCGCAACAGCCTCGAGCCAACGCGCGAAGCCGACAAGGCGACGTTGCTCCGACGGGTGACCCTGGATCTGATTGGATTGCCGCCGACGCTCGAGGAGCTCGACGCGTTCCTGGCCGACTCCACCGCCGACGCCTACGAGCGAGCCGTCGATCGGCTGCTCGCCTCGCCGCAGTACGGTGAGCGCTGGGCGCGGCCGTGGCTGGATCTGGCACGCTACGCCGATACCAACGGCCACGAGAAAGACAATCGCCGCGGGATCTGGAAATACCGCGACTGGGTCATCGACGCGCTCAACCGCGACATGCCGTTCGATCAATTTACGGTCGAGCAGATCGCCGGCGACATGCTGCCCAACGCGACCACCGAACAGAAGATCGCCACCGGCTTCCACCGCAACGCCATGACCAACGAGGAAGGCGGCACCGATCCCGACGAATCGCTCTACGAGGTGCTGGTCGATCGCACCAACACCACCGGCACGGTGTGGCTGGGATCGACGGTGGGCTGCGCACAATGCCACAACCACAAGTACGATCCGTTCAGCCAGCAGGACTACTACCGCGTACTGGCCTTCTTCGCCAACACCGACTACGAGAGTCGCAGCTTCGGAGACGGCACTCGCTACTTCGAGAGCAAGCTCGATCTCGCCAGTGCCGAGCAAGAGGCTGAGCGCAAGGAGCTCCAAGCCGAGATCGATCGGCTCGATCGAACGCTGAACACCCTGACGCCGGCGTTGCGACAGGCACAGGTGCGGTGGGAGGAGTCGGTTCGCGCCGCGGAGCAATCATGGACGCCGCTCCCGCCCAATGCCGCGTCGGCAACCAACGATGTGATCCTGACGCCTCAACCCGACGGATCGGTCGTCGCTTCAGGCCCCAATCCACCGCTGACGACCTACACCGTCAGCGCGGTTACCTCTTCGCGTGCCATCACCGGTCTCCGTCTCGAGGCGCTGCCCGATCCATCCCTGCCGAAGAACGGACCGGGCCGAGATGCGTACGGACATTTCCGCATCACCGGCATCCAGGTCGAGATCGCGCCGGCGGGCGGCGCTCGGTCGGCCGCGGCCACGCGGCTCCCCTTGAAGACGATGAAGGTGGACGATTCAGCGGTGTCGTTCAAGCCCGAAGACCTGCTGGTGGACGGCGCGGCACATTCGCGGAAGAACGGCGCCTGGACGATTACGGCGATTCGCGACGCCAAGCGGGTCGCGCGACATGCGGTGCTCGTTCCGGAGAAACCATTTGGCTTTGCCGCCGGCACGCGCATCACCCTTCGCATCGATCATCTCGACGGCACCATCGGCCAAGGGCTCGGACGATTCCGGCTGGCCGTCACCAGCGCGCCCAAACCGCTGGTTGGCGCAGACGTGCCCGCACGCCTTCGCCCGATCGTGATCGGGCCGGCCAGCGGCCGCCGCAAGGCGGACGCCGAGGATGTCAAGGCGTTCTTCCTGTCGTCGACGCCGCTGCTGACGCCGACGCGCGAGGCCATCACCGCGGCGCGGAAGAAGCTGGTCGATCTGCAGATCCCGTCGACGCTCGTCATGGGCGAGAAGCGGTCGTTCGAGCGGCCGTCGTACGAGCTGCGCCAGCGCGGCAGCTTCACCGCCAAAGGTGCGCGTATCTACGCGGGCACCCCGCGGGCCTTGCATCCGATGCGCAACGATCTCCCGGCCAACCGGTTGGGGTTCGCGCGCTGGCTCGTCGATCCCTCCAATCCCCTCGTCGCACGCGTCACCGTCAACCGGATCTGGGAGCAGCTCTTCGGCCGTGGCATCGTCGAGACCAGCGAGGACTTCGGGACCCAAGGCGCGCCGCCGTCGCATCCGGCGTTGCTCGACTGGTTGGCCACCGAGTTGATGACGACCGGCTGGAAGCAGAAAGCCATCGTGCGGACGATCGTGACCTCGGCAACCTATCGTCAATCGTCGAGCGCCAGCTCAGGGTTGCTCGAACGCGATCCGTACAATCGGCTCCTCGCGCGTGGGCCGCGCTTCCGGCTCGACGCCGAGGCAATCCGAGACGCGGCGCTGGCCATGAGTGGGCTTCTGAGCCTCAAGATGCACGGGCCGAGCGTGTTTCCGCTGCAGCCACCGGGCATCTGGAACATGCCGTACAACAGCGACCGATGGGCGACCAGCGACGGCGACGACCGGTACCGCCGCAGCATCTATACGTTCTGGCGGCGCACGTCGCCGTATCCCAGCTTCATGACGTTCGACGCAACCAGCCGCGAATACTGCACGGCCCGGCGCGTGCGGACCAACACCCCGCTGCAGGCCTTGACGCTGCTCAACGATCCAGCATCGTTCGAGGCGGCCAGGGCGCTCGGAGCCCGGCTCGCCTCCCTTCGCGCGGAAGCCGACCCCGTCCGCTCGCGCGCGGCTTTCGGCATGAAACTGGTACTGACACGCGAGGCCACGTCCGCGGAGATCGATCGCCTCGCGCGACTGTTCGAAGCGGAGCTCGAGCACTATCGAGCGCGGCCGGCGGATGCGGCGAGCGTTGCCGGACCGGCGCGCACCGACGCGGCCGCCGCCGACGTCGCGGCCTGGACCGTGGTCGCGAACGTCCTCCTCAACCTCGATGAAACCGTGACCAGGCAATAGGGAGCGTCATGCGCGATTCAGATTTCGATCCCCCGCCGGATGCGGCAAACGCGTCCTTGCGGACGATGACGCGGCGCCACTTCTTCGAGCAGACCTCCTTCGGCATTGGTGGTCTGGCGCTCGCCTCGCTGCTCGATTCGACCGCGCTTGCGGCGCCGCAGCTCGTCCGCCGCAGCTTCGGCGAGGGCGGACGCGCGCTGGACTTTCCGGCCAAGGCCAAGCGGGTCATCTACCTCTTCATGGCGGGCGCGCCGTCGCAACTCGATCTCTTCGATCCCAAACCTTCGTTGACCAAGCACGACGGGCAGGACATCCCCGAGGAATTCATCAAGGGTGAGCGCTTCGCCTTCATCAAGGGGACGCCCAAGCTCCTGGCGTCGCCGTTTCAGTTCGCGCGGCACGGTCAGTCGGGCGCGGAAATCTCCGAGCTCCTTCCCCACCTCGCCAAGGTGGCCGACGACATCACGATCGTGCGCTCGATGCGGACCACGCAGTTCAACCACGCACCGGCGCAGATCTTCATGAACACCGGGCACCAGGTGATCGGCAGGCCGAGTTTTGGCTCCTGGCTCAGCTACGGGCTGGGCACCGAAAGCAGCAACCTGCCCGCGTTCGTCGTGCTGTTGTCGGGCGAGAACAATCCGGATGGCGGGAAATCCTGTTGGGGCAGCGGGTTTCTGCCCACGGTGCATCAGGGGGTGGAGTTCCGATCGAACGGCGAACCGGTGCTGTTCGTCACCAATCCGCCGGGGGTCGACGCCGGCGTGCGGCAGCGATCGATCGACGCCATCAACGATCTCAATCGCCTGCGGCTGAGCGTCGGCGATCCGGAAACCGAGACTCGCATCGCCGCCTACGAGCTCGCCTATCGCATGCAGACGAGCGTGCCGGAGCTGACCGACGTCTCGAAAGAGCCGCCGTCCATTCACGAGCTCTACGGTACCGAACCGGGCCGGGCGTCCTTCGCCAACAACTGTCTGCTCGCGCGCCGCCTGATCGAGCGCGGCGTGCGCTTCGTGCAGCTCTATCACCGCGGCTGGGACACGCACGGCGCGAGCTTCGGCGAGGACATCGTCGAAAAGCTCCCCGCACTGTGTCGCGAAACGGATCGCCCGGTCTACGCGCTGCTGACAGATCTGAAACAGCGCGGTCTGCTCGACGACACGCTGGTCATCTGGGGTGGCGAGTTCGGACGGACACCGATGAACGAGGCTCGCAACGGTTCAAAGTTCCTGGGCCGCGACCATCATCCGCGCGCGTTCACGATGTGGCTGGCGGGCGGGGGGATCAAGCCGGGGCTGACTATCGGCCGCACCGACGACCTGGGCTACAACGTGGTCGAGGATCCGGTCGATGTGCACGATCTCCACGCCACGGCGCTGCGGCTGCTGGGAGTCGATCACGAGAAGCTGACGTATCGATTCCAGGGGCGCGATTTCAGGCTGACCGACGTTCACGGCAACGTCAACACCAAGCTGATCGCCTAGGGATCCGCGACGCGGGAGTGCCACCGGAAACAGCCGAGCTTCGTTCGCTTCAGCGCCAGACAGCGTTCTCCTAACCGAGCGGGGATCGGTTCCCCACCATCGTGATAGAGGCAGGAGACACTTCAATGGCCTTGGCGATCCAACTTCAGGCTCCCGTTCCGGCGCGCGTCGTCTCGGCAAAATCCGCGATCGGCGTGCGCGGCACGGAACAGTCGGTCCTTCGCCCGCACGCGATTCGCGCCGAAGACGACTGGCTCAGGGCCATCGTGTCGGAAGACCGACACCTCAATGTGCTCGTGCACTGCCCCGAGCTGCCGATCGCGTCCGTCATCGCGGAAATCGGTGAGCTCTGTGGGCGTCCGGTGTCGGTCAGCCTGGTGCCAGTGCTGCAGCTCCCAGAGCACGACGGCGAGACGTTGGTGATCGGGGACGTCTCCATGCTGTCGCTCCTCCAACAGGTCGAGCTGTACGAATGGCTCACCCGGTTCGGTGCGTCGTCGCAGATCCTGTCCTTCAGCTCGATGCCGCTGTGGCCGCTCGTCGAATGCGGCCGCTTCCTCGCAGGGCTCTTCTACCGGTTGAACGTCGTCACGTTGACCGCCGATCCGATTCGCCATTGAATCGGTCGCGTCCCGCCCCGGTTTCGTACCGGTCATCCCCGTATCGCGCATGAGCTTGACGGTCACCTGTCGAGGTGACCGTTCCCTCCTTTATGCGCGCACACTGTTCGAATCGCCTCGCGTCGACGTTGTGAGCCAATAGAACGCGATACGTGCGCTCGCGCGCGGGGACATCGAAAGGGATCACGACATGGCCAAACGATCGCTCATCATGGCCGGCGGCGGCCTCAAGGTCGGCTTTCAAGCCGGCGTGCTGCAGGTGTGGCTCGACGAAGCCGGGCTGACGTTCGATCACGCCGACGGGGCGAGCGGCGGCTGCTTCAACCTCGCGATGTACTGCCAGGGAATGAGCGGCACGAAGATCGCCGACAACTGGCGCAACCTCGATCCATTTCTGCCGGTCGATCTCAACGTCGAAGGGCTGTTCCGCTTCCTGAACGCGCCGTCGCTGTTCTCGTACGATCGATTCCGCCAGCACGTGCTGCCGTTCTGGGGCATCGACTGGTCGAAAGTGCGCGCCGGTGCCCGGCTCGGCACCTTCAACCTCTTCAATTTCTCGAAGAAGCGGCTGGAGGTGGTCACCAACGACGGCATGACCGAGGATCGCCTGATTGCCGCGGTATCGCTGCCGATGTGGTTTCCACCCGTCACGATCGACGGTGACACCTACATCGACGCCGTCTACATCTGCGACGCCAACGTCGAGGAAGCGATCCGGCGCGGCGCCGACGAGATCTGGGCCATCTGGACGGTGAGCACGCGCGACGAATGGCGCGACGGCTTCGTCAATCAGTACTTCCAGATCATCGAGACCGCCGCCGACACGCATTTCTTCACCATCTGGGAGCGAATCGCCGAGAACAATCGGCGCATCGCCGCCGGCCAGCCGGGCGAGTTCGGCCGCCACATCGAGCAACGCCTGCTCCAGGCCGAAGTGCCGGTTCACTATCTGTTCAACTTCTCGCGCGATCGCATGGCCGAAGCGGTCAACCTCGGGGTGAAGATGGCTCGCCAATGGTGCGCAGACAATGGCATTGCGCTGCCGCATCCCGGCCCGCCGGTTCCCAGCCCTGCCCCGCGCACCAAGACGTCGATCAGGTTCACGGAGCAGATGAAGGGCTTCGCCGCCGCCGGCGAAACCGATCCCGAGAAGGGCCACAAGAAAGGCAAGGAAGCGGGCACAAAGCTCGACGTCAAGCTCACGATCAAAATGGATGATGCCGATCAGTTCGCGACCGACCCGTCGCATCAGGCGTCGATCGAGGGCACGATCACCAGCCCGCTGGTCGGCGGTACGCGTCCGGTCGAGCGCGGCACGTTCAATTTGTTCGTCCACTCCACCGATCCGCGCAAGAAGCAGATGAAATACCGCCTGCTCTGTCGCGACGGCACCAACGCGCCGGTCACGATGGCTGGCGTGAAAATCGTCGAGAACGACGGCGGCCTGGACGCACTCCGCGACACGACGACGCTGTTCGTGAAGCTGTTCGAGGGCGACGTGGCCGAAAGCGCGGACGCCGGCGCAACCGTCCGCGGCGCCGGCATCATCCGCATCGAGTTCCTCGACTTCCTGCGGCAGATGACGACGTTCCGCGCCGAGGGGCCGTCGGTCGGCGCAGAGCTGCAGGCGCTGGGCCGCTTTGGCGCGCTCTTCATGGGCAAGCTGTGGGATGTCTACGGCCCGGCTGGGACGCGGCCCTAACCGTGGGGTCAGATCTTGGATTTCAACATTCTGCGCAACCAGAGTCGTCAGTTTTGCTCCGAGATGTTGAAATCCAAGATCTGACCCCGATCTAGAACGGTATTTGCGCTATGGCAATCGACTTCGACGTCGTCATCATCGGTAGCGGATTTGGCGGGGCGGTGTGCGCCTATCGCCTCGCAACAGCCGGGGCGAGCGTGCTCGTGCTCGAGCGCGGCAGGCGATGGACGCCGCGCAACTTTCCGCGCCAGCCGACCGACCCCTGGCTCTGGGACGACCGGCGCGTCGAGCAGTGCCATGGGTGGTTCGACTTCCGCGTCTTCAACAACATGAGCGTCGTGCAGGGCGCCGGCGTCGGCGGCGGCTCGCTCGTTTACGCCAACATCTCGGTCGACGCCAAGTCCGACACCTTCGATCAGGGCTGGCCGAGCCAGATCACCTTCGCGATGATGCAGGACCAGTACGCGAAGGTGAAGCAGATGCTCGAGAGCAAGCCGGTGCCGAAGGAACAGTGGCCCGAGCGCACCAAGCTCCTCGAGGACGCGGCGCGGCGTGCCGGTTATCTCGACAAGTTCCGCCGCCTCGACCTGGCGGTGCAGTTCGACGAGCAGTGGCGTTATGACTTGCCGGACGCGCACAACCACGCGCACAGCAAGGAGCGCGTCAACGTCGTCGGCGTCAAGCAGGGCACGTGCGTGCACCTCGGCAACTGCGACATCGGCTGTGACGTCAACGCGCGAAACACGCTCGATCTCAACTATCTCAAAGGCGCCGAAGATGCCGGCGCCGAGATTCGCCCGTATCACATCGCGCGCAAGATCACGCCCATCGCCGGCGGCTACGAGATCGATGTCGACGAGATCGTCGAGGGCACGCCGACGACGCTGCGGCCCGCGAAAGTGTCGGGCAAGATCGCCGTGATCGCCGCGGGATCGCTCGGATCGACGGAGCTGCTGCTGCGCTCGCGTGACGCCGGAGCGCTCACGAACGTCAGCGCCAGACTGGGATTCGGCTGGAGCAGCAACGGCGATTTCCTCACGCCGGCGATTCACGCCTTTCGGCGACCGCCCGTCGATCCGACGCACGGACCGACAATCACCGCGGCCATCGATCTGCTCGGCGGCGAGTTCCGGGACCAGGCGATCTTCATCGAGGACGGCGGGCTGCCCGACGTCGCGCGCGCGTGGCTCGAGGATCTGGCCAACGAAGGCGGCTCGACCGATCCGCAGCGCGATCGAGTCATCAAGACGCTGCTGCTGATCTTCGGGTCGGGCCGACTGCTCTCCCAGGTGATGCCGTGGTTCGCGCAGGCGCGCGATGCCGCCGACGGCCGGCTGTTTCTCGAGAATGGACGGCTGAATCTCGACTGGAAGATCGCGGCGTCGCGCCCGACAATGAACGCCGTCGTCGCGCTGCATCAGCGGCTCGCGCTGCTGACCGGCGGTGTGCCGCTGACCCCCTTCACGTGGACCGTCGGCGAGGATCTCATCACGCCGCACCCGCTCGGCGGGTGCAACATGGGCGTGACGGCCGACACCGGCGTGGTCGATCACGCGGGCGAAGTATTCGGGCACTCGAACCTGTTCGTCGCCGACGGCGCGATCGTGCCCGAGGCAATTGGCCTCAATCCATCGAAGACCATCGCGGCGCTGGCGGAGTGGATAGCGGGAGGGATCGCCACCCGCGCCTGACGCATTGCCAAACGTCTGCGCATAGGGCTAGCCTTAGGCGTCCTATTCCCCGTTCAGGAGACCAGCCATGCGCAGTGAACTGGCCACGTTGGTGGTGGCTTGCGGATTCGCGTCGACGTCGGCGATCGCAATTGCCCAAACGCCGGCGACGCCGGCCCAGAGTGCCCCGGCGGCAAGCGGCGACTCGGTGATCGTCGTCGAAAAGCCAACCTACGTCTCGATCATGCTCGAGACAACCGTCAATCGCCCGGCAGCCGAAGTGTGGAAGCGCGTCGGCAACTACTGCGCCATCGGCGAATGGTTCCAGTTTGCCAAGGGCTGCACCATCGTCGCGGGCACGGAGAACGAGCTCGGCGCGGTGCGTTCGATCGCCAACGAAGTGATGGTCGCGAAGACCGAGCTCTCCTACACCTACACCCAGCCGGTCAGACCAGGACGTCCCTACAACCTGTACCACGGCACGCTCGAAGCGCGGCCACTCACGGCCACGACCTCGAAGCTGCTCTACAGCCTGGTGTGGGACAACTCGATGCTGCCAGACGATGCGGCGCGCGAGAAGGACAAGGCATCACGGACGGCCACTTTCACGCGAGCGCTGGCGAACATGAAGACGCTGGCCGAGGGCGGCACGCTCCCACCCAAGTAGAGTCCGGCTCCAGCCGGACTCGTCGTTCTTCCGGCTGAAGCCGGCAGCCACGCTATGTCGCCTCGCTGAGGCGCGATGGA
>Ga0075421_100010769_pt1 | contig 11307 bp, 12 predicted proteins | sample SoiMetdeltSBSDD5_FD_75292 | JGI IMG/M metagenome (GOLD analysis project Ga0075421, IMG submission 75292) | Bulk soil microbial communities from a Populus tree surrounding site in Tennessee, USA - Soil MetaG P. deltoides SBSDD5 | ecosystem: Environmental > Terrestrial > Soil > Tree plantation...
CTGGTCGAGCGCCGTCAGCTCGTCGCTGGCGGCGATGATCCGGTCGGCCAGCGTGTCGATGAGAAGCCTGATGTCGCGCGCGTCCATGAGCCTATCCCCGCAACCGTTGTCCGGCAGCATCGAAGAACAGCGGCCTGACCACCGACAGCGTGACTTGGTCGCCCGGGCCGAGATCGCTGTCGGGCGAGGCCAGCGTGACGATCCGCTGCTCGCCGACCCGAAGATGGAGGTGGTTCTGGTCGCCGAGATGCTCGACCCACTCGACCTTGCCGGTGGCGCCGCTGCCATTGGCCTTCTCGATCCGGATGTTCTCCGTCCGAAGCCCCACCGTGCGGGTGCCGGCCGGCGGGCTGCCGGCAGGCAGCAACCCCTCGGGCACGAGATTGATCGACGGCTGGCCGAGCCGCGTCGCCACATAGATGCTGTCGGGATCCTCATAAATGCGCCGCGGCGGCCCGAGCTGCACCAGCCGGCCCTTATCGAGAACGCCGATCCGGTCGGCCATGGTCAGCGCCTCGATCTGGTCATGGGTGACGAACAGCACCGTCGAGCCGAGATCGGCCTGGATGCGCTTCAGCTCGAGCCTGAGCTCGCTCCTGAGCTTGGCGTCGAGCGACGACAAGGGCTCGTCCATCAGATAGATGGCGGGGCGGCGCACCAGCGCCCGCCCGATCGCCACCCGCTGCATCTCGCCGCCCGACAGCTGCGTCGCCCTGTTGTCGAGCTTGGGGGCGATGTGCAGGAGCATCGCCACCTCGTTGACCCGGCTGCGGATCTGCTCGTTGCTCATCCGCCGTGCCGGCGAGCGCAGCGGGAAGGCCAGATTGTCGAACACCGACAGATGGGGATAGAGCGAGAATTGCTGGAACACGAAGGCGACGTCGCGCTCCGCCGGCGCGATGTGGGTGACATCGCGGCCGCCGATCCTGACCGCGCCGCTGTCGGCTTTCTCGAGCCCGGCGGCGAGGCGTAGCGTGGTGGTCTTGCCCGCCCCCGTGGGCCCAAGGAGGATGACGAACTCGCCGTCGCCGATATCGAGCGACAGCTCGGACACCGCGGTGACCTTGCCGAACCGCTTGGTGACGTCGATGAGCTGAACGTCAGCCACGGCCCGCCCCCTCATGCAGCGCCGAGCGAACCGCCTTGCCGCTCGCCTTGTCGAACACCGACAGCCGCTCTGGGCGGAAGGACAGCCCGATCGGTTCGCCGGGCTGGAGCAGCCGGTCGGCCGGCAGACGCGCTTTCACTTTCCCGACCGCGGTCTCGACCGTCACGATCTGGGTCGAGCCGAGATATTCGGCGCCGAACACCTGGCCGCGCAATCCGCCCTCGGAGGTGAAGCGGACATGCTCGGGACGCACCCCCAGCACCAGCTCGGGACCGGCCGCCGGCTCGCGCAGCCGCGGCATCGCGATCTCCGCGCCATCGAGCGCCAGCCGGTCGGCGCCCTGGTCGAGCGAGCCGTTGAACGCCAGCAGATTCATCGCCGGCGAGCCGATAAACTCGGCGACGAACAGGCTGGCCGGCCGGTCATAGACCTGCTGCGGCGGACCGAGCTGCTCCACCACCCCGCGATTCATGATGGCGATCGTGTCGGCCATCGCCATCGCCTCGAGCTGGTCATGGGTGACATAGACGGTGGTGGCGCCGATGCGGTTGTGCAACGCCCGAAGCTCGGCGCACATCAGCGTCCGGAACTCGGCATCGAGCGTGCCGAGCGGCTCGTCCATCAGGAACGCCTTGGGCCGCCGGATGATGGCGCGCCCGAGCGCCACCCGCTGCCGGTCGCCGCCGGCAAGCCCCGACACCGGGCTGTCGAGCAGATGATCGATCCGCAAAAGCCGCGCCGTCTCCTCGACGCGCTGACGGGTCTCCTGCCGGCCCACCCCCTGGCAGCGCAGCGGAAAGCCGATATTCTGCCGCACATTCATATGCGGATAGAGCGCGAACAGCTGGAACACGAAAGCGATGTCGCGCTCCGAGGCCCGGCGGAACGCCACGTCCTCGCCATCGAGGAGGATCTGGCCCGAGGTCGGAAGCTCGAGCCCGGCAATCATGCGCAGCGTCGTCGTCTTGCCGCAGCCCGAGGGTCCGAGCAGGCAGAAGAACGAGCCGTCGGGAATGGTGAAGCTCGACTCCTTCACCGCGGCGAACGCGCCGAACATCTTCCGCAATTTCTCGACCCGGATCTCAGCCATCGCGCTAGTCCGGGAACTTCGAGACGATGATGAACATCGCAGTGCCGGCGAGCGTCGTCAGGAACGACCAGGTGTAGAGATCGACGCTGAACGGCTGCATCAGCATGATGACCCCGGTGGCGATCACCACCGTGGCGAGGTTCTCCCACGGGCCGCGGCGGAAGGTGAGGAACCGCCTGATCAACGGCTCCTTGGCCGGCGGCCGGGGCATGGCGGTCGGCTCGGTCATTTGCGGACCGCCCCGAAGGTGATGCCTCTGAGCAGATGCCGCCTGAGCAGCACGGTGAACACCAGGATCGGCACGAGGAACAGGGTCGTGCCGGCACCGACGGCGGGCCAGTCCATGCCGCCCTCGCCGATGATCGTCGGAATGAACGGGGGCGCCGTCTGGGCGCTGCCCGAGGTCAGGAGCACCGCGAAGGCATATTCGTTCCAGGCGAAGATCAGGCAGAAAATCGCGGTGGCCGCAATGCCTGTCGCCGCCTGCGGCAGCACCACCTTCCAGAAGGCCTGGAGCCGCGTATAGCCGTCGATCATCGCCGCTTCCTCATATTCGCGCGGGATCTCGTCGATGAAGCCCTTGAGCAGCCACACCGCCAGCGACACGTTCACCGCCGTGTAGAGCAGGATCATGCCGAGCGCGGTGTCCGACAGGCCGAGATGGCGGTACATGAGGTAGATCGGAATCGCCACCGCGATCGGCGGCATCATCCGCGTCGACAGGATGAAGAACAGGAGATCGTCCTTGAGCGGCACCCGGAAGCGCGAGAACCCATAGGCCGCGAGTACCCCCAGCACCACCGCGCAGAAGGTCGACCCGAAGGCGATCACCACCGAGTTGATGAAGCGGGGTAGATAGTTGGACGGGCCGGCGATCACCATGTAGCGGCTGCGGGTGATGCGATCGCATTCCGACCGCGGCGGGCCGAGCGCATCGATATAGTCCTGGGTCTGCCGCGTCCGCGTGGTGAAGAGGTTGCAATAGCCTTCGAGCGACGGGGTGAACACCACTTTCGGTGGATAGGAGATCGAGTCGGGCGGCGTCTTGAAGCCGGTGATGAAGATCCAGAACAGCGGGATCATCGACACCAGCGCATAGAGGATGACGATGCCCCCGGCGACGCGCCGCGACAGCGTTCCCGGCTCGACGACCGAATGGGCGGTGGTGGCGCTCATCGCTGCTTCACCCGGTTCAGCGCTTTCACATAGATATTGGCCAGGCCGAACACCGTGACGAACAGGATGATCGCGAAGGCCGAAGAGAAGCCGGTGCGCCACTTCTCGAAGGCCTCTCGCTTGAGCGTGATCGAGGCCACTTCGGTGGTCGACCCCGGACCGCCGCCGGTCAAGAGATTGACCATGTCGAACATCTTGAAGTTCTCGATGCCGCGGAACAGCACCGCGAGCATGATGAATGGCAGGGCCATCGGCAGGGTGATCGACCAGAACTGGCGCCATTTGGAGGCGCGATCGACTTCGGCCGCCTCATAGATGTAGTCGGGGATGGAGCGGAGCCCGGCGAGGCAGATCAGCATCACGTAAGGCGTCCACATCCAGGTATCGACGATGATGATCGACCAGGGTGCGAGCGCGACCGTGCCCGTCATCTCGAAGGACGACGGCGGCACGCCGGTGAAGAAGGAGACGATGTAGTTGAAGAGCCCGATCTGCGGCTGATAGAGGAAGCGCCAGAAATTCCCGACAACCGCCGGCGACAGCATCATCGGGATGAGAATGACCGTGGTCCAGAAGGCATGGCCACGGAACCTTCGGTCGATCAGCCAGGCGAGCGTGAAGCCGATGACCGTCTGGAGCAGGATCGTCCAGAATACGAAATGGGCGGTGGCCTGCATCGCCGCCCAAACGTCCGCGTTGGAGAGAATGGTCGTGTAGTTGTCCAAGCCGACATTCTTGACGACCGCATTGGGGCGGTTGGCCCGGTAATTGGTGAAGGACAGCTGGATCGTCCAGATCAACGGAAAGATATTGATCGCCAGCAGCAGGATGATCGTCGGCGAGATGAACAGCCAGGCAATGGCCGTATCGGACAGGCCGCGCATCCGCCCGGCGAGGGCGGGGGGCGTCGCCCTCGCGGCAGTCTCGGCCATCCTGTCGAATGCGGTTGCCATCGTGACCTACGTGAAAAGCCCCTCATCCGCCCTTCGGGCACCTTCTCCCCGCCGAAGCGGGGAGAAGGGAAGGCGAGGCCACTGCCTACTGCCTAACGCCGACTGCCTCACCCGAAGTTCCGGGTGAAGGTGCTACTGGATCTTGCCTTCTTCCTTGAAGATCGCCGTCCAGTCCTCGATCAGCTTGTCGAGCGCTTCCTTGGCCGTGCCCTTGTCGGCCACGACATAGTCATGCAGCCGCTTCTGCGACGCCTGCATCAGCGAGGCATAAGCCGGCTCCTGCCAGAAGTCCTTGACGCCCGCTATCGCCTTCAGGAAGTCGGCGGCGAAGGGCTGCGACTTGGGGAAGCTCGGATCGTTGAGCACGGCGTTGTGGCAGGAGTAGCCGCCGAGCGACCACCACTTCTTCTGCACATCCGGCTGGGCGAACCATTTGATATAAGCGAGCGCATCCTCCATGTTGTCGGTGTTGGCGACCACCGAGATGCCCTGGCCGCCCAGCGTCGAGGCCTCGACCTTCTGTCCTGGATTGACGAAGAAGCCGATCTTGTCGCCACCGACATTCTCGTCCTTGTACATGCCGGGCCAGAAGGCGAACCAGTTCATCATCATGGCGACCTGGCCGGATTTGAAGGCATCGAGGTTCTCACCCATGTAGCTGTCGGTGTAGCCGGGCGGCGTGCAGCACTTGTAGAGCTCCTTGTATTTCTCGAGACCGGCAACCGCGTCGGGCGAGTTGACCGCACCCTCCATATCGTACTTGCCGGGCGTGTTCTCATATTTGAAGCCATAGGAGTAGAGCGCCTCGGTCGCCCCCATGGTGATCCCTTCCGACGCACGCTCGGTGAAGATCGCAGCGCCATAGACCTTCTTGCCGTCGATCTCCCGACCCTGGAAGAACTTGGCAATGTCCAGGAGCTCGTCCCAGTTCTTGGGCGGCGCCAGATCGCGGCCATATTTCTCCTTGAACTCCTTCTGGAGCTCCGGTCGCGCAAACCAGTCCTTGCGATAGACCCAGGCATTGGCATCGCCCATCGCCGGCAGCGCCCAATAGTTCGGGCTTCCCTTCGGCCATGTCGAATAGGCATAAACGGTTGCCGGCGCAAAGTCCGACATCTTGATCCCTTCCTTGTCGAAGAAATCATTGAGCTTGACGTAATAGCCGTTCTCGGCCGAGCCGCCGATCCACTGTGAGTCGCCGATCATAAGATCGCACAGCTTGCCGCCGGAATTGAGCTCGTTGAGCATGCGGTCGGCGAAGTTCGGCCATGGCACGAATTCGTACTTCATGGTCACGCCGTTCTTCGTCTCGAAATCCTTCGAGAGCTCGACCAGGGCGTTGGCCGGATCCCAGGCCGCCCAGCACAGCGTCAGCTCCTTGGCCTGGGCGCTGCCGGCCTGGCTCAGCGCCATAACGCCGACACCGGCCAGCATGCCGGCGATCGTCTTGATGCTCGTCATTCCTTTCCTCCCACTGGTACCCGCGGGTCATTCCCGCTGTTTAGTTCTTTGTTTAGTAAAGTCCCATCTACTAAACAGGACAAGGGCCTTGTCATGCAGTGCACAATAGATGTTGATGCATTGCGGTAAGGTTCTGAAATACCGAGTTTAAGGCAGTAGGCATTAGGCAATAGGCCGTGATGGTGCCCGCCCTACTGCCTACGGCCTACTGCCTATTCTTACCCACTTCCCGCCGGCCTTCGACGACTCCACGGCAGCGGCGATGAATGCAACGCCGCGCGCCCCGTCGTCGACCGTCGGGAATCGACTGTCGGGATCGGGCTTGCCGCCCTCCCGTGCCGCCCGGATGGCCCGCGCCACCTCGGCATAGATGTTGCCGAAGGCTTCGAGATAGCCCTCCGGATGGCCGAATGGCGTGCGGGTGACGCGGGCGGCCGCCGGCCCTGCTCCGGCGCCGCCGCGCGTGATAAGACGCTGCGCCTCGCCGTGCGGCGCGAACCACAACAGGTTCGGGTTCTCCTGCGCCCATTCGAGGCCGCCCTTGGTGCCATAGACGCGCAGCTTGAGGCCATTCTCGCAGCCGACCGCCACCTGGCTTGCCCACAGCATGCCGCGCGCCCCGTTGCCGAAGCGCAGGAGCAGCTGGGCATTGTCGTCGAGCCGCCGGCCGGGCACGAAGGTCGTAAGGTCGGCGATGAGCTCGCTGACCTCGAGGCGCGACACGAATTCGGCGAGCTGGAAGGCATGCGTTCCGATATCGCCGATCGCGCCGCCGGCCCCCGACTGCGCCGGGTCGGTGCGCCACGCCGCCTGCTTCTGACCGCTCTCCTCGATTGGGGTCGCGAGCCAGCCTTGCGGATATTCGACCTGGACGACTCTGATGTCGCCAAGCTCGCCCGCCGCGACCATCGCCTCGGCCTGGCGCACCATCGGATAGCCGGAATAATTATAGGTCACGGCAAAGATCAGTCCGGTCTTCCTCGCAAGGTCCTGGAGGCTTCGTGCCTCCTCCAACGACACCGCCAGAGGCTTGTCGCAGATCACATGGATTCCGGCATTGAGGAATTCGCGGGCAATCGCCTGGTGGAGGTGGTTGGGCGTGACGATGGCCACCGCCTCGATCCCGTCCGTCCGGCGACCCTCGACGGCCGCCATCGCCTGATAGCTGTCATACGCACGCGCCGCGTCGAGCCCGAGCTCGGCGCCCGATGCCTTGGCTCTGGCGGGATCGCCCGACAAAGCGCCCGCCACCAACGTGTAATTGTCGTCCATGCGGGCAGCGATGCGGTGAACCGCGCCGATGAACGCGCCCTGCCCACCGCCGACCATGCCGAGGCGGATCTGCCGTCCCTGCCCTTCTCCCTTGGAGGCTTCGATGGTCATGGCTCACCGCCCCTGCTGCAGGCCGAGAAGCCGCCTCACCTTGGCGGTGTCGGTCGCGCCGCCGGCGAAATCGTCGAAGGCCTTGTCGGTCACCCGGATGAGATGGCTCTCGATGAACGGCGCGCCCTCTGCCGCGCCCTGCTCGGGATGCTTCAGGCAGCACTCCCATTCGAGCACCGCCCAGCCGGCATAATCGCTCGCCGAGAGGCGCGAGAACACGCCGGTGAAGTCGACCTGCCCGTCGCCCAGCGAGCGGAAGCGGCCGGCGCGCTTGAGCCATGGCTGATAGCCGGAATAGACGCCTTGCCGGCCGTCCGGGTTGAACTCGGCATCCTTGACGTGGAACGCCTTGATGCGCTCGTGATAAATGTCGATGAAGGCCAGATAGTCGAGCTGCATCAGCACGAAATGCGATGGATCGTAATTGATGCAGCAGCGCTTGTGCCCGTTCAGCCGATCGACGAACAGCTCGAAGCTCGCGCCGTCGAAAATATCCTCGCCGGGATGAAGCTCGTAGCAGACATCGACCCCATTGGCGTCGAATTGATCGAGGATCGGCCGCCACCGCGCTGCGAGCTCGGCAAAGGCGGTCTCGATCAGTCCCGGCTGACGCTGCGGCCAGGGATAGGCGAAGGGCCAGGCCAGCGCCCCGGAGAAGGTGACGTGGCTGTCGAGCCCGAGATTCCGCGACGCCTTGGCAGCAAGCATCAGCTGATCGACCGCCCAGGCCTGCCGCTCCTTGGGCTTGCCGTGGAGCGACGGCGGCGCGAAGCCGTCGAAGGCCTCGTCATAGGCCGGATGCACCGCCACCAGCTGCCCCTGCAGATGGGTCGAGAGCTCCGTCACCGCGAGGCCATGTTGCCCCGCAATGCCCTTGACCTCGTCGCAATAGCCGCGTGACTCGCCAGCCTTTGCAAGGTCGAACAAACGCCCGTCCCAGGACGGGATCTGCACCCCCTTATAGCCGAGGCTCGCCGCCCAGCCGCAGATCGCATCGAGCGAATTGAACGGCGGCTGGTCGCCGGCGAATTGCGCAAGAAAGATTCCAGGTCCCTGGATGTTTGTCGGCACCGCGTTTCCTCCCATTATTCTTTCCAGTATTCTTTGTTCGTGCAGGCAGGAGCCGCGGTCACTCTAGCTCAGACTGCTTGAGACGACAGCACAGGTTCCAGTCAGCGTTTCCGGAGTTCTCTGCATGCCTCCTTTGTGCGTCCAATCCCAGTTCGTTTTGCAAACTCCACAACTCTCGATTGTTACAAATCGAACCGGCTACCATCGAACGCAAAAGCTTCGCGACCTGTGCATTGCCGATGGGTAAAAAGCCACGGCCATCGCTTTCCTTTGGGCCTTGGGCCCTCAACCTATTGAACGATGAAGTAGCAACACTTGAACGCTGAAACATCGGGCAGCGGAATCATAATCCGCGTGTCGGGGGTTCGAGTCCCTCCTCCGCTACCAGTAAAATCAATTACTTAACTCTCCACGGCAAAATCCTTACTAGATTATAGGTAACCGGTAAGGTAACGTCGCCCCCTCGCCGCTCCGCAGCAGGACTCCGTATCGCTCGCCGTCGCTCCGATCACTGACAGGATCAACTTGCCGTCCGCAGTCCCGTCCAGCGTGGCTTTCGGATCCAGGCGTCACACGCCAGCGTGCTCGCTCGGAATGCCACCCTGCTGGATCGGGTGAATAACTTAACGTGCAACGCAGCCTTTCGGAACGCCGCGGGTCTTGCAATAGACAACGGGTCGATGGACGGGTTTGACAACCGCGGGCCTTGCGACGCAGCCTTTCGGAACGCCGCGGGTCTTGCAATAGACAACGGCATTGGCTGGCTCAGGGTTCGTAGAGACGCCCGCAAACGTGAGCAGCGCGGCGAACACCAGGCCCACGCGTGGCAAACTGACAAAGGGTGACATTCCCTTCCTCCATTGTTGAAGGTCGTTGTTTAAGCCCTAGAACAGAAACATACGCTACCTGTCGAACGGGTGTCCACTTGACGAAATGAACGACTCCGTCGTCCAGCGAGCCAGGAGTTGACCCGAAAATGTGACTGGTGACTTCTTAATCGCTGAAAAAGAGCCTCGTAGGAGCAACCCTGCGAGGCTTCTTTTTTGCTGCTGTCGATGAGCACGGATTCAGGAACCCGGGCTCAGATACTCTATTTCGGCGAGGCTTCGATCAGCGCATCGGCGTAGGCGACAGCCTGCTTAGCAATCATGTCCGCTGCCCACCCCTCACCACGGGTGATGAGTGCCTGCATTGGCGGCAAACAGCTCCCGATCCTGCATCTCAATTGTCGACATGTCGGCCATATCGTCGCTCCCATATGTATCTTGCTGTCGCCTTCGTCGGCCCCCGTATTTAGTTGCTGATGAACTGTTTGACAGTCGCGTGTCGGAGCACGCCCTTGGCCTTGAGATGTTTGACCCGGACCCGCAGCCCAGGCCGAAGCCACTGAGCCGAGCCCTGCCTCAACCCTCGCACCGGCGGCTTGGCGACCGCCAATGCTGCCATCCGTTCCCTCCACGCCGCTCTGAGCGCCTGCGGCGGGTTCAATATAGCCGGGCCGGCAAACGCGAGGTGGCCATCCCGATCCGTTGCCAACAGCGCCCAGGGCACGCCGTCTGCATCCCGGTCGGTGCCGAGGAGGATGAATTCACCCTCGATCATGTTCTTGGTCTTGAGCCATGAGCGCGATCGACCGCTGCGATACCGGCTCGCTGCTCGCTTGCATACGATGCCCTCAAGACCAAGACCCGCGACGGCCTTAAAGAACTTGGCGCGGTCGCCCTCAAGGTGGTCACTGAACTGGATTGGGAAGCGCGGATCGGGCTTGATCAGCTTCCGCAGAAGCGCCCTGCGCTCCAGGAGCGGGCAGCCTCGCGGGTCCTGGCCGTTGAGGTACAGGAGGTCGAAGGCAAAGAACACGATCCGCTGCGGCGCCGTGTAGATAGCCGATCGAAGGGCATTGAAGTCGGTGATGCCGTGCTCGTCAAAGCTGGATGGCTCATCTCGTCTTTCTTCTCACTCGCACTGTCATCGCCGGCAGTACGCCTGCTTCAGAAATGGGCACGCCCTGCTGCCCCTCGACTTCCTCGATATTGTCCTCAGGTACAATTCAAGGCAGCGGAAATTTAGTAGTAAGTGTCCTTTGTTGGAACGTGCATCCAGGAAATCTTATGGTGCATGAGACCGCGGTATGGCTGGTTAAGCGCGGCTGCGGTCTGATGCTATCGGTATAGGAGCCTTCAAATGACAATGGGTCATCATCTTCGTTCTCTTGCTACGCCCATCGCGATCATAGCGCTGTTTGCGACATCGGTAATTTCCTCATCTGGGGCTTCTGCCCAGGATGCATCGGGTGAACGGGCCTGTGCCGCCGATATGGGGAAAGGCGGCCCGTGCGCGAGTGTCAAGGCCGGCGGAGGGCGGATCCGTGAGTGCCTCAGGGACCATTTGGCGGATCTCTCGAAGCCATGTCAGGAAGCGTTGCTTAAGGCGGCAATCGTCAAAAAGGCGTGCGCTGCAGATTTCAAAGAGGAATGCGCAGGCACCAAGCCCGGGGCTGGGCGCATTAAAGATTGCATGAAGTCCAACGTCAGCGATCTCAGTGGGCCCTGCAAGGCAACCCTTGCCCGCGCAGCCGCAGGCGAGAACTGATTAGGATTTCGCAGATACTGAGAAATGAGATCGAATAAACGCCCCTTCCTCGCGAGAAAGGGGCGTTACTCTATGTGGATATCCTGAACAGGGGGCCGTCGAGGTACCGGTACTTCCCACGATCGATGCCCGGGCCGGAGTAGATGAGACCCAAAAGCATGCTTTCTTCTTTGCTCCCGCTGCCTTCTGTTGGGGTAAGCGTAGGGGCAAAGAGCCGAGCGTGATTCCGCCTAATGCGTTGGCTTGTCATCGACAGCAGCTGCAACACTCGTCACCAACGGCCGGCATCCTCCCGCCTGATGCTTTCCAGCCATTCCTCCGTCGTTGCAGCCTTCTCGGCAATTCGACGTAGTATTTCCTCATCGCCGCTCACCATGACCTGTTGAGCAACCAGACCAGTCCAGAACCCGGGTTCCACTACTTCCCACGATTGAAACCCCCGGGGAGGTATTCGATCTTTTGTGAGCTGCGAG
>Ga0075421_100010771_pt1 | contig 11306 bp, 8 predicted proteins | sample SoiMetdeltSBSDD5_FD_75292 | JGI IMG/M metagenome (GOLD analysis project Ga0075421, IMG submission 75292) | Bulk soil microbial communities from a Populus tree surrounding site in Tennessee, USA - Soil MetaG P. deltoides SBSDD5 | ecosystem: Environmental > Terrestrial > Soil > Tree plantation...
ACCGTGGTCGCACGCGTACGAGCTCGTCGCGCGGCTCAAACCGGGCGTGTCGCCGGCCGGCGCGAAGGCAGCCGTGCAGCAGCTCGGGAGCGTGGTTGACCGCGCGTATCCAAACCCGAACATCCAGAACGCGCATTGGGGCGCGATCGGGCGTGAGCTCGATCGGACCCGCGTGGATCCGATCGTGCGGCGCTCGCTGCTCGTGCTGTTGGGTGCGGTGGGGCTCGTGCTGCTCATCGCGTGCGCGAACGTGGCGAATCTCTTCCTCGTTCGCGCGTCCGCGCGACAGCGCGAGATCGCGGTGCGGCTCGCGGTCGGTGCCGGGCGCCGGCGGCTCGTGCGCCAGCTGCTCACCGAGAGCGTCGTGCTATCGTTGCTCGGTGGCGTGGCGAGCGTTGCCGTCGCGTGGTGGGGGGTGAAGATCCTGGCCGCGCTGAATCCCGCGCAGTCGCTGCGGATGCAGCAGATCGGCGGGCTCGGTGCAGTCTCGTTCGAGTCCATCCGATTGGACACGGTGGCATTCGCCTTTGCGGCGGCGCTGACGTTCGTGACCGGGCTCGTGTTCGGGCTCGTTCCGGCGCTGCAGGCCACGCATCCATCGCTTACCGGGGCCCTCAAGAGTGATGGCGATCGTTCACCGCTCAGCCGCATTCGCGGCCTAACGAGTCGCAACGTGCTCGCCGTCGTGGAGATCGCGCTGGCGGTGGTGCTGCTGGCCGGCTCGGGGCTCATGCTGCGGAGCCTCGGCAACCTCCTTGGGGTGAAGCAGGGGTTCGACCCCAACGGGCTGCTCACGGCGCGCTTCAACCTGAATGATGTCGGTCGGGACTCTCTGCCAGGGTTCTATGACCAGCTGCTCGAGCGGTTGGCGGCGATTCCCGGCGTGACCTCCGCGTCCTTGGCCGACTGCCCGCCGCTCGGGGGCGGATGCAGCAGAACCATTCTCGTGCATCGTGATCGCCCGGCGGCCGTGCCCGGGACGGAGCCGGTGGTCGGCGTGCATTGGGTGACTCCGAACTGGTTCTCGACGATGCGGGTGCCGCTCATGCAGGGCCGGTCGTTCACGCGGGCCGATCGACTCGGGGCGCAGAAGGTCGTAGTCATCAGCGAGAGTGCGGCGCGCTCGTACTGGCCGGGTCAGGACCCGATCGGGCGACCCGTGAGTGTCGGCCAGGGAGGGTTCTACGACGATACGGCGTACGTCGTCGGGGTCGTCGGTGACGTCCGGTTCGGGACGATCGACTCGCTTCCGAAGCCGGAGGTGTACCTCTCGTTTTATCAGTCGCCGCGCGGACGGATGATGATGTTCGCGCGCTCGAGCGTGGACCCGCAGTCGATCGCGCCAGCCATGCGGCGCGAGCTCGAGGCGTTGGCCCCAGGCGTTCCGCTCTACGACGTGCAGCCGATGCGGACGCGGGTGGCGGCTGCGATGTCGTACGCACGGTTCAGTGCGACGCTGCTGGCGGTGTTCGCCGTCGTCGCGCTCCTGCTGGCAGCGTTAGGCACGTACGGGGTGATCTCCTACGGGGTCTCGCAACGCACGAAGGAGATCGGGATCCGCGTGGCTCTGGGTGCGACGCAGGGCAGTGTGCTCCGGCTGGTGGTGGCGCAGGGGGTCGGGCTGGCGACCGTGGGTGGTATCCTGGGACTGGCGGGGGCGCTTGCGACGACCGGCGTGTTGCGATCGCTGCTTTACGGAGTGGCGCCGTCGGATCCGACGACGCTGGTGGCCATCGCGGTGCTCCTGGGGATTTCGGTGGTGGTGGCGAGCTGGGTGCCGGCGCGCCGCGCGGCGGGCGTCCATCCGTCGGAGGCGCTGCGGGGATGAACTGTCTGTCCTGCAAATGACTTCCGTGACCTGAATCAGGCCTCGCCAGCGGTTCTCGCACGTTGCATGTTCCGGCGCGAGCCGTAACGTCAACGATACGTTGTCCACCGCCGGCGGGGCCTGAAGCGCGAACGGCAAGGCGTCGGCGGGTGCGGGCTCACCCACTAGCCGGCGGGGCGAAATGTCCACCACACCGCGCGTTTTCCTCAGGGTGATCGTCTATGGGCTCGTTCTGAGTGCCATCGACGCCGTAGGCGGGCGCCTGCTCATGGCCGCGCCGGACCCGAGCCCGTTCCTCTCACTCGGCGCAACCGCCTGGATCGCCTATCAGCTCGCGGCCAACGGCGAAGGCCGAATCGCGTTCACCGCCGCCGTCACACTCTTCACCGTCTACATTGTCGCGTTCGTGCTGTGGGCGACGCTCCTCGTCGGGTGGAACAACGCCGTCCCATGGCAACCGCGAAGCACCCGGTGGATGATTGGCTTCACCGCCCTCGCACCCGTCGTCGCCCTGATCGCCCAAGTACTCGGCACACGCGCCGCCGCTCAGCGCGACGCTACACGCAGCAACGCAAGTCCCAGCAGCACGCCGTAACCAGACGCCACAGCCAGCGCGACCCGACCGACACGCACGTCCGGTACGCCCGCACGCAGTCCGAGCGCCACCAGCACGAGCGCATACACCGAACGAACGTCCACGTGCGCGAGAAGGACACGGACGACCGAGTCATCCGGCGCCAGGGCAGCGAGGTTCGTGAAAGGCGGGTTCCGAAGGTCGACGTCAGCCGACGCTGGCAGAACCGCACCCGCGATACTCGCGATCGCAACCGTCGCGAGCGTATACGCGAAGTAGACGTGCACCGTGATGTCGAACGCGACTGGCCACCCGACTCGCACGTCAGACGCGCGACTGGTGCTCCAGAGTAACAGCGCCAACGCAATCAGAAGCGGTGTCGTCGCAAGAATCTGGAACAGGAGCCCGGCGACAAGCTTCGCTGGAGTCGTGCTGGGCTGATAAAAGACGAAGAGGCTCGTGAAGCGAAGGATTATGACGCCAAGGAAGGCGACGAACCATCTCGGGTCGCTCGCTACGTCGCGGAACGATGCGCGAGGGTCGACGACGACGTTCGCCAGCCGAGCGAGTGCGCTCGAGCGCGGCACGGCGGGACTCGACGGCATGATGTGGTCGAAGGTCATACGCTCTCACACGAAATGCTGGAGGGTATGCCGAGTCGCGGTGGCGTTCGGCGCTAACTCGGCAACGGAATCGCGCAACGCCCCGGCGAGCAGTGCTCACCCGGGACGTCGGCGATGGCATCGCGGCAGATCTAAGGCGGGCAGCACCCGACCGAGGAAACGGCGCAGGTGCCCGACCACAACGTCACGTCGCATGCGCCGCAACTGACATTCTTCGAGATCGCGATCGTTGCGACCGCCAGACATGGTAACGTCGTAGCGCAGATTCCCGTTTGCGTGACCGCCATATCTCCGCCGGCGATCTCTCCCAACTGCTCATCCGAGAGCTCCACATTCCCGATCGGCGATGCGGGCAGGGATGCCAGCTCGCGCGCGTCGAGCGTTTCGCGATAGTCGCTGTCCTTCCATGCGCGAATGATCCGGTTTTCTTTCACGGCGCCCTCCTGACAATCCGTCAGTCGTCCTATTGGCTGTCGATGGTCATGCGTTCGTCGCTGCCAAACGAACGGGTCGGCTCAAGTGCCGGGCGCCTCCGGGTTCAAGACAATGGCGAGCGGCAGTTTTCTCGCCTTGCGAGACCAGATGACAGCGGTCACCGCGGTGCCCGCAGGCGCACCTGATCGTCGCGCATGAGCTCACTCGATTGCGGGCCCCTGCCCGGCGGCGAGCGCCGCGTACTCGCCGCCGAGTTTCATGAGGTCGACGTGCGTGCCGCGTTCGACGACACACCCGGCTCGCATAACGAGGATCTGGTTGGCGCTACGCACAGCGGTGAGGCGATGCGCCACAACGATGCGCGTACACCGTAACGCCTCGAGGTTCGCGTTGAGGCGCTGCTCCGCCGCGACGTCGAGGTGACTGCTCGCCTCGTCGAGCAGCAGAACAGCCGGCCTCGTCACCAGCGCGCGAGCAATCGCGACGCATTGTCGCTGCCCACCCGAGAGATTCGAACCACTCTCGGCGATCCGCGTCTCATAACCCATCGGGAAGCCGGCGATGTCGTCGTGTATTCCGGCGAACATCGCCGCGCGAATCACGTCGTCGCGCGACGCCGCGGGCGCGCTGAGCGCGATGTTGGAGTGAATCGAGCCGCTGAAGAGCGACACGTCCTGCAACACCACGCCGCACTGCCGCCGCACCTCGCGCGGATCCAGTTCCGAGAGCGGCACGCCGTCATAGAAGATCTCACCGTCGCTCGGTCGGTACAGCCCGAGCAGGAGCATCAACACAGTGCTCTTGCCGGACCCCGTTGGTCCGACGATGCCGAGTTTCTCGCCCGGTCGAACCGAGAACGACACGCCGTCGACGACTGTGGGCCCGCCGGGCGCGAAACGATACGTCAGCTCTCGTGCTTCGATGGTCGGACTCGAGCAACCGCTGCCGCTCGCAAGGCGCCGCGCCGGGGCGATCGCCCTCGGTTCGGGCGCGGTCTGAAGGACATCCGCGAGCCGCTCGACATAGGCCTCGAGCAGCTGTAACTGCTGCGAGCTCTGTATCAGCGCCATTAGCGGAGTCAGGAACGATGCGGCCAGCGCAGTAAGCGCGAGCATGGTTCCGAGCGGTAGTGCACCGGACGTCACGAGCGATGCACCGTACCAGAGAAGGGCGAGTGGCGACGCCGTCCGGATGAACCCCAGCGCGACCTCCAGCTTCGCCGAGAGGTACGCGCGCTCGACGAAGATGCCGAGTTGACGTCGGAACAGATGGGCCCAGCGGTCATACGCCCGTTGCTCCGCCCCTGACGCCTTTACGTACGCGATCCCTTTCATCAGCTCCACGAGACAGCTCTGCTCATCGGACTTCGAAGCGAGCATTCGTTGGCCAACGTCGTGGAGCGGTCGCAGTGAGGCGAGGACGAGCACCGCCTGCAAGACGGCGAGCGCGATGACGAGGAGCGCAAAGGACGGCGCGACGAGTGTGAGCACGGCGACGTAGACCAACGTCAGCGGACCGTCGAGCATCAGCGACAGCAGCTGCGTGGTGAGGACCTCGCGGATCATCGTGTTGCTCGAGAGCCGCATGAGGAGGTCGCCACTGCTGCGCCCCTGAAAGAACGCAAACGGGAGGCGAATCAAGTGGTCGAAGAAGCCCTCCGTGAGGCGAGCGTCGAGGCGCATCTGGAGCCGGATCATGACTGCGCTGCGGATGAACGTCGTCACCGTCCTGGCAAATACGACGAGCGTCATCGCCGCCGCCAGGATGCCCAGCGAGAGTTGTGACCCGGACGGTGCGATCGCGTCGACGACAACCTTCGTGAACAGCGGGGTAGCCAGGCCGACAACCTGGAGGACGAGCGACGCAATCACGACCTGCAGCAACGTGCCCCGCGCCGACCGCTCTCGCAACATCGCTTCGAGGTACCACAGCCACAGGGGAATGCGATCGACCGGCTGCCTAACGACCAGTGCCGACCGGTCGACCGTCAATATGACGCCGGAGTAACGCTCGGCGAACTCCGCCGCGCCGAGGACGCGACGCCCGATGGCCGGGTCCACAACCGTGATCCGCTGCGCCGTCCACCGCTCGACGACCACGAAGTGCCGTGACTCCCAATACGCAATCGCTGGCAGCGCGATACCGCCGAGCCCGTGCGCTGGGATAGATGCCGCGCGCGCCTGGAGTCCGAACTGGCCCGCGATGGTGACGAGCGTGCGAAGTGTGGTTCCGTCACGCCCACCACCGCATTGCGCCCGGCACTCGGCCGCCACGTCATGGACGCCGTGTGCAGCAAGAACCATCGCGAGGCAGGACGCGCCACAATCGTCGGCGCCGAGCTGCTGGATGAACGGGACCCGCGGCGCTCGATGCGCCGAGTCTCGCCGTGCGAAGGCGAAGAGGCGCATGCGACCTACGGCGCCGCGAAGTGGCTCCGCAGCAGCTGTCATTGTCCGACGCTGTGGTTGAAAGTGCTAATCGGCGGCTCCAGCGAGAGAAGCGACGGTACCTGGCGAGGGTGGCCCAAGCGGAGCAGACCATATCCGATGCCGGCGAGACCAATCATCAGACCGGGTGTTTCGACGCCCGCCGGAACTCCGCATCGCCACTCACCCCGCCGCGCTCGCCCAACGACGTCAGCCGACACCGTATCGAGCGCGCTCTCCCAAGCGCCGCTGTGGCCCCGCTCGCGCGCTCGAAGCAGCAACTCCAGGTTGCCGAGGTCGCCGTGACAGAGCGAGTCATTGGCACCTAAGGGGCCGTCTGCCGTCGCGCCTAACGCCAAGTGGAGGTCGGCAAGCACCTCTGCGTCGTCGATCTGTTCGAGCGCCGTCAGTCGAACGAGGCCGACCCCGGGCGCTCCATGGCACCACGACCACATCACTGGCGCAGGCTCTGCCAGCGGAGTGTCACCCAGAATTCGGTAGTCCGGCCAGTTTGCTCGCGCGTGATCGAGTGTTGATCGCTCGTAGCGAAACGCGTCGAGCGCCGACTCCGTCATGCGGCGGTCGCCGAGGAGTGCCCCTGCAGCAACCAGGGCGAGCGCCATCCCGGATGCGCCGTGCGAGACACCGGTGAGCGGCTGCCGCGCCTCCACCGTAGTCCTCCAGGCGATCCCCGCCGGTTGGCGCTCTGCAATCGTGAGCAAGTAGTTGGCACCGGCCTGGATGGCCGCTTGCGTTGCACTTCGTGGCTGAACGCGCTCGAGCGCGATGCACGCCAGCACGAAACCGGCAGTTCCACTCGTCAAATCGAGCTGCTGGTCGTGTCCAATGGCGGCGGCGGCCTGCGTGACGATCTCACTCGCCGTATCCGCAAGGGTTTGGTCGTGCCAGAGCGTCGCGAGGTGGGCGAACGTGTAGATCGTCCCGCCGACCACGCCAAAGGCACCGATAGACCCAGGCAGTGCAACGGTTCCGGCCGCGGCCGACCCGAGTGCCGACTGCGCGCGTGGCGTCGCCTGACTCACCAGCATCCGCGCGAGCTGCTCGGCGCCGTCATCGCCGGTGAGCTTCGCGGCATGAGCGAGGAAGAACGCGATGCCGAGGATCCCGCCGTAAAGATCGACGCCAATGGGTTGGATCGCCCAATCCCGTTCGCGCTGCAGCCCGAGGCTGAGCCAGGATGTCTGGTCGCCGCGCCGGAGCGCGAGCGCGGCAAGACGCCGCGCGATGATCTGCGCCGCCTCTACACACTCGTCACTCGTCGGCGCCTGACGAGTCCTCGGAGGTCGGCCGGCGCGGTCGGCGAAAGCAAGCAGTGTGTCGGGCGAGCCGTGCCGACCTGGCGTCAGGCCCGCGAGTGACGCCTGGATCACCCAGCACTCGCGAGACAGGGCGTCTTCGCTCAGCGCAGCCAGTTTGTCGATCACGGCGGCGAGGCCGCTCTGTGGAAAGAAGTCCTCGATACACGTGCCGTGCGCGGTGACCAGGTCTCGACTCCCGGGCCGACTCGTGAACAGGGGCACATCACCGTCCACGAGATCCGCATGCTCCCACTGGATCACGCGTGCGAACTCCGGGCGCGTTGGGACGGCAACCCAGAGACGGTCGATCAGTCGGTCGCGCTCGAGCGCGTCGCGGAGGACATCGGGGTGATAGCTCTCCCCGAGCACCAGCGCGTACTGGCGGGTGGGGCGAAGCACCACGCGGACGGTGTCCCCCGCGAACGCCAGCACCGGACCGTTGGCCGCGAGCAGCTCGTCACGGTGCCGCATGAGGAGTCGGTACGTCGCTGCGAAGCCGGTGAGGATGTGGTCGACGTACGCGCTCGGGTCGACCGTGTCGGCGCCTAACGTTGGTCGGTTCTGCGACGCCGGGAGCTGCACGTAGTCGCGCACGAAATGCATCTCGTCCGTGCCTCCCGCAGCCAGGACGAGGTGCCGGTCCGGCGAGCGTTGACCCGTGCCACCGCCGAGCGCACTCAAGTCGAGGCTACCCTTGTCACCGGCCTCGATGCGGAACGGGAGAACACCGGCGCGCAGCACGGATCGATGGAGCGCGCTCCAGCCGATCCATTCCGCCTCGTTCGAGCGCCCCGGCAGAGCCGGCTGCGGATGGAACAGCGCCTCGAGGTCGATCAGGACTGGATGCTCGCCGGCAGCAATGACGTTCTCAAAATGGAAGTCAGTGGCCTCGAGGACATGGAGCAACGCGAGCTGCGCACCGAACCGCTCGTAAAATCGACTGACGTCCGCTGGCTCACGGCATGGTTCGGCGGCAATGAACTCCGCCCATCCGTGGTCCTCGCGTGTGATCGTGCGAACTGCTCGCAGCGGTGGCGACTGTCCTTTCGCGTTGACCCATGCTACGAGATCGGTGAAATGACAATCCACGGCGAGTGAGCGTGGCTTGTACACGAGTTGAAGCCCACTCGAGAACCCGGCCATGATGACGGACCGCCCGTGTCGGTGCACGTCGCCGGCACCTACTTGCAACGAATTGAGCACGCCCAGCTCGACCGCTTGTCCCTCCGACGTGTCGCGCGGTGCGAATGTGGCTCGGAGCGTCTTGGTGTCCGTGGTCAGGTGATCGAGGAATTCCACCGCAGCGCGATGCCAGAAGTCGACGGCGACGGCGAGCACGCGAGCGAGCACGGGGTACTCGTCGATGATGCGCTGCCGCAGGTCACCGGTACGGATCTGCGTGGTGAAGTTGGCGCAGCGCGCCTCGGGTGTGTCGCCGACGAGAATCCCCCGGACGCGCGCCACGTTCAGCTCCAACACAATGACGCGCACAGCACGCATGAGGAGGCGATTCCACAGGGAAGTCTCGAAGAGCTGCGCTGCTCTCTCGGGAGTGAACGGCGCCGCGACGTGCGCGGCATGAATCGCCCGTGCCGACTCGACGAGGCGTCGCAGTCCCGTCGCCACGAACGGCTCGACGAACGCGCGTACCGGCTCGAGGTCTCCCGGTTGATTGGAGTCGGCGAGCGAGTCGTGTGCATGCGCTACCGCGCGCGCCATCTCGTTCGCGTGATCGACGAGGCGTACCCACGCCGGGGGCTCGGCGGGTATCGCTGACGCATCTGCTCCGCCGTCGAGCAGCGCCTCGAAGGCCAGCTCATCGAGTCCATCGAGTCGAAGACGCTGGGCGAAGAGTTCAGCCCTGTCGAACGGTCGCTGCGCGCGCCACCGGTGCAACCCGGAATTCGCATCGCGGTGGGCGCGGGAAGTCTCATCGACGACGCACACCAACCGGCGGTGTCTGGCGCGCTCGGCTAGTGTGACGGCGGGTCGCCACCATGGTGAGTGACGAGAATCGGTCATGGGCTCAGTCATGGCGTGAGCTGGGCGAGGTGGCATGGCGCGCCCTCACGGGCGCGCCGTGTCGCGAGCATCGTCGTGCCTCACTGGCACCAACTCCACTGTGAGTACGTGATCGTGAGGCACCACGAGGTGCACAGGCCCACCGGCCCCGCCGTGACATCGCACTTCGTGTACTGCGTGAAGCCTTGGCAGCACCCGAGCGTTTCCAGGTACTCCGTGCGAGCCTCCACATAGCCTCCGGACACGTCGAGGACCGCATCAGGCAAGTCGATCGCGCCAACGGGGCTTGCGGGGAAGGCGGCGCCGAGTGAGTCGGCGGTGGCGCGATACTCGGGATCCTTCCACGCGCGAATGATCTGTTCGGACAACATCGGGCCTCCGATGGTAGCGGACGTTTGGGCGAGTCGCGGTGACTCGCGAGATCGTGGCAACGCGGGGGAGGTTACGTTGCTCAACGACGCGACCTACGCTGGGGCGCATCGCAGTCACGAGCGCGAGACTTCGAGGTGCAGCACGAGGATGCGTCCCAGGGCCAGCGAGGCGGCCACGATTACGAGTAGCAGCGCCCAGAAGGCAATGAGGAACGGCGGTCGAAGGAGGAGCGGTAGTGGCGGGAGTTGCGGCTCCGCAGCCGGGCCCGCAGTGGCGAGGCGCTGCAACGCGGCGCGGACGCGTTCGTGATGTCGAGTCGTCATGCGCGAGCGTGCAGGCATCTCCCGCGCCTGCGAATGGCGTCACGCAAGTCGTTGGTGGAGCGCTCTATCGACGCTGCTGCGTTCGCGCGTTAGGTGTCACGTGACACCGCGGGCATACTCGTGAATCGTCTTCCGTGACACACCGAGGCGCTCGGCCGCCACCGTCTTGCTTCCACCGGCGTCCGCAATCGCCTGCATGACGAGTGGCCTGGTGAGCGTTCCACGTCGCGCCGCGTGTCGCGCTCGGAGTCGCGACAGCGGACCTGTGCAGTGCGCGAGCGTGATCACCGCAGCGCCACTCGCGTCGATGAGCAGGCGTTCGACGGCCGCCACGAGCTGCCGCACATTGCCTGGCCAGGGGTCGCGCTCCATCGCGGCGAGGATCGCGTCATCGAATCTTGGCGGCGCGTTCGGGTAACCACATCGCGCCGCGCGGACCGCGCTCACGTGCCGAACGAGATCGACAATGTCGGCGGCGCGCTCGCGGAGTGGTGGAATGCGAATGGCGAACGCGCTGATTCGGTCGCGAAGGTCGGCGAGGAAGCGGCCCTCATCGACAAGCGTGTCGATCCCTTCGTTCGCGGCGAAGATGAGCCGGACGTCGGCGCGGACGGCGCGGTCGCTGCCAATCGGATAGAAGTCGCCGTCTTCCTCGACGATGCGGAGCAGCTTGCCCTGGACGGCGGTGGAGGCTTTGCCGATCTCATCGAGGAAGAGGGACCCACCCGCGGTGGCAACGAGAGCGCCGGCACGCGCGCTGTCCGCACCGGTGAACGCGCCTTTCGCGTGGCCGAACAGGTCGGAGCCGGCGAGTGCGTCATCGGCCGCGGCGAGCGACACGGTGCGGAACGGTTTCGCGCGGCGAGGCGAGAGGTCGTGCGCGTGGCGTGCGAGCACGGTCTTGCCGCACCCGCGTTCGCCCTCGAGCAGAAGGCACGCATGGTCGTGCGCCGCGTAGCGGGCGAGCTGCGCAAGCGCGTCGCGCATGGACGTGGCGCGAGACTCGAAAACGTGTGGTGACGCCGGCGACACTGTGCAACGATGTCGCGGTCGCTCGCGTCGGACTTGTCGTGTTTCGGACATCGGCGCGCACGCATGAGACTGCATCACCCGAGGACACGCTCTGTTTGGCTGAACCCTTCGGGACGCCCCTGGCGCCGATAGAGCAGACCGCTGACGACGCAGGCCGCGTGTGCTCCGCACGCGCGGCACGCAGAGGACGCGGAGCCACGGTGTGTTCTCGCGCGGCTGTCGATGCAGATTCCAAGAAATGAGAAGAGGGGAACGACCGCTCGGGACGCCAACGTTCTCAGGAGTCGTTTCCCTCTTCTCTTTCTAGCCCTACTACCAATTGTCCCTTCTGCGTCATCTGCGCCGCGCGTGC
>Ga0075421_100010773_pt1 | contig 11305 bp, 5 predicted proteins | sample SoiMetdeltSBSDD5_FD_75292 | JGI IMG/M metagenome (GOLD analysis project Ga0075421, IMG submission 75292) | Bulk soil microbial communities from a Populus tree surrounding site in Tennessee, USA - Soil MetaG P. deltoides SBSDD5 | ecosystem: Environmental > Terrestrial > Soil > Tree plantation...
CTGGTCAGGTCGAGATCGCCCTTAAGCTTGTCCGGATTGTGGCACTTGGAGCAATGGGTCTCGACCAACGGAAGGATGTGATCCTGGTAGGTGACCTTGTCCTGGGCGTACGCAGCCAGACCGAGAAATGACCAATGGCCAATGACCAATGACCAAAGAAATCCCAATGACCAGGCACCACGACTCATTAGAGCCTTGGAGCTTCCTTGGACATTGGACATTGGACATTGGACATTGTGCATCGCAGTCAGTGGTTGAAAATAAACTCCTTGCTGTTCAACAGCGACCAGAACAAGTCATTCAAAACGGACTCCGGGTCTTTCACGTCGACGAGGAACTTTTGCAGGTTCGTCATCTCATCGGACGTGGGCTTGCGGCTCAGGCAGCGCATGTAAAGATCGGTAATGACTTCATCGGGTTTCTTGCCGGCTTTCAGCAGTCGTTTGACGACACCGCCATCCTGGCATTTGTCGTTCACGGTGCCGCCGTTCAGAAGGTGCAACGCCTGTGAAAGGTTTGGCTCAGTTTTGACCTCGCACGAGCAAACCGTGTCGCGCCGCGCGCGGCCGAAAGTCGTGAGGAAATAAGTGCTGGTGTTGCCATCGGCAATCTCGACGGCGCGGGCGCCGCGGGGCAAACCTTGGAATTTATCCTGGCCTTCGGTCACCTGGTTGATGCAATCGAGCAGCACCTCCGCGCGAACGCGACGGATGCTGGCCTTGGCGAAATTGCGGTCGTCCTGCTCATTGTCTGCGTTTGGGCGCGTGGAAAGCTGATAAGTGCGCGAAGCGCAGATATCGCGCACGAGCCGACGGAAATCGTAGCCGTATTCGGTGAACTTCGCGGCCAGGTTGTCGATCAACTCAGGGTTTGAAGGTGGATTGCTCACGCGCACATCGTCCACAGGCTCGATGATGCCCTTGCCCATGAAATGCGCCCACACGATGTTCGCCAGGTTGCGCGCAAAGAATGGGTTCTCCGGCGACGCCAGCCATTTGGCGAGCACTTCGCGCCGCGATTCGTCCTTCTTGATTTCGGGTTCGTCGCCGCCCAGGAATTTCGGCTTCATGTTCTTGCCGCTCACAAGGTGTTTCACCTCGCCATCGCCACGGTCGTAAATGATCGATTCGCGCGGGTCCTCTCCGCCCTTGCGGCCGACTTGCGGGAAGAACGCCGCGAAGCTGTAGTAGTCGTTCATCGTCCAGCGGTCGAACGGATGATTGTGGCACTGAGCGCATTGGATGCGCATGCCCATGAAAACCTGCGCGGTGTTCTCGGCGGTCTTGAGCGTGTCGCGCTGAATTTGATAATAGCTTGCAGCCGGGTTCTTCAGCGTGCTTCCAGAAGCAGTGACCAGTTCCTGGACAACCGTGTTGATCGGTACGTTGCTGCCCAATTTATCCTGAAGCCAGTTATAATACTGCAGCGCCGCCTTGTAGCTGAACTCGTCGTTGCGCGAGCGAATCTGCAGTAACTCCGCCCATTTCATCACCCACAGATCCGTGAATTCCTTCCGTTGCAGCAGGTTCTCGACCAGGTGATTGCGCTTCGGCGTGCTCGGATCATCGACAAACTTGCGGACCTCGTCAGGTGTCGGCAACGTACCGGTAAGATCGAGATACGCCCGCCGGATGAACGTGGCGTCGTCGCATATGCCCGAAGGCGTGATACGAAGTTTCTTGAGCTTGGTGTGCACAAGTTCGTCCACGTAATTGTTTGCGGCCACGTCCGCCGGAAATTGATAAGACGCGTCCTTTGGAATCACGATCACTTGCGCGCCCACAGTGAATGCATCAAAGCGCGCCATAACAAACGCTTCACCACGCTGAGCAGCCGTCACCACGCCCGTGTCAGAAACCTTCGCGGCAACGTCGTTGTTGCTCATGAAAACGGCGAGTGAAGTAACATCCCGATCCGTGCCATCCGAATATTTCGCGCGCACGGTCAACCGCTGCACAGTGCCGGTGCCGGCGAGCACAGCCTCTCTTGGCATCAATTCAACTGCGACCACTTTGGGCACGTTAGTGCCGTCATTGGGCGCTCCCGCTTCGAGCCACGCGAGGATAGTCTTATAAAGTTCGCTGCCCGGTTTGAAGCGTTCGCCGCCCGTGTGCTGCACAATGCCAAGGCCTTTGTCCAGAATCAGGCTCTCTTCCGGAAGCGCCAAATTTACGCGGCGTCCAATATTCTCGCGCGTCAGCCGGTGATAATCGCCATCGGGATCGAAACCAAAAAGCGAAAGGCGAAAGCCGTCTTTTCCGCGCGCTGAACCATGGCAACTCCCGGAATTGCAGCCAGCCTTCGAAAATGTCGGGATCACATCCAGTTTGAAACTGACCGGACGCTCCATCTTCACATTCGAAACCGCGACTGGAACGGAGACCGAACGACCAGCAAATTTCACCTGCACGGCCGTTTTCCCGTCAGCCGTGGGATATACCGTGTGCTTGTCGATCTTCGCCACGACTTTATCGGCCACCGTTACCGCAGCTTCCGTAGTAACGTCCCGCGTCACACCATCGCCGTAGATCGCCTGAATAACCACGGATTGCCGGTCGTTCTTCGTGGTGAGGTTTACCTCCGGCGGATAGACTTTCAGGTCCGCGAGATCGGCGCCAGCAACCCCCGTGACACTTAGCAATAGAATGACTAAATTCCTGATCATTTTCCTCCCTGGGCCGACGCTACCTTTTTCTCCTCGGCCGGTTTCTTCGGCGGCACAACGCGCAACACACCGCCGGACGCGATATTGTGCGGAATGGGCTGCTCATGCTCGACGACTTCGATGTAGCAAAATAAATTCTTGTGCGATCCGTTGTTGCATTTTGGATCGACGTTCACAGTGAACGAAGCCTCCTTATCGTCCTTTGTAATTTGGACGTCGGGCGCAGTAATTTTGTCCGGCAGCCCCATCAACTTCACAGTCGCCTTTCCCTCGAACGACTTCTTTTGATCGAGTTTGCAAACCAGTTTGGCCGACTGCCCCGGCGAAATGGACACGGTCTCGATCTTGCCGGAGACGTACGGTTCCGCGATCTCAAGCGAATTCAGCGGCGTGGAAACGTAAACGGAACCGCCATTGACAGTGGCCCAGCCAATGACAGCGATCTTCCACTTGCGCAATTCAGCATTGCCGGCCGCGTTAAGCGTGCAGACCGCATCGTTGGCGCCTTTGGCGATGGTGATATCGGATGAGGAACTGACGCCTGGCGGGTTCCAGATCATTTTAAGGTTAATCGGTTCATCAAACCCGGAATCGCGAATGGCCTTAACCTTCAAGTTCATTGATCCACCCTGGACGAGCGGGACTTTCGGTTCGTCGATTTCAATCTTGAATGGCGCCGCTTCGACAACCGCCACGTACAGCTTGTCGGCCCGGGTTTGGTAATAAAATGTATTGTTTGGCCCATTGATGAATTCCATCTGATGCCGGAATGAGCCACTCGCGGGCTTGGAGGAATCTGCCGATGCTGCAGTCAGTTCGAGCAGCTTGCCCGACAGCGGGGCATCAGCGGCGGCTTCGAACACCAGCGGCATGGAATCAACGCGGCTCGACATGGCCTCAGCGTGCATTTTGATGTCTTCAGGGAGACCTTTAAGGCTGAACTCAAGACCACCGCTGAAGTTGTTGCGGCTCGCGCGAATGAGCGTGCCGAACCGGTTGCCGCGTGGGACGGCGATCCACTGGCGATTCTGCGAATCGTAGCGCGCAACCTGCGGAATGCTCACCGCGAGGCTCGGTGTGGGCAGGACAACTTCGACGCGATAAACGTAATCGGGCCCGCCCTTCTTCAGATGATCGCCGACCTTCACAAAATAATACCCATCCTTCGATGGCGTAAACTTAAGGGAACTGTCCGGCCCTGCGGTGTCATCGTTTTGCCCCACGGTATTGCCTTTCTCATCTGCGATGACCAGGACCGAATCAATTGGGGAACGAAGCCTCCGGCCATAAACGTTGACTTCGAGCGCTTGATCTTTCTTGCCCTTGAAACGGAACCAATCTTCGTCGCCGCTTTTCTCGATGATGCCGTTCAATGCGACCGGCAAATCGCCGTTGGCCTCGGTAGCCTTGTCCTTTTCGTCGTTCGGCTCTTTTTCCATGGCGTTGTCAAACGCGGATACGCGGATCCAATTCGGAGACGGCGCGATCTGACCGCTGCGCTCGGCGAACAGACCGAACTTCTCCTCGGGCTGACCGGGCAGCTTGACCTCCTGCGCGAATTCCCCCGCGGCATCACCAATGAATTGCACCTTCAACTTCTGACCCGCCCTGCCCCCGGCAGGATACACCGCCACCGGACGCGGGAAGTTGCCGACATGCAAACGGTACGCCGTATCGCCGGGACCAGTGTAAGTCGAATCGCGCACCTGAACGATGTAATCGCCGTCCTCCGGCGCAACGATGCTGAGGGCCGCGTCCTGCACGAGCAGCGCGGTATCGTCTGAACTGCCAAGCACTTTGCCATCTTTGGTCTGAATGGAAATGAACGGATCGAACAGCGCGCGGCCGAGGCGAATGGCTTCGACCTCCAGCGCAATGGGCTGGCCTTTTTTCGCGCTGATTTGATAGTAATCGATATCCTCGCCGCCGGACCTGCCCTGGACGGTAACGTTCAGAGGAATCGGTTGCGCCTTCGCCAATTCGTTGTTCGGCTCAGTTTCGTTGGTGCTGGCAAAGGGGCCCACGTAAAACAGCCGCAGATCGGAAATCCCTGAAGCGGCGCGAAGGCGAACATGATGCTCACCCAACCGGCAGTCGGGCGCGATTTTCAGGCGCGCCTTGTTGGTTTGGAGCTCAAGCACTTCGATCCCGGAGCCGTAGAATATGACTTCCTTGGTGTCGTCAAGGCGCTCGCCATTGAAGCGGATTTCCACCTCTGTCCCGCGCTGGGCGCCTGGCGGCGAGATCGAGCTGAGCTGCGGCGCGGTGGCGAGCGCGGTCGTCGCCATCGCAAACAGTCCGAGAGCGATAATCCTGCGCATATCCCCCTGTCCCTTTATGCCAACAACTCCTTCACCACTTCCCCGTCCTTGACGATCTTGATGGGGCGATTGCCGGGCGCGATGAGATCCTTGTGCGAATCGATGCCCAGGAGGTGATAAACCGTGGCGGCATAATCCTCTACGGTGAGCGGATCGGAATCCGGCTCACCGCCCGTTGGATCGGACGCGCCATAAACAGAACCCTTCTTGATGCCACCGCCCGCCAGCGCAATGCTGAATACCCGCGGCCAATGATCGCGGCCCGATGTGCCGTTGATTTTCGGCGTGCGGCCGAATTCAGTAGTCAGCATCACCAGCGTTGAATCCAGCATACCGCGCTGATCGAGATCGCGAATCAAAGCCGCATAAGCCTGATCGAGCTTCGGCATCTGGTTGCTGAAACCGTTCCGGATATTATCGTGATGGTCCCAGCCACCGTAAGTCAGCGACACGAAACGCACACCCGCCTCGACGAGGCGTCGCGCGAGCAGCATCCGCATACCCGCTGTCCCAGACCCGTATTCTTCCTTGAGCTTGTCCGGTTCGTCCTTAAGCGAGAAAGCTGCGCGCGCCTTTTCGGAGCTGAGCATCGAATAAGCCTGTTGGTAGAACGAATCCATGCCGTCTAGCGCGTCGCTCTTCTCAAGCGCGCTGAAATGCGCATCGACAACTTTGCGCATGTCGCGGCGTTGCGCAAAACGCGCTTCGTCGATTCCTTTGGGCAAGCTGAGATCGCGCACCTTGAACTCCCCCCTGCCTGGGTCGCCACCCAGCGTGAATGGTCCATAAGCCGACCCGAGATAACCCGTGCCCGCGAACGTCGTCGGCTGGTTCGGAATGCAGACGTAAGGCGGCAATTCGCCACGCGAACCCAGTTCATGAGCAACCACGCTCCCGATGCTTGGATACTGGAGCGCGGGGCTCGGCCGATAACCTGTGAACATGTTGTGCGTGCCGCGATCGTGATCCGCTTCGCCATGAGTCATCGAGCGCACCACCGTGATCTTGTCCGCGACCTTCGCCGTGTTCGGGAGGTACTCGCCGAAGTGAACGCCATCGAGCTTCGTCTTCACCGTCCCCAGCGGGCCGCGATATTCGATCGGCGCGAGCATCTTGGGATCGAACGATTCCTGCGCGGCCATGCCGCCTGGCAGATAAATGTTAATAATTGACTTGGCAATGCCTTCCTTTGCCGCGCCGCCCGACTTGGCCTGCGCGCGGAAAAAATTCGGCAAACTCAGCCCAAGAGTGCCGATCAGCCCGACGTAAAGGAACTCCCGCCGGTTGGGACGCCAAATGTGATCCGAACTGTTGCACCAATTGCCATATTCACTCATATAAATTCCCGTGTTGGGGCGTTATGCCCGGACAACTAGTCTTCGACGCTAACCGTCACGCCTTTATTCTCCCATATTCCCGTCTATTCGGCCAGCTCGAAGGTTTTGTGCAGTGGGGTAAAAGCCTCAGGAAAACGCAACTTTAGTGGTCGCTGCTTCGGGATCCCAATTGCGCAATGGCTTGCTGCTGACGGTGGCGATTTCTTTGATTGATATCTGGTTGCCGCGGGATTTCACGCCTTTGACGGCGATCTCCGATGGCTTGCAGGTTTGCTGATAGATTTTCTGGTGCGGCGCCGGCTTGTAACGGATGTACAGCTCCGCAGGCGTGTCCGGCTCGAACAGGAGGATGCGGGATTTTTCCGGGATGCAGAAATATTCCTTGTTCAGGATCGTGCCGCCGAAGGTGAAGCGCTTCAGGTAATTCGCGTCCCGATTCGTATAAACCAGCGTGAACACGCGCTCGCGCTCGGGAAGCGCGCAATAAAAGAGGTCGGGACCGACGAATAGTTTCTCCGGCAGTTCGGTAACTCGATAACGCCCGTCCTTGGAAACCAGGATGAGCTTGTCGAACTTGGAGCAATCCACCTGGAATTCCTCCCCGGAAACTTTGTAGCCCACGTACCCGGTTTCGCGATTGTACGCCACTTTGAAAGTCTTGAACGCGACTTCCTTTGCTTCCACCTCGTCGAACCGGCTGGACTTCGTGAGCCGCGGATAAAGCGGGCCGTAAGTCTCCAGTAAGCGTTCCAAATGGCTGATGACGTACTTGGTCAGGTTCTTCAGGTTCTTGCGCGTCTCGGCCAGATCACCTTTCACCTTCTCGACTTCCTCGCGATGCTTGTTGATGTCGAACAGCGAGATGCGGCGGATGCGAACAGCCAGCAATCGTTCCACATCGGAATCAATCAACTCGCGCAATAATTCCTTCTTGAACGGCTTGAAGCCTTCATACACCGCTGCCGTCACCGCTTCGTTCGTGCGGCATTGCTCGATCTTCTTATAAATCCGCTCCTCAATGAAAATCCGTTCCAGCGTGCGGAAATGCAGTTCGTCCTGAAGTTGCTTCTCCTTCAACTCGAGTTCGCGCTTGAGCAATGCGACGAGCTGGTCTGTGTTCTCCCGCAACACTTCGGACACAGTCAACTCCACCGGCCGATTGTTTTTGATGACGACAATCCGGCTGGCGATGGTGACTTCGCAATCGGTGAACGCGTAAAGCGCATCCACAAGTTGCTCAGCCTCCACCCCCGGGGGCGCCTTCACTTCGATCTCGACGTCCTCGGACGTAAAATCGTTGACACTGCGCACCTTGATCTTCCCCTTTCGCGACGCGTCTTCGATCGAAGCCATCAACGACTCCGTGGTCGTTGTCGGCGGAATCTCTTTAATCGCAACGGTGAAACCATCCTTGATCTTGATCTTCGCGCGCATGCGGATCGTGCCCTTGCCATCCGCGTACTGGCGCGCGTCCATCAACCCACCTGTGAAAAAGTCAGGAAGCACCTTGAACGGCTGCTTTTTGAGAATGCTGATCTGCGCCTGCAGCAGTTCAGGAAAATTGTGCGGCAGAATTTTTGCGGAGAGCCCAACCGCAATGCCTTCGGTGCCCAGCATCAAGAGCAGCGGGAGCTTGCAGGGAAGGGTTACCGGTTCCTTTTTGCTGCCATCGTAGGTCGGAACAAATTCCGTGATCTCATCGTTGAAAAGCTCCTCGCGTGCCAAATCCGTCAGTCGGCACTCGATGTACCGAGGCGCGGCTGGCACGTCGCCGGTGTAAATGTTTCCAAAATTTCCCTGCCCTTCGATGAGATACCGCTTGTTCGCAAGCACCACCAGTGCATCGCCAATCGAAGCATCGCCATGCGGATGATACTTCATCGATTCGCCTACGACGTTGGCCACTTTTATGAAACGGCCTTCATCCATCGTGTGCAGCGCCCACAAAATCCGCCGCTGCACCGGCTTCAGCCCGTCCTCCAAATTCGGAATTGCGCGATCGCGAATGACGTACGACGCGTATTCCAGGAAGTTGCGGTTCACCCGCCCGTGAAGCGGTTGCTCGATTTTGTCAGGCTTGAACGGCTTGCGTGGCGCTTCTGTCGGCACCTCCTCCGCCTGCACGTGCATCTCGCCATTGCCGTTCTTGCCGGGCTTGCCTGGTTTCGCCGGCTTGGCTGGCTGCGCTGGTTGCTCTTCTGCTTTCGGTGTTTCCTTTTTCTTTGCGCTCATCTCAAACTTGGCGGCTAAGGATCAGTCTTCCACGGGCACGACGAGGTTCTCCATGATGTAGTCTTTGCGCTCGGGGGTGTTCTTGCCCATGTAAAAAGTGAGGATATCGGCGGCCTCGAGTTTGGGGGCAAACTCGACCTGGCTGAGGCGCATGTCGTCGCCGATGAATTGCTTGAATTCCTTCGGGGAAATTTCGCCGAGGCCTTTGAAGCGGGTGATCTCGCATCTGACGCCGAGTTTTTTGGCGGCTTCGTCGCGCTCAGCTTCGGAGTAACAGTAAATGGTTTGCTCTTTGGTGCGGACGCGGAAGAGCGGCGTCTCCAGGACGCAGAGATGACCGTCGTGGACAAGGTGATCGAAAAAGCGGAAAAAGTAAGTAATCAACAGGTTGCGGATGTGCAGGCCGTCCACATCGGCGTCAGTGGCGAGAATGACTTTTTCGTAGCGGAGATGTTCGATGTTGTCCTCGATATCGAGACCGCGCATCAGGTTGTACATCTCGTCGTTTTTGTAAACGATATCGCGCTTCAGGTCCCAGACGTTGAGCGGCTTGCCTTTGAGGACGAAAATCGCCTGCGTGTTCACGTCGCGGCAGCTCACGATCGACCCGGCGGCGGACTGGCCCTCGCAAATGAAGATCATTGATCCTTTGCCGGTGCCCTTCTTTTTGTCGTAATGAATCTTGCAATCCTTGATCTGCGGGATGCGGATGGTGATCGCCTTGGCGCGTTCACGCGCGAGCTTCTTCACTTCCTGCAATTCCTTGCGGAGCTGGCGGCTGTCCTCCGCTTTGGCGACGATCTTCTGAGCGATCTCCTTATTGCGATTGAAAAAGGTGAGCAACTCCTCGCGAACTTTATTCACAAGGTCGGAACGAATTTCCGTGTTGCCCAATTTGTTCTTTGTTTGCGATTCGAAGACCGGGTCCTTGAGGCGGATTGAAACCGCGCCGACCATGGCTTCGCGGACGTCGTCGCCCTCGAACCCGCTCTTGGAATATTCGTTGATCGCCTTGAGCAACCCTTCGCGGAAGGCGCTCAGGTGCGTGCCGCCGTCGGCGGTGTATTGGCCGTTAACGAAGGAATAAAAGGTTTCGCCGTAGCGGCTGTTGCTGTGCGTGAAGCAGAACTCGAGGGTTTTGCTGGCGTAGTGCAACGGCGCATAGATAGGCTCACTGCCGTCCGCGTGGAGATCTTCGAGCACCAGGTCCAGCAGGCCATGGCGCGATTGAAAGGTCTTTCCGTTATAAGCCAGCTTGAGGCCGGTGTTCAGATACGAATAGTGGCGCAGGCGCCGCTCGACGAACTCGGGGCGAAACTCGATCTCTTTAAAAATCTCCGGGTCCGGCTCGAATTCGATCAACGTGCCGTCCGGTTCATTGGCGGCCTTGCCGGCCTTGTCGTCCTTGAGCTTGCCTTGCTTGAAACGGGCCTCGACGTATTCGCCGCTGCGATGGCTGCGGACGAGGAACTTTTGCGAGAGCGCATTGACGGCCTTGGTGCCAACGCCATTCAGACCAACGCTGAACTGGAAAACGTCGTCATTGTATTTGGCACCCGTGTTGATTTTTGAGACGCAATCAATGACTTTGCCCAGCGGAATGCCCCGGCCGAAATCGCGCACCGAGACGCGCTTGTCTTCGATCTTGATCTGCACTTCCTTGCCGTGGCCCATGATGTATTCGTCGATGGCATTATCGATGACCTCCTTCAACAGGATGTAACAGCCATCGTCGTAGTGCGATCCGTTGCCAATACGGCCGATGTACATGCCCGTGCGGAGCCGGATATGCTCCAGCGAGGACAGCGTCTTGATTTTGCTTTCGTCGTAAACGTGCTTGTTCGAGTCCGCCATAAGCTCTGGGCTCCTAATATTGGGATACAAGAGCAACTTGCAAACCGGAAACGCGGGAATTTTACGCAAAGCGCAAAGACGCCCCCCCGAGAATCGTTGAGTGCGAAGCCTTGAATCAGCCGGCCAACATCCGTTTCGTGCGATTTTCATTCGTACGAGGTCTTGGTATCATCCGAGCACGTGAAGCATGCACCCCAAAAGCCGAGTGGCAAACGTGGCCGCTGTGCCAGTGTTTTGATGCTGGCCGTCATTGGTTGCAGTCCAGCGGACGTCGAACGCCCCTGGTTAGAAGACGCCACCGGTCAGTCCGGCATCCAGTTCATTCACGACACCGGCCCAACTGGCCGTTATTTGGTCCCAGAGCAAATGGGTTCAGGGGCGGCGTTGTTTGATTACGACAACGATGGACGGTTGGATATCTATCTGGTTCACAACGCCGGGACCAATGCGAACCGGCTTTTCCATCAGGAACCCAACGGTACGTTCAAGGATGTGAGCGTTGGTTCCGGCCTGGACGTCGCAGGCTACGGAATGGGGGTCGCCGTCGGCGATGTCAATAACGACGGCCTGCCTGAAGTTCTGGTGACCGAGTACGGAGCCGTTCGCGTGTTTATCAATCGCGGCTCCGGCAAATTCATGGAAAGCAAAGACTCAGGCCTGGACAACCCGCGCTGGGCAACGTCCGCCGCGTTTTTCGACTTCAATCGCGATGGCTGGCTGGACCTGGTCGTCGCCAACTACCTCGATTACGATCCCACGCAGAAGTGCACCGATTCAAAACGCGCGCCCGAGTTTTGCGGCCCGCACGGTTTTCCCGGGTTGGTCACCAGGCTCTTTCAAAACAAGGGCGGACGCTTTGAGGATGTGACTGTTGCCTCCGGTCTGGCTCGCTCCCG
>Ga0075421_100010774_pt1 | contig 11305 bp, 11 predicted proteins | sample SoiMetdeltSBSDD5_FD_75292 | JGI IMG/M metagenome (GOLD analysis project Ga0075421, IMG submission 75292) | Bulk soil microbial communities from a Populus tree surrounding site in Tennessee, USA - Soil MetaG P. deltoides SBSDD5 | ecosystem: Environmental > Terrestrial > Soil > Tree plantation...
TTGTTCAACGGGCGGGATATGACGGGTTGGTCGCCGAGGTCTCCGGGGAGGCCGATGGAGTGGCACGTCGAGAATGGCGTCATGAAGAATAAGGCTAAAGCATCCGATATCGTGTCGGCGGCGAAATTCGGCAATTTTAAACTGCATATCGAGTTTCGAGTGGCACAGGATTCAAACTCGGGCGTGGGTCTGCGGGCACGTTATGAAGTGCAGATTTATGGCGACTATGGAAAGCCAGTGTCGCTGCACGGCAATGGGGCGTTGTATTCGCGCGTCCTGCCGAAGGTGAATGCGACGCTGCCGCCGGACCAGTGGCAGACGTTCGACATTACGCTGGTAGGGCGGGAGTTGACAGTTGTGCTGAATGGGAAGACGCTGCACGACCATGTGGAGATCGAGGGGCTGACGGCGATGGCGACGGATGCGAATGAGGCGGCGCCCGGACCGTTAACGCTGCAGGGGGATCATGGGCCGGTGGAGTTCCGGAAGATTACGGTGACGCAGCTGGTGAAGAAAAGTAATTAGCCGCGGATGGACGCGGATCGGAAAAAAGTCCGCTTCGGCGTGTCTCGGAACCTCAGACTAAATTGTCCATAGACCCTTGGAGTTACCGAGAGTCACCACGGATTTGTGGATCATTTTGGACAAAGTTGTCGTATGATCGAGCTGAGACAAATAGAGAGATAAGCGAAGGAGATTGCTCCGATGCGTAGAACCAGCCCTGCCAAATTCCCTACCCGCCTGTTGCGGAAACGTAACTCAACTCATTAGAACCGGCCACTTCCGTTTAGTCCAGACGGCGTAGTCTGAAGTCCGCGCTACGTGTGTGCGCAGCCCGGACTTCGGAGGACGCCCGAGGTGTCCTTCGTAAGAGGGAGGAGTGTATGTTTACCGATTTTCCGTACTTAGTGGCCGCGGCGATCCTACTGTGGATCATCCTTACGGCCGTTTTGAGTAAGTTCATTCTGGGTTGGGTTCTGATTCACGAGGACCAGGTTGGGCATGTGGTGAAGAAGTTCTCAGCCGCTGAATTACCGCCCGGACGGATAATTGCAGTCGAAGGCGAGGCGGGGTATCAGGCGCGGACGCTGCCGCCGGGACTTCACTTGTGGTACTGGCCCTGGAAATACCGGATCGAGAAACGGCATGTGGTGCAAATTGCGCCCGGCATGATCGGTCAGGTGGTGGCAAAGGACGGCTTGCAGATGCCGCCGGAGCGGATTCTGGCGCGGCAGGTCGAGTGTGGGAACTTTCAGGACGCGGAAGCCTTTCTGCGCAACGGCGGACAGAAGGGCAAGCAGGGAGCCGTGTTGCTGGCGGGGATGCACCGGATCAACCTGTGGCTGTTCGATGTGTTCCAAACCGAGGTGACGATGGTGCCTCCCGACAAGGTGGCGATCATCACGGCACTGGACGGCGCGCCCATGCCGCGGGGCGAGATGGCGGCGCCGATTGTGGAAGCGCACGACGACTTCCAGGACCCGGACGCGTTCGTGCGCAACGGAGGCTGCCGCGGATTGCAGGAGCAGATCGTGCTGGCGGGCCAATACAACCTAAACCCGTGGTTTGTGGAAGCACATCTCGCCGACTTGGTGGAGGTGCCGATCGGTCACGCTGGCGTGGTCGTGAGCTTCGTGGGTAAGGAGCTGAAGGACATCTCAGGCGACGCGTTCACGCACGGCAACATTGTGCCGCGCGGGGGCAAGGGCGTATGGTCCGAGCCGCTGTATCCGGGCAAGCATCCGTTGAACACGGCCTGCATGCGCGTGGAACTGGTGCCAACAACCAACATCGTGCTGAACTGGGCGAACGCGCGAAGCGAATCGCACAAGCTGGACGAGAAGCTGTCGACGATCACGGTGCGGTCGCGCGACGGGTTCACCTTCAACCTGGATGTGAGCCAGATCATCAATATCGGCGCGACGAAGGCGCCGTGGGTGATCAGCCGCATGGGCAGCGTGCGCAACCTGGTGAACCAGGTGCTGGAACCGCTGGTGGGCAACTACTTCCGCAACTCGGCACAGCACTACACGGTGCTCGATTTCCTGACGGCTCGCAGCGAGCGGCAGACCGAGGCGCGGGAGCATATCTCCAAGGCGATTCTCGAGTACGACGTGCAAAGCGTGGATACTCTGATTGGCGACATCACGCCGCCAACGTCCCTGATGGACACGCTGACGGCGCGCAAGATCGCTGAGGAACAGAAGGTGACTTACGACGCCGAGCGGCTGGCGCAGGAGACGCGCAAGACGCTGGAGGCCGAACGGGCGCTCGCGGAGAAGCAGCGCGAACTGGTGAACGAAGAGCAGAACGTGATGATTGCCCAACGCAAGGCCCAGGCGGCGGTGCGGCAGTCCGAGGGTGAGTCGACGGCAATTTCGACACGCGCTGCCGGCGAGGCAGAAGCGATTCGCCGACGCGGCGCGGCGGAGGCCGAGATCTTCGCACTCAAGGGTGAGAATGAAGCGACCGCGATTCAGGCGGTGGGCCTGGCGCGGGCCGAGGCAGCACGCAAGGGCGTGGAGGCGATGGGGCAGTACTATGGGCTGCTGCAGATCTTCACGGCGCTGGCGGACAAGGGTATCCGGCTGACGCCGGACGTGATGGTTGGGTCCAACGGCGGCTCGGCGTCGGATGCAGTGCTGGCGCTGCTGGCGGCGCAACTGACGAAGACGGCGAATGGGGAGGCAAGGAAATAAGTTGGGGGGGACCCGTCAATCTGGCCTGGTGATGTGCCAACGAGGGTTGACGGTCCCCTTATGACCCGCCGATCAAGTTCTCAAGTTCACCTTCAGTGACCGGCTTCCGCGCCCACTGGCGAATATGGAACACCCGCACAGTACCTGTGAGCGGGGGTTCTTTGACGATTGAGTAATAGATCTTGTACAGCCGATTCCGACGACCATGGAGAAGGAGCCGGACCTCCTGGCCGAGGTTCTCAGACTCCGGCGCAATGGGGAATCTGGCCGGCATCTCCTTCAGTGAGGCGATGTCTTCGACGATTCCATTGAACCATTTCTCGGCGACGGCGAAGCTGCTATTCGCTGCGATGTAGCTTGCTATCGAGTCAAGCTCATCGATCGCTTGAGGAGCAAGCTCAACGCGAAAAGCCATGCTTCTTCCGGAGCCGCTTTTCTGCCGCTTCGAGTGGGATGCTCTCGCCGCGCTCGAACTGTTCCATGCCGCGGCGTATGGCGGCGACGGCTTCAGCGCGTTCGAGACGGTCGAGCATCAACTGGTAGCTCTCCGCATCCTGGACGACGAGTTCTGCGCGACCGTTCACGGTGAGCACGAGGGGCGTCTTCTTCCTCTTTAGCTTTCCGACGTAGTCTTTGATGTTGCGCTGGAACTCGGTAACGGAACGAATTTCTCTCAGGTCGATCATGGAAACCTCGATCATGCTTAAAGCAGGCAATTCCACGCTAGCATGTTGCGCGGACCTTCCGCCAGAGAGATCAACCTGCCGTTGGGCGATGGCCTTGTGCGCTAGAACTCCGCTATGCAGCCGGTACGAGTAGTGCCCGCGATTTTGAATGCACCACCGGCCTCAAATTGGTCAGGCTTTAATGCTTCACAATGGTGTGTGTGGACGCGGTTGAACAGTTTCAGCGCGCCATCAATGTTCCTGTTGCTACTCTCGGCGAAGGGCGTGCAGCCGCCACTAGCGCTTGGTGGTTGCTTCGTTGACCGAGCCACAAGCGCTACAACCGATGAGAGAGGGGACGTTTTCCAGGGCCAGAGCGGTGGCGAGGGTGGCGCCGCAGTGGCCACAGATGAGGTCGGGCGCATCGGGATGCTTGCCCTGGAACATGATGGTGTCCGGGGGCCGCGGCGTGGACACGGGCCGGGATTTGGAGATTTCGTCGATGTCGCCTCTCAATACGCGTAGTTTGATGGGAGTCATATAGCGGCGAGTGGTTAGCCCTTAAGCAGCACGTCAGTGAATTCGTTTTCGCCGTGGACGTCGGTGAGGCGCTGGTCGCGGCCTTGGTAGAAGTGGGTGAGGCGGGTGTGGTCCATGCCCATGAGGCGAAGGATCGTGGCGTGGACATCGTGGACGTCCTTCTTGTCGTCCTGGGCGCGGAGGCCGAATTCGTCGGAAGAGCCAATTACCTTGCCGCCTTTGATGCCGCCGCCGGCCATCCACATGGAGAAGGCATAGGGGTGGTGGTCGCGGCCATTCTTGCCTTCGGCAAGTGGAGTGCGGCCGAACTCGCTGCCCCAAACGACGAGGGTTTCGTCGAGGAGGCCGCGGGCTTTGAGATCGAGCAGGAGGCCGGCGATCGGTTGATCGGTCTTCTTACACATTTTGCCGAGGGCACCGATCAAATCATTATGGGCGTCGTCCCAATCGTCGCCCAGGTTGGTGCCGGAAAAGAGTTGGATGAACCGGACGCCGCGTTCGACCAAGCGCCGCGCCAGCAAACATTTCCGGCCAAATTCGTCGGTGTGCTGTTCGCCGATTCCATATAACTTGCGCGTGGCTTCGGATTCGCCCGACAGGTCGACGGCCTCGGGGGCGTTGGATTGCATGCGATAGGCGAGCTCGTAGGCGGCTATGCGCGCTTCGAGTTCGGAGTCGCCTTCACGCGAGGCGAGGTGGCGCTTGTCCATTTCGGCGATGAAGTCGAGGGTGCCGCGTTGAACTTGGGGGGTGACGCCGGCAGGAGAGTCGAGGTGGAGCACGGGGCTGGCGCCTTTGCGGAAGACTGTGCCCTGGTAGACAGTCGGCAGATAGCCGGTGCTGTAGGGGAGGTTGCCGGCCTTCATTGCGCCGTCGGACATGACAACAAAAGAGGGAAGATTCTGATTTTCGGTGCCGAGGCCATAGACGAGCCATGAGCCGAGCGACGGTTTTCCTGGGAACTGGGAGCCTGTGGCGCGCAGGTTGATGGCCGGGGCGTGATCGAATGCATCGCCGTGGCAGGAGCGGACGACGGCGAGTTGATCGACGAGCTTGGAGGTGTGCGGGAGGAGCTCGGCATTCACTTCGATGCCGGACTGGCCATGGCGCGTGAACTGCCAGGGAGTACCGCGGACGAGAGCCTTGTTGAAGTCGATGCGCGAGGTCTTGAGACCCTTGGCAAAGCTCTCGGGAATGGTGGAGCCGCTGCGGCGCGTGAGCTCGGGCTTGGGGTCCCAGGTGTCGACGTGGCTGACGCCGCCGTGCATGAAGAGGTAGATGACACTCTTGGCTTTCGCGGTGAAATGCGGCGCTTTAGCGGCAAGAGAATTGACGGAGGCGCCGAACATGCTTTGCGGCAGCATCTGGCCAAGGGCGGCTGCGCCGAAGCCCCCGCCGAGGCGAAAGAGGAGGTCTCTACGACGTTGGTCCATCGGTTGTCTCCTTAGTCAACATACAGAAATTCGTTGAGGTTGAACATGGCGCGAGCCAGTTCGACGGTAGCCGCTTCGAGTGTGCCGGTGCGCTGTCGTTGTTGCTCGAGGAACGCGACGGTGAAGCGGAGCTCATCGTGCGCGGCGGCGCGGCCGAGGACATCGATGTATGCGCGCGCGGCTACTTTGGCGGCGTCGCGCTCAGCAAGGAGGCGAGCGGCGAGGGCACGGGCCTGATCGTATGCGAAATCGGAGTTGAAGAGCGTGAGGGATTGGGGCGCGACCGTGGATTGATCGCGGCGGGCACAACTAAGCGTGCCGTCCAGGCCGTCGAAGGCTTCCATGAGGGGTGGACGGTAGCTGCGGCGGACGAGCGAGTAGACGCTGCGGCGCGTGTGGTCCTCCTTATTCCAGGAGACGGGCCAGAAGTTGTCGGCAGGCTGCGACATGCCATAAAGCTCTTCCTTGGTTTGCGGGGGCACGACGGGACGGCCTCCCATTTTTAGGTTGAGCGTGCCGCTGGCCTGGAGCACGCTATCGCGGACCTCTTCGGCGGTGAGGCGGTGACGGGAGAAGTGGGAGAGCCAGATATTTTCGGGGTCCTTCTCGCGCACACCGGGACCGGGGTTGGCATCGCGCTGGTAGGCATCGGTCGTCATGATGAGCTTGTGCATGCGCTTAAGCGTCCAACCACCGGAGGTGAATTCGGAGGCGAGATAGTCGAGCAGCTCAGGGTGCGAGGGCGAGGAGCCGCGGGTACCGAAGTCGGAGGGCGTGGCGACGATGCCGCGGCCGAAGTGATATTGCCAGACGCGATTGACCATGACGCGCGCGGTGAGCGGATGCGCAGGCAAGGTGATCCAATCGGCGAGAGCTTTGCGGCGAAAGGTGGTGATGGCATCGGCCGGCGGTTCCGGGATGTCGGCGCCGCCGAGCGCGGATAGGAGACCCGGGCCGACTTTGACACCAAGTCCGGGCTGGCCGCGCAGGGGCATGTAGGTATCGGGGGCGACGCGGTCGGGATCCATGACGCCGGGAGCGATGGGCCCGGACGTGTGGCCGGCATAGAAGCCGATGAGCTTGCGGCCGAGGGCGTCGAGGCGGGCGCGATCATCGGCGGAGAGGTCGCCGTAGATTTCGTTTTGACCGACTTTGACGAGATCGTCGTTGGAGTCGACAAGCACGCGTTGCGCGGGGGTGAGTTTCTCGTCTGGCGTTTCGAAGGCTTCGCGGAGGTCCTTGTCGAGCGCGGCGATCTTGCGTTTGCGAATGGCTTCGCGGTACGGCTTCTGGATCGTGGCGATCTCGTCGCCCACGTCGCGGAGTTTGAATTCACGAACGTTGAGGCCGATGTCGTAACCGCGGGCGGCGTTGTAGTCGAGGAAGATGCGGTTCTTGACGGCGGGCACGAAGACAGCTTGGAGGCGGTAGTAGTCCTTTTGCGGAATGGGATCGAATTTGTGGTCGTGGCAGCGGGCGCAGCCGACGGTTAGGCCCATGAAGACGGAGGAAGTAGTGTCGACGTAATCTGTGAGCTGCTCGATGCGGTTGATGTCTTCGACCTTGTAAAGCATGTCGCGATTGGTGCCAACGTTGAAGTAGCCGGTGCCCATGCGCGACTTGGGGTCGTCGGGGAAGTATTCGTCGCCGGCGAGCTGTTCGCGGACGAAGCGGTCGTACGGTTTGTCGGCATTGAAGCTCTCGATGACGTAGTCGCGGTAGCGCCAGGCATCGAGGATGTAGGGGTCCTGTTCAAAGCCGGCGGTGTCGCCGTAGCGGACGAGGTCGAGCCAATGGCGTCCCCATTTTTCGCCGTAGCGGGGGGAGGCGAGGAGTTCGTCGATCAGTTTGGCCCAGGCATCGGGCGAGTTGTCGTTGATGAACTTTTGCGACTGCTCGAAGGTGGGCGGAAGGCCGTGGAGGTCGTAATAGGCGCGGCGGACGAGGGCAGCTTTGGAGGCGGGGGCTGCGGGAGCGAGCGCGTGTTCGGCGAGCTTGGCATTGAGAAAACGGTCGATGGGCGAGGCAGCGGAACCGGCGGGAGGCGTTGGCTTGGAGACAGGGCGGAAGGACCACCAGGAGGGGGATTTGACTTCGAGGGCGCCGCCGTCTTTCGGCCAGGGGGCGCCAGCGTCAACCCAGGAGCGGAGCGTTGTGATTTCGGAGTCGCTGAGCTTTTTGCCGGGGGGCATGGTGGGCTGGGCCACGTGGGTTACGAACTGGATGAGGCGGCTGGAGGCGGAGTTTCCGGAGACGATGACGGGGCCCTTTGCGCCGCCTTTGATGAGGCCGTCGCGGGTGTCGAGGCGGAGGTTGGACATTTGGACGGAGGCGCCGTGGCAAGAGGTGCAGTTAGCGCGGAGGAGTTCGATGGCGGAAGGGGATTGGGTCTGCGCGAACAGCGCGACAGAAAAGGGGATGGCTAGAGCCCAGTGCCAATGCATGTGATTCTTCTATTAGATATGGCTGAGGGCGGGGGTGCAAGGTGGGGCGAGAACCGGTAGCCGCCGATGGATAGGATAAGTACTCGTTCATCTCCTGCAGCCGGAACTGCCCAGCCACATCATGTGATTTCGTCGCGTGAGGCATTCACGGCCTGTTGAAGGATGGTCGCGCTCCCCCACATCATCAAGCTGACAAGCCCCAAGAGCAATCCATACAGTCCAACGACGAAGCTTACAGCTAAGGAAGCGGCAGAAAGGAACCAGAGCGACACTCCAGCTTGCCCAACCCATACCGACACTCCCATCGCAAGTAACAACATCGCGACCAGCATGAGAATTGCAGACCAGATCGCGCCCTTCCGAGACAACAACTTTATCAACCGTCCTTCATCGAAGCCGGTCGTTTCATTGAAGCGAACATGGGCAAAAAATCCGTTGCTGCTATGCAATCCTGCAACGATCAAGCGAGCTCCCACGATGATACGGCCAGGTTCTCCATCTGCCAATTGCAGCCGGGCCTGATTGAGAAACAGAACCAACTGGCCGTCCAGGATTGCGAGTAACCGATCTCCCTACGCCACGTATCAGTTACTACTCCCTGAACGACGGTCGTTTGCTTCCGGGCAACGCTACCAGAACTAACCCATGATTCCGCGACATATCTGACAAATGCCGACTTTCGGAGCTCGTATTGCTCGGATGTAATTTCCCCCTCGTTCTTCTGCCGCAACAAGTCCTCGAGGCGCGACTTTAGGCTCATCGGTTAATCGTGTTGGCCGACTATAGCTTTCTTTGGCATACGTGCCGCGGGCGACAAGGTTACATTGGAGGCGCCAGTGCCCCTTTCGGTGGTGATTTTCGCGTAGTAGTAGAGCACTTTGGAGTCACCATGGTAATCACCTTTGATTACCGGGTCGATGGGCGCCGCGGGTGCGCGAACGACCGTAGAATTTGAGACCAGATTACCATCGAGATCATGAAGCCGCGGATCTACCTGGAAACCACGATTCCGAGTTACCTGACTTCCCGGCCCAGCCGGGATCTGGTGATCGCAGGACACCAGCAGATCACTCGGGATTGGTGGGAAGCGCGCCGGCAGTCGTTTCAACTCTTCATTTCGCAACTTGTGATTGACGAGGCGAGCGCGGGCGACGCTGGGGCGGCGCGGGAACGTTTGAAGGTGATCGAAGCAGTTCCATTGCTGGACATTACTCCGGAGGTTGCGATGCTCGCCTCCAACATACTCGCGTCCGGGAGGATACCGCGCAAGGCCGCTGCAGACGCCGCGCACATCGCAATCGCAGCGGTTCATGGCATCGAATTCCTAATGACCTGGAACTGCGTTCACATCGCCAATGCCGCGTTAACGAAGGCGCTCGTTGCCCTGTGCCGCCAACAAGGGTTCGAATGTCCGGTCATCTGCACACCGGAAGAATTGTTGGGAGAATAGAAGAATGTCGAAGGACCCGATTGTGGAAGAAGTACGGCGCGTTCGCGAGCTTGAGGCCGCGAAACATGACTTCGACGTCAGGGCGATCCTCGACGCGGCGAAAAAGCGGCAGCGACGTTCCAAGCGCGAGGTCGTTTCATTCGCACCAAAGAAACAGAGGCTGAGCGCGTAGGTTGCCATGCGAGACGCGGAGACTATTGAGAATGAGCTGATGGAAATCAGCGCGATTGCCGACGATACGACCAAGCTCGAGCGGATAGTGGCGTGGTGCGCGACGCATCCGGATGAAGTGCCGTTTGCGCTGCATCAGCTCATGAGCGGGCGCGACAAGAATCAGGCGCAAACCTCGTCGTAGTTATGACGACAGTGCGGCGAGGAGCATTGCCTTGGTGAAGCCGTAGTTGTAAATCTCCCCGACAAACCCGCCGCCGCCGACCTTGGCGTACTGGCCGCTGATGCCGCGCTCGCGGTCGATATCGATGGCGCGGGGGTGTTCGGGCAGGACGCTGCGCGAATATTTCTGGCGCACCAGCTCCTTCATCACTTCGAACATGTTGACCTGGCCTTCGTCGAGCCACACTTCGGTGTAGTCGACATAGGGTTGGCGCACGGTGACGTTGCGGAAGTGGACGTGATTGATGACGTCGCGTTTGCCGAGGTATTTGCAGACGGCGACGGGATCTTCGCCGAGCTCGCGGGTGACGCCACAGTCGAAGGTGATGCCGTTGTGGGGGCTCTTGTAGAGGTCCAGGTAGCGCTTCCAGTTGGCGAAGGTGGCGAACATCTGCTCAGAGCCGCGTGAAATGGGAGCGGGCGGATCGTTGGGATGCAGGGCGAAGCGGACGTTGGCCTTTTCCGCTTCTGGGATGACGGCTTTGAGGAAATACTCGGCGCGTTTGAATAGCTCCTCGATCTTATGGGCGCCCTCCTGTTCGAGCGGCGGCAGGTCCTTTACACGAGCGTAATTGAACCGGGTCAGCCCGGAGCCGGCACGTCCCAGTTCCTCCTCGTAACCCTCGGTAAGGCGGTGCGCATAGAAGTTGTACTCGATGCAGGGTAGGCCAGCCTTGCCGGCGGCCTGAGTGGACTTGATGATGTTTTCGATTTCCTGATCCCGGTTGGGGCCGCCGCGGATGATGTGGCTCATTCCGCCGATCATGGCGTTGACCACCGTCATGCCCTCTTCTTTGAAGCGGGCAATCATCGCGCGGAGTGATTCCTCGGTCCAGGGCATTCCGCGTCCGCCGCCGCCACCGATGACGTGAAAGACGCCGACCTGCTGGAGAGCGCGATTGGCCGCGGCGTCCCGCCCGGCATAGGCACAGATCTTTGGGATCCCTTCGCCGGACACCGAAATCGGCCAGGTCGTGGCTGCGGCGGCGAGCTGCGCGGGAGTGAGAGAGACAAGGCCGGCGGCACCGGCGGCGTGGGCGAGATTTCTGCGAGTAAATCTGGCGCTCATGGGTGGAAGTCTCCTTTACTGTCCAGTGCGTGGTTGCGTAGCGCCTTCCGGCCGCGCCGGACGGGGTGGCGCCACATAGTTCACAAGCTCGTCGGCGGGCTTTTTCGCGGCCCAGGCGATGCCGCGGAGGAGCGTGCGCTGAATTTGGTAGTTGGAGAAATTGGAGTAGTTGTGGCCCTGCATCCAGACGAATGCGCGCGCGGTTTGGCCTCCCGCTGCGGGATGCTCATAGGTCCAGAGTTGCGGGACCTTTTCGCCGCGATGATCGCCCGCACTGCGAGTGGCAGCGATCTCGGCGGTGGCGAGGACGTGGATCTTGGGGTCCGTCGCCCAGGTGATATTGAAGAACGCTTCGTCCAACAGCGTGAAGTCGGTCATGTCTTTCATGATGGGGTGGGCTTTGTCGACGACGGTGTAGGGGACTGTGGCTTCGAGGGTAAAGTTGACTTCGCCGTGTTTCTTCGCGCCGCCGAGGAGCTTGGAAAAGTAGGCGGGATCGGGACCGCAGAGGGCGTCGTGCAGGGCAACGAGGCCTCCGCCGCGTTGGACGTAGGCTTCGAGGGCGGCCTTGTTTTCGTCAGTGAGATAGCCCACGTCGCCTTTGTAGATGAC
>Ga0075421_100010775_pt1 | contig 11303 bp, 8 predicted proteins | sample SoiMetdeltSBSDD5_FD_75292 | JGI IMG/M metagenome (GOLD analysis project Ga0075421, IMG submission 75292) | Bulk soil microbial communities from a Populus tree surrounding site in Tennessee, USA - Soil MetaG P. deltoides SBSDD5 | ecosystem: Environmental > Terrestrial > Soil > Tree plantation...
GTCTTCCTCGACCGCTTCCACCAGCTCGGCCTCGAGCGCGACACGGTGATCGTGCTCGTCTCCGATCACGGCTTCTACCTCGGCGACTACGGCTTCACCGGCAAGATCGCGACCGTCCTGCACCCACCGCTGATCAAGACGCCGCTGATCGTGATCGACCCGCGGCGCCGCCACGCGGGGCGCGAGAGCACCTACCGGGCGTCGACGCACGACGTCGGCCCCACCGTGCTGTCGATGGCAGGCGTGCCCGTGCCGCGCGGCATGGACGGGGTGGACCTGTCGCGCTTCTTCGAAGGCGGCCACCCGCCCGACCGGCCCTACTCGTTCGGCGGGTACGGCAACAGCTACTTCATCCGGACCGATCACTGGTCGATGTACGGGCCCAACACCGGCGGCAGCTACCACCTGTTCGACCACGACCGCGACCCCGGCGAGGGGCGCGACGTCTCGGCCTCGCACCCGGGCAAGGCCGGGCAGCTGTACGGCGTGGTCAGGCGCCGCGCCGGGCGGCTGCCGACCTTCCCCTACTAGCGCCGAGCGAGCAGCGCACGGCGCACGCTGTCGTAGCGCTTGCCGGCGACCGCCTTGACGGCGCCCCGCAGCCCCCACGCGGCGCGCTGCCGCGCCCAGGGCAGCGCCGCGCCGGCGGCCGCGGCCGCTGCGTCGGCGGCGGAGCTGTCCCTGCGCAGCGCGTAGCGGCCGATCAGCCGGCAGCCGTCGATCGAGCGCATGCGCTGGCTCGGCAGCGAGGTGAACAGCGACGTGTAGCCGGCCGCCGCCGCCGCACGGCCGACCTCGCCCGAATAGAGGCCACCGGGGACGCTGGCCGTCCGCACCGGCCGGCCGAGCTCGCGCCCCAGGACCTCCGCGCTGCCCGACCACTCGTGCATCAGCTGCTCCCACGTACAGGCGGCCATGCGGTCCGGGTGGCTGCACGAGTGCGAGCCGATCACGTGTCCCATCCCGGCCACGGCGCGAACCCCGTCCCAGTCGAGGTAGCCGAGCTGCCCGATCAGGTCGGTGGCGATGAAGAAGTGCCCGCGCCAGGCGCGGCGGGCCAGCTCCTCGCCGGCGTGCAGCGCGCTGGCGCCGCCGTCGTCGAAGGTGATCATCCAGTCGCCGTCGGAGAGATCCTCGACCGCCGCCGGCGGGCGCCCCACGGCGCGCTCGATCGCGTCGAGGTGCTCGCCGAACCGCGCCGGCTCGACGTTGTAGATGTCCGGGTTGCCCTCGTCCACGTCGTGGTACATGAGGGCGCGGAGCCTCACCGCCGCAGGCGCCCGAGCGCGCGCAGCCAGCCCACCGCCTGGCCCGAGCCGTGGCCCAGGTGGAACGCCGGGAAGGCCGCGAGCACGCGCGGCATCAGGCCCCAGGACTCGCCGTGCTCGCTGACGCTGCGGGCCGCGAACGCCACGCCCGCGGCTCCGTAGAGCGACCACTGCAGCAGCAGCAGGCGGCGAGCGAAGGGGAAGCGACCCGCCACCGCGAACAGCAGCAGCGTCGTCAGGACGAACCCGAGCGGGGCCACGCTGCGCATCGTGAGCACGCGCCGGTGCTTGAGCATCACGGGCACCTTCCAGAGACCGTACTCGTAGTACTGGCGCCAGACGCGGCCGATCGACCCGCGCGGGCGGTACATGACCGTGATGTCGGGGTCGAGCATGATCTGGCCGCCGGCGCGGCGCAGCCGCAGGTTGAACTCGTCGTCCTGGTTGCGCACGAGCGTCTCGTCGAAGAACCCGGCATGCTCGAAGGCCTCGGGCCGGAAGGCGCCGAACGTGACGGTGTCGGTCGAGACCGGGCCGTCCGCGGCCGCCCGCGTCCAGCCAATCCCGCCGAACGGGCTGTCCATCGCGCAGGCGACCGCCCGCTCCGTCGGAGTGGTGCCGGTCGGCACCAGCCGGCCGCCGACGTTCCAGGCGCCGGTCTGCTCGGACAGCTCGGCGCAGCGGCGCAGGTAGTCGGCCGGATAGCGCGAGTGGCAGTCGAGCCGCACGATCAGGTCGCCGCGCGCGTGGCGGATGCAGGCGTTGAGCCCCGGGGACACCCAGCCGGCGGGGTTGTCGATCACCCGCAGGTTGAGGCCGGCCGACCACGCCGCCGCCCGCAGGCGCTCGACGCAGTCGTCGTCGGAGTTCCCGTCGGCGACGAGCACCTCGAGCTCGCCGCGGAAGTCCTGCGCCGCGAGGTCGCTGACGAAGTGATCCACGTTCGCGCCCTCGTTGCGCACCGGAGCGACCACGGAGATCGTGCGGATGGGCGTGATTGAGCCGCGCGAGCCGTTCGCGGCAGGGTCTGGGGCCATGCCTCAACTATTACGGCAGAACGTCCGGTGGCGCCACCAGTGCGCCAGCAATTTGCAGCAGTGCGCAAGCTATTTACGAAAGTCGCGCACCAAGTTCATCGCCGAGGCCCCAAGCCCGGCGAACACAAGGCCACGCTCCCACGGCTATGTAAGTCACGCGTAAGAGGTGCCCGGGCAGCCGAATTTGCAGAGCTTCCGCGCGCGAGCTAGCGCGCGCGGTTGCCGAAGCCGTCGCGGGCGCGGATCAGGCGCACGCGCGCGCTGCGCGGGACCCGCACGGTCGCCGCTCCGTCGCGGATCGCCACCGTCACGCGCTTGCCGCCAACCTGCAGGGTGGCGAGGCCGGCGAGCTGCGGCCGGGCCGTGAAGTCGCGTTCGGGCACGGCGGCGGGGTAGCTGAGCCGGAGGTGGACCGCCTCGGCTCTGCGCGCGATCACGGCATGCAGCGCCGCCAGCGGGCGCAGCCGGAACAGCCGCGAGACGAGCCGGTAGCGGCGCGCGGTGACGACGAACCGGTACCGACCGAGCTGCGCCGACGGCGGTGGCTCCCAGGCGGCGCGGTAGGTCCCGCTGCGCCCGGCGCGAAAGCGCGGGATGCCGTGCAGCTTGGGCCGCGCGTCGTCGACGCCCCAGAGGATCGTCAGCCCGAGGTCGTCGTCGACCGTTCGCCAGCGCCGCCCGGCGCGTCGCTGCACGCTCACGAAGGCTCGGTCGAGCGGGCGGTCGGTGCCCGACTCGCCACCGCGCCAGCGGAACACGGCGTGCCCGAGCCGTGCGGTGGCCCGCGGCTGCGCGACGACCCGGCCGCGCGCCGCGCCGGCCGGATAGGGCCCGGCCGTCGGGCGCAGGCCGAGCGTCGGGTCGAAGGGGTACGCCGCCGGAGCGGCGCCCCCGCTCGCCAGGCTCCCCGCCAGCTCGGCAAGGGACGCGGTCAGGAAGGGACCGCTGGCGGGGCCGTAGACGGTGGTGCCGCCCTCGTAGTGCTGTGCCCCGTACTCCTCCGGCGTCGTGAAGTACGACGCGTACTCGTTCGCGTACCCGGCCAGCACCACGCGCCCGATGCCCGCCTTCCGGGTCGCGGCCAGCACCGCCGCCCGTGTCCGGCGGCCCAGCTCCGCGGTCGCCTCGCCCGGCACTGTCACGACCAGCCGGTCGCCGATGCGGGCGGCGGTCAGCGGCACGGCGGTCGGCTCGAGCGTGCGGTCTGGGTCGGCTCGGGCCTCGATCTTCACGCCCTGCGCGCCCACCGGCTCGGCGAGCCGGCGACCCTCGTAGACGTCGCCGGTCGCATCGAACAGCGGACCGCGGCCCTCCTCGGAGCCGGTCAGGTACGAGACGCCGAAGACGGCGTGGTCGGCGAGCGCCCCGAACGGCGTGTCCTGGCCGCAGAAGCACACGCGCGTCCAGCGCACCTCCAGGCGCGGGCGGCGCGTGAGCCGCGACCCGGCTCGATTCCAGGCCGCCAGCATCGCGCGCGCCTCGCCCCGGCCGACCTCCTCGGCCACGGCCGGACCGGAGCGGGTCAACCCGGCGGAGACGTCCCCGGCATCGCTGTTGCCGTAGACGTTGACCACGGGCCGGCCCGGTGGCACGTGGCCGGCGTGTCGCACGGCCGACTCGAAGGCCCGAGCGGCGGCGGCGTGGTGGTCGGCGTTGTAGTAGCCGAACGTGGAGTGGTTGACCGTGCCGTGGTTGGCGAACGTCGACCACGCGCCGAGCGGCACGCGCCGGCCCGCGGCCAGCCGATCCACGCGCAGCACGTCCACGTTGGGGTCGATCGTGTGCGCCACGCCGTCGGGGTCCTGCGCCGGGCGCCCGGCGCCGCGCACCACCTCGAGGCCGTGGTCGGCGAGGTGCGCCTCCAGCGAGCGGTTGGCGGTGAGGCCGACGAGCCGGGTCCGACCCCACCCGGCGACCGCGGGCGCGAGGTCCGCGCGAGCCCGCTGGAGCACAAGCGCCAGCCGGCGCACCAGGAACGTGTACAGCAGCGGGTCGGGCTCGCTCACGCCGGAGTCGGGCGCCTTGGGGGTGGGGAAGGCAGCGTCCTTGAAGCGGAAGTTCGAGTAGCCGGTGGGCCCGGCGTGGGTGTGGCTCGCGGAGAGGATCACGTCGCGCGGGTCGAAGCCGGCGCGGCGCGCGGCCTGGGCGGCCAGGCCCCCGGCGATCATGTTCAGGTCCGCGGCGACCAGCGCCAGCCGCCGCGAGCCGCGCTGGAGCACGATCGCGCGCGCGAACAGCCGCGTGTGCTGACCGCCGGCCCGGGCGTCGCCGCGGGCCCAGCCGAGCAGCGGGTAGCCGGTCGGCGGCGTGATGTCGGCGCGGCCGGCGCCGGCGCGCAGTTCGGGCGCCGCGACCGCGGCGGGCACTGCTGCCAGGGCGATGGCGAGCACGGCGGCGAGTGCAAGCGCGGAGCGGATCGCGCGATCGTAACCCGCGTAGGATCACGGCATGAGCGACGAGAGCATCGCGGCCCGCATCGAACGGCTGGTTGACGAGGAGCACGAGCTGCGCAACCGCGAGCGGGCGGACGCGGCAAACGAGGAGGCGCTCGAGGGCGATCGCGACCGCCTGCGCTCGGTCGAGGTGGAGCTCGACCGCTGCTGGGACCTGCTGCGCCAGCGCAGGGCCCTGCGCGACGCCGGGGCGGACCCCGAAGGCGCACGGGTGCGCGACGCCGGGACCGTGGAGGGCTACCGGCAGTAGCAGCTGTCAGGGCGTGTCGGGCAGCCAGATGCGCACGGTCGCGCCCCCGCCGGGCACGACCTCAGCGCCGCCGCCGTGCGCCTCGGCGATGGTCCGGACGATCGAGAGCCCGAGGCCGGTGCCGTCGCGTCCGCGGGCGCGGTCGCCGCGCGTGAAGCGCTCGAAGGCGCGTTCGGCGAAGTCAGGCGCGAAGCCGGCGCCCCCGTCGGACACCTCGAGCTCGAGCGCGCCGTTCGAGTGGCGCGAGCGCAGCACCACCTCGCCCTCGCCGTAGCGCAGCGCGTTGTCGACCAGGTTGCCGAGTGCCTGACCGAGGCGCAGCTCGTCCCCATGCGCGACCCCGGAGCCGTCGGCGTCCACCCGGATCGCGCGCCCGCGCTCGGCCGCGCGCGCGACGAAGCGCGACCGGACGCGCTCGAGCAGCTCGGGCACGTCGAGCGGCCCGGTGTGCATGGGCAGCTCGCCCTCGCCGGTGCGCGCCACGACCAGCAGGTCCTCGGCCAGCTGGGCGAGGCGGTCGCACTCCTCGACGGCGGCGACCAGCGCCTCGCGCACCTGCGGGTGGTGGTCGCCGGCGCGCAGCGCCCCCTCGATCTCGGTCTTGATCACCGCGACCGGCGTGCGCAGCTCGTGGCTGGCGTCGACGACGAAGCGGCGCTCGCGCTCGAAGGAGCGCCGCAGGCGGTCGAGCATCTCGTTGAGCGTCTCGCCGAGCCGGCGGATCTCGTCGTGGGCCGCCGGTAGCGGCAGGCTGTCGCCGCTGCCCGCAAGCGACACCTGCTCGGCCCGCCGGCGCATCGCCTCGACCGGCCTCAGCGCCGCGCTGGCGAGCGCGTAGCCGAGCAGGGATGCCAGCAGCACCGCCACCGGCCCGCCGACCGCAAACGACGCCGCTAGGTTGGCCAGCGTGTCGTCGCGATCCTGGAGCGACTGCCCTACGGCGACCACCTCGCCGCCGGCACCGCGCGCGAGCACGCGCGCGGTGCCCTCGATGCCGCTCAGGTGCCGTTCGACGAGGATCTGCTCGCCTGCCGCCGCGCGCCGCAGCTCGGCCCGGTCGAGCGCCGTGCCACGGATGCCTCCGGAGACGCCGACGACCGACCCATTCGGCCTGATCAGCTCGGCGAAGCCCTCCTCGCCGTCTCCGGGCGCGCCAGCCGCGGCCGAGCCCGAGGCGAACACCGCATCGGCCCTCGTGTGCAGGCCGGCGGTGACGCTCTCGTCGAGGTCGCTCTTCAGCCTCAGGTACACGAACAGACCGGCGCCGGCGAGCACCAGCACCATCGCGACTGCGAACGTGGCGGTCAGGCGCACGCGGATCGGCAGGCGACTCACCGACCGCCGTCCTTGCGCAGCCGGTAGCCGGCGCCGCGCACCGTCTCGATCGAGCTGACGCCGAACGGGCGGTCGATCTTCTCGCGCAGGTAGCGCACGTAGACCTCGACGACGTTCGAGCGCTGCTCGTAGCCGAGGTCCCACGCCGCCTCGAGCAGCTGCATCTGCGTGAGGACGTGACCCGGCCGGCGCATGAACGTCTCGAGCAGCGCGAACTCGCGCGTCGACAGGTGGATCTCGGCCTGGCCGCGCCAGACCTCGCGGGTGCTCGGGTCGAGCCGCAGCTCGCCGACTTCCAGCACGGCCGGCCGCTCGGTCGGACCGCGGCGAACGAGCGCCCGCAGCCGCGCCGTCAGCTCGGCCAGCGAGAAGGGCTTGGTGAGGTAGTCGTCGGCGCCGCCGTCGAGTCCGCGCACGCGATCCTCGACCGCGTCCCTGGCGGTGAGCATCAACACCGGCGCCCAGACGCCGTCCCGGCGCATCCGCGCGCAGGTCTCGAAGCCGTCGAGGCCCGGCATCATCACGTCGAGGACGATCGCGTCGTAGTCGACCGCGCCGACGGTGCGCAGCGCCGCCTCGCCGTCGGCGGCGATGTCCACGACCAGGCCCTCGAAGCGCAGGCCGCGGCGAATCGCGGCCGCCATGCGCACGTCGTCCTCGACCACCAGAACCCGCACGCCCCAAATGATCGCGCGCCCCTGCTGAGAGGAAGCTGAGGAGCAGCTGGCGCTCAGCGGACCAGCCGGAACGTGCGCACCTCGTCGACGAACAGCTCCGCACGCTCTGCTGACGCGGGGCTGAGCCCTGCTACGAGCGCAGGAAGGTCAGCACCGCGAGGACGCGCCGCGACTCGCTGCCGGACGACGGGAGGCCGAGCTTGCCGAAGATGCTCGACACGTACTTCTCGACGGCGCGGAGCGTGATCACGAGCTTGTCGGCGATGCCCTGGTTCGAGCTCCCGGTTGCCATCAGCTCGAGCACCTCGCGCTCGCGCGGCGTGAGCGATGCGAGCGGATCGTCTTCGCGCTGGCGCGACAGCAGCGTCGAGACGATGTTCGGGTCCACCGCCGAGCCGCCGTTCGCGACACGGCGTACCGCCGCGACGAAGTCGTCGACGTCGCTGATCCGGTCCTTGAGCAGGTAGCCCACGCTCTCGGCCGAATCCGACAGCAGCTTCAGCGCCAGACCGAGCTCCACGTACTGCGACAGCACGAGCACGCTGACGTCGGGGTGGTTCGCGCGGATCTCCAGCGCCGCCTGCAGGCCCTCGTCGCTGTGCGTCGGGGGCAGCCGGATGTCGACGATCACGATGTCGAGCTGGTAGCTGCGCACCTTGAGCATCAGGTCGTTGGCGTCGCCGCACTTGGCCACGACCTCGAAGCCGGCGTCGTCCAGCAGGCGCGCGACCCCTTCGCGGAGCAGCACGCTGTCCTCGGCGATCGCTACCCGCACGGCATCTCCGCCCTGACCCGCGTCCCGCCGCCATGCGGGGTCCAGACGCGCAGCCGACCGTCGAGCGCCTCTACGCGATCGGCGAGTCCGCGCAGGCCGCTGCCGGCCTCGCTGTCGGCGCCGCCGATGCCGTCGTCGACGATCTCGACGACGAGCTGCCCGTTGCCGCGCCTGACGGCGATCGTCGCGGAGCTGGCCTGCGCGTGCTTGCCGATGTTCGCGAGGCTCTCCGATACCACGTAGTAGGCCGCCACCTCGAGCTGCTCGTCGACCCGCTCCTCGAGCTCCACGCTCAGGCGGACGGGCACGGGTGCCCGCGCGGCCAGCGATTCCAGCGCGACCGCCAGACCGTGCCCGCTGACGACCGCCGGATGGAGACCATGCGCCACGGCGCGCAGCTCCTCGAGCGACTGGGCGATCTCCTGCCGCGCCTGATCGATCTGGGCGCGCGCCTCGGGATCCCCGCCGAGCCGGTTCTCGAGCATGCTCAGGTCGAGCGACAGCGCGATCAGCCGCTGCTGCGCGCCGTCGTGCAGATTGCGCTCCAGACGCTGGCGCTCCTGCTGGCTGGCCTCGATCACCCGCTCGCGCGACCCGCGCAGCTCCTCGAGGCGCGCGCGCAGCTCGGCTTGGAGCCGGCCGTTCTCCAGCGCTATGCCGGCGGCTGCGCTGACCGCGTCCAGCAGCTCGGGCTCGTCGTTCAGCGACCGGTCGTGGACCAGTGCCGCCAGCCGCACGCCGTCCCGCTCGATCATGGTCGTCGCGCGGTCGGCTGGGAGCGTCACCGGGTGTCCGTCGAGATCGGCCCAGGTCTCGTATTGCGGCAGCCAGTACGCGAGCGTGAGCGACGGGTCGCGCAGCGCGCGCGCGAACAGCGCCGGCAGCTCGGATGGTGTGGGATCCGCGTGCAGCTGGACGAGCAGGTCGGCCACCGTCGAGCGCGCCAGACGGGCGCTCAGCAGCCCGATCAGGAACGCCACCGGCGAGAGGCCGATGGTCACGAACGTGATCCGCCGGATCGTCTCGAACGAGGACCACCCGAAGCTGCCGGCCACCAGCAGGACCGCGATCATCACCAACCCGACCGCGAAGGAGTCCACGAGCAGCTCGGTCCAGCGCCGCAGGGGACGCCCGGAGCGAACCCGGCGCGCGACGAGCAGGGGGATCGCCGCCAGGCTGATCGCGCTCAGCGCGAACAGCTGCACGTCCTCCACGGTGTTGGCCGCGGCCAGTTCGTCGACGACCCCGAGCAGGTTGTCCGGCGCGCCGCCGCCGAGCAGCATCTTCACGAGCTGAAGGCCGACGGCCGCGAAGTACCCGGCCGCTACCAGGGCCCGCTCCGCTCGGCCCTCTAGCCGACCGCCCGGGAAGGCGAGAAAGACGTGGATGAAGAGCACCGCCGGCAGCAGGTCGAACGCCAGGCCGATGGTGTAGGGGAGGGCCCAGTTCGCCCACTGGAGGCTCGACAGGAACATGCCGAAGCCGGCGGCCACCATCAGCGGGCCGAAGCGGCTCTCTGGCCGCCGCCACCAGGCGACCACCCCGGCCAGGACGTAGGGCAGGACGATCCAGTCGAGCAGTGCGGCGTCCACCAGCGCGTCGCTCACGTGGTCGCTCGCGAACGCCACCGCGAACGTCAAGGCCGCGGCCGCACACCCGGCGAGCGCAAGCGCCCACAGCACGGAGTTCCTGGGCCTGGAGGGGTCCGTGGGGGGAAGCTACCGCACCCCGATACACCAGAAACCCGCCCCCCGCCTCACAAGTCTCCCGCCTTCCTGGACCGGCCCGCGGCTGAGACCTTCAACGAGTCCGCAAGTCAAGCGAAGGGAACAGCATGAGGACTCGCATCATCCAGACCGATCCAGAGCCGTCCGGGAGCCAGGAGGCCCCGCCGGCCCACAAGCACAACGTCGCCGCGCGCATGGCTCGCTGGAGCGCGCAGCACCGCAAGACGGCCATCTTCGGATGGCTCGCGTTCGTGATCGCCGCCTTCGCCTTCGGCCATGGCATGGTCCAGACGCTCGAGAAGCAGGAAGCCGGGGTGGGGGAGTCGGGTCGTGCCGACAAGGCCGTGTTCGACGCCTTCCCGAAGAAGGCCGGCGAGAACGTGATGATCCACAGCGACGAGCTCGACGCCAAGAGCGTGAAGTTCCAGGCTGTGGTCAAGGACGTGACCGGTCGTCTCCGCGACACGAAGGGCGTGGAGAAGATCCAGGGGCCCTATTCGGGCAAGGCCAACAGCGTGTCGCCCGACGGGCACTCCGCGCTGGTCAGCTACGAGCTCCCCGGCGACGTCAAGGAGACCAAGATCGCGATCGACGCTCCGGTGGCGGCGATCCAGGAGGCCGGCAAGGCGAACCCCGATTTCCGGATCGAGTGGTACGGCAGCGCCAGCTCGGAGAAGGAGTTCAACAAGACCATTCAGTCGGACCTGCACAAGGCCGAGTTCCTCTCGCTGCCGTTCACGCTGGTGATCCTGCTGGTGGCGTTCGGAACGTTCGTGGCGGCCGGCCTGCCGATCCTGCTGGCCCTGTCGGCGGTGCTCGCGACGATGGGTCTGCTGGGTCCGCTCAGCCATCTGTCTCCCGTCTCTGACTCGATCAACTCGGTCGTGCTGCTGATCGGGCTGGCGGTCGGAGTCGACTACGCCCTGTTCTACATCCGTCGGGAGCGCGAGGAGCGCGCGGCGGGCAAGGGCTACGAGGCGGCGCTCGAGGCCGCGGCGGCCACTTCAGGCCGTGCCGTGCTGATCTCGGGAGTCACCGTGATGACGGCGATGAGCGGCATGTACCTCGCCGGCGCCGCCGACTTCGCCTCGTTCGCGACCGGCACGATCGTGGTCGTGGGCATGGCGATGCTGGGGTCGCTGACGGTGCTGCCCGCGCTGCTGTCCAAGCTCGGTCCGCGCATCGACAAGGGCCGCGTGCCGCTGGTCGGACGGGTCAAGGCTCGGATGGCCGAGATCGGCCTCTGGGGCCGCATCGTCGATCGCGTGCTGCGGCATCCGCTGCGTTACGCGCTGCTGTCGGGCGGTCTGCTGGTCGCCCTCGCGCTCCCGGCCCTGGGCATGGTCACCGCCGAGGCCGGCGATGAGTCGCTCCCGCAGGACCTGGCGGTCGTTCAGACGATCAACCACGTCAAGGATGCGTTCCCGAGCGAGAGCAACGGGGCGTCCGTGGTCATCCAGGCGAAGGACGTGACCGCGAAGCCGGTCACCGAGGCGATCGACCGGCTCGACGCCGCGACCGCCAAGGACAAGGTGCTCTACAAGGGCTCGATCGACGTCGAGGTCAGCCCCGACAAGTCGGTGGCGGTCGTGTCGGTGCCGACGGCGGGCACGGGCCACGACGCTCCCTCCAACCGCGCGCTGGAGGACCTGCGCGACAACGTGGTCCCGGCCACGGTCGCACAGATCGACGGCGCGGAGGTCGATGTGAGCGGTGCCGCGGCGATGACGAAGGACTTCAACGACAGCATGAAGTCCCACCTGCCGTACGTGTTCGCCCTG
>Ga0075421_100010776_pt1 | contig 11303 bp, 6 predicted proteins | sample SoiMetdeltSBSDD5_FD_75292 | JGI IMG/M metagenome (GOLD analysis project Ga0075421, IMG submission 75292) | Bulk soil microbial communities from a Populus tree surrounding site in Tennessee, USA - Soil MetaG P. deltoides SBSDD5 | ecosystem: Environmental > Terrestrial > Soil > Tree plantation...
GCTTGGAACGTCTACAGCAGCGGCATTATGGCATGCAGGGGCTGGCATACCCGTTGCTCAATCTGCGCACGTTCTGCGGGACCTAAAACTCGCAACCAGTTATGTGTCAGCGCGGGGAGTGGGAGGACCGTATGCTGGTGGAGACGGTCTTGTCGATGCTGACCGTCGTGTGCCACTTCAAGAAGGTCATGCACCGGGTCTGGGCCTATTTCCACGCTCGCCTCGCGTTCACCATGGCGGCCTTCAATGTGCTGGTCCAGTGGCAGGGCTTACGGCCCAACGCGTCTGGTTTCGTACCCCTCTCCATAGCTGAATTTAGTTTGTAAAAAACTAACATAAGTATCTAGTATGTAAGAGACTAGCACCATCGGTTACTACCATTGACAGGCCTACCTGTGTATTTAGCTTTTTGCCGGACCGTTGATAAATTGAGCGAAGGCAATTTTGCGACAGAGCCCTCACACCACCTTTTCCAGAAGATTGCTCTGCCACATCCATGCCAGTATGATTTGGCAGTGGTCCCACGGGAGTATATTCGACCACAGCGAGAGAATTTGCCAGACAGGCCGTACACGACGCAGCGTATCTGCCAACGGACCGACCGAAATATTGTGGACAAACGCAACAGGACGTTCCCAATGAGGGGCGACAAGCGCTGGAACTTGTTCGATCTGCCCGTTATGTAGTACCCCCGTTTCCACGACGCGCACCGAGTGCGCGAGTCGAATCTGGGCATGGAGATCGAGTGGTGCTTGGGACGCTGCACTCTGCCTCCCTGATGAGTACTGGCTGCGCTTGCGTTCAGGTACCGTGGCCCGCCGTCGCCAAAAAAGCGTGTCATAGTGTGACTGTTGGAGCGCATAGGACTCGGCCGCGAAGTCGTGATGGTGGGCAATCAGTTCGGCTTGACGGGCGCGATAAAAGTCGATCGCAACAGCCGCATTGTCTGGTCGGCGCAACAACGTGTTGACGACTGCCGCCGCTTGTACCGCGGTGCTGATGGCGGTCTGTACACCCTGCGAAGAGAGTGGGTCGATAGAGAATGATGCCTCACCCACTTTAATCCAATTATTGCCGGCCGGCGCCGGCACCGCATAGCATGTTGCATCACAGCAACGCACCGGCGCTACGAGGTGCCCCCGTAGGCAATCGCGCAGCAGTCTTGACTCCGTGAGTCGCGACCGATAGAGCGCCTCCAGACCACCTTGGCCAGCCTCCCTATAGCGCTCGGGATCGAGGAAGACTGTGGCGTTGAACGTCCCGTCAGGCAGTGGTGCTCCCCAGTACCAGCCGTCCGCGCCATCTTCCACGCGCGTCTCTGGGCCATCGCAAGGAACGCCGTTCCAGTACGCGAACAGAGCAAGGGTCGCCGGGGCGGTCCGTTGGCGTTCCCCACGGAGATAGCCTGACTTGCCAGCGGCATCCACCAGGAAGCGCGCCCGCATGAGATATGCGTTCCCCTCGGTAGCAATGCGTATCTGCCAGGTGCCGTCTTGGGTGCAGATTGCACGCCGTGCAGAAGCTGGCAGCAGCACTCTTACCCCGGCTTGCCGGGCCGCGTTGAGCAGCAGTTGGTCAAAACGGCCACGATCCACCTGGAAACCGCGCGGTGTATCAGGTGCTGGATCCACACGTTGCACGGTGGCCCAGTGCAGCAGCACGCGGTGCGTTCGGAGAAAACCAGCGTGCTCGATTGTCGCCACCAAACCAAGGGATTCCAGCAACGGCAGGATCGATGGAGGAAGCGACTCGCCAACATGCGGGCGTGGAAATCGCGCCTTCTCGATCAGACAGACGTGGTATCCCCCTTGGGCCAACTGCCGGCCAATAGTAGACCCCGCCGGACCACCGCCCATCACACAGACGTCAACGTCCCCTGGGGGTGTCATAGCGCGGCCTCTGTGGGCAATTCGGACATAAAGTAGTCTGCGCGTGACTCGACAAGGCGCATGTAGGCCTGGAGACAATAGTCAAGCCAACCGCGGATGTAGTCGCAGGCCGGCCGTCCACGGCGCAGGACTTCATGGTGACAGCCACCCCCGCAGAGGTAGCGTGCCCAACACCCACGACACGGCGTTTGGCGGTGCACATGGCGATCCCGGAGCCACGCGGCCTGCCGTGCACGATCGATGCCATGCGTCAGATCACCAAAGGCTGCGGTATCGTCGTTCACAAAGCGATGACAGGCGAACAAGTCCCCATCTGCCGAGACACCAAGATACCCTGCGCCTGCTCCGCACGGGTAGGGCCGATGGGTGCCACGATGCAATGCCTGCATCGCGGCACCCATGTTCGAGAACGGATAGCGCTCGCCGGCAATGACTCGGCGCTCGAACGCACGCCCACACTCGATCATCTGGCCCAGCATCACGGAGAGACTGTCGCGATCCATCGCATCACGCCCCGTGGGCGAGGCAAGCATCGGCGAGAATCCCACCGCGTGAAAACCGAGGCCCACGAGCGTGTCGAGTGTCTGCGGCAACTCCAAATTGCGTGGCGTGACGGTCACGCGGGCTGAGACGTGCATCTGTCGCTGCCGCCCGAGGAGCGGCTGGAGGCGAGCGAGAATGTGCTCATAACTGCCACGACCGCTCTTGAAACTCCGTTGCCGGTCGTGTGTCTCCCCCACGCCGTCGATGCTGATCGTCACGGCAAAGCCATACTGCTCGAAGAAATCCCCATCCTCGGGTGTGAGGAGCGTGCCATTGGTCGTAATCGAGAAACCCACGCGCACAGCCCGCTCTCGTCCGAGTTGTGCCGCCCGTTGCGTAGCTGCGCGCAGCACCTCTCGCCCTAGCAACGGCTCGCCACCGAGGAAGGACAGATTAACGCGGTCGTGCGGTGCGCAGTCCTCAAATAAGCGCTCCACGGCCGCCAGGGCCACATCGAGCGACATCGCCTTTGCCTGCCCACCGAAATCGCCCTCCTGCGCGTAGCAGTATGTGCAACCGAGATTGCATTTCTGGGCCACCGCCAGGGAGAGCGCACGGAGCGGCGGGGCTTCAAGAGGAGTATCGTCGACAGCATGCGTAGGTGGAATTCCAAACTCGGCGAGCACATGTGCCGGTGGAGTCTCAGGATCGAGTCGACTGATATGACGACTGAACTCAGCGCCGTCAATTTCAAAAATCTGCGACTGATCGGCTACCAGTAGGAAAGAGCGCTCATCGACAGCAAATTGATGCCAGTCTGGTATATCGCTGCCAAACCAGTCCAGCCGCGCCTCCTCGTCTTGCCAGACGGGCGCAGCAGTGATGATGGGTAGAGGGATAGATAACACAGTGCTCCTCCAGAAACACAATGAGGCCGGTGGCTATGGACACCATAGAAGGACCGTACAGGGCAACATATGCGGCCCTGCGGCCTCAGAAGAACGGCATCCCCAGCCCTTGCTTGGCCAGCGCTTCGCTGGCCTCATGCAGGTTCGTCATCGCCGTGCGCGCCGCGATGATATGTTGCCGATCCGTGACACTGCCAGTCGTGTACGCCGCCGTCAAATCGCACACGATCTCGTGATACAGGTCTATCGCCTGGCGTACGTCAGCGTTGGACATGGACCCCTTGCGGATGGTCCGCAGCCAGAGGGTATCGCGGTATTGCCGCATGACGGACTCAATCTCACGGAAGCGGTTGAAGTGCTCCTGCCCTTCGTTGACGATCCGGGAGGCCAGTTGAAACAGCGAGTCGGGATAGCCCTTCTCATTTTGGCGTAACGTGGCGACGACGCGCGCATATTGCCCCTCGATCTGCCCGCTCGGACGCTCGACGGCAATGAAGTCGCGCAAAGTGTCAGGGGTGAGCGGACGGAGCGCCGCAGGCCTGGATCCACCCGCTGAGGAGACGGGCACCGTGGACGAGACCCCAAGCGACGGGCCGTACTTCGCGGCGTCAATCAACCCATGCTCCTTTAGTTCCCAGAGCAACTGGTTAGCCCACCGTAAGTGTTGCATTTCATTGACGGCGACCAGTTGGATGAAGTGTCGGATAAACACCACGTCTTGCCGCAGGAATGTTGCTACCGAGCTGTCTGGGATCTCTTCAGGGAGACGAATGGAGTAGTAGGCGTAGAGATATTCCAGAGCCAGGACATGCTCCAGGGTGGCGAGTGCTGTGATCTGGTCGGCCATCGCAGCGGCTGAGGGAAACGGGACGGCCGCGTCGCTCTGGCGGGGGCGATACACACTCGAGATTTCTTTGTCCCCCAGCACGACGGGAAGCTCCTGCCAGCGCTGGTTGATCTCATAGTGATCCATTTCAATGAGCCGGTTGAGTTGGAACGTCTCGCGCGCCTCTGGTGACCGTTCGGGGGCACGATCGGCCCGCAGCCAACGGACGCGACTGAGGGCGCGCGTGGGGTCGGCGGACTGTCCCGAAGAGAGTACGGGCTCGCTTGGCAGATCCTCGACGTGCACGATGTCTGGATGATTGGACGCCCAATAGGTGCAGCCACAGTCCCGGAAGTCGTGCTGCCACGGAGAGCAAAGACTCTGTGTCAGCTCTCCCGGACGAAACACCGATGGGATGACACCAGTCACAGGATCGGTATAGTGCCGCCGCCAGCCATGCAGCACTACAGGTGGAGGAATTGGCTCGTTTTGTGGCATCGTCCGGGCGGTCAACTCGACCTGGACAGCATCATGTTCCAGACCACGCACGAGACGCCAGACAGTCAAACCATCGAGTGGCACCGTCTGCCCGTTATCATCCTGTGTCGTTAGCTCGATGCGCTTCCCACCTTGGATGAGCGCACTGAGGAACCAAGTCCCGCGGCCGAGCGCCCTAGCGTTTGCCCTGAGATCTTGGCCAAGCTGCTGTAATGCGGCCACTTCGTTGGCTGAGGCCAGCGTGCTGGGGAGCAAACCCGAGTCACGGAAGTCGAGCTGCACAAATTGGGCTCCTTGCGCGTTGACACGCGCTGGCCCAGAAGTCACCACATACTCGACGACGATACCGGGCAGAAAGCGGCGATCGAGGTTGCGATGGTCAAACTCCAATCCCGGAAAGCAGTTGCCCACGCCACTTTCCAAGCGTGTCGACTCGGGGTTGCCAGCCATACGGTATGCCGCACGGGCCGTCAGGTTCCGTGGGAAGATTTTGGAGCGCACGGCTGGACGATTACTGGGCATCTCAGGAAGCGCCATGCCTGCTGTTGCTGCGAAGGACGCCGCACGGAGATGCCCGTGCGTCTGCATGAACTGGGCAACCCGTCGGCGAATAGGCGTGTTGGGATGCACGGGTGGCAGGTCGTCCATCCCCGCAGCCAGGAGATGGTTTGCTACAGCTTCTCGAGCAGTGCTGAGACGCTCTACCAAGTGCATTAATTCGTCGTACTGTCGATGCGTGAGGGAGAGCGCTGACGCTTCGTTGTCTCGCATGTAGGGCGGCATACGCATATCATGCGCCTGATCGCGGAGAATGCGTGGGTCACGATGGGTCGGGGCCGGCGCCGCGGCCGGCTGGGCATCCAATTCTGTGAAGTGGCCATACGGCGGACGGATCATCATCCGGATGCGCTCTGCCTGTTCACGGAGCTTGTCAACCATGGTATCCAGATCGGCCAGCTGCGCGTGAGCGCGCTCAATCACATCCGACAGTGGCAGCCGGGCATGTGGCACGGAAGGAGACGTATCGACGGTGAAGTCGGCAAATGGTCTGTCAGCGGCTGTCATGCTGCGCTCATCCGTATGTGGTAACCCTGGCACGTCCGGGAGACCACCGCCGTTGTCGCCTAGCGCTCGGTCTCGAATGGCATCCAGGTTAAGGAGCCCAGCAGTCTCCCAGGCCCGCTGAAAGAGATCATTCACCCGGCGCTCAGCGTCCTCGCTCGACTCATCATCCGTAAAATTCTGTGGGTCACGGTCGGCAAGATCATCCGCCAGCGACACGAACGGTCGACGATCGGGAGCAAAGTCCGGTGGCCCGACGGCAATGCGACTTTGCGCCTGCATCTGGACTCCACCGACGACCAGGACAGCTCGGATAGCCACTTCGCAGGTGTCATCCACGACTCCCCAGGCCCGTTCGTCATTGATGTCCGCACCATCATAGGTATCGGACGGCTGGGGATTCTGGAACCTGTCCTCGCTGGCATCGTACTGCACCCATGCGGCCTGCGGATTCAGGATGCGGTTGTCGGGCTTCACAATCACGTGCAGCCGTTGCGTACCCGGAGCTGGAGCCACAGTCGCGGTCGGTGGACCGTAGACTTCACCGCCAGCAGGGGTAAAGCGGGCCCGGACGATACTCAGGTCAACGCCCATCGCGCTGGTCGGTACCGGACGGATCACTTGGAAGAACCCCAGGGGGATCGGTCGGTCCACACTGACGAGAGGCTCTGCACCGGGACGATTCGGGCTGCTGGCGAGCAACTGATGACGCGCGTGATCGGTGCCGATGATGCGCGTCTGTGCCGCAAACCCACTGGCAGGATCACCACAACGTCGGGCGGCCTTGAGATTCACGGCCTCGACATGAAAGACCAGATTGTCCAGCGCAGCCCCCGCACGGTGCAGCAGGTTCAAGGTCAGTGGCGATTCTTGCCGCTGGTTCGGCTTATCAGGCGAAACGAAGCCAGCCCAGAGTTCCAGAAACGGCGCTACCGGGCGGTACAGCCCGCCGTCGCGAAACCGCAGGTGTGCCGGCAAGTATGGACAGAGCGACCCGTCCTCCACCACCTCTAAGGTGACGTCGGGTTCGATCACCGTTTGCGCGGTGCCAGCAATCGTGGGATCTTCACCCCAGCGATAGCACTCCAGGGGCGTCGGGCTCCCTCCCAGCCGCCCAATGGCTTGAGGAGGGAGAATAAACAGATCAACAATCCGCACCTCCTGTGCATCCGTGTTAGGGACAGCGTTGACAGGCATACATGCAGTCCTTTCTCTCATGGCTAAGAGTGGTCACACAACATTCACACTGGACTATGGATGGCTGCCGACGCTGTGCCTGCAAAACGCATCGCCGCCCTTGCTGTCGTCAGCGGTACGACAAGGACAACGGGCAGATCACCTCCATAGACGTCATCTTAACAAACTACTGCGGGGGGACTCCTCGTTGCTCGCGGCCGTTGGCGGCTGGCAGATCGACTCAGTGCATGTCGCTGACACTCACTGCTCTTCCACCTCCCATTGGTCAATCATCGCCCATGCCTCGTCGCTGGCCTTGTCCCACTGATCCAATTCGGCTTCCAGTGCGGGTGTCACATCTGTCGGACTGATAAAAATGTCCACGTGGGCGCCATCGAGCAAAGGGGTATCGTTCTGGAGCACGACCGCGCCGTTCTCGACAATCTCGGGAATCACGAAACGCTCAGGTACCATTTTGCAAACTTCCAAACTCACTCTTGCGCTATCGGTTGCCCCTCGACACTTGTCTGCATCTTCACGCTGCCTGTTCAGCCAGCTCGTATTCGTTATGTAAGCCGCCGAGGATTGGACGTACCATAACAGAGCGTTCCTCTGGCAACTGGTGTCGCTTCGCCTGGAGCGACACCGGCCGTCCTGCGGACGGCTGGGGAATACCTGGCCATAGCGACATGTGGGGCGGCCTTCGTTGTAGTGTGCTACCCATGCCTGCAAAAGGCCATATAGGTGATTTTCGCCCAGCGGGATCACGAGCTCCAAACACTCGCGTCGCATGGCTCCGATGACACCTTCACCAATCGCATTCGCCATGGGCGTCCGTACTGGCGTTTGGATGACGTACATTCCCATGTTGCGCACGCCTTGATCAACTTGTGTGGCAAAAATTGCGTCCCGATCATGGATCAATATGCGGTATGTATGATCGGCTCGAATAACTTCTCGGAATTGTTTGAGTTTATCTCGATTTATGGTGTACTGTAATGCTTTCCTCTCTGTGCCTCCTGTCGTGGGAGGCGCAGCCTACCATAAATCGGGAGAAAACTCCATTGAGCCCTCTCCAACACAGCAGGCAGGATTTATGAGCCCGCACCGAGTACATCGCGTATAGCACTGATCGATGGCGCAAAAAAGTATCCCCCGCCGGTGGGTATCACCCACTGCGTTGGCGCGGTGAGAGTTTGCGAAGCGGTGCCTCCCGAGGTGAACAATTCCAATGCACGTTGCTGATTCGCGGTCTCACCAATAATCACGTCGTGCCCACCAGGAACGGGGTTGAGAGTTTGATTGGCCCAATCCCGTTGCAGCACCTCGAATTGGCGTTCAATTGAGCTCTGGTAGCAAAGGAAGTGCAGCCCTCGGTCGACGCCGTCATCGGTGGTGGGATCGTGGATTGGTGGACCGTAGGGAATGCCGCGCCGGAGAATGCGCCGGGTGAGGGTGTCGAACTGGTCGCCGAGATTGGAATCCTGATCCCGTGGATTCACCTTGCGGATATGCGCCGCATGTGGGCAGACAAAACCATTAGGATCGGCAGGTGCCGCAGCGAACGGAGGCGGCACCTGCGTGCCAGGGAGGAAGACCGGTGGCGGGCTGTTTGCCGTATAGAGGAAATCGTTGTTCGCCAGCGGACAGACGCCGAGCGCTGGAATATCGTTCTGCTGAGCCCGCAAAATCGGTGCGCCGCTTTTCCACCGACCAACGAGCATCGCCCCAAGCCGATCTGGGGTCATCCCAGGGATCGTCGCGGCAGTGTCTTGCACGAACTTGGTGAACCCTGCGACATTCTGTTGCAAGCGCCGGAAGACCAGAAGCGATCCGTTCTTCAACCACGCCGGCTTGAGCTTCGCTGGTTTGATCGGCCCACCGCTTGATCCGCTTGATCCGTCGGTGGATTCGTAGCCGAAGACAAACTGGCCCGGCCAGATGAGCGGCTGGCCCGCGCTGGCAAACTCCATGTCCCCCGGCGCGGGCGGTGCGAGTCGCCGTACAGTGAGAAACCGTTCGGGCCTCGCGGAAATGCGTCCACGCACACCCGGCTGAGAAACCCCATCTTTAAATCCGAAATGTTCGTGCCCTGGCATGTCTGGTCGTGTTTGACCTAGCTCCTCCCATATCACTTGTGGCTCTCCGGGCCCGTCACCAGCGTTGGGACGGAGGCGATCTGCGACCTTCGTCAATTCGCCCATACTATCGCTAGCGACTATCAGCAGTACATCTGGCACGTTCCCGGTGCCGCCGATTTTCCAGTTGGTGGTGGGATCAGCGCTCCCACCAGGGTTTTGGTCGCCGAGCGTAGCCGACCGGGCCGGGAGACCGGCCTGGAATGCTTCGTCGGGGATGCCGTTCGCCTCTTCGGTGGAGGTAAGCTTGGAGAGCCCCGGATGAGAGAAGGCGATGTTCGTCCACGTGGCAATGATGCCGGCAGGATCGTGTCCGCGGCTGGCCCGAGCTTTGCGGAAGAGCGCATTGAAGTCGTGGACCAATTCCAAGCTGCTGATGTCGCCAACGATACGGCGGAGCCAGCGCCGCGCTGCAGGGATGTCCCGCAGCGTCAGCATCAGCAAAAGTTGTTGATCCTTGTTGAATCCGGCAAGGATATTCCCCTGGATGTCGGCGACATCCAAAAGCGGTTCACGCGGGGATCGGGTGGCACGAGCCATAGGTCAAATCCTCGCCTGTAGGAGACGTGTTGTATGCGCCACGGCGGCAGGCGCTGCATGGGCCGGTGCCACCGCCGTGGGAATCGGGCCGCACCCGACCGGCGAGTTGTGGACATCTTGCGCTACGCTGGCGATGCCAAACAGGTGCATGGTGATGCGCTCGGCGAGTTGTCCGCCAAACTCCAAGGCCTGTCCGCCGATCGTGATATCCGAAACGGTGTGCCCCGCGCCACCCTCGGCGGGTGGCAACTCGTACACTGCCCGGAGTGCCCGCGGGAACGAGCCTCGCACCACACGGAAGAACCCGCCAGCGGGCTGGCCATTCAAAGTCAGTCCGGAACCGTCGAACCCCGACATGTAGAGCCCGACAGGGTTCGCAAGCGTAATCATCCGGCCCTGCCGCGCCAGGTTGTTCACCGCGATGCCAATGTTCGGATCGCTATTGCGTTTGTCATCGCCATAGCCGGCACATTGGATCAGCGGGATGGAATGCGTCAGTTCAACCCCCTGGTTCTGTCGACGCACCGTGGCACTGGCTGCGAGGAACACCTCGGCCCCCAGGTTGTTCGCACTGTGGGTGAGGTGCATGGCGCCCAGGGCGGTGTTCCACTTATTCAGCCGGTTGTAGCTCCCGCCAGGGAAGAGATCCGCTCGGGTGACGGCAGGGTTAATGAACGTTTGGTACAACTGCAGGATTTTCGTCGGCGCATGCTCGGCGAGGAAATCGAAGTAATCCCATGCCTCGCAGGTGAAGTGGATCGAGACGATTTTCCCTGCCGCATTGCGGTTGACATGCCACTCCAAGTATTCGTCCTGTAAGCGGGCCTGGCCCGTCACCCGCGACGGCTCGGCATCGGCGAAGCGGGTCGGGTGCCCAGGCCCCGTCGATGCAAACCGTTTCGGGAAGCCATTCCACGGAATATCTCCGAGGCTCGGTGCCAGGTCGGGAGCTGTTCGACCGTGCGTGAATGGGTTGTAGAACTGGCAGATACCACCGTTGTGTATGTGCAGAAACTGGGTGACGAGCGCGACGCTGTCCTCGAACATGCCTGACATCTCGCGAGTCCATAGATTTTTCAAATTGGCATCGCCGCCAAAGTCGTCGATGTTTCCCGGGGGATCGAAATGATCGACTTGCATGAGTGCCATCCTCTGGTTAATGATCAAACGCGTCCGTTCACCCTGAGCGGATACTACTCAACGCGATGCATTGTAGAGCACCTGGGGAGTGTACGCCCTAGATAGTCAGATCAACACGCCATATCTCTTGGAGGAAAAAGCTAGCAAGCCACACGGATCCATGGCCTATCCTCAAGGCATCTCCCCCCTCCCCGACAAACTGGGCGACGAGACGATTTGAGTGGGGGTCAATGCGGGAGAACGGTTTACCGACGGCCGTCACCCCGACAAACCTTTCTCCCACAGCAATATCTCCTCCTGGTCCAGGCACGCCCACCTCAATAGTGGCTACCACCCGGTTGCTGAGAGGATCGATGCGCGGCACTGTCCCATCTCCCTGGTTCAGCACCCACACCGCCCCCGCGCCCACAGCCAGGAAGCGCGGGAAAGGTCCAACAGGAATGCTCGCCACGACGGTGTTCGTGTGCGGATTGATACGCGACACCAGGTTATGGGTTGTGCTGGTCACCCAGACGGCGCCCAATCCTACTGCGGCCGCGAAAGATGCCTCACGCACACGAATCCGAGACATAATGGCGTTTGTGGCAGGGTCGATACGCGCCAGTATCCCATTGGCGTCGGTGGGCATCCACACAGCCCCTTC
>Ga0075421_100010778_pt1 | contig 11302 bp, 14 predicted proteins | sample SoiMetdeltSBSDD5_FD_75292 | JGI IMG/M metagenome (GOLD analysis project Ga0075421, IMG submission 75292) | Bulk soil microbial communities from a Populus tree surrounding site in Tennessee, USA - Soil MetaG P. deltoides SBSDD5 | ecosystem: Environmental > Terrestrial > Soil > Tree plantation...
GAAGCGTGAAGCGTGAAGCGTGAAGCGTGAAGCGTGAAGCGTGAAGCGTGAAGCGTGAAGCGTGAAGCGTGAAGAAAGAAAGTCGCTCTAGTTGCTAACAATTCTTCGCGAGATACGAGCGACAAAATATGAGATACGATCGACGCTTCACGAGAGACGACTTCTAAAGCATGCGTTACTTAGCGTTAGCCTCAGACTACGATGGAACACTCGCTCATGACGGGAGGGTGGATGAAGGCGCTGTTCAGGCACTGAAACGATTGGTGGCGTCCGGCCGCAAGCTAATCTTGGTCACCGGGCGTGTACTCCCTGAGTTGCTGGAGGTTTTCCCGCAGATCTCGTTATGCGAGCGGGTCGTGGCTGAAAACGGCGCGCTCCTCTACATCCCAGCCACGAAAGAGCAGAAGCAGCTTGCTCCCGCCCCGTCTCCGGTCTTTGTCGAAGAACTCCAACGTCGAGGAGTCCGGCATCTCAGTGTCGGAGGGACAATCGTGGCCACGCACGAGCCCTACGAAACCGTGGTCCTCGATGTGATCCGCGATCTGGGCCTTGAATTGCGCATCGTCTTCAACAAGGGCGCTGTCATGGTGCTGCCGGCCGGAATCAATAAGGCGACCGGATTAAGAGCTGCCCTGGACGAATTGGATCTCTCACCGCACAACGTCGTCGCGATCGGCGACGCTGAAAACGATCATGCCCTATTGAATTTCGCCGAATATGGCGTGGCCGTGGCCAATGCTGTACCCATGTTGAAAGAGACCGCCGACCGGACCACCAAGGGCGAGCGCGGGGCCGGCGTCGTCGAAATCGTCATCGATCTGCTCGAAAATGATCTCGAAGCTGAAACACGGGAAGTAATAAGGCATCGTATCCTGCTCGGGAAACGGGACTGCGGAGAGGAGGTCACGTTTTACCCGGCACGTCGCAATCTGCTATTGGCCGGTACGTCCGGAAGCGGCAAATCCACGCTCGCCACGGGTATTCTGGAGCGGCTTGGGCAACGGGGCTATCAATTCTGCGTGATAGATCCGGAAGGGGATTATGAACAGTTTCCGGATGCGATCGTGTTTGGAAACGTCCAACGCGGTCCCGGCGTGAATGAAATACTGACGGCGTTAGCCAAACCTGGAAACAACGTCGTCGTGAACCTGGTGGGTCTTCCGTTGCAGGATCGTCCGTCATTTTTTCTTGGCTTGCTTCCACGACTTCAAGAGTTGCGGGCCAAAACGGGTAGGCCTCATTGGATACTGGTGGATGAAACGCACCATCTGCTTCCAGCCGAATGGAACCCTGCCTCGCTGGTTCGCACCCAGACGTTGTCGTGCATGATCTATGTGACAGTGCATCCGGATCAAATCGAACGGTCCGTGCTGGAGACGGTGGATACGGTCGCGGCGCTTGGGGACAGTCCGGACAAAACGATTGCCGGCTATTGCGCCGCCATCGATAAGCCTGTTCCGCCCATGCCTGAGACCCAACTCGTGCCGGGCGAGGCGATTCTCTGGGAACGGTCGGGGAGCGACCCGCCGTTCAAATTGCATATTGCTTCGAGCGAGATGGAGCGGCGTCGACACCGGCGCAAGTATGCGGAAGGAGAACTTCCCCCTGACCGGAGTTTCTATTTCAAAGGACCGGCCGGACAGTTGAACCTGCGCGCGCAGAACCTCATCCTGTTCATGCAGATCGCTGAAGGCGTGGATGACGCGACATGGTTGTACCATCTCGGGAGAGGGCATTACTCCACATGGATGGCGGAATCGATCAAGGATACGGATCTGGCCGATGCGGTTCACAAGATAGAGCAGCAGGGCGACCTCGACGCGGCTGAGGGCCGCCGGCTCATTCGAGCCGCCATCGAGGAGCATTACACCATGCCCGCAGGCGGCGCTCAGGCACAGCCGTGACGGGCGCTCGATATGCACGGAATCAATGACTTGAAGATCGCGCGGGGCGTCTGCATCTTGATGGCTCTCATGATTCTGCCGGCATGGGGGTGTGTGGATAGGATGGCTCAGCGGGAAGATGATGCTCTCGAATCCGTGGTGAGACCGCTCCTGTATGATTATGAACCGGCTAACCTACTGGGCGTGGACATCGATGTGACGGACGGGATGATTTATCTCAGCGGCGAAGTCGACGACTTTGCGCATAAAGTCATCGCCGGTCAGCTGGCCAGACAGGCCGTTGCGGGACGTGGGGTCGTGAACAAAGTGCATGTGGAACCTTAGTTTACTCATCAGCGTGAAGCGTAACCTGGAGAAGGCGCACGTCTCGGCGTGCGCGGGGCTGGGCGGGTGAGATGGAAAGCGCGTGAAGCGCGAAGAAAGAAACTCGCACTAACTGCGAACGGATTTTCACGAGATACGAGCGACAAAATACGAGATACGATCGACGCTTCACGAGGTCCACGACGCGAAGAATAATGAGGCGCACGGCGCGAGGAATAACGAGCGCCACGTTCGTGCGCGCCGGCGAGTTGGTGAGCCGGCGGTGTCTTCATTGCGCACGGGTGCGAGTCGGTGAGCACCCGGTGTCCCGTGAGCGCCCCGTGTTTTGGTGTTCGGAGTTGAGTCGCTTTTTGATGACGAAAGACCAGCGACAAACTGCGAGCTATGAAGACGGTTCACGTATAACGACAACATTTCCTGCGTACTTCCATCTGGCGGCGGTCACCTGGGGTTGCCTTCTACTCCACTCGTGGGCGGCGGGCGCCGAAACGGCACGCGAGACCTCGAGCGAGTGGCAGTATGGCGCTCTCGTGGATCTCAGCTACGCCCTCAATTTTAATTTTCCTGAGAATCATATCTTTCGCAGCAAGCAGACCACGCCCCGTACCAACGAATTCGCGCCTAATATGGTGCTGGGTTACGTGCTGAAGGAGGCGCAGCGTCCAAAGCAGTGGGGCATGGAGTTTGGTCTGCAGGCCGGGTACGACACGGACAACTTAGTTGCCCCCGAGCAGTCCGGACGGGATAAACCGGTACCGGGAGCCGACGTACTACGGCATCTGTCGCGCGCCAATGTCAGCTATCTCGCGCCGATCGGCAACGGAGTCCTCCTGACTGCGGGATTGATGAAAGGCTATATCAATTTTGAATCGTTCTATGCGAAGCAGAACTTCAATTATACGCGATCGTATCTGACGGATTTCTCTCCAAACTTCGTGTTCGGTGTCGGCGGTCGTTACGCCATCACGCATAATGTGGACGTCGGATTCCATGTGATGAACGGTTTCCAATATCTGACGCATGCGAACAATCTTCCTGGTTACGGGGCGGAGGTGGATTGGCGTCTCGCAAAACGAGTCGTGCTGGCCCAAAATTTCTACTACGGTCCGGACCAGACGGATACGTCATTGCGGTTCTGGCGATTCTTCTCCGATACTCAACTTCAGTGGAGAGGAGACGATCTCACGATCGCGCTTGCGTACGATATAGGCACCGAGAGGGCGGCCGAGCAGGTGGATCATGGTCGGATGTTTTGGACGGGCGCGGCCCTCTTCACGAAATGGGATATCATTGGACCATGGAGCGTGGCCGTCAGACCGGAGTGGTTTTGGGATAGAAACGGCCGTGTCTCGCAGGCTGAGCAGCTTCTCTGGGCGGTCACGTCGACCCTGGCATACGAGCGGCATATCCGCCGGCATCTGTGGGTGGCTCGACTGGAGTATCGATACGACCATTCGACGGGGCCGGACGGAGGCTTTTTCAAACAGGGTGATATCGCCCCCGGTGTTCCCCGGCTCGTGCCCAGCCAGCATATTATCCTCTTCTCCCTCCTGTGGGCGTTCGACTCCTGACCGCGATGGGCCTGTCACGGCCAGGCAGTCAGGTGTTGGTCTTGGGGATGACCGAGATTCCTCCTCCAACCTCCAGGACGGCATATTTGATCTGATCCATCCGTTCGAGGCCCTGTGATTCTCGCGCCGACGCGAGAATATCCTCCACATCGACCCGGGCTCGGTCCATCAAATGTGTAATCGGTCGGCCATTGTCCACGAGTATCATAGGCAGGCCGTCCAGCCACCGTTGGATGAATCCCAAGCGGTGTTTGCATAGCGTGAAGAGGATATCGAGACCGACGAGTGTCGTAATAACGAGAACGCCGTTCGTCACCGAGTAGTCGTTGCCGATCATGGCGTTCTGCGTGGCTTCGCTAATGATCAACAGCAACACGAAATCAAAGCTTGTCATCTCCCCGACTGTCCGACGCCCTGCGATCCGGAATATGAGCAAGAGGAATAGATACATGAAGAGACCGCGTAAGACGGCATCCATTGAGCGCACCTCCTTCTCGATCCCGGAGTTAGGGATAGACAAATTGGGTAAATTTCACGGGAACCGCTCCCGGTGATCGCAGCTCGCCGGCCAGCCACCCGCTCCGTTGATGAATCAGGGGCAGGATGATCAGAACCTGTTCCTGCTTATCAACCAGGTCGATCTCATACAACACCCCGTGGTCCATCTCCGCTGTCGCACGGGGAGCCGGCGTCATGTGCTGAATCTCCACGCCGGCCACAAAGGTATCGTTGAGCCAGAAAGAGACTCGGTCGGAGCCTTTCATAGTGGGAAGGTGAATCAGCAGGGTGGACTGGCTCTGGTTACGGACGAACCGTTCATACTCGACCCAGAATCCTTGAGCCTTGTTCCCGGCCGATGTCCAGCTGATAGGTCCATGGCCGAAGAGTCCGATCAGACCAAGGAAAACCACGACGAGCATGATTGCCCAACCCACGCGCTGGATCTTCCACATGCGTTCCTGGACGCTTAGATCCTGGTTGATCTCCAGGTCGCCGATCCGATGAATGGGAGAGGTCATGAGAATGCCATCTGGGGATCGGTCGGAGGCGCGGGAGGAATGGGTTTTGGAGTGGGGGGCGGGATCGGTGAAGGCGGCAAAGGCTCAATAGGCGGGCCCGGTGATGGGGCAGGCGGAATGGGCCGCGGCTGTTGGGATGGATCCGACTGGGCGTGAACCGGAGTTCCGACCCATGCTGATAAGAATCCGAACCCACCGGCCGCAAGCGCCATCACGAGCCATACATAACCAAGTCGCCGCTGACTCATTCCAGGATCCTGGATTACGGTTTCTTTTTTGATCCGGCTCCTTCGTGCTGAGGAGCCTTGACGTTCTCACCGCCGCTCGTTCCACTGGGACCGGATCCGCCCGTGCGTTCCTCACCCATTGAACCGGTATCGCCGCGCTTCGTTTTCTTCTCTTTCTCCTTGGCTGACTGCTTTTGCTCCATATTTGCTTTGGGTGTGTCGACCTTGTCGGTATCTGCGGCATGCGACAGCGTTATCATGAACAGGCTTCCAACCATTGCGGCGATCAAAATCATCGGTCTCATGGATTCCTCCCCTGTATTATGTGGTTATGTGGCCTGGAATAGGGAATCGTTGTAAGTCAGAACGGAGTGGTTCACGGTTACGCCGTCCTTTGCAAGTGACGTTCGTGAGTGGCTCGATGCACCGTGTCTAGTAATTGATTCAGGTCAAATGGTTTACTCAAGCATGCGAATGCCCGGCTGAACATCGAGCTTCCCGGAGACTCCGTCAAGTCGGGATCGCACGAAGCCAGAATGACCGGAGTTCCCGGCCACAAGTGTGTGCTGACATCGAGGAAGGCAAGTCCGTCCATGCGTGGCATATGGTAATCTGACAGCACCGCATCGAATCGCCGCTTGCCCATCTCAACCAAAGCCTCCGACCCATCGCATGCTTCGTAAACGTGATAGCCCTCGTGTGTGAACAGGTCTCCCAGCAGTCGGCGGATATCGTAATCGTCCTCAACGAGAAGGAGCTGTTTCCCATAATCGTTCATATCTCAGTCTCCCGCGTCTTCCTCGTAGTGACCAGTCTGAAAAGCAAGGTTCAGGCCGGTGGATTGAAGGCCGTAAGTACTTGCGATCAGGGACAACTAGGACAGCAAACAATTTGAACGGCGTGGGTAAGACAGGACATGCTGTGAAGGTTAAGACAAAGTGTCTTGAATAGATGTGAGTGCTGGATTACAGACTGAGGACTGTGACTCAGGACTTCTGCCGGCTCACATGGGACACGGCCCACGCAAGGATTACAAGACACTGGGCGCTCACCGTCTCGCGCCCGTGCGCAAACCTAAGGCGACTTCTTCGTCGCCTCGCGCACCTCCGGACTGCCGGCGTCACCCGACACCGAATTGCGAGGCCACTCCGTATTGCCGAAGTTTTCGGAGCAAAGTCTTGCGATGGATGCCGAGGATGAGGGCGGATCGGCCCAGGTCGCGATCGTGCGCTTCAAGCACGCGCAGGATATGGTCCCGCTCTAGATCCGTCAGCGTCACCCATCCCTGGGCTTGCGCCACGGTCTGCACGGTGGCTGTCTTCACGGCGCCGGGGAGATCTTCGGGGCAAATGATGGAATGCGGGGTCAACGCGACGGCCCGTTCAATGGCATGTTCGAGTTCCCGCACATTGCCCGGCCACCAGTAGCGGATGAAAAGTTCCATGGCCTCCGGGGAGACGCCGGTGACCGGCTTGTCTTTCGTCGCGCCGTAATTCTGAATGAAAAATTGAACCAGAAGGGGAATGTCCTCAGCCCGTTCCCGGAGCGGTGGAATGTCGATCGACACGACATTCATTCGATAGAACAGGTCTTCCCGGAAGGTACCGGCCTTGACCAGGGATTCGAGGTGTTTTTTGGACGCAGCGATGATCCGGACGTCGATGGTCATGGAAGAGGTGCTGCCAACCCGGCGGATTTCTCGTTCTTGAATGACCCGCAACAATTTTCCCTGCAGGGCGGGTGAGAGGTCGGCCACTTCGTCGAGAAAGCAGGTGCCAAGGTGCGCCTTTTCCAAGAGGCCTTTTTTCATGGCTATGGCGCCGGTAAACGACCCCCGTTCGTGTCCAAACAACTCGGATTCCAACAGCGTCTCAGCCAAAGAGCCGCCGTCGACCGTCACGAACGGTCCGGCACTCCTCGCGCTGTTCGCATGAATAGCACGGGCGATCAATTCCTTGCCGGTGCCGCTCTCACCTTGCAACAGTACCGTACTTTCCGTTTGCGCGACTCTGGCAATGGATTTGTAGACGGCCACCATGGCCGGGCTGCTTCCCACGAGATTATCGAACCGGTAACGGCTTTTCAGCTGGTCACGCAAAACTTGGTTCTGCCTGGAAAGATATTTGTGTTCAAGTGCGCGGCGGGCGACAAGGCGCACCTCGTCGATGATGAACGGTTTGCTGAGATAATCGAAGGCGCCTGCCTTGATGCCGTCGACCGCGGTCTTCAAGGAACCGTACGCGGTCATCAGTATCACCGGCATGTCGTGCTGCTGGGCGCGCAATTGCTCGAGGAACGCCAACCCGTCCATGTCCGGCATATGGATATCACTCATGACGAGGTCCGGGGCGCGTTCCTCGACCTGCTCCAAAGCCGCCTTTGGATGGGGTGCCGTCGAAATGTCATATCCTTCCTTCGACAGGATTTCGTGTAACAGAGCCAATGTCTCCGCGTCATCATCGACGATCAGGATGTTGGAGTGTTCCAGTTTCATTGGACGTTCCTCACGAGCGGAAGAAAGATCGAAAAGCGGGAGCCTTTGCCCGGTTCGCTCTCCACAGTGATTTGTCCGCCATGTGCACGAACCGTCTCCTGCACGATGGCGAGCCCCAATCCTGTTCCTCTCCCGATAGTCTTGGTGGTAAAAAACGGTTGAAAGATCTGTGCCAGATGTTCCGGGTCGATACCCGCCCCTGTGTCGGTAATCTCCACGGCGATCCTTTGCTCTCCTTCGCCGCCCGCTATTCCTGATACCGATGTGCGCATCGTCAAAGACCCGCCTTCGGGCATGGCCTGCAGCGCATTCTCAACCAGGTGATTGAAGACCTCCTGCAATTGTTGGCGATCTGCAGAGACAGTGGCAGGGGAGGAGGTCAGGTGTACCGTGCAGGTCACATCCTGCCGCAGGAATTCGGTTTGAAAAAGTGCGGAGCAATCCTGCAGGCAGCTGTTCACGTCGATGACCGACCGCACCGGGTCGGGTCGGCGCGCGTAGACCAGCAGGTCCTGGATGATGCTCGAGGTGCGCTCGATCTGCGTTTCGACAATTTGCAGTCGCGCCTTCACCTGGGGAGACAACGAGTGATCCTCCTTGAGCAGTTGCACATGACCTGAGAGGGCGGTCAGTGGAGTGCCGATCTTGTGAGCCACGGTCGCTGCAAATTGTCCGATCGCGGACAGTCGCTGCACTCTCGCGGCGGCACGTTGCGCGGCGGAGAGCAATTGATTCGCATGGGCCAATTGTTCGTTCTTATGGTGCAGTTCTTCGGCAGTTTTCCGGAGCGCCATCTCCGTCTGCTTGCGATCCGTCACATCCTTCACAATGAGGGCAAGACCGGTCGTCGATCCATCCCGCCCTCTTACCACGAAGGCATTGACGCAGACCGGGACCGGTGAGCCGCTTTTGGACACATACTCTGTTTCGTATTCGACCGCTTGCGTCGATTCGATCAGTTCACGTCTCTTCGATTCCTCTTTGGCGGCGTCCCCTGGTACGGTCACGTCGCGATGCATGCTGTTAAGAAGTTCCTCCCGTGAACAGCCGGTCAGCCGTTCGAAAGCGGCGTTGACTTCCAGAAAGTGTCCTTCGAACGTCGTGTACGCGAATCCGTCGTGAGACGAATCAAATATGCTGCGAAACCGTTCCTGCGCATCCTCGAGTGCTTCTTCAGCTCGCTGACGGTTGATTTTCTCCAGCAACAGTTGATCGCGATCCGAGTTCACTCCAAGCCTCCATCATTGGACATTACGTCTACTCGCTCAATCAGACTCTTTGCCAGTGCCAGATACTCTGCAATTCATAAGCGTCACGTCATCAGCGGCAAGACGATGATGACGTCACATTAGCTTCTCAACCATAGGTCATAGGTGAGGATGCGAGAATAATGCCAATATTTTCAAAATGTTACTGCGGGACTGATCCTTGAGCATCATAGGTGGCCGGAAGAACCGATGGGAGAGAAGTCCCTTATCCGGTGGCACCCACCCCACCTCTTCCATGTCCGCAGCGCTGTTCACAATTCATTCGAGACGCCCCCACCGCCCCTTGCCATCATGCCGCTATAGTTCGAGTAGCAGCAGATCCATCCAAATCCTAAGTGGGCCCATGACTTTAGTAAATAGGAATGTTCGAATAGATGGGACAGTTTGTCCCATCGTGACGACAAGAAGTCCCGACCCGGGAATAAATCTCCATCTCGATGCGGGACGGGACGAACGTCCACCAACGCTCTCCATGCGAATGATGCCTTCATTGGCATCCCGGATCCAGTGGGCTATTCCGTCTGCCGGAACACAATATCCGTTCTAGGAAAGATCGTCTGTGAAAAATAGATGGACACCCCTGTCGCGATTGCAGGGATCCCTCATCATTGTTTTGATTTTTCGAAATGTTGCAAGACTCTCCCGGTTTGGCAATGTTTATGCTTGTCACCCTCCACAAACGCGATCGATCGACGCTCTTAGCGACGGGATGACGATCGAATCCATCTTGTAAACCGTGCATCCAGGGACCGGATGCGATCAGTTCGAAAGGAGACATGATGAGCTGCGAACGATGTGGTGGCCTCAAAATCATGGATCATTTTTATGGAACGACGGCAGGAACATCCGCCTGGTCCTATGAAGGACTCCGATGTCTGAATTGCGGACATATCAGCGACCTTCCGGGTGCCGATGGCAGAATGGTACAGCCGTTGGAACGGACGATGAGTGAAAGGCGATGGTCCCATCCTTCCCTGCGGATGAAGGACAGTCACTTAGCGGAAGAGCTGTTCGATGCGGCACTATGAGGGGCTTCTACAGGGTCATGGTGGTTCCTACTACGCCGGCGCAGGTACCGAAGGAAAAAACTAGGGGTCATCCTAGTGTCCTAACGTGGGGGAGAGGCTTACTTTCGGCTTTAAATGTGCTGCCGCTAGCCAAGGAGGCCCACCATGAGTGCCGTCGCCAACCAGCCGTTTATTCCCATCTGTTGCGTATGTGGGCTCGTGCGTGATGACCATGGGTTGACAGGTATGGGTCGTCATGAGTCGTGGTGTAATCTCGGATCATACTTGGACCGTTACGGTCTTCGTGATTCACCGTACAAGTTGACGCACACCTATTGTCCTCAGTGTGTCGACCGGTACGTTCCGGTTGGGAAAAGTGCTCGTACTGAACAGAAAATTGCCAACGAGGCCGCGACCACGATTACGGGAATTATCTTGGAGACGATTCGCCATCAGCCTAACTGCAACCTGGATATGCTTGTGCGCGCCTGTCCCCAGTACACGTGGAATCAAGTTTTTCTCGAAGTGGACAGGCTCAGCCGTACCGGAGATATTGAACTTTCATCTCCCCGGCCTGGACAGTACACCATGAGTACACCAGCTGGTAAACGAACGGACGTCCGTAAGGCGGTGTAGCATACAGTATGGTGGTTGGGGACCGGCGCATTTGAACCACTTCACAGTGAGACGCTGTTCCCCAATCACCGGGCATTCATACGATCCCGCCTTCGATCTCCCTTTGAACATCCCACGACGCGACCGAAGATAAGAGTTATGGCCAATATCGTTTGGCACAAACACGCAGGCAGACATCTCTTTGTTCGTGGTATAGGCACCGGCTATAACCTCTTCACTCACCCGTTCGTGCTATTGATGGAAAATTCGAACTAGGGTCCATCCTAGTGGTTCCTCACGATGTTGCGGATGATATAACGGTGACGGTTGAATTTGCCGGCAAGGGATCATCATCAGTGGCAGTTCGGCCGAGCGGTATGTTCCGATTCCAACCGATGCGGAAATACAGTGGGCGAGTGTCATGGTCAACGGCGCCGTTGCCCGTATGTCGATGCCGACAGCGGGACTCAGGCTTCGGCGGCGGACGATCGGTAATCACGATGCTGCGATATCCGATCAATGCGGGACTGTTCGCGCTGTTGCTCACGATGGGTCAGACGACCGGTCCGGTGTGGGGTCAGCCAGCATCGCAGCCGGCTGAAACGGATTCCCATACAGTGTCCGGTGTGATTGAGCAACTCGACCTCGCGACAAACAAGGGTATGCTCAAGACGCCGCTTGGGAAACCAATTTTTTTCGATATTGCAAAACCCGAATTGTTCCAAGGGATCACGGTCGGTCAACAAATAACCATTCAGTTAGATGAGCGCGGGCGCGCCATTAAAGCCATCGAATCACATTCCATTCCAGAGTTGCCAGCTCCCACGCACTAAGTTCCCACCTTGCCGCCCGCTGCTCATCCTTTTTCGTGAA
>Ga0075421_100010779_pt1 | contig 11301 bp, 11 predicted proteins | sample SoiMetdeltSBSDD5_FD_75292 | JGI IMG/M metagenome (GOLD analysis project Ga0075421, IMG submission 75292) | Bulk soil microbial communities from a Populus tree surrounding site in Tennessee, USA - Soil MetaG P. deltoides SBSDD5 | ecosystem: Environmental > Terrestrial > Soil > Tree plantation...
CCTTCATGAATAATGCGGGCTAGCTGTGTGGCCGGGATAGATCCGGTGGCGGGTCGATCGGCCGGTCGAACTCTTCCAATGGCTCGAAATTCACGGGGAGCTGAAACAAATAGTCCGATACGGGCCGGAGTTTGACATGTTGATACTCGACGATCCAGCTGCCATCCTTGCGAGCTAATTTCATAGGGAAATGAATATCCGTTGCGACCCACTGGTAATAGACTTCCGTGCGCTCCCCATGTTTGGTCGTCACCTCGTACAAAATCGTGGGATGCCCCTCCCTTATCTCCTTGCCGATTTCTTCTCGGGAGAATTCCCCATCCAGCACTTCCGTCACGTTGAGATCGTGGTCGGGAGCATAGGACACGGTTTTGAAATGCCTCATCCGAGACAATAGCATCCACACCAGCTGTTTGTCCTTCCGGACGATGGTCACGTTGACCGGTCCAAGACTGTGATGCTCGATCCGCCATCGGTCGTCGCGGTAATAAATATTGGCTTTATAGGTCCGGCCATCGGTCTTCGTAATCTGATCGGCGGTGAATTCCAGCGCAGAGGCGGACGCGAGCGATGACAGCCAAAGGGTGAGGGTCACACCGATGAGGACGACTGGCTTCATTTCGGTTATCCTACCATGGCCGAACGCCTTCATCTTAGAGGCGTCGAAGACACTGGGCGCTCACCGGACACGGCCGCTTCACCGTCTCAGCGGCGTTCACAAGCGTGCCGCGCTTTATTCGGCGCGTCGTGAACCTCGCGCCCGTCCGCACACGGTCCAAGACCTTGCCGGCTCACCGACTCGCCGGCGCGCACAGACGTGGCGCTCTTTACTCATCGCGCCGTGCGCCTCATTATTCTTCGCGTCGCGGACCTCCCTTCATCGTCAACACACCGGCGCCACGTATCGCCCCCCCCTTCAACGCTTGCAAGGCCCTGTTTGCATCGGTGAGCGAGAACCGGTGCGTGTGCGTGCGAACGGGAATGGCGGCTGCTTCGGCCAGGAGTTCCAATGCATCCTGGCGGGTATTCGCCGTCACGCTTCTGATGACCCGTTCGCCGAAGACCTCACGATCATAGTCCAGCGACGGGATCGGGGTCATGTGTATCCCCGCCAACGCCAGCGTTCCACCGCGCTCCAAGGCACGAAGCGCCATCGGGACGATTTCGCCGGCGGGTGCGAAGATGATGGCCCCTTGCAGCTTGTCCGGAGGAGCATCCAGGGCTCCTCCGACCCAGGAAGCACCCAACTCGCGCGCCAACGCTTGATGTTCCTGGGTGAGGGAGCACACGTAGACCGAGCAACCCCAATGACGCGCGATCTGAATCGCGATATGGGCGCTTGCCCCGAATCCATAGAGGCCCAGACGTTGACCAGGTTTGATTCCACTCAGTCTTAGGGCGCGATACCCGATAATCCCGGCACAGAGCAACGGAGCCGCTTCCTCGTCGGTAAAGGACGACGGAACTGGATAGACATAGCGAGACGCTGCCACGGCATAGTCCGCATAGCCGCCGTCCACCTGATACCCGGTAAATGTGGCGCCCCCACAGAGATTTTCACGACTGCTGGTGCAAAACTCGCATCGGCCGCAGGTATTTTGCAACCAGGCGATGCCGACCCGATCCCCTTCTCGCAGGTTCTGCACGTCACGGCCCAATCGTTCCACGACCCCCACCACTTCATGCCCGGGGATGACATCAGGCTTGACGTGCGGGAGCTCGCCCTCGACGACATGAAGATCCGTTCGACAGACGCCGCAGACATGGATGCGAACCCTCACCTGGCCAGACCCCGGGTCAGGCCGGGCCACCTCGCGAAGAATCAGAGGATTGGTGGCGACGTCCCCACTGTGCGGCAGGACCATCGCTCGCATCATCACATCGCTCACAACCTACCGCGCCCAGCCTCGTGCATCGCCGACGTCAATCCGGCATCGACCGAAGCCACGGGCCATCTTCATGAAAACGCCCGTTCTATTTGGCCTTGATGCACTCAATGTCCAGCTTGAGTTGCACTTCTTCTCCTACAACCAAGCCTCCACTATCCAACGCCTTACTCCAGACCATTCCAAAATCTTTGCGATTGAGGCTGCCCTCCGCGTTGAACCCTGCTCGAATATTACCCGACGGGTCCTTCGTGACACCGTTGAAATTCCCGACCAGCGTGATAGGTTTCGTGACGCCGTGCAGCGTCAGATCTCCAGTGGCTGTATAGTGGTCCCCGGTCTTCTTGTACTCTTTCATCTTGTAGGTCATCACCGGATACTTCTCGACGTCGAAAAAGTCCGGATTCCGCAAATGCGCGTCGCGTTTCTCATGGTTCGTATTGATCGATGAGGTCTTGATGGTCGCGTCGATCGTCTTCACCTCTCCCGCCTCCGGATCCATCTCGATGAATCCGGAATAGTCCTTAAAATGGCCGGTCGTTCTTGAGATCACCATGTGAGCCACCCGAAATTCGATCATCGAATGCTCAGGATCCACATCGTAACGTGCCATCTCGGCCTGCGCCGGGAACGTCCATCCCCACAGACCGGACCCCATCAATCCAATAAGACACACCAACCATGTCTTTCTCATGTATATTTCCCCTTTAGTGAATGACGGTACCAACCGACCACAGGCAGATCACTGAGTCTGGGCCGGCGGCGTTTTTTTGGCAGGCTTCTTCTCGACCGTGGTCTCGACATCCCCCGGCGCCACACGAACGCCTGTTCGCATGCGCACATGCACATCGACCAACTCCCCGCTCATGTCAGCGGGCGGACGAGGGAACGGATGGGCGTGGATGATGGTTTGAATCCCGGCCTCATTGATATCCCGGGATCCCGATCCCCGTTCGATCTGTATCAACTGGGCCACGCCGCTCTCGTACAGTTTAAACCGAACCCGTACGGTCTCTCCACTCGGAGCCCTTCGAATCTGACGCACCTGCCGGCTCCAGTTCCGGCTGATCAACCCACTGACCTGCTTCCAATAGGCTTCTGATTCGCCGGGAGCCGGGAGCGGCAACAGGTCCTCCTCGGCGATCGTGACATTGACGGCCAAATCCTGCTCGGACGGCTTTGGATTGCCGGAAGTATCCGCATCGGAACTGTCCGGCACGCCACTCGACAACGCGTCGGCGGGCTCTTCCTCCAAGGCGGGCTCCCCAAGTGTAATGTATACATCGCGTTTCATGAATTCCTCGAGCCCGGTACTTTTGGCGCGAGCCAGCGTCACCCGCAAACGGGCCGCTTTGGGATGTACGGTCGTCCGACTCTTGTGACGCAGATTCGGCTCGAGGATTGCCGTGCCTTGATAGGTCATGGGGGCAGAATCCTGACTCAGCGATACGGTCTGACTTTGGAAAGCGACCGACTCGATGATGGCGAGAAGAGAATCGCTGGTGGTCGGAACTCCTCCGACGGTAATCGACAACACGAGATCCTTGTCGACCCTGACCACTCCGCTCTCTTCGGATTCCATCAACTCAAATTGAATCCACCGTTTGGGCGTAGGCGTCGCCGTCGGAGAGGCGGCATCCGAAGGGCAAGGAATGGTCGCGAACGGAATGATCAGAGCCAGGCACGTACCTACAGCACGCGGGAAAATTCCATTCTGTCGTCGACTGGTCATGCAGGCATCCTACTGAGCTGCCTGGTCGAGTTCAACTCGTTTTTTGCTCAACGCTATGCCAAATGAATGATCTTGCTATAATGCTGTCATGCACGCCTTAGTCAAGACCGCGCCGAAGGCCGGACTCAGCTTCATCGACTGTCCCGATCCTCGCCCAACCTCCTACGAAGCCATCATCCGCGTGCAAGCCACATCGTTGTGTGGAACCGATGTTCATATCTACAATTGGGACGAGTGGGCGTTTACACGTATACACCCTCCCCGAATCATCGGGCATGAAATGTGCGGCGAAGTGGTGGAGATAGGGGCGGATGTCACGCTTGTGAAGGTCGGAGACTATGTTTCAGCCGAGTCCCATCTGACATGCGGCGCCTGCTTTCAGTGCCGCACCGGCCAAGCGCATGTGTGCAAGAATTACCGCATCCTGGGCGTCGATCGAGATGGCTCCTTCGCGGAATTTGTAGCCCTCCCGGAAAGTGTGCTCTGGAAGACATCCGTGGACATTCCGCCCGAGTTGGCATCGGTCCAGGAACCACTCGGCAATGCGGTGGATGCCGCACTGGTCGAGGACCTGACCGGTCAGACCGTGCTCATTACAGGATGCGGACCGACCGGGCTTTTTGCTGCGGCAGTCGCGCGCATCGCCGGCGCATCGACGATCATTGCCACCGACGTGAGCGAGTATCGCTTGAGCATTGCGAAGCGGCTCGGCGTCGATCATGTCTTGAACGCGAAGACGGATCGGCCGGAGATTATTGCTGCGGCCATTCGAGACATGACGAGCGGTGAAGGAGTGGACGCCTCCCTGGAAATGTCGGGTAGTCCCCAGGCCATACACCACGCATTTCAAGCGGTGAAGAACGGAGGACGCGTCACGCTATTCGGCATTCCGACAAAAACGATTCAGTGCGACCTGGCCAACGACATTATATTCAAAGGCATTCGGGTCTATGGGATAACGGGGCGACGTTTGTTCGGCACCTGGTATCGATTGGCAGGTCTCTTCAAAGCTGGATTGAATATCAGGCCCGTCATCACCCACACATTTCCGCTGAAGGACTTCGCCAGAGGATTCGAGTTGATTCAATCCGGTCAATGCGGCAAAGTGGTGCTTTTTCCGTGAGGGGTGAGGTGTAAAGGGTTAGGTGACCGGCAGGTTCGTCTCACCGTTTGTTTCTCCCCTCACGCCTCACCGTTCACGCCTCACAGGGTCAGAATGGCGTACTCTTCCTTCAAGAAAGCCGTGGAACAGACCTTGTCAGACATCCGGTCTGCCGGCTTGCAAAAGACTGAACGACACATCCTCAGTCCGCAAGGCTCGGAGATCCGTGTCGCGCACGGCCAAGTCATCAACCTGTGTGCGAATAACTATCTCGGCCTCGCCGGTCATTCGGAGGTGAGGCAGGCGGCCGCCGAGGGCCTCAAGGAATATGGGTATGGAATGGCTTCGGTGCGCTTCATCTGCGGAACTCAGCACCTTCACAAACAGCTCGAACAAGCCCTGTCCACATTCTTCAACACGGGCGATACCATTCTCTATAGCTCGTGTTTCGACGCCAATACCGGCCTCTTCGAAACGTTGCTGGATGAACGCGACGCCGTCATCAGCGATGCGTTGAATCATGCCAGCCTCATCGACGGCATTCGCCTCTGCAAAGCGACCCGCCTCCGCTACGCCCATGCCGACATGAAGGAACTGGAAGCCAGGCTTAAGGAAAGCGCCGGAAGCCGCCTTCGGCTCATCGTGACCGACGGCGTCTTTTCCATGGACGGCGATCTCGCCCGGCTCGACGAGATCGCCGACTTAGCAGACCACCACGATGCGGCGGTGGTTGTGGATGATAGCCATGCGACCGGTGTCTTGGGCAAAGGCGGACGCGGCACACCCGATCATTTTGGAGTGGCGGATCGTGTGGATCTCATCACGAGCACACTGGGTAAGGCACTCGGCGGCGCTACGGGAGGCTTTACGACCGGGCGAAAGGAGATCATCGAACTGCTGCGCCAGCGATCACGCCCCTACTTGTTTTCGAATTCCTTGCCGCCCGTGATTGCGTCGGCCTCCCTCAAGGCCCTCAAGATGGTCGCACAAGGCGAAGCCCTGCGCGCCACACTACTCGAAAACGCCGTATTTTTCCGCAGGCAACTGACGGGGTTGGGCTTTACCATCGTGCCCGGCATGCACCCCATCATTCCGGTCATGTTGGGAGAGGCACCCGTCGCCACCAGGATGGCCGATCGTCTCTTGCAGGAGGGTATTTACGTCGTAGGATTCAGTTACCCTGTCGTGCCCAAAGGCCACGCGCGGATCCGCATACAAGTGTCCGCCGCCCACACCCGACCGCAGTTGGAGCTGGCGGTCGCCGCTTTCGCCAAAGTCGGCCGAGAACTCAATGTGATTTCGTGAAGCGTGAGGCGTCAGGCGCGACCGTATGCCTCATTCACCTTACCCCTAACGCCTCATCCCCTCACGCATTATTGTCTGATCTGCTTCTGTCTGCTCTGAAGGTAGGCATTGCGTACTGCCGCATAGAGGTCGAGCGTCGCTTCTTCAACTCCTTGGAACTTTTCCAGACTCAATGACCGCTCATTCACAATATCACCTACCCGCGTACTAAGCTGGATGATGGTGGTGGTGTCTCGGTTCGGATGGGAGATCACCGACGGAATACCCTCCACTTCGATGATGGGAAGAACCAGCCAGTTGATCGGATTCAACGCGATGTCGGCGAAGTAACCGAAAAAATCGCGGACTGTGAAGGGCGGCAAAAACGGCACCACAAGATAGGGACCGGGACCGACTCCATAGAATCCCAGCGTCTGCCCCGTATCCTCTGGCGGTGTTGTGATGTCCATCCGTTCGGCGACATCGATGAATCCGCCCACCCCGGCCGTTGAATTGATCAGAAATCGTTCGACCTCGATACCCGCCCCTTTCAGTTTGCCCTGGAAGAGATTATTGAAGAAGCGCGGCGGAAAACGAACGTTATAAAAGAAATTGTGGATCCCGACTTGAAGACGATCGGGCATGATGAAATTATATCCTTGCGCGACCGGCTTCAGAACCCATTTGTCGAGCTGCTGGTTGAACTCGAATATTTTGGAATTGAATGGTTCCCATGGGTCATAGTCTTCCTCGACGACCCCTTCGTCTTCCTTCGCGAACGGATCATGAAAGGCTTCGTCCACCGGCGGGGCATTCTCTTTAGGATCCGGCTTTTTAGGCGGTGGAGGACTAGGCTGTGCGATTTCCAATACGGGTTGCCAAGGCTGTATCAGCACATCCTCCGCTGTATCGAGCATCGGAATCTGTCGAGCTATGGCGGGCTCAGTCGTCACGGTCGATGAGTCTAGGATTGAGCATCCACCCAGACCTGATGCGAGACAAAGATAGAGGGCCAGTCCAACCAAGCCCAACCGATTCTTCACGCGCACAACGCCTCCTTGACCATGTACCGTCAGTACGTACCCTGACCGCCGAATGGTCACGACAAAACCGCCGCACTCTACCAGAATGGTTGAAGTCCCGCCACCTCTAGGGCTCTATTTCCGTGATGTCGCGGATGCTGCATGAAGCGAATGAGACTCCATTGCCCAGGACATTATCATACGTATAGAAGGACTGCGTAGGAGAACTCGATAGCTTCATACGGATCCAGGCTGCTGACAATGGCAGGGGTCTCGCAAACGTCCGGCCACTGTGTGCTATGGTAATGATTTGGGCGTTATTTGAAGAAATCGATCAAGCAAAGACCAGGACGCGCCCACGAGTTGCATCTACCAAGTCTATCGGAGAGCGGTTGTTACCGCCTTTCAATCCGGATCTCTCAGCACACAAGATAACATGCGCCGCCCGCGATGCCAGAACAAATGCAGATCAGCCGCGAGCTGCCATTAAGATAAAGTCGCGCAGTTTTGAAAAATAGGCACGGCCGCCCACAAAGGGAAGATCATTATGGTCCGCCCCTTTCACGACATAGAATTCTTTGGGTGGCTTCGCCGCGTGAAATGTTTGTTCGCCCAAGGCGAGAGGAATGATCTCATCGCGGTCCCCATGGACGAAGAGCTTTGGAAGAGAGAGGTGCGGTAATCGATCGGCCAACCGGAACGATGAACTGAGCAGCCAATGCACCGGCAGTCCCCCATAATAATGCTTGGCCACTGCTTCTACGGAAGGGAAGCAGCTTTCGAGTATCAAGCAGGAAGCGAGGTTTTTCGCAGCCACTTCTCCTGCCACGGCTGCGCCCAGCGACCGCCCGAAAATCACGACACGTTCGCGAGGAATATGACGCGTCTGGGTCAGATGCTCATAGGCGGCCGTCGCATCCATGTACAGACCCTCCTCCGACGGCAGACCCTCACTTTTGCCGTACCCTCTATAATCAAACAGAAACACGGAGAGACCGATCCGGTAGAGTTCCCGCAAATTTTCCAACCGGTGTGTGATATTGCCCGCATTGCCGTGGCACCAGAGGAGAACCGGTGTAGCCGACGTTGACTCGACGTACCATCCAAATAGCTTCGTGCCATCCGCAGACTTGAACCACACGTCTTCCAGTGGCAGGCCGCTCATCCTGGCCCAGTTCCGGTCATCCCATGCGTGAGGATGGTAGACGAAGATCCGATCGAGTAGGCTCATGGTGTCATCAGTCCGGCCCAGTGACTATACTACTCTTTTCCTTTTGCACACCTGACGCCTCACGCTTCACCAGCAAGTTAGAATCGAAGACCAAATCCTGCCAGCCCATAGTGAGCCCGGAAATCCAAGGCCAAGCCTTCCCAATGATAGTTGGCAGAAAAATATCGATATTCTCCAAAGAGAAATATTCTCTGTGACAGCATCAACTGGGTCCCTGCGAGGAACTGGTATCCGAAGGCGTTGGCCGTTTCAAAGTCTTGATCCGACCGGCCGACGATGTCGGGACTCAGCAACACTCCTTGGCTCCAGCCGGCGCCTATCCCCACATAGGGCAAGACCGCTTCGCCTGGATAGCGCAGGATAAGGTTGACCGTCGTGTTGAGGACCACCAAATTCGATTGTCCGGTACCGCCGTTCTGGCCGTTGGCCGTATTCTGAAACGAGATGGCTCCGCTATGGCCGTTCGAGTCGATCTCCAGGCCGATCATGCGCTTGGTGAAATGAGGAAAGAGGCCGACCTTCAGGCCTCCGCCAAAGCCGCTCTTGACCGAGGCAGGCACGGTGGTCCCTTGGTTGAAAATCGGTTCGTCCCGCGGCCAACTGCCGAGCGCATAGAAGCTCAATTCGATGTCGCCGAATTCCGCCGCAGAAACGCGGCTTGCCAAGCTCATGGAGCTGAAGATCAGCGCCGCTGCCAGTACAACCATGACCAGTGCCAACGAATCCGCATATGCCCCTTTGGCAATCCTCATCGCATAATAAAAAAGGGTCTTTGGGAGTTCATCCCAAAGACCCTTGTTACAGACTTGTGAGGAAACTCAGCTGCCCTTCACGATCGTGCACCAATCACCGATAATTCCAAGGATCTGCTTGGCGGAGTGATCGATGGACGAGACGTGGGTGATACCCCCGGCAGCTTTCGCAGCCGCCACGCTGGCGTCACCGCTGGCAACCCATCCTAGAATCGACTGGCCACAGGCTTTGCCCTCCTTCGTCGCCACGTCGTGGGTCGTCGCGAATTCGCCGTATTTTGTCTCAGTGTAGATCCAGCCCTTCATAGGAGAATCCACAATGATGCACCCGTACAAGCTGAGACATGCGGCGCTCACCATCGCCATAGACAGAATGACATTCAGCTTCCTCATGATTCCTCCCTTTCGAGGTTTGCGGTTAATGAACCCCACCAACGATTCCCACCACATTGGGGTTCTCGATTGAGGCGAGTATAGGTAAGGCCCGTAGTGTTGTCAACCGAAAGCCGCGCGTCAACGACTCGAGTCGGTTGAAGGAACGTACAAACCCTGATCATGGATAGTGCTGAGTTCTGAGTTATGAGTGCTGAGTTCTGAATTCCTGAGTAAGGTTTGAGATGCAGTTTTGCAGGAAGAACTCCAAGATGAGCCGATGAAGGTGGATCCAGTCCTAATGGCACAAATTTGGAAGTCGATATGGACCCGTTTCTCTACGGTCTTGGAGCTGGGAAATCTTTGCCCGGCTTAAGACCCTTGACTCAATGTGGTTGCCTGCTAGCCTTTATCTACGATGCCCGCGCACACGGCCCATTCAGCCGCTGCTACGCTGGGAAAAAAGAGGCCAATCCACACACACGGACAATACGGATCATGCTACGGGGTTGTATTCACTAGATATCCGAACTTCCTACGAAGGAAGGAAGAGGTTTCCTCTTCTGGTGAATTGGCCGTGAGGGCTCGGTACCGCATATAACTGCTGCGGTGCCAATGACAAATAACAACTCTTCACCCACTGGAGGAATTATGGGCAGGTTCAGCATCATGTTGGGGTATCTTCTTACCGTGTCCATGTTCAGTTCAGGCTGTTCAGTCCTCATGGCAGCCAATAGGTCCAGCTATAGGGGGGACATCGACGTCATAAAAGAAGGTGTTCCCCGCTCCGAGGTCATTGCCGAACTCGGCCAACCTGATTCCTTCAGCAAGGCTGAAACCGGAGGATTTGACGATCGGTATACCCTTGACCCTGAGGCTCACCGCACGTGGGTGAAGGTCGGTACGGTCGTTCTGCATTTAGGAGCCGACATAGTGACCGCGTTCCTATGGGAGCTTGTTGGCACACCGTATGAACTCGCCGTCCGTGATCGAACCTTCATTTATCATCTGGCGTACAACCCTGATGGAAAGTTAGCCACCTACGAAAAAATCAAGCCTTGACTTTCACTCATCGCGGCCATCAAGAGGGCTGAGTATTCCACGTTACTCAGCCCCTCTTCCTTTTTTGCTCACCCCGACATTACATGCCACTTCAGAAAAACGCCTGCACGGTGAAGAGTACGTCGTTGTCGTGGTCCCGATGGTTGTATTCGAGCCGCAGCGCCCAATTCTGAGCCAGCGTGTAGCGTTGTCCCACCGACCAGCGAAAATCATCGGACTTGTCGCCTAAGGCATACCGTAAGTAGCTCGTCGAGAGCAGGATCCGCCAACGCTCGGTCAGATCGGCCAGCATGCCCGCCGTTCCACCTCCACCGATACGATGACTTTCGTCGAACGCCTGACTATAATTCGCGTCGGCTTCGGCAAACGCAAAATACACCTCACGTCGAAGAAGATTCGTCTCTGCCGATGCCCCCACCCCGGTGTTGAAATTCCAGTTGCTGCAGAGCTGACATCCGCCGTACCGGATCGTCTGCATGCCCAGGTTCACCTTCCACGATGGCGCCATAAAGAGCGAATCGATGGGGGAGAGTGACAGGATATTGAGCACAGTCGCACGTTCCACGCGCGTCTGATCGGCCCGGTTGTAGTGCCGCAGGCTCACAGACCCGATCTCGATCTGCGCTCCTGGTGTATAGCCGGGCTCGGGATCAAGGAGATCGTGATATCCCACTCGAACCGTGAGTTCCTCGAAGGTATCGTCATTTCGCCATCCACCGCCCAGACTCGCCCGTGAGGTGCTGTGCCCGATCTCGGGCTGTTTCGCAAAAGGACGGATGACAAGATCCTCCGACGGGATTCTCAAACTGCTTCGGGCGGCCAAAACCGTCCGGTTCTGTTCACGATAGGGTGACTGTT
>Ga0075421_100010781_pt1 | contig 11301 bp, 3 predicted proteins | sample SoiMetdeltSBSDD5_FD_75292 | JGI IMG/M metagenome (GOLD analysis project Ga0075421, IMG submission 75292) | Bulk soil microbial communities from a Populus tree surrounding site in Tennessee, USA - Soil MetaG P. deltoides SBSDD5 | ecosystem: Environmental > Terrestrial > Soil > Tree plantation...
GGCCATGTTGTGTCGCTCGACCGCTCGGTTCATGGCGCGCTGCAACGTCTGCATGTCTGGAATGTTGTCGACGTCGATGCCTTCCTCGGCGAGCAAGGGCGCCAACTCGCGCAGCATCTCCTCGGCCATGCCGGGCTTGAACTCGATCCTCGGCGGGCCAGGCGGCGGCTCGGGGTCGCGGCGGCGCATCGGTGCCACGAGACCATCCTGTCAGGCCCGGCCGGTGCCGGCCGACCCAGGCACGCTGCCCGCGCGGGTGCGTCGGCGGCCGGAGGGTCACCGCACTCGGGGTCACCGCCACCAGCCGGGAGGTGTCCTCCGGGGCAAGGCTGTTTCTCACGACGGTCGGGAGGATAGCAGGAGGACGAGGTCGAGAAGTTCCGGGAGTCGGCCTGAATGGTGGCCCAGGCAGCTGCTGTCTGCCGGGCCGATTGGTTCGCCGCAGGCGGCCGCCGAGCCGGACCGGGTCCGGGGCTTCCTCGCGCAGCTCGTGCAGGATCTTCCCGGGCGTGCGCCGCCGCCGTCCAGCTCGGGCACCACCGGCCGACGCCACCGGCGGGGCCGAACCGCTCACGCACGACCTGCTGCGGGACATCCCGGCCCAGCCCGATGATGCCGACCGTACCCCGGTAGCAGAACGACAGCAGAAGCCCCTGCGCCGGCCTGACGCTCTACGCCGTACTCCGCGTCCGGCAACATCTGCTCGCCGTCATCGCCGGCGCTTGCCACACCTGCGGGCAACCATCGAACCACCCGAACCCGCACCAACTTAACAAAGTATTACTAGCACCGTGGTACTAGTCCGAAGGTCTACTGGTCGCTGACGTGTCCATGCCCATACCGTCTGGTGCTGCAACGCGGACGAGAGACCGGACGTGAAGCGGCGGGCACCGCGGACAGCGGCCTCGCACAAGGACCGCGCGTGATCTGGAACGAGGCGGATCACGGGTCGCCACGGCGCTAGGGAGGTTCCATGCTCCGGCGACTGCTCTGTCTGATCACTCTCGCGGCCGTTTCGCTGGCCACCGTTTCGTTGACCACTGTCACCGCGCGGTCGGCGGCGGCTGCACCATCGCTGATGGCCGGTGATGCCGATCCGGCGGTCCTGGATCTCGCCGCGGAGCGCGGCGTCGGCCTGGCCGAGGCGCAGCGGCGGATCGGGTGGCAGCGACTGGCACCGCGGTTGGCTGGCGACGCGGCGGCGCTGCTCGGTGACCGGTTCGGCGGCGTGTGGATCGACCCCGGCAGCGACCGCGTCAAGATCGGCGTGATCGGCGGCGCGACGGAGACCGCCAGCCGGGCAGCACGGGCGGTCGGGCTGGGCGACGCCACCGATCCGGTCACGGTCCGCCACTCGATGAGCGAACTCGAGCGCGGAAACGCGTGGCTCGCCGAGCGGATCGCAGCGGTGAACGCCGGCGCCGCTGCCGCGCTAACCGCGGGCGTCCGGCCTGACCTGAACGCGATCGAACTGCAGCTTCCGGTTACCGGTGTCCTGACCGCGGCCCAACTCGCGCTGGTCGACCAGGCCGGGCGCCGGCTCGGCAACACGCTTCGGCTCGGTAGGTACACCGGCCGGGCCGTCGCCCGCGCCTGCCCGTACCCGTACTGCGATCCGCCGCTGCGGGGCGGGATCCGCATCACCAACTCGGGGCGCGGCTGCACCGGCGCGTTCATCGCTCGCAGCCGGACCGACAGCACGCTGTACCAGTTCACCGCCGGGCACTGCGTCGCGGACGGCTTCACCGGCGACTGGGCTACCCGCTTCGCCGACGGTTCCGGGCACGTCATCGGGCCGCGGTATAACCACCGCTTCTCCAGCGGCGGAGACTTGGCGATCCTGCGTATCAACAACCCAACCGGTTGGAACCCGCGAGCGTGGGTGTTCGTGACAGATTCCTCCGACACCAACCGGGACGTCTCGTATCACCTCAGCTCCGACGACACCAGCACGGTGGGCATGCGCATCTGCACCACCGGCGCCTCCTACGGGCGCACCGACTGCGGTGTGGTCACCGCACTCGGGGTCACCGCCACCTACAACGGGATCACCGTCACCGGCCTGAACCGCGGCTCGTTCTGCGGCGTATCAGGTGACAGCGGATCCCCGATGTACGCCTACCACGTGGCGTACGGGCTGCAGGTCGCCGGGTTCGCCGAGTGCGACAGCCTGTACCAGGGCATCCAGGCCGCCGAGAACGCCATGAACGCCAACCTCCTGCACGCCTCGTCATAGATCGGCGCGCCTGCCGGCCACGGCGGGCACCGAGCCCCATTCCATCGATGGAGACCGCCATCGACGGAGATCGGTCCCATCGATCCGCCTGTCCTGGGGAGGACGCCATGGCCGCGCACGCCCGTCGCCTGGTTTGCCGGATGCTCGCCTTGATCCTGTTGGCCGGTGGCCTCACCGCGGTACACCTGCGGACGGCACCACCGGCCCGCGCCCAGGCAACGGCCGGTACCACGCCAACCCTGCGGCTGCCCATCCAGCGGCACGCGGACGGGGCGGAGCTGGAGTGGACCCGGTACGAGCTGAGCACCGGCGAGTCGTTCGACAGCTACCAGGTCCACCGGTCGACGACGGACGGGTTCACGCCGTCGAACGCCACGCTGCTCACCACGATTCGTGACGTCGATACCACGTGGTGGCGCGACCACACCGCGAGGCCGGGCAGCACGGTGTACTACAAGGTTGTGGCCAACGGGCTGACGTCCAACCAGCAGTCCGTCGACCTGCCCGCTGCGGGCCGCACCACGAAGATCGTGCGGCCCGGGCCGGAGCGCGGCGACGCCGCCTACATCGTGCACAACACCGGGGCCGGGGCGCCGGCGTGCAGCGACGAGTGGAACTACGGCGCGAGCACGATCATGCGGGTCGGCCCGTCGGCGACCCAGTGGATCCACCGCCCGGTGCTGCGCTTCGACCTGCGGGACATTCCAGCCGGTTCGTCGGTGGTCAGCGCGTTCATGCGGCTGTGGTACAAGCCGGCGGACACTCCGACCGCGACCATGTCGGTGCACCGGCTGCTGCAGCCGTGGGAGGAGGGCGCCGGCACCGGCCAGTGTGACGGCAGCGGCGTGACCTGGCGCGAGACCGAGCGCGGCGTGCGGTGGAAGAGCGCGGGCGGGGCCTTCGACCCGGCGGCGGATGCCACGCTCGGGACGAAGAACCGCACCGACGGGGGCTACGACACGTTCCAGCTCGGTAATCTGGTGCAGGAGTGGGTCAACGGCACGCCGAACCACGGCGTGCTGGTCAAGCAGGTCGTCGACAGCCCCCCGACGACCACCACCTGGTTCGACTACTACAGCGACGACTACGCCGACTCGGGCTTCCGGCCCTACCTGGAGGTGCAGTACACCGACGGCAGCACCGCAACCGGACCGCGGGTGGCGTTGGTCAGCCCGGATGGCGCCACACCGGTGCGGGGGAATGTGCCGTTGTCGGCGGCTGCCGGTGACGACCGGCGGGTGGAGAAGGTCCAGTTCTTCATCAACGGCGCCACCACGCCAGTGGCCGAGAAGACGGCGCCGCCGTGGACCGGGAGTTGGGATTCGAGGACGGTGAGCGCGGGCCGGCACACGGTCACCGCCCGGGCGACCGACGACGTCGGGCAGTCGAAGCAGGTCTCCCGCACCATCGTGGTGGACAACTCGACGGCACCCACGAACGTGGCCGTGACCGCGCCGCTCAGCGCCACCGTCGCCGGCCCCGTCACGGTGACCGCCACGGCCAGCGACGACATCGGCGTCACCCAGGTCGAGTTCTATGTGGACGATCACCTCATCGGCACCGACCTGACCGCACCGTACAGCGCGGTCTGGAAAACGCTCGACCCGCTGGTCACCGCGTACGACGGCAGCAGCCACCAGTTGAAGGTGCGCGCGTACGACGGCAGCGGCGGGGTCACCACCTCCACGGTCCGCACGGTCAGCACGCTGAACGCGGCCGGCACGCCGTATCAGGCCAGCTTCGACCTCAACGCGCCCGGGACGGCCGACGACGCCATCTCGATCCCGCCGAAGGTGCTGTCCAACGAGCTGGCCCCGACGACGGACCCGTACGCGACGGACCCGGCGTCGAGCACGGGTCTGGTGGCCACGCCCCGGGACAGCACGATCTACGTGGCGAGCACAGCCGGCGCGGACGCCGCCACGGCGGACGCTGCGGACGCGGTGTTGCAGCCGGTGTCCCGCAACGGCTTCAAGGTCGACGTCACGGTGCGCAACAACAGCCAGGTGAGCTGGAACGGCGGCCCCAACGGCCTTGGGCTGTGGTACCGGTGGTACCTGCCCAACGGCGTGATCCTGTTCGAGGGTCCGGGCGGGAGCCACCTGCCGCAGGTGGTGGAGCCCGGACAGTCCGCGGCGATCCCGGTGGCCGTGCAGCCGCCACCGATGCCGGCCGGTCTCGACCTCGCGCAAGTGCGGCTGCGCTTCGACCTTTACGACCCCGCCTCGGCCGCCCCGAACAAGTGGTTCGCCGGGCGCGGCAACCGGCCGGTCGACAACCCGGTCATCGTCAACCGCGACCTCGGTGGCGCGCTTGGTTTGGAACGGTTCTGGCAGTACGAGGGCGACGAGGCGGGCGCCGGCATGGCGACGCAGACCAACGTGGCCAACGGCAACATGCTGCTGCGCTGGAGCCCGTTCTTCGCACCGGGCCGTGGAGTGTCCACAATGGTCGACCTGACCTACAACTCGCTGGAGGACCACTCCGAGTCCCCGGCCGGCAACAACTTCTCACTGTCCATCTCCGGGTTGACCCGGCTCGGCCACGGGCTGGACATCCACCCCAACCACGCCGACACCATCTCGGGTAGGTCCAACAAGTACGTGACGTTCACCGACGGGGACGGCACCACGCACCGGCTCACCGGCACCACGAACGGCGACGGCACCACCACCTGGACCGAACCGCCGGGGGTGAACCTCTACCTGCGCACCACCACCGACCCGGATGCCAACCGCCGGTGGGCGCTGACCAGACCGGACAACGTCACGTTCTACTTCGACCCCGACGGCTACCCAACCGCGGTGGTCGACCGCAACGGCAACACGCTCACGTTCGTGCTGGCCGACGTCGACGGGGGTGAGGATCCGGGCGGCCCGAAGCGGCGCGTCACCGCGGTGACCGACGCCGCCGGACGCAGTTTCACCATCGACTACTACAGCAGGGACGAGGCCAAGAAGGCACACGTCCGCGGCAAGATCCAGCGAATCACCGACCACAGTGGATCGGCGCTGGACTTCGGGTACTACGAAGACGGCAACCTGCGCAAGCTCATCCAGCACGGCGGCAGCGAAGCCAACGGCGAGGCGCTGGCCGATCGGTCGTTCGTGTTCACCTACGCCACCTCCAATGGCGCCGGACCAGCCATCCCCGACGCGTTGCTGCGAGCCGACCCTGACCCGAGGACCCCGAACCAGTCGACGCGGATCTACAGTGTTCGCGACCCGAGGCGTACCGAGACCCGGTACGCGTACTACGGCCCGAGTGAGGGTGCGCACCTGCGCTGGAAGCTGAAGAGCCGGACCAACCGCCTCGGTCACATCACCAACTTCTCCTACGACATCGTCGCCCGGCGGACCACCGTGAACGCGCCGTTGGCGCGCGACACCCAGTACGCCTACGACACCGACGGCAAGGTCACCTCGATCGTCGACCCGGCCGAGCGGGCTACCGGGGTGGAGTGGACCGGCGACTTCAAGGTCTCCAAGGTGACCGAGCCGACCGGGCGGTTCACCTCCTACACCTACAACCACAACGGCTACCTGACCACGATGACCGACCAGCTCGGCAACCGGACCGAGCTGACCTACCTCAACCGCACCCTCGACAGCCGCGACACGCTGGGCCGCTGGAGCCTGCTCGCGAGCCGTTCCACGCCGCGCGGCGTCGCGACCACCGGGACCGCCGGCGACTTCCAATGGCGGTTCGAGTACGACACCGCCGGCAACCTTCGCCGGGTCATCGACCCCGACGACTTCGTCACCGCGTACGAGTGGAACCTGGCCGGCTCGACGCACCCCGGCACCGTGTCCCGGACGACGGATCCCAACGGCGGCGTGACGAGCTTCAGCCACGACCCGTCGGGTCAGCCGAGTCGCATCACCGACGGGATGAACCGGATCACCCAGTTCGGCTACGACCTTGACGGCCAGCTGATCTGGTTGCAGGACCCGAACCACACCGGGGACAGCGGCGCCGACGTGCGGGCCTACCGCACCTACTTCGATTACGACGCCTTCCACCGGCTGGGCCGGCAGAGCGCACCCAGGTCGACCCGGTTCGACCGGGCAAGCGTCATCTGGAGCAGCGCCGAGTACGACCAGAACGACAACGTGGTACGCCAGGTCGACCCGCATTACGGGTCGACCGGGGACGACGCGGAGAACGGGCCGGTACGCACCGCGCAGTACGACGCGATGGACCAGCTCACCGAGCAGGCGAACCCGGACACGAGCGTGGACCCGCTGGGTGAGCGCGCCCGGCACACCTGGGACGCGGCCGGCCGGATGACCAAGCTCACCCCGCCGAAGGGCGTGCGCTCCGACGTGGTGGACGCGTTCACCAGCAACCTCGACTACAACGAGCTGGACCAGATCGTCCGGCAAACCGACTACGACACCTCCACCAGCCAGGTCAGGCGCACGCACATGTGCTACGACCTGGCCGGCGACCTGCGTTCGGTGACCTCACCCCGGTCCGCCCTGGCGTCGGTGACGTGTCCGGGCAACGGCCCGGCCACGGTCGGCTTCACGAAGGTGTACGAGTACGACGCCGCGCACCGGCCGGTGAAGGAGCGGGACCCGCTCGGCCACGAAACGCGGCACAGCTACGACGCCAACGGCAACCTGGTCTCCACCGAACAGGACATCGACACCGCGGTCGAACCCGACCGGAAGACCGGCACCGAGGTCAGCTACAACGAGCGGGACCTACCGGTGCGGACCGAGGAGCTGTTCGACGGCTCGACCGGGCGGGAACTGGTCACGCTCATCGACTACGACGGCAACCGCAACCAGACCCGATTGATCAGTCCGCGGGCGTTCGACGACGCGGCCGGCGGCACCACCTACACCAACTTCGTCACCAGGTACACCTACAACAAGGCCGACGAGCTGACCCGCACCGACCTGCCGTTCGACCCGCGCGACGGCACCGAGCGGCAGTACGAGCACCGCGCCTACGACGACAACGGCAACCTGTCCTGGGTCTCCCTGCCGGTGACCAGCAGCGACCCGACCCGGGTAGGCGACACCGCGCGCACCAGGATGACCTACTGGGACCCGGGCTGGATCCGCAGCTCCGACAAGCCGGCCGATCCTCGGGTGGTCTTCGACTACGCGGCGCAGGGATTGCAGACCCGGCGCACCCCGCAACTGGAGGGGCAGTCGAACGTTCGCGACGGGCACCGGGAGATGTTCTGGTCGTACTACGACGACGGCATGCTCAAGGAGCGGCGCGACCGGGACGGCAACCCGTCGGCCTACCGCTACGACGCGAACAACAACCTGACGTTCGCGCTCGACGCGTCCGGCGTCACCGGCGCCGACGACAGCCCGATCCAGACCGAGGCGGTGTACACCGGCTTTAACAAGGTCGGCAAGGTCCGGCACAAGAAGCAGGCCGCCACCACCTGGACGTTCACCCGGTACGAGTACGACTCGAACGACAACGTCACAGTGCGCCTGGAGAACGGCAAGGAGGACAACGCCGGTACGCAGACCGCGGCACCGCGCCGGCACGAGCTCAGCTACGACGCCGCCGACTGGCTGACCCAGCAACTGGACCTGAGCACCGACAGCGCGTGCAAGGACGACCAGCGAGTCGCCAACACGTTCTGGGCCAGCGGATGGGAGCGCAAGCGGGAGATCTACCGGGCCGACGCCACGTGTTCGGCCGACCCCGCCACCTGGAAGCTGCGGCAGGTCACCACCTGGGACCAGCTCGACAACGGCAAGCTCAAGACGCTCAAAACCACGGCACACAAGCCGGACAGCTCGTCCGAGGTCACCGAGCAGCACGACGTCGGGTACTTCTTCAACGGCACCCGGTACGAGAACGGGCACCGCACCAGCGACTCGTTCATCCTCAAGCGCGCCGCCGGTTCGGGATCGACCTGCGCGGGTCCCACCCCGTGCCAGGCGAAGTTCGAGTACGACGCGCGGGAACGGCTGATCTACCACCAGACGCGGGACGGTGTGGAAGCCCGCTACCGGCTCGACCAGTCCGAGTGGCTCATCGGTGACACCACGGTACGCGCCGGCAACGTCACCACCGAGACCGACGAGAACACGGTGACCAACCGCCGGTACCGGGGCAACCAGCTCAAGGAGCTGGTGGTGAGCGGAAGCACCGCCTCGTACGTCCACGACACCCTCGGCAACGTCGACTGCGTGGTGCTCGGCGCCGGTGCCACCAGCTGCCCCAACGGCGGCACGAGCCTGCTGGTCGACTACGCCTACGACGTGCTCGACCGGATGGCGTCGCAGAAGAAGCACGCCAATGCGGGTCAGGCCACCGACACGGCCGAGTACACCTACGACGCGCTGGACCGGCTCACCCGGGAAGTGGAGACCCACGAGGGCACCGCCGACGACCGGACCACCGACTTCACCCACCAGGGGCTGTCCAACCTGGTCACCGAGGAGAAACAGTCCGGCGGCAGCAACCCGAAGACCAAGACGTTCTCCTACGACGCCTACGGCCACCGGATCGCGATGACCAACAAGGACAACGCCACCGGTGCCACCGAGACGTTCACCTACGCCCACGACGTGCACGGCTCCGTCAGCCAACTGATCAGCGAGGGCGGCACCGTGCGCGCCTCGTATGGCTACGACGCCTACGGCGGGCAGGACGCCGGGCTCACCACCGGCGACCTCAACGACAAGAACCCGCTCAACCCGTACCGGTACACCGGCAAGCGGCTGGACTCCGGCTCGGCCACCACCACCGGCGCGGCCGACAGCGTCGACATGGGAGCCCGCCGGTACGGCGTGGACACCGGCCGATTCCTGCAGCAGGACATGTTCTTCGAGGCGGTCGGCGATCTCGGGCTCACCCTCGACCCGCTGACCCGCAACAGCTACGCCTTGGCCGGCGGCAACCCCGTCTCCTTCGTCGAGGTCGACGGTCACATCCCCACAGCCGACGGCGGCGGCACCGCCGCGACCGTCCCCAACGGGTACAATCCGTACCCGAACTACTCGTCGGGTGTCCCACGCCGCGGGACATCCGGGGGCCGGCAGCCCTCCTCCGCCCTGGGTACGGACATTGTGTCCAACTTGACCAGTGGTGCAGGTGAGGGCTACAACGAAGCCGGCAGACGGATAATGAGCGACGCCGTCGAGAGGAGCGAGCTTCTGCGCGCGGCGGCGAAGCAACGGCAGACCACGGTCAGCGGCCGTTGGTGGAGTCCGTTCCGCTGGTACCGTCAACGCCGCATCGGCAGCCAGGTACGTCGCCTCACAGAGCGTGCCGATCGAGTCGTCGCCTCGGGCCAGCGGTGGGCCCGGGCCTTCAGCAAGATCGGCAAAACACTCGGCGGCGTCGGCGCCGGCATCACCGCCGCCGACGCCGCCATGGACCAATGGCACGCGGACGCCCATCGTAGCGACCTCGACACCCGCGACAGGGTAGTCCGCTCCGGCGTCCAGGCCGTCACCACCGGTGGCGGATCGTACCTCGGCAGTGGACTCGGCGGTGTATTGGGCGGCGCCGTCGGCATGTTCGTGTGCGGACCCGCCTGCGCGGTCATCGGAGCCGTCGCCGGAGGCGCGGGAGGCAGCCTCGCCGGAGCCGAGGCCGGTGGCTGGCTCGGCGACGAACTGATCGACGGACGACGGGCCACAAGGACGGAGATGATGCTGTACGGCGGCGGAACATAGGTCCTCGCCATGCCCGGGCCGCACGACGCCAACCGCTACCGACCGCCTCGATTCGAGGATCCCCGCGCTCGACGCGGCGAACTCTCGGGTTGGTCCTCGTCCTGTGCGCGCAGCGCGGCCTGGGTGCGGCTCTGCACGCCGAGCTTGGACAGAACCCGCGAAACGTGGATCTTCACCGTCCGTTCCGACAGGGCCAGGCGGTGTGCGATGGCCCGGTTGGAAAGACCTTCGCCGAGCAGGGTGAAGACCTCCGCCTCGCGTGGTGTGAGCCGCTGCCGTTCCTGGTCATTTCCCGGATCGAGCTGCTCACCGACCGCGACAGCGGCCGGCGCGGCGTCCGCGCCGGGCGACAGGGCAGTGATTCCGCCCGCCACCGCACGGATCGCCACGGCCAACTGCTCGGCGGTGGTGTCTTTCAGCACATACCCATCGGCGCCGAGCGCGAGCGCACGCCGCACGGACGCCTGCCCGCCGTACGTGGTCAGCACGAGCACGCGAAGCCGGCCACGGACTCGGCATCGCTGCAGCGCCGCCAGGACCGCCATCCCGTCGACCCGCGGCATGACCAGGTCGAGCAACAGCACGATCGGGCGAGCCGGGTACCGTTGGATGAGTTCGTCCCAGCCCGGCAGTGCACGTGCGGACGCGTTCGGCGGCGGCCGCTCGTCCTCGGCCACCCCGAGGAACGCCAGGAGCTCTGCGCCGTCAGCGAACTCGGCCGCCACGTCGATGTCCGGCTGGGACGTCAGCAACATCCGTAGCCCCTCACGGAGCATCGCCTGGTCGTCCACCACAACCACCGGAATCGAGCCCCGCGCCATCGAGGCACCGCTCGCCGCGGACGTGGCCACCGGTGACCGCGGGATCCGAGCCGACAGCTCCCAACCGGCCGCCGTCTCGCCGTACTCGACGACACCGCCGAGCACGGCTACGTCCCGTTCGAGGCTGGCCAGCCCGAAACCGCTCGTCACCGCTCGGTACGACGGCGGATCGCCGCTGCGGTCATTTGTCAACCGGACGGCCAGACCGGTCGCGCTTTCATCTACGTCGATGTGCACCGAGCAGCCGGGCCCAGCGTGGCGCACAACGTTGGCCAACCCTTCGTGCACCACTCGGTAGACGTGCCCCCCGGCCTCGTCATCGAGCGGGATGTGGGCCAGCCCCGGGTCCGCGTCGATCAGGAGGCCGGTGTCCCGAAAGCTGGCGAGCAGCTCGCCCCAGCTCGACGAGCGGCCCGCCGGCGCGGTCTGGTCCAGCGCGGCCAGCGCCCCGCGAACCGCCGCTAGGCCGTGTTTCATAAGTTCCGTTCGAGGCAGCGGAGCCAGATGTTGATGGTGGCGACCTGGACGGTGGCTTCGTAGCGGACGGCGAGTTTGTCGTAGCGGGTGGCCACCGCGCGGT
>Ga0075421_100010783_pt1 | contig 11301 bp, 8 predicted proteins | sample SoiMetdeltSBSDD5_FD_75292 | JGI IMG/M metagenome (GOLD analysis project Ga0075421, IMG submission 75292) | Bulk soil microbial communities from a Populus tree surrounding site in Tennessee, USA - Soil MetaG P. deltoides SBSDD5 | ecosystem: Environmental > Terrestrial > Soil > Tree plantation...
GGATCAATCTCCGACGCGATGCGCCGATTGCCAGTCGGACAGCAGTTTCGCGTTCGCGTGCCGTAGCCCTGGCGACCAGCAGATTCGCAATATTGGTGCAGGCGATTAACAGGACAGGCCGACCATGCCCATCAACACGAGGAGGGGTTGACGAGTTTCGTTGCTGAGAAGACGCCGCCCGGAGGCGCCGTTCTCGAGCACAAGCGGTTTTGAGGTGTACCGGTCTTTCGACGCCTGTGATCGAAATTGCTCCTCCGCTTCCGCCTGAAGCAGAGGAAGGTATATCGCCTGAAGCTGTGCTTGCGCCTGGGCCATCGTCACGCCCGGCTTAAGCCTTCCAAACATGGTTAGCCAATAGTCCTTCCGGCTGTTCAGTCCGTCCCAGTTCGGAGTCATCTGCGCTTTCAACGTGATGGATACGAACACGTCGGGATTAAAGCCGAGCTGAACTCCGAAGAAGCCAGGCGGCGTGACGCCGACGACGGTCATCGAACGTCCATTGACGAAGATTTGCTGATTCAGTACGTCCGTTCGGCCGCCGAGTTTGTTCAGCCAAAAATCATGCGACAGAACAACAACGGAGGAAGTCCCAGGCGTCGTATCGTCCGCCGGAGTTAACGACCGGCCGATCGCGGGCCGGACTCCCAGGACATCGAAATAGTTGCCGGAGACCAATTCGCCCTGGCCGCGCTCCGTTTGTCCGTTAAAGGCGATGCTGACGCCAGAACCAAACCGAGCAACCAGACCGCTGAGCGGTCCGCCTGCGTCGCGCAAGTCTTTGTACATGGGGTACGAAAACGAAGCGCCGCCGGATTCATCCGACCACACCAGACCATTTCGGTAACCCGGGGACTTCACAAGCACCAGCCGCTCCGGTTCATGGACTGGCAGGGCCCGCAGTAAGACCTGATCGATCAAAGAGAAGATTGCCGTATTCGCACCGATTCCGAGTGTTAGGGACAAGACCGCGGTTGCAGTAAACAACGGTGCACGCCGCAGTGATCGAATTGTGTACGCGACATCTTTGATGAGCGAGCCAAGCATGGTCCTCCTTCGGTATACTGCGATTCTATTTCACGTGTACTGACGCTGCCAGCCCGTTTGCGGTTGGCGTTGCCAAACCGAAACACGCGGGCATAAAGCCCGCGGCTACGCGGTTCACGTTGCAATGGGGTCGTAGCCGCGGGCTTTATGCCCGCGTGTTTCGGTTTCGCCGATACGCTTGCTATTTAAAGCTCGCCGGTTGCTGTTTGCGCCACACGTCATAGCGCATGCGGAGAGTCTTCACCGGATTCAGGTTCTCGCCTTTTTTAATCTGGCTGGGGCCGTGAGTGGTGAAGGCGGCACCGACAGGAACGGGATCGGGCTGAGAGACCGTCAAGTACAGCGCATACTTTCCGTTGCTGTGTGAATCTCCATTCTTGTCGTTGGGTTCTGCCATCAGGATATAAGCGACGTGCGCCGTCTTGTTCGTGCACGCAATTGCGGATGCGCTGCCGTCGGCCGGCGGTGGAGGGCAGGTACAGCGTGCGTCGCCGCCCGAAGCGTCAGCCGCTTCCATTGCGGCCATGACACGATCGGTCAGCGCGCCTTTATTGGCGATGAACGCTTTCACCGCATTGCGGACCACGTTGCCGTTGCGCATCGTGTTCGCCTGGATCGCGTAAAAGATCTCGGTGCCGGGAACTTGTCCATGCATGTTCTCCGCGACAAATCCGTTGTTCAGGCCGGTGTGCGCGGCAACTCGCCCTTCGAGATCGAGAATGCCGTACTGTTTGCTTTGGAATGCCGGATCCTGACTCAAGAGATCGAGAATGTGTTGGGGATCGGTGCCCCTCTGCAATTCCTCAAAGACGATCGTTTGGTTTTGATGTGTGCCGTCGGTCGCGGCCTGACAGGCAGCGACTCCTTTGCCGGGAACGACGACGGCCGCGCCGTACGTCAAACGGTTATCGTCTCCGTCCACGCACGTCGCTGACGCGGTGACGACGCGTCCCGTGCTCCGATCCACTGCGAGGATGGACCACGTCGCAAACGCTGAGTTTTGAAAACAGAAGAATAACGCTGAGAACAACAGTAGCCGCCGCATATGCGCCTCCATTTAAGCGGCGATTATAGTCTCCGGGTTGTACAATTTGCGAACGCGGAGGTTCCTATGAAACACCAAAGCAATTCGAAACGTGTGACGAGACGAAAAATACTTCAGATTCTCGCTTCGGCCGGCATCACCGGTCCGGCGGCGATTCAACTCGCAGCGCAGATACGCCGCAATGAGATTTCGCCGGAAATTCTGAAGACTGCAAACGCGTTAATCGATCAGGAATTCTCGGAGGAAAGGCTCCGCGTTGTCGCGACCGCATTGCAACGCAACCTGGAACAATTCGAACTGGTGCGCACTCTCGAGATCGATGACTCCGTCGAGCCTGCTCCTATATTTAATGCGGCGGCGAGGTGGTGATCATGGCGAACAACGATCTGGTTTATCTCAGTGGTCGGGAACTCGCCGGCATGATCAAAACTAAAAAGGTCTCGCCGGTGGAAGTCACGCAAGCGTATCTGGATCGGATTACGCTGTTGAACCCCAAATTGAACGCGTTTATCACCGTGACGAAGGATCAGGCGCTGGCTCAGGCACGTCAGGCCGAGAAAGACATCAATGGCGGCAAGTATCTTGGACCGTTGCACGGGTTGCCTTATGCGCCCAAAGATATACTGGCCACGAAAGGAATCCTGACGACGAATGGCTCAAAGGTGACGGCCGACTGGGTTCCCAATTATGAATCGACGATCACCGAGCGTCTTTCCAGGTCCGGCGCGATTCTTCTCGGAAAGCTCAATCTGCTCGAGTTTGCCATGGGCAGCGGCGTGCTCTCCGGTTTCGGTCCGGCGCGCAATCCGTGGCATACGGACTACTCGCCGTCGGGATCATCCAGCGGTTCGGGCACTGCGGTTGCTGCGTACATGACTCCGTTGTCGATCGGAACGGACACCGGCGGATCGATTCGAGGACCAGCATCCTACTGCGGCATCGTCGGTTTGAAACAGACGTACGGTCGAGTCAGCCGTTATGGAGTCACGACACTGGCGTGGACGCTTGATCACGCCGGACCGATGACGAAGACAGTAGCGGATGCAGCAACGTTGCTGCAGGTGATCGCAGGTTACGACCCGAAGGATCCGACCACGAGTCGCGAACCCGTTCCCGATTATTCCAAGGCGCTGACCGGAAGCGTCAAAGGGAAGCGTATTGGAATACCGAAAACATACTTTTTCGAGAATCAGAATCCTGAATCCGATAAAGCGACCAAAGCGGCGATCCAGAAGCTGGTGGACATGGGCGCCACGACCGTGGAGGTCGATGTTCCGCATGCCAAGTATGCGGGATCTGCAGGATGGACGGTCGCCATGGCTGAAGCTGCGTGTTTCCATGAGAAGCGTTTGCGTGAGAAACCGCATCTCTTCGATCCTGTCGTTCGCGAGCGGCTGGAAGCCGCAAAATTTTACAGCGCGACCGATTACATCAAAGCGCTTCGTGTGCGCAGCATCTTGCAGCAGGAAATGGCCAGGGTGTTTGAAAAGTGCGACGTGATGGCAGTTTCAGGCGGCAGTCCGGCAGTCAAACTAGAATCGGCCGAACTTGCAAAGAGTGATGTGAAGCCGGGGTCGCGCGCGCCTGCATTTCGCGGCGGCAACACGTTCATTGGCAATATGACGGGTTACCCGGAGATCGTGATTCCGTGCGGTTTCACAGGCAGTGAGCCCGTTCTGCCGCTGACGATCGGTTTCTACGCGAAGCCGTTCGATGAAGCGAATCTCTTTCGCGTCTCGCACGCGTACGAAGCCGTCACGGATTGGCATAAGCGCCGCCCATCCGTTTAGCCGAGTTTGCGATAGCCTTCGTTAGTTGAAGGGGCCGATACAGGCGGAGTCTTGGCGGTAGCCAGTGGCAATTCCACGACAAACGTAGATCCCTTGTTTGGCCCCTCGCTCAACGCGCTGACCAAACCGCCATGCAATTCGACAATATGTCGAACGATGGCGAGTCCCAGTCCGAGACCACCGTGCCTGCGAGTAACCGAGCCGTCCGCCTGGCGAAATCTTTCGAAGATATAAGGCAGGAAATCGCGCGAGATACCGATTCCATTGTCCTTCACGGATATGGTCGCTTTATCCGCTTTTACTTCCACGCGGACTTCGACATTGCCTTTAACTTCGGTGAATTTATTCGCATTGGTGAGAATGTTCGAGACGGCCTGCTGCAGCCGTCCCGCATCACCATGGACAGGAACCGGCACGGGCGACGGAAAGAATCGGATTGAAATTTGTTTCGCTTGCGCCGACGGAGCTGTCTCTTCGAGCGCCGACTGCACCACCTGGTTAATGTCCACGTCCGATCGGCTGACCGAAAACTTTCCCGTCATTATTCGCGAAACGTCCAACAGGTCCTCAATCAACCGAGCCTGAGTTCGCGCGTTACGTTCAATGGCGGCAAGCCCGATGCTGCGTTTGTCGTCGGGAGTGCGGTCCGAGCGAATCAGCGAGATCCAGCCGACGATCGAGGTCAGCGGAGTTCTCAACTCATGTGAGAGAGTGGCGAGGAACTCGTCCTTTAAGCGGTTGTTCTCTTCTGCCTGCGTGCGCAATTCTTTTTCACGCGACAGCGACTGTTCGCGTTGGTGATTCTGCTGTTCGATGACCCCGAGCATTTGATTGATGGCATCCACGAGCGTGCCCATTTCGTCGTCACTCACTTTGTTGGCGCGGATCCCGTAATCCTTTTCTTCCGAGACTTTCTTCGCGGTGCCTGCAATCGCCAGAATCGGCCTCGACACCATCCTCTCAAACGCAGTGGATAACCCGAATGCCAGCGCGATGGCGAGGAGAAGCACGATGAAGAGGTTCAAAAGATCCAACCGCAATCGGCTCATGAGCGGGTCGAGCGAGAATTGAACGAACGTAGCTCCAATGCTTTTGCCGTTGAAGGCAACAGGCTTGAGAACGAACACGTATCCTTGGCGAACACCGGTCCTAATTGCGGTCACATCTTGGGGACATTTGAATGATTCCGGATAAAAGGCAAGCGGTCGATCGCCTTGATAGATACAGGCGCCGGTAATGTTTGGTTCCGTGCGCAGCGATTTCAGCATATCGGAAGCTGCTTCGGTGTCGCCGAAAGAAACAGCAGCTTGGACGCCGTCCGCGACGATTTCTGCGATCGTATTCGCCTGCGTTTCGAGCTCGCGGCGCGTCTGGTAATAGTCGTAGGCGATCGATTCGATGGCGACGAACAGCAGTGTGATTACGCTGATCATCATGGTCGCCATCATGATCTTTTTACGAATTGGAAGATCGCGAAACTTTCTCATTGTCCCGGATTCTTGGAAATCTCTGCCAGCCTTAGCAGCCGCGAGCTGAGATGCAGAGAAGCTTTCGTTGCGGCATCGGGATTAATCTCAAAGCGAATTCGATTGCCTGATTTCAAAAACCGGATGATCCCGCCGCTCTGAAGGAAATCAAGGCCTTCACCGACGGTGAGGACCGGAGCGTTGACGACCGCATTGAGAACCTCGTTTCGTCGTCGGGCCGGCTGCTTTTCCGAAATGAAAAGCACATGGCAATCCTGCGGGTCCTCTCCTTCTTCCAAAGTTCGAACGATCGCCTTTCGGCCGTTGACGGTTTCGCCTCGAACAGTGTTTTGCAGAGCCGAGGTCACTCCGTCGCCTGCAATACAGAAATGGAAATCTCCATCCTTATCAGAACTGCTCTTTGGCCATTCTGTGTACTGCGCAAAGTTGTAAAGAAATGCTGCTTTGACCTGTGATTCGAGCTGAGGAGGGACCTGCTGCGGGTGCAGCAAGAGGAGGACAGCAAGCCAAATCATCCTGTTTTGCAGTATATACTTTTCACTCAAGGTGGGCTTGTAGGATGCGAAACCTCGTCTGTGTTGTAGCGATAGGGGTCTCGGTATGTATGTCGATCCGACCTGCATACGGCCAAACCGACTTGAAACGGCTCTCGCTCGAGGAACTGATGGATGTGGATGTGACCTCGGTCGGGAGAACTCGATTACCACTCGAACGAACAGCCGCAGCAGTCACTGTCATCACCGCCGAGGAAATTCGCCGGTCCGGTATTACCAACATCCCTGAACTCTTACGTGTTATTCCGGGCGTGCAGGTCGCGCGGATGAATGCCGGCAGTTGGGCGATTTCAGCGCGCGGATTCAATTCCACAGCGGCGAACAAGCTGCTCGTCCAGATCGACGGCAGACCCGTCTACTCGCCGTTGTTTTCGGGAACCTTTTGGGAAATCCAGGATCTCGTTCTTGATGAGATTGCTCGCATCGAAGTTGTACGTGGTCCAGGTGCGTCACTGTATGGGCCGAATGCTGTCAACGGTATCATCAACATCATCACCAAAAGCGCCCATCTGACTAAACAGCCATACGTGACAGTGAACGGCGGCGGTTCGGAGGATCTGGCGGTAGTTTCAGGACGCGTTGGAGGTGGCACCGGCGACACCTCGTACCGCGTCGATGCTAAGTATTTTTACCGCGATCAGCTTCGCCTGGCGAACGGCCTGGATGCGTTGGACACGGCTCGCACTGGCCGAATGGGATATCGAGTCGATTCGACGCACGGTGCGAGTGACTTCACGCTGCAGGGCGACTTCTATAACGGTTCGATCGGAATCGGCAGCAACCGCGAGGACGGCAAGCTGCTCGGCGGCAATATTCTTGGGCGTGCCATTCATCGGTTTGCCGGAGGTTCCGAGCTGCAGGTGCAAACGTACTTTCAGCGGGACTACAGGCGCGTTCCACTGCAGAGCGAGTTCTCACAGGAAATCTTCGATGTCGAATTCCAACATAACTTCCAAGTGTCGCGTCACGGCGTCACCTGGGGCGGCCAATTCCGTTCGAATCACGACGACACGAGAGTGACACCCGTCCTGTCATTTTCTCCAGTCAGCCGTACCTATCCATCCGTTTCAGGCTTCGTTGTGGACGAGATACCCCTCGCCAGAGAGCGTGTGCTCGTCAGCGTCGGCTCAAAGTTCGAACACAATGATTTTTCAGGTGGTGAGATTCAACCTTCAGTTCGCGCAAGCTGGCTCCTCAAGACCGATCACTCGGCCTGGGCCGCCGTATCGCGGGCCGTACGGACGCCGACGCGGTTTGACAGCGATATACGGTTTGGACCTCCCGGTCTCACGATCTTTGGTAATCCTGATTTTCACGCGGAGGAATTGGTCGCGTACGAAATGGGCTACCGGGGACGGCCTCATCCCCAACTGACCTTGGATGTCGCGGTCTTCTACAACGTCTACGATCAGCTGCGTAGCCTTGAACCGCTCACTCCAGGTGTCATTATCGAAAGAAATAGTCTGAACGCTGAGAGCCGCGGTTTCGAAATCGAATCGATGTTTGATGTAACGCCGGATGTTCGACTCCGTGGTTACTACTCGTTTTTGGGAAAGAGTCTGTCGTTCGATCCCGGTGTGGTAGGTCTCCTCGCAAGTCTGGAAGGTAACGATCCGCGTCATCAGTTCCGCGTGGAGACAGCCATCGATCTGCCACGTAACTTCGAGTTCGATTCAGCGGTCCGATTCGTCGATCAATTACCGGATCCCGTTGTCCCGGGTTACGCGGAACTCGACGCCCGTCTAGGCTGGAATCCGACTCGCGGTATCGAGACGGCCCTCATCGGGCGCAATCTCCTCCGTCCCCGCCATCCTGAGTTTGGTGCGCCGGCTCCGAATAGAATTGAAGCCGAGCGCAATGTGTATGCAAGAATCACGCTGAGATTCTGAGCCCTAACAGGCCGGACCGATGGAGTGATGGAGCAAAAATCATGAAAAAGCAAAACAGGAAGAGTCGGAGCATTCAGGAAAGCAGACGTAGGTTTATCGCGTACTTTTCAAGCATTGGTTTGGGAGCAACACTCGTGCCTGGAATTCTGTGGGGCAGAATGCAGGAAACCGGCGCGCAGACGATAACGCTGGAGATGTTGACAACTTCGTTGAAGCTGGGAGGCGTGGAGTTCAGCGAGGATGAACGCAAACAGATGGTCACGACGGCCAATCAGAATCTGACGCGGGCAAGAAAGCCGTTCAGGCTTTTCACATCCCGAATGATGTTTCGCCGCCGTTCCACATCAATGCGATCGTTCCGGGAGTAATCGTAAATAAGACCAAGGACACATTTGCGCTGGCGAAAGCTCCGGCGGTGAAAGTGCCCGGCAATCTCGAAGACGTCGCACAGTGGCCTATTCGTCATCTGCACGAGCTTCTGAAAACGAAACAGGTCTCGTCGGTCGAGTTGACCAAGATGTATCTGGACAGGCTGCACAAATACAACGGCCAGCTTCTCAACACGGTCACCTTCCTTGACGAACTTGCGATGAGTCAAGCGAAGGCCGCCGATGCAGACTTTGCCGCAGGCAGGATGAAAAGCGTCCTTCAGGGAATTCCGTGGGGCTGCAAGGACATCATCTCAGTAAAGGGATACAAAACAACATGGGGGTCGGCAGCCCTGAAAGATCAGGTCTTCGACTACGATGCCAGCATTGTTGAGATGTTGAGAGAGGCCGGCGCGGTGCTGATCGCGAAACTTTCGACTGGTGAGATGGCCGCGGGCGCCAATTGGTTCGGCGGCCAGACGAAGAATCCCTGGAATTACGGAAGTGCGAGTGGGTCGTCGGCCGGACCGGGATCGGCAACCGGCGCCGGTTGCGTTGGATTTGCGATCGGCACGGAAACGCAGGGTTCGATCCTCGGCCCATCAGGTACCAATGGACTGGCCGGATTGCGGCCGACATTTGGCCGCATCAGCCGTCATGGCGCGATGACGCTTGGCTGGACATATGACCGTTTGGGACCGATGTGTCGTTACGCTGAAGACTGCGCGATGGTAATGTCGGTCATCGCAAAGCCGGACGGACGTGACATGAGCGTTTCCGATATTCCGTTCAACTGGAATCCTGCACGCTACGATCTGAAGAAGATCCGAATCGGCGTTGTAGGGATGAACGGCTCGAATATCAATCCGAATGCGCAGAAGCTCATGGATGTTTTGAAGACCCTCGGCGCTACTGTCACACCGCTGACGATTCCGCCGAATAACTTGCCGGCCGTGAGCGAAGGCTTCAGTTACGAACAGGGAGCGTTCTTCGATGAATTCGTTCGTGCCGGTGGCGTTCCGAAGATGACCAGCCCGCAACGCGGCGAAGGGTTCAAATCCGCACGGCTGATGAACGTCGTCGATTACCTGCAAAGCCAGCGCATCCGAATGATGATGATGACGCATCTGGCGAAAGCCACGGCCGGCGTGGACGTATATTTTTCGGCCGCACCGCAAGGTCAGCGCGGCGGCGGAGGCAGAGGTGCCGCTCCCGTAGCCGAAGCACCGGCTGGCGAGCGCGGTGGCGCAGGTGGAGGCCCTGGCGGACCGGGTGGTGGTGGTCCTAACCCGTTAGGTAATACGAATTCGGCGGGATATCCCGGTCTGAATGTCGTCGTATCTTTCAGTGAACCCTCGGAAACCGCGCCAGTCGGTTCGCCGCAAGGGATCGTTCTCTACGGTCCGCCGTTCAAGGAAACGGAAATCATCTTCGTCGCAAAATCAGTCCAGGACGTTTTGCAACTTCACACCAAGAAGCCAGTTCTGAAGGCGTAAGAAACACCGCAGAGACTCTGCGTCTCTGCGGTGCACTACATCTTAGGGATTGTGCTGCACACCGATCTGCGCTCCGTCGTCGCCGTAGAACCGGATTTCGACGGAGCCATTGCCTGTCGCGCTGATCACGATAAATTCCGTGACGTAGCCGCCGCCCATCGCGATATGGGGGAACACAATCGGCGTGGGTGCGGTCTGATTTGCATCCGCGATCGGGAATGTCGTCAGAAGAAAATCGTTCCGCGCATTAGTGAGTGAACGCAGCGTCAGGGCCACAATCGGAGTCGTTGATGTGAATTCCGCGACGCCAACAAAACCGCTGGGCAAGCCGCTTATCAACTCACCTACGAATTTGGCTTCATGAGCATTCGTCGCCAGATTGAGTGTTGCAGGCCCATTTCCGGCCACCGTAGATCCATCGGTCTGGAACGTACGTAGCGTCACGGTCGCGGCCGCTCCGGGAACAGCGAGTGCAAGACCGGTGTCGTGCCCCTTCGATTTGTCCACGTAGATGCGCGCTTTGGTTGTTGGCACTGCTGACGGCACTCCCGATTCCGTCACCAACATTCCGCCAGGACTATAGGAGAAAATGCCCGAGCCCACGGGTGCGCTGCCGGTAGATGGCGTCACCTTCACCCAGCCCGGACGTGCTGGTGTGGGTGATCCGTCCGTCTGGAAAACAAAGGCGCCGCTTGCCGGGATGGAATAGTTAAATGTCGACGCGGTAGTCCCGTTCGATCTAACAGTCAGCGGGGCCCCCGAGTTGTCGAAGATTGCAATCGTGCCGCTTTCAGCCGCATTGGAGGTATTGACCAGAATCACAGTGGTGACGTAGCCGCCTCCGTCCACAAGTTGCGGGAAGTAGACGGCCGTGGTGGTCAGCGCCTTGGACAAATCCGCTACAGGTGTACTTGTGAGCAGAACATCTCCGCGTTGATTCACAGTCACTCTCAAGGCGAGGACGGATACAGCCTGGCTGCTTGTGATCTCCAGCGTTCCGTACATCGTTGCTGTCGAGAATGTCGCCGGCAACGTAAAATCCGGCGCAAGGTCTCTCAACTCTTGGATGAGTTTTCCGCGATGCGCTCCGATGGGAAGCGTCCCGTGACCGACCGCGAGCGTTTGTCCCGACAGGTCGCGGAGGGTATACGTGATGGAAGCAATGGCTGTGCCGCGATTCACGATCGCGATACCTGTACTGATGTTCAATGGTCCGGTAGCCGTCACGACGTTCGAACGATAGTCGACGAAGATCCGCGCACTCTGAGTCGGCGGGCTTGCGGGTATTCCTGCTTCACTGACCACATAGCCGCTTTGGGTATAGCTGAACACCGCAGTCCCGAAAGGCGCGACACCGTTGAGGACATTGGCAGTGGCGTAACCAATGCTCACGTTCGATGAAGTATCAACGGTCGAGGACGCGCTGGCTCCGCCTCCATTCAGCGAGATTGTTAACGGGGTAAACACCGCTGCCACGTCCAATTTCACGTTGGTGTAGGCCGCGTACGCAAATAGGTCAAGGTACCAGTCACCGGCGGCAGGATTGTTCACGACGATACTTTCCGCGGTACCAACGTTGGTGGATCGGAAGTCGCGAACGCACGGACCAAGCACCGGCCCGATCTGGC
>Ga0075421_100010784_pt1 | contig 11301 bp, 7 predicted proteins | sample SoiMetdeltSBSDD5_FD_75292 | JGI IMG/M metagenome (GOLD analysis project Ga0075421, IMG submission 75292) | Bulk soil microbial communities from a Populus tree surrounding site in Tennessee, USA - Soil MetaG P. deltoides SBSDD5 | ecosystem: Environmental > Terrestrial > Soil > Tree plantation...
CGGTGAGGTGTGGGGTCGTGACGAGAACCCGTGGCTTACCGGCGACATGCCCAAGTCGGGCGAGCTCGTGTACGGCACTGTCGTTCGAATGCCCAGCGAGCAGTTCGCGGTGGTTGAGCTCGACGAACCGCCTTGCCCATTCGCGATCGAGGCTCAGTTGCACAGCGACAGGTTGCCGAGCGGGGCGAAACGACCAATCAATGCGTCCCTCGATATCGGTGACCGTGTTGCCGCAGTCGTTGCGAGCGTCATCGCCCGCCACCTCGAGATCCGCCTGGATGTCCAGGCGGCGCTATCGCGATTGCGGGCCGAAACCGAGCGCAACAAGTTCGCAGACCATCTCGTGGGAGAAAGTCGCCGCGCGTCCTCGAAATCGACTGGTGAGAGTGGAGCCGCCGAGAGCGCGACGGTGGCGAGCACGCGAACAGAAAAGCTCGCTGGGCGATCCCTGATCGTTTTTGGTGCTGATGAGACCTCGACGAACCTCCTATGCGCCTGGGTAGAGCGATACGGCGCGAACGCCAAAGGCAGCTCGGATCTCACCCGCTTGCAGCAATTGCTGAAGTCGGCCTCCCAGCCACTCGTTCTTGTCGATCTTCATGGCGTGCCCTACGAGGCCGCAATCGAAACCACCAGGGTATCTGGCGGGACCCCTGTCCTGTGGTCGGCCCACGTTGAGGCCGAGGAGGTTGCCAAGAAGCTCGGCGTGGCGTTCGAACCCAAGCCGACCCGTCTTAAGCGGATCATGCACCTGATCATGGGCGAGACCCTGCCCAGAAATGGGGCCCACGACCGCCTGCTGCCGGGCGGCAAGAGCCAGCTGTGGACGGGATACCGGACTGCGAGCATAGCCACGCGGGAAGCGGAGGACTACCTGGCAAAGCTGTGCCAGCGCTATAATTTGTTGGGTGCCATATGGTTGAGGCGCGATCGCGAGGCGGTCCTCTCCATGCAGGCGTTGTGGGGCCCCTTCGAAACCGGTGTCATCTTACGAGTGGTGCCGAGGCTCCTGTGGTCGGCGGTAACGGCCGCAGTCGCTGCGCTCGATGCCGGGTGGACGTTCGATCCGCCCAGCGCCACCGACGACAGTCGGCCGGATAGCGGCCATGTTCCTCCACTCGATCCTGCTGCAGACCTGTTTCCCCCCAAACTCCGCGACGGGCTCCACTTCTGCGCCTTTCGTTTGCTGGAGCGCGACGCGAAGCCTCATATCGTCGTGCTCTTCCACACTGCCCCGTTCGTGGATCGGCTACTGTCCGAATTACAGTACGAGTTCGATCACATGCGGCATCTGCTGCAATTGTTCCGCATCACCGAACATGTCGACTCAACGGAGACGTTCGCCACCGTGGGGCGGGCTTTTGCAGTCACGCTACACGAGCTGCGCAATAGGGCTCAGGAGCTAGAACTTTTTCCCGCCAGGATCCTCGCAGAGCTTGCTAGGGCGAAGCTCGACGTCGCAGCCGACGAAACGCGTCAGCTCGAAGATGGCCTCAGGAACTTCGTGACGATCGCCACGGCCGATTTGTGCCAGATTAGCAAGTTTCGGACGGAAGAGCTCGACGTAAATCATGTGGTCGACAAAGCCGCGAAGCGCATGCGCGTCTTCCGCAAGTCCGTGCATCCACAGTCCCAGACGGGGATCGCCATCAGGCTCGACGAGCAGCTCAACGATCTCAAGCTTCCGATCTCACCGATCGTGCTGGAGCAGCCCCTGGTCAATCTGATCGACTACGCCTGCCACCACACGAGTGGCGAGGTCTGGGGCCGCATCGAGGTCGAGACGCGCCTCACGGATGACGCCGAAACGCCGCTGCACATCTACGTGCGCCACAACGGTCAGGGCCTCACGGCCGCGGAGGTGACCGAGACGTTCGAGCCGGGCACGATGAGGCGTGGCGCCAACATGGGCCTCTATGCTTCCCGCAACATCGTACGTGCCGCTGGCGGCGAGCTCGAGTGCTTCGAGCGGCTTCGCTGGCTCGGCGCCACGTTCTGCATCCGGCTCCCCGTGCTCCTCGGAGGCGCGCGTGTTGACAGGAATGAAACATGATCACGCTCATACTGCTCGAGGACAAGCCAAGCGTTCGATACGCGCTGGTGCGACAGCTCGAGCGCCAAGATGTCTCGGTTCTGGCTCCCGAGGTTCTCAATGCCTCCAACGGTGGGAACATCGACGCGATCCGAGCGGTGTTCAGCAATCGGCCCGACGGCGTGATCATCGATTTGGTGTGGGAGACGCAGAGTGGCGACGAGGTCGATGCGTTGGAGGTCTTGCGAGAGGCGTTGCGCGGCATGCAGTGGCGCGACGCTCGTCCGGTGCCCGCTTTCCTGCTCTCGGGCTTCCGTTATCCCGCCGAGATATGCGAAGGCATACTTTCCAACTGGCGCCAGACATTGAAGCACCGCCTCGACATTCGTGGTTTTGCCGTCAAGCCGATCAGCGGCGACGACCTCCTAAACCTGCTTCCGATCGGCCGCACACCGCCGCCGCAGACAGTCGAGCTGGACATCCGCCTCCTTGAGCTGCCAGTGCGCTCGATCCGGCCCAAACGGTGGTGGACGAGCTGCGAGGGAGTGGTCTGGTGACGCGCACCTTGTATTTGGTGCGCGACGCCGCGTTTGGGCGGAAGCAGATCGAGGCGGCATTTGCCGTGGCGCTGAACCCGGCGGCGCGGGCGGCGGTGCTGGCGCCGGTACCGATGGCCGGAAACGCCAAGCTGTCGGAGGTCGTTCAATTCCGCCTGCGAACAGCGGCCGCGCTTCTCAATCGCTCGTATGATGATGAGTGGCAGGTCTACGTCTTGAGCACGGATGGGCGGCTGAACGACCGGGATGTGCTGGAGCCGCTCGGGGTCCGGTTCGCGAGCGAGGTGTCCGCCAAGGATCTGAGCAAGCTGGTGGAGCAGTTCGGCGCGGTCGTCAGCGTTGGGGTGCCGGCGCCTGCGGGCGAGTCGTTGCCCCTGCCGGGGAATAGGAAGCGCGTGGGGCTCGGCGTGGTCGTGAAAAGTCTCCTACGCCTGTTGCCGGGTTTGCCCGAGGGGCGGCTCAAGGCCAACATCGAGGTGAACGTCGGTGCGGGCTCCGCGGCGGCGGACCATGCGATGGCGGACCCAACAAGCAACGATGCCCGCTGAGCGTGCTCAGATCAACCCTGTGGCAAGTGGAGTGTGCTGTCCGGGCTCACTGCGGAGTATCTCGGCGCGCAGCAATGACAGGTAAGGGTCACTGAACGCCGGTCGGGCACGGATACCAAGTGGTTGAGGTAGCTGTCGGCCGCCTCGATCATCTGCTGCTTGCCGGGCTTTTCGCTGGGGTGCCAGGAGAGCGAGATGGTCATCACCGGCTCCTCGCACGGGCGGCCGGAGAGGCGGGCGCCGCTCTGCAACTTCAGATAATCCTGGTCGCGGGCGGTCGCCACCCCCTCACGCGCCCCCTCGATTCACCTGGGAATTTGATCGGCGGAGCCTTACGAATGCGCTGATCTCCTGGGACCCCAGAGGGCGCCGCTCGGTGGACAGGGATGGCGCCACCCTAGGCTCACCGCCGGGATTGGGCCGCGCGGGTGCCACATCTTGGGAGTGTATGTTGGGGGAATCATTGAGTGGGAACCGTGGTTACGCCGCCCTCACCCCATGCGCACAGCCAACCTCGGTGGCACGCCCTGCTCGCATCACGACTGCTGGGGCTTGAGGAGCTGCGACAGCGGATCTGGGAGCAGGGCCAGCGCAGTGGGACGCCCGTCTGGGTTTCCGAGGTGGACGCCAAGGATGAGTTAGCGGGGAAAGACCTGGACTATATCCAGGTTGCGTGCCTGAAACAGGTCCGCGCGGCGCCGAAGTTCATCTGCTTGCTGGATGGCTCCTTCGGCACCACCTGGAACGAAGGGCAGATCTCGATCCTCGAGCTTGAGCTGGCCACGGCTGCCTTCAGCAAGCGCGACATCTGGATTTTCCGTCTTGCCCCCTTCGACAATGCCGATCCGCGCATCGAGAGCTTGCTCAAGGCGATCGGGATTGCGTGCCCGACGGCGCGCATAAATGGTCCCGTGACGGAGGACCAGGTGCTGGCGAGCATTGCCTCGATCCTGGAACCCGTTGGGACAGTTCCGCAGACACTGCGAGTGGGACCACTCGTGCAGAATCTGGCGCGCAGGCGCTCGCCGACGCTGAACTTCAACCTCCACATGCGCGACGTGCAGTTCCTGAATGGGACTTTTGCGCCGTTGTTCGACGGTGCGCCCGACAAGGAGGTGATCGTCCGGTTGCTGGAGCAGGCATCGGCGGAGAGCGTCACGCCGGACAAGCTTGCAAGGCTGTGGATTGCCATCCGCCACCTGTCCGCGGCGCCATTCTCCGACACGCGGTTCGAGGAATACTTACCGCTTTGGGAGACGGCGCTCGGAAAATGGTCGAGTGCGTCGGCCTGGTACGCACTGCACGGTCATTTCTTCCTGGGCCGGCTTGCATCAATCAACACGCTTTCGACGATTAGGATGCGGATGCCGGAGCACATGCAAAGACGGTTGGGGCCGCCGTCAATCTTTGCCAATGCCGGGGCGGCTGCGAGTGAGTACTACTCGATTGCGAAGCTGGTGCCGTCACGCCGGCAACGGCAATGGCTGCTCCGCAAGGCGCTGTGGAACTGCAATGCCGCACTGAGCGAAGCGGAAACATCCGACTCTTCAGGGCTGCTGGACATCCGAGGGCACGTGAAGATGCATATGCTCAATCCGATCGGTGGCCTATGGGACTTCAAGCGGGCTCTGGCGATCCGGCGCAGCCAGGCCCAGCGCGCCGACCGCATCGGTGAAAGCGAGGTGCATCTCGGGCGGGCCTACGCCTATTTCCGGCGGCATGCGAAGGCCGAGCGGTTGCTGCAGGATGGGATTGCCAAGCTGCGATCCACCGACAATCACCCTTTCACAGTTCAGGCGCTTCGGCACCTTGCGGTGTTCTACGGACGGATCGGGCGCACAAGGGAGGCGTTATCCATGCTGCGGGAAGCGCAGGGTATTGCCCGGCAATACGAGATCCAGGGCCAGCTGCAGCAAGTCGAGGAAGAGTTACAGGCGCTGGGGGAAGATGCGTGAGCATTTGCCGGCACATGATTGCCGTGCTTCGGATCAGACCAATGGTACCACTGGTGGAGACCGGGTGAACCTGGAGCCGTCAAGACTCAAGGTATTCATCTCTTACGCGCGCAGCGATGGCAGTCACTTTGCCGATTGGCTGGAGGCGGCGCTGAAGAGTAACGGCTTCGACGCCTATATCGACAGAAAGGATATTGCACCGGGCGAGCCGTGGAGGGAGCGGCTTGGGCAGCTGATCTGGTCGGCGGATGCGGTCGTTTTCGTCGTGACGCCGAGGTCCGTCGCCTCGGAAATCTGCCAATGGGAGGCCGAGGAGGCCGCCGCGCATGGCAAGCGCATCGTGCCGGCGGTCCTTCAACCGGTGCCGGACAAGCATGTACCAGCGCAAATATCGCGAGTGAATTACATCGTCTTCCATCACCCGTCGGCGAGAGGCCGGCGGCAGAAATGGGAGGCCGGCGTCAGAGACCTCTGTGCCGTCTTGCACGACCATATCCCGTGGGCGCGTGAGCAAACGCGGCTCGAGGAGCTCGCCTTAGGGTGGGAGCTGGGCGGGCGGCCCGAGCATCGGCTCTTGGCCGTTGACGCCGTCGTGGCTGCGGAGGAATGGAGGGCGAAGCGTCCGGCCAACTTTCCTGCCGTTCCAGCCGCGACCGAGCAGTTCATCCGAGCCTCGGCCGGCAGAACGCGCTTCACCGCGGACGAAGCGCTGTTTGCGCACGATTTGTTCGCGTCCGGAGCTGGAAGGCGGGCGCAAAAGGTCGCGCGAAACTTCCTCATTCATTGCCTGCGGGAGGGGTTGCCCCTCGGACGCGCCGAGCGTGCGGCGGCGGCGGGACGGCCGCTCGTCGACCTCTACGGGGATTTGGTTGCTGACGGTCCGGGCGGCGTGGCATCGGCAGCGTGGCGCCGGCTGGCGAAGATCTGCGACCGGCAAAGAACGGTGCCTTCTGGAGTGACGTCGTCGGGGCTGTTGCGGGTGATCTTTGACCCGGCGCAGCAGCAGTTCGCCGAAGCCGCTGCTTCAATGCTGCGGCATTGCCGTCTCAAGCTTAGGGAAGCCCACGAGGTTGCCCGCTTCATAGATCCATTCTCCGAGCCGGCCTCGCAGCAGCCTGGGCCATGGCCGCAGCTTCAAGGGCGCTTCGAGCTGTTCTCATACTTGCTCGACGCCATGTTGCTTTCGGACCAGTTGGATGTGTGCAGCCTCCTACACGGGCCCGAGCTGGGCCTTGCGAGCGATGCCGATTGGTGGGCGATCTACTATCGTGCGCTCCTGCGCGAGATGTTGGCGGGTCGCGTCGATTGCGGGAAGGTGCGGCTGCGCTTTGCACAGGGAATCCAGGCATCGAGGTCAGACATCGAGCAGGCGATCGGTATCTCGATGGCGTTGTCGGAACAACCTAGGCTGGCGAAGGAATGGTCCGGCACGCTGAATGAGCTCATCGTGCTGTTGCGCCGGCATCGCCAACGAGCGCAGCGCCCGGCGCTGCTCTTGAGGCTCTATGAGCTTTTGACGCCGATTCAGCCGAAAGGCGCCTTTCTAGAGATTGCAGCCGCGGCAGGTACCTTCGCCAGCAGCGAGCTGCAAGCGAAGGCGGCTCGCGCCCTCGGCTGCTCTGCGCAGACCGAGGACGATCTCGTGTTCTTGCTGGATAGGTTCTGCTGGGAACGGAGTCCCGCGCTGAAATCCCTTCTCTTCCAGGCGCTGGTCGAGTCGACGGCCACATTCAGGAATGCGGCTGTAGGCATGGCTCATGTTGCAGCTCAGGCTGCGAGCGCATACGACGTCGAAGCGGCGAAACATGCGGTGCATCAGTTGAGTGCGTCTCTGCAGGCATCGGTATTGAAAGCCTTGGTCGCCGGCGAGGCGCTGCCCAGCGCGTGCGGCGAGTTGCGGGTCGGTCTGCTTGCGCAGACGTTGATTCCGGAAATTGAAGGGCTGGCGGCCAAGGCGCCGGAGACGGCTTTCGCGGCTCTGTCTCGCTTGTTTGCAGCCGCAGTGCCGGAGGCTATCTCAGCTGCGCAACTTGCCGGTACGGAATTTTCCGTCAGTCCAGTCTGCGTCGATTCCCCGGCTGAAGTTGTGCTCGCCGAATGGGACCGGTTCTGCACTACGAAGAGACCGCCGGAGTGGGATCGGCTGGCCACGGCCGAGGCTACGCAAGCGCAATTCAGGTGGGTGAAGTCTCTGCTCGATGCGGAAGCGCGCTCGGAGACTGCTGCACGCGCCCCTGCCCCTCTCGGTCGGCTCGCCGCGGGACTGGAGTCCGGTACCGAGCGGGACGGCCTGGCCGACCTGCATGGCCGCCTCCGAGAGTGGTTTGTGCGCTTCTACGATTTGCCAGGCATCGTGCAGGAGCCGCACCTTCCAGCTTATCGCGACCTTGTCACGGAAGATCCCTTCTTTGCCGCGATCGAGGCGCTGTTGGACAAGGCGGGTATCGCGGAGGCGATTGACGCGCTGGAGCCGGCAACAGGCCTGTCCCGATCGGCTACCATCAAGGAGACCGTTGCGAATTTCCGCGCCGCAGAGGCGAGTTATCGTTCGTCGGGGGCGATCGAGCAAGTCGAGGTAATCGTCCGCGCGATGGTTCGCGTGCTCGGCAAAGCCGCCGTGAAAGGCGGCGACATATTCCTGATGCGCGCTCTTGCGCGCAACAATGTCACGCTGGTGCCGGGAGAGACGTACGCGGCCTTCGAGGACAACCTGGCAGCGGCTCTGGCGCGGGCGTATCGGGAGAATCCTGGCGCGCTGGTCGACAACTTGGCTCGCGCCACTTTGATGGACGAGGCGCGTCTGAAGGTATTGGCGTGCCTGCAGGCCGAAACGGGTGCTGTGGCGGCGGCTTTGGCGGAGCGTCTGGATGCAATGCTGGGAGAGCAAACCATGGAGCGGGCAGCCTTGTCTGCCTTCGCAGTGCTCGGGGAAACCGCTGCAGAGGTAGCACTCGGGCTGGCGCGGCGCCATCTTGCGCGGGAGACGCAACCACGAGTCCGGCAGCAGCTGTTCGAATATGTGCTCCGCAGTCCCCTGCCCGAGGATGAGACGCTGGCGTTTCGGAGCGCACTCGCCGATCGCGAGCTGCGGGGTTTGCAGGGCGATCCAGAGGCCCTCTCAAGGTTGTCCCGCGAGTGAGATACATTGGAAGGTGTGGTGTCGGATGTTTTGCAAACGCCCAGAACGTTCGAGGAATCTCGGAGAGAATTCAAAACATTTCTCGCGAGATTTCAGCAGCTTTATATGATCATGCCTACCTGGGACTGGGGGGTCGGGAGTTCAAATCTCCCCGCTCCGAGCCCTCAGCGGCGTGACGGCTATCCCTGCCATTTGCCGGCACACCATGTTGGAGGCTCGGGAGCGAGGCTGAACCTTCGCCGCTGTTGGGGCGTTAGACAGCGTGGCAGAATGGACTTGGCGTGGGAGACAAGCTTTTGCGCGTCAGGAAAGACGCGCCAAGTCCAGAACGCGCCGTCCTGGGTGCGCGCTATTGCCAGATTGTCGTCGTCCGCGAACCATGTCGCTTCGAGAATTCCGGACGACTCGCCTCCGCAGCGCGCAATGACGGCGCTCTGGGCGATGTCGACGAGCAGAACCTCTCCATCGCTCTGAGCAATGAGGGCGCGGGTGGCCTTGGTATTGAAGGCGACGGAGCGAACCCCCCAATGGGGGACGGGGATATCGGCGATCGGGGAGTTCGACCCCGGGCGCGCGAAACGGATCGCGGTGGTCCTGCCGTCGCTATGCTGGCTCCACTGGATTGTTGCGGGCGGAGACCGGCGGTGTGTGGGCAAGGGCGGAGGGGCGTCCGTGACTCGCCGGCGCAGCCGAAGGCAGACCAGATGAGCACCGTGAAATCATTGGCTAGAGTGCGCGTTCCGCGGCTGCGACATAGGGCCGTCTGCGCTTCCTGGCTTCTACCGCATCGGTGTCGGGCAGCGCTTCAAGCGCAAGGAGTATGGCGGTAGCCGCGTCGCCGCGCGCAATATGTTGGTCAGCAATCTCGGCAAGATTGCGGGATTCGGCGACGAGGGCGCGGTGCAGCTGCCGCTCTGAAGATTGCCACAGAAGCCAGAAGGCCGAAATGAGCGCCAGAGCGACGGAGAAATAAAGGCTGAGCGTGAAGCGGCCGGAGTTCTCGCCGAGCGCCCGAAGAGCGCTGTCGAGCATGGTGGGCTTGTCAGGCCGGGAATCGCAATGGGTGACATCGCTGCCCTTGAGGAGGGGGAGCCACCATTTTCGCATGAATGCATCCTGGTTCTCCTGCGCGGTGTTCTCGAAGTACCCGCTATGGCTGAGGTGGTGGTAGCGATTGAAAGAAAGCTACCCTCAAGTCCGTGCAGGCCCAAGCGGCCGGCCATGCCAACACCGAGGACGAAGAGCGTCAGGATGAGGACGCTGTCAGGTGTTCCGCAATCGTTGATCAACCGCGCGCTGCCGTCGGCATGCTTGAGGAATTCAGCAGCGTTGGTCTCGGGCAGGCGGCAGAGCCGGCGAAGATGACCGTGCCGAGCCGCGTCTTCTTGTGCGGGTCAATTCGCTTGAGCGCTTCCGCGACTAGGTAGGTGCCGAAACTGTGAGCAACGATGTTGATCTGATCGGATGAGCGGTGCTCGAAGAGTGCGGCAAGCTCGCCGTGGAACCTGCTGACGGCGAGCAGGCGCAGAAAGGGCACGAGGAAGGAGAAGAGCGTCAATACGCCGTACTCGTAGTGGTAGACCGTGACGTCGCTGCCCGCGTCGGAAGCGAGCAAGGCCTCAAGCCTGCGCTGCCAGCGGCCATACGTACGGATGCCGTGAACAGTAACGATGGTGCGCGACATGAGCGGGACGGCCGAGCCTAGTGTGCACGGTCAATTCGGCTCCGGCGGCGGCGCACGTCAAGTGAGGCGCGCGAGCGTGCCGCTCGCTGAGCTGCCCTTCCTTGAGGCCCTGGCGCAGCATCGCGTGGAGCAGAGCCTGCTGTACAAACGGCGGACAAATCGGGAAAATCCGGGCAATCTTGTACAACAGTTCTCGGGCAATATCAGCTACTTGTGCCGATCTTTCCAGCTTCCCAAGCCGAATGTCGAGGGTTCGATTCCCTTTGAGGAGCGCCCCTACGGTCCGTGTTTCCGCTCGGCGGCCCAGCCTTCGGATGTTCAGAGCGGCCGGGCCGTTATCATCCAGCCGCGCGGAGGAAGCGCGACGTCATCGCGGAAGGCGCGGCGAGCGAGCGCGAGCCGGCGGACAAAGCGGCCGTCCTGTTGGATCGGCCCGATATCGATACAGACGATGTGCGGAGCCTGGAAACGGGCTCGCTCTTGGTGACATCATGCTTAACTTCCCTCCGGCGCACGGCTGACGCGGCCGCACCGTCAGGAGGAGTACGGCCGGGCGGAGTTTGAGGTAGGTGGCGCTGGCAACGGTTCGTGATCCGAGCTGGCGAAGCCCGCCCGTGATCAGGGGCGCTGATGTTTTTCAAACCCTGGTAACATTCAGGGAATATCGGGTTAGGTTGCAAAACAGTTATTGTTGAATATCATTGACTTATAGCGATAGTGCCTATCTGGGGGTCGGGAGTTCAAATCTCCCCGCTCCGACCAAACAAAATCAAAGAGTAGCAGACGCCTCTTCCATCGTTGTGCAATTGACCTCCAGTTTCCAGCTGAACCGTTCAACCCCCAGTTTGGAGCAACTTGTGGTCGGGCGCCGCTGATATGGAAATGGCCAAGTCGCTCAATATAACAAGCGTTGGCTCCTTCTGGCAGTGCGGCTAGGGCCGGCAGGAGATGGACGCTGCTGAAGTCTTCGGCGCTGCAGCGATTCCATCAGGTAGCTGAGTTACTTGTACCGTGTCGGTGAGCCAGGGGGCATGCGTGCTCGTGACCCAGCGGCGAAGTCGTTGATCGCGCAATGTCGTCCGTATTCGGGGGCCTACTAACGTTCGTCCATCGCAATGGCAGGCGCGCTCTTCACCCGCGCAGACGAAGTTGCTCGCGAGCACTCTCTCTGGCACGTTCGCTCATCGAGCCCTGAAAGTTGCGAGCTTGCGCTTTTCTCTCACGGCCGAGCCAGGCAGAAATGCGCCATGCCTGTCTTACGGCCCGTTCAAGAGGCACACCGTGAAGAAGCCAACCCGCCGCGATGCCCTCCTCGCCACGGCCGCCATAGGCGCCGTTGCCGCCACCCGCGCCGAGGCGCAGACCGCGCTGGCACTCGAGAGCACG
>Ga0075421_100010785_pt1 | contig 11300 bp, 4 predicted proteins | sample SoiMetdeltSBSDD5_FD_75292 | JGI IMG/M metagenome (GOLD analysis project Ga0075421, IMG submission 75292) | Bulk soil microbial communities from a Populus tree surrounding site in Tennessee, USA - Soil MetaG P. deltoides SBSDD5 | ecosystem: Environmental > Terrestrial > Soil > Tree plantation...
AAGCACCCTGCCGACGAGTTTGTTGGGATCAGCGCCTTTCTTCGGAACAAACTTGTTCGCCCAACCGCCGTCCCAACTGGCGATGTAGACGTTGCCCTCCTGATCGACGTCGATCTGGTGCGGTCGTGACAAGCCGCCAGGAAAGCCGCCCCGCGTTCCTCCATAGGCACCCCAGTAGTACTGGAGCACGCCGTCGCGGTTGTATTTGAGAATGCGGTTCAGTGCGGCCGAGGTAACCCAGACGGCATTGTTCTCGTCGATAAAAACCCCAACGGGATCGGTAACGTCCGGCCACTCCTCGATGAACTTTCCGTTCTCGGTAAAGACCTGTATGCGGTTGTTCGTCCGGTCGGCGACATATACACGGCGGTCCCGGTCCACCGCGACGCCGTGCACCAGATCGAATTGTCCGGGGCCCTTCCCGAGCTCACCCCACTCCATCAGATACTTGCCGTTCGCGTCGTACTTCACGATGCGCGAGTTCCAGTAGCCGTCGGCAAGATAGAAGCTGCCGTCGGGAAGAAACGCCAGTGTTGCAGGATCGCCATAGTCGTACGGGTCCGGATGGGGATTCGCCCGCGCCTCTGCCCGGTTCTTCGGGTCGTTTTGATCGCCGAGCCTCATGACGAGCTTGCGTCCATCATTGGTGAACTTGAGGATCTCCATGTGAGCCCCGCGTCCGCCGCCGCGCTCGACGACCCAGACGTGGCGCTCGGGATCGTACGGACTTATGTAGACTTGGTGGGGCTTGTTGAGAATCGAGTCCCACTGCGTCCACTTTTCAATGATGTTTCCATTGCGATCAACGACCACGAGGTAGTTCGTGCTGTCCGGCCGCTCACGACCCTGCCGGTCTCGATCGCCCCAAATTGCCACGATAATCCGGTTCGGGTTATCCGCCGCAAGGCCCGACACCTCTCCCCACGTCCAGGTGGAGTCATGTTCGGGCGCCGGCTTCCACCAGTTGGGCACGGCTTCATACTCACCGTTACGCTCATCTCCTCCCTTCTTGACTGTCGCCTGAGCGGCGCAAACTTGTGCCGACAGCATCACGGCAAGCAGTAGCGCAACACCGATACGCTCCCTCTTCATAACTCCTCCTTTTGTTTAATTCGGCATAGTGGCCTTGCCGTCCAGAGCAAACACATATAGTCGTGGTGGACGTGCGCCTTGCGTGACGCCTCGCGCTCCTGCGTCCGATACGGGAGCTCGGCTACCGCCCATAAAAGCGATGTATTGCTTGCCGTCGAGTTGGAATGTCACCGGGGGACCGACGCCGCGGGTGCCGGTAGGAATCTCCGCGAGTTTCTCTCCTTTGTCTGCGCTGTAAACCAACAGACGGCCGTCCGGGATGACTTGGATCACCAGATTCCCTGCTGTCGTCAGCGTGCCGCCGCCGATTCCGCCACCGCCGGGTTGGCGCCAGCGTTCTTTCTGAGTGACCGGATCCCATGCCAGAAGGAAACCGCCACGAACACCGCGGCCGGCCTCGGGCCCGATGATCGGAGGCGGTGGAACAGGGGTTAGACCGGCGGGCAGCGCTCCACCTCCGCCTTGTTGAATCACGCCCGTCTGGTACTGGCCGGTTCCTGTGAACTCCTCCGTGCCGACCTTGAATGCGAAATCTCTGACCCGGGCGTAGACGGCGCTGTTGTTCCAAGCGGGGAGATAAACAAGGCCTGTGTTCGGATTGAAGGACATTGGCGACCAATTGTGCGCACCGAGCGGGCCGGGGTAGAGCGTCACCGGCTGGAACCCGTACCTCGCCTCGGGATTCTCGATCGGACGGCCGGTCTTCGGATCGATACCTTTAGCCCAGTTCACGTCCGCAAAGGGTTCGGCGGAAATGAATTCGCCGGTCACACGGTCGAGCACGTAGAAGAAGCCGTTCTTCGGCGCTTGCATCAAGACCTTGCGCACGCGTCCATTGATGCGAATATCCGCCAACAGGATGTGTTGTACCGCAGTGTAATCCCAGTTATCGCCGGGAGTGACCTGGTAGTGCCAGACATACTTCCCGCTGTCGGGACGCAAGGCAACGATGGATGAAAGATAGAGATTGTCGCCGCCGCCGGGGCTGCGGACGTCACGGTTCCATGGTCCGCCGTTGCCAACGCCGATATAGAGCTGATCTTCGTCGGGATCGTAGGCAATGGCATCCCACACCGTGCCGCCCCCACCCATTTTCCACCATTCCCCGGTCCAGGTTTTCGCCGCTGCCGCGAGATCAGGATGTTCAAATGGCTTGGATGGATCTCCAGGAACCGTGTAGAAACGCCAGGCGAGTTTTCCGGTGCGAGCGTCGTAAGCTGTGACGTAACCGCGAGTGGCATATTCGGCGCCACTGTTGCCGATGATCACCTTGCCTTTCACGACGCGCGGGGCCATGGTGATGGAGTACGGTTCGTTCGGTGGTGTGGTCTGCATTTGCCAGACGAGTTGTCCACCTTCGGCATCGACAGCGACGAGTCTGCCGTCGAGAACCGGAACGAACACTTTGCCCTCATAAAGAGCCAGGCCTCGATTCACGACTCCGCAACAAAGACGGTCGGTTGCTCCCTGGTCGATTTTGCGATCCACTTTGGGATCGAATTGCCACAGCTCTTTGCCGGTGCGAGCGTCCAGCGCGTAAACCACGCTCCAGTTCGTTATGGCGTAGATCACACCGTTCGAAATCAGCGGCGTTGCTTCCTGTGCGCCGCCTCCTGGGCCCACATCCGCAGTCCACACCAAACCCAACCGTCCGGCATTTCCATTGTCGATGAGTTTGAGCGGGCTATACCGTGTTTCGCCATAGTTGAGACCGTAAGTGATCCACTCCTCGGCGGCCGGCCGTTTCAGTGCGCCATCATCAACGCGTCGGCGTTGCTGCGCGGCGAGGCTGCCGGCAATCAACGCGAAAATCGCCACAATGGATACCGATCTCGTCATAGTCACCAACTTTGTATGATTCGGCATTCTCCGACACCTTGCAGGGAATGCACAGTCCTTTCTATTTCGGGAGTGTTGGTTCGATTTGAAGCCGAGCGCGTGCCTGAATTGAACACGCGGTTCTGGGTGCTACACTATCGTGCACATAATGAATCTCAGTCCTGGAACTAAGCTCGGCGGATACGAAATCGTCGATACCATCGGCGTTGGCGGTATGGGCGAAGTGTATCGCGCCCGAGATTGGAAACTACAACGCGATGTCGCGATCAAAGTACTGCCGACAGATTTCGCGCGAGATCCCGATCGTGTGGCGCGATTTCAACGTGAAGCACAGTTGCTGGCGGCATTGAACCACGCCAATATCGGTGTGATTCACGATTTTCAGATGGATCGCCAGACTCATTTTCTGGTGATGGAGTTCATTGAAGGTGACAATCTCGTCCATCGATTGCAGCGCGGCCGCATCCCTCTCGACGAAGCGCTCGAGATTTGCAAACAGGTTGCGGATGGCCTCGAAGCCGCACACGAGAAAGGCATTCTTCACCGCGATCTCAAACCGGCCAACATTCAGATCACTCCTAATGGTGGGGTGAAGGTCCTGGATTTTGGTCTGGCCAAGCTGGCCGAGACGGAAACAACCGAAGTTACTGCATCGGATTCGCCAACTCTTGCTACACACACGGGAAAGGGAGTCATTCTGGGGACGGCAGCGTACATGAGCCCTGAACAGGCTCGGGCACGCCACCTCGACAAGAGAACTGATATCTGGGCGTTCGGCTGTGTTCTATACGAGACCCTGACCTGTCACGCGGCTTTCGAAGGCGAAAGCGTTACCGACATCCTTGCGTCGATCGTCAAGAGCGAACCGGACTGGACGCGACTGCCGCCGGAAACACCGATGAGCATCCGGCTGTTGCTTCGTCAGTGCCTCCAAAAACCACTCAGGCACCGCCTCCACGATATTGCGGATGCTCGACTCGCTATCGAAACTGCGATCGCAGAACCGGAACAAAGGGGAACGACGCACGACACCGCCGAAACGCCGGAAAAGTGGTTTCGCTACGCCGCTGTCTTAGCTGTCCTCGTGCTGGCTTTCGCCGCAGGCTGGCTTGTCCGAAGGCCGCCGGAGGCGCCACGCGCGATTACCCGCCTGCAGATGGGGGTAGAACCAGCTGAGCAACTCGGTGTCAGCGAGCTTGCATCGGTCCGCCCCAGTCGCACGTCGATTGCGATTTCCCCCGATGGAAAGCTGGTCGTCTTTGCCGGCACCCGAAATAATGTAACGCAGTTGTTCTCGCGAACTCTCGATCAGAGCGAGGCCAATCCAATACCGGGCACCGAGGGCGCCGTCCATCCCGTCTTCTCACCTGATGGACGTTGGATCGCGTTTTGGGCGGACAACAAAATCAAAAAAATTCCAAGCGATGGCGGGCCTGTCGTCCCGATCTGCGAAGTAACTCCCGGAACGCGCGGCCTGGGCAGCCTGAACTGGACAAACGCCGGCGCGATCTTTTTCGTCGATTTCAGAGGCCTGTGGAAACTCAATCCCGAAAGTGGTAAGCCTGACAGAATTCCGAACAGCGACTCGTCGGTAGCCCTGGTCCATCCTCATCCACTTCCGGATGGTAAGACTCTGCTGGTCACCGTTTACGATCTGCGCACTCAGTCGCCGAGTGTTGGACTTCTCTCATTGGAGACAGGACAACGGCGTCCCTTGATCGAAAAAGCCATGGATGCTCGCTATCTCAAAACAGGTCACCTGCTCTACATGCAGTCCGGAACACTGATGGCTGTGCCGTTTGACGCTGCCCAATTGCAGCTCGCTGGAACTTCGGTTCCCATGATTGCCGGTGTGATGCACGCGGTGAATTCCACGCATGATCTTAACGAGACCGGGGATGGGCAATATGCAGTCTCCGAATCGGGAACTCTGCTTTACGTTGCCGGCGGTATGCATCCCAACCTCGAGTTCTCGATGAACTGGGTGGATCGTCAGGGGATGTCGACGCGCTTGAAGAACTCCGTGCCCGCTACATACTTCTCCACCCGGTTATCACCGGATGGGTCAAAGATTGCCGTGACTCTCGGTAACCCCGGCACGGCGGTGGACGCCTGGCTTTACGATGTTGATGGCAGGCCGCTGACCCCGCTGACCACGAACTCCTCGGGCTGGTATCCGATTTGGAGCCCCGAGGGCCGCCGCATCGTCTACAGCTCTAGCAAACCACCCAATGGCCTCTTTTTGATCAATCCAAACACACCGGGCGAACCCGAACGCTTGCTCACGACGGGTGACGATTTCATGGTTGCATCATCGTGGACGGCTGCGGGCGATCTTCTCGCCGTTTTGCAAAGTACGGTTGACGAGAATCGAATCCTGGTGGTGCCGGTCAACGGCGATCGTACACCGCGAGTGTTTTTGAAAACTCCCTATAATATCGGCTTTCCGGAGTTTTCACCGGACGGCCGCTGGATCGCCTACGTTTCGAACGAAACTGGAACCAATGAGGTATGGGTTCGTCCTTATCCCGGTCCCGGCGAGAAAATCCCGATTTCGAATGAGGGCGGAACGATTCCCGTCTGGACTCCCGATGGACGTGAGCTGCTCTATGTCCAGCGGCGACATAATGACTTCGGTGGCCTTTCAAAAGTATTCGCGGTGCCTGTTCAAACCCTGACTGCATCCGGACGCGCGAATCCGCGGCTGCTCTTTGAAGCAAAACCGAACGAGTACGATTCCCCGGAACCCATCCGCGGACTCGACCTTACTCGTGACGGGCGGCGCCTTCTGTTGACCCGGTACGAACAATCCAAAGACGAACCTCCGTCAAATCCAGGTCGTTTTGAACTGGACTGAAGAGCTTCGACGTCGCGTTCCGCCGCGCTAACGCGCAACAGCCCGATCCGTCCAAGCTGTTCGGGCTTGCGCTGCGGGCAGAAATTGTCCGAGCCAAACGAAAAATTCAGGAGATGACATGAAACTTCTTTTACTTGCCGCGCTACTCCAGAATCCGGTTCTGGAGCCTCCGAAAAGCCAGCAGCCGTCCGAGGCGACCCCGGACCAGCACATCGTTCCCAAAGGCACCGTGATTCCCGTAAACCTGACCAGCCGGATCAGCACCAAGAACATGAAGGAGGGCGACGGCATCTACGCCCAGACGGCGGTCCCCATTACCATCAATGACGAGATTGTGATTCCCGCCGGCAGTTTTCTCCGCGGCAAGATCGCCCAAGTAAAGCAGCCCGGGCGCATTTCCGGTCGGGCCGAGATGAGTTTTAACTTCCAAACCTTGATCCTGCCCAGTGGCCTCACGCTCGAGATCTTTGCGAGCCTCGGGGGAACCGGCGGAGCGATCGAACGACGCGGTGAAGCGACGGTCGTCGCCGACAAGGGCAACGACGGCGAGGAGATTCTGGGAGATTCGGTAAAAGGTGCCGGTGGTGGCGCGGTCGGGGGCGCGGTTTATGCAGGAGCGTCAGGCGCGGCCAAGGGTGCTGTAGTCGGAGGAGCCGCCGGCGCGGCAGGTTCGGCGCTCGCGGCGCTGATCCGCAAGGGAGCACCGCTCGTGCTCGAGCCGGGCACGATGATCGAGATCGTTCTGGATCGCGAACTCAAAAGAAACAAATAAACAAGCGGGAAAGTCCCACTAGGAACCATCGGCAATCCCTGCCTTCTTCGTGAGTTGTTGATCTTGTAAACCCATTGGATGTAGGATCTCTACATGCTTGCTTAAGCGAGAGATTACGATGCGGTTCTTTCGGCGCCAACCAGACTCTGAGATAGACGCGGAACTCCAAAGCCACCTCCAAATGTCGATTCGTGATCGCGTGGAACGCGGCGAGCCCGAAGACGAAGCGCGCGCCGCCGCGCTTAGGGAATTCGGGAATCTCGCGCGCGCGAAGGAGGATACACGTTCGGTTTGGAACTGGACTTCACTGGAACAACTGCTGCGGGATCTTCGCGCTGGCGCGAGTATTTTGTGGAGATCACCCGCTTTGAGCATCACCGCGATCTGTCTTATGGCGCTGGTTGTCGGCGGAAACACGGCGATCTATTCGATTATTCATGCTCTCTTATCGCGGCCGGCGCCGGGCGTTGAAGCAAAGCAGCTGGCCATTCTGGCGGACATCAGCGAAGGTTGGAACAATGACTATCACAAGTTCGCCAATTACACCGAGTATGCGGCGCAAACACAAACTCTCCATCATGTGATCGCGGCGGCTCCCGAGCGATTCACTCTGACGACGGCGGATGGCGGGTCTGCGCTGACCGGGGCGGCGGTGACTACAAACTTCTTTTCCGGCCTCGGAGTCCGTTTCGAAAAGGGCCGGATGTTCATTGACGCAGATGAGACGCTCGACCCGTCCGGGCTAGTCGCTGTTATCGGGCATCGGATTTGGCAGGAACGATTTCAAGGTGCTGATGATGTCGTTGGTCGACCGATCACAATCAACGGGCATCGGGCAACAATCGTCGGCGTCGCTCCGCCCCGCTTTCGCGGCCCAACTTTGGGTTATCCCGAAGACGTGTGGGTTCCGGCCAAGAGCTACTTTCGTATTACCGGGCGAGAACGGGAATTGACCGATCGAACGGACGGCGCGATCGGGGTTGTGATTCTGGGCCAATTGAAGCCCGGTGTTTCGATCGATGAGGCTCGGGCGGAATTAGCGACGATCGCAGGACGCGTCCGCGCGGCCAATCCCGCCAGCAGCAGGAACCTCGCGGTCATGGTTTATCCGTACGTCGGCGCGGCATTCGGTGGTCTGTGGGAATACAGCGCGCGGTTCCTGGCCATTTTTTCGGTTGCTACTGCAATCACGCTCATCGTGGTCTGCGCCAATGTTTCGAATCTGCTGCTGGCGCGCGCCGTCGTCCGGCAACGTGAGACAGCTGTTCGCCAATCGCTGGGCGCGTCGCGCGGGAGAATCATCCGCATGTTGCTTGCGGAAGGGCTCACTCTCGCGCTCCTGGCATGGGTCTGCGCTTGCCTGATTGCATATTGGATTTCCATGGCTGCGCCTGAGCTGCTCAACGCCAATATGTCGAATCCGAGCGGACTCGAACCGAATCACCTGAACATCGACTACTCTCCGGACTGGCAGGTCCTTGCGTATGCGATGCTGCTGGTTCTGGTTTGCAGCTTGTCGTTCACAGCTTCACCTGCCGTGCGGTTGTGGCAGCAGGATGTTTTGCCGGCATTGCGCGCAGGCGAGCCGGGCGTCGCCCGCGGACGAACAATCCTTGCGTCCGCCCTGGTGGTCGCGCAGCTCGCTTTCTCCGTTCTTCTTTTGACTACGGCGGGACTGGCCTCGCGTTCGTTGTCCTTTGTCAGCAATATCGACCTCGGTTTCGACAAGACCAAGTTGTTACTGGTCTCCGCTAATCCGTCCTTGAGCACCGGCAACCGGGAAGTCAGCCTTGGCCGTTTGGAGGACATCCGCGAGCGGCTGAAAGGAACTCCGGGAGTGGCCGCCGTGACTTATACACGAATGCCCGCACCGTTCGTGGTATCGAACGAACCTGTGCGCATCGCTGCAAGTGACCAGCCCGTCGTCGCGATGATGAATTTCATTGGACCGGACTACCTTGAAACGCTGGGTTTGCATCCGCTCGCCGGCCGTGAGTTCACACCTGACGATCGCTTACGAACCAACAAACGAGCGCTGATCAACAAGAATCTTGCCGACTCGCTGTTTGAGCGCCGCGAGGTTATCGGTCAGACGGTTCTTCTGGGCAATGAGGGCCAGGCGATCGAAATCATCGGTGTCATCCCCAACGCACTGTATTCAGGTTTCGAGAGCAACCCGCGGCCCAACTATGTTCTTCTGGCGGAGCAGCAGGAATCGGCCGCTGCGACCCTGGCCACGTCCTGGGGATTGGGAGAAACAACCTTCTATATAAGACATACCACAGACCTGAACGCGATAGTTCCGTCCGTCGTATCGGCGATTCGGCAGGTCGATCCGCAAATTCCTATTGCCAGTTCTCGATCGATGGAACTGCAACTGGACCGCTCTGAAGCGCGAATCGTTTCGTGGCTGTTGACGCTGTTCTCCACGCTCTCTTTGACCATCGCGTTAATGGGTCAGTACGCCGTCATCGCTTTCAATATGCGGCGGCGTACGCGCGAGTTTGGAATTCGCGCGGCGCTGGGCGCGTCATCGATGAAGATCGTGATGGGTGTCCTGCGCGAAGGGTTGGGGCTGACCGTGGTTGGTCTGCTCGTTGGGTTTGTCCTGAGCGCTGGCGCCGGAACAGCGATTCGCGGCGCCCTTTACGGCGTAACGCCAACCGACGCGATTACATACTTGAGAGTGTTCGCCGTGTTATCCGCTGCCTCCGTAGTTGCCTGCTACCTGCCGGCCCGCCGCGCATCCCGCATCGATCCGCTTGTTTCCCTGCGTTGCGAGTGAACGTGCCCTTTTGGATGGCTTTTAGCTTTCAATCGCCATGATCAGTCGCTCAAACTCCGGCTGCTGTCGCAGGCGATCGAAAATCGGATCCACGCGGAGCCGGCACATCCAGCAAAAGGCAGGCTTGTACTAGCCTGCGTCAAATGCTTGTCATGAAGAGCGTTGATCAATGCGCTGAACCCAAGCGTATCGGACAGCAAGCCAAACTCCTGCCGGTACGGAGTGCACTTAGGTTCGCATACTACCTGCTTTCACATCTGGTCGAGTTTCGCGCGTGCAGGCTTGGCCGCTGCTGCGGGTTCCGGCGTGAAGTCCTCGCCCGGATTGATGAAGCGGTTGCGTTCGAAGCGGTACTGCTTGTCATACAGCAGCCGGTACTTTCCACCGTAGAGCAGGAGTTCGTCGTGGGTGCCGCGTTCGATGATCTGTCCACCTTCGAGCACCAGGATCTGGTCGGCGCTCTGTATCGTCGAGAGCCTATGTGCAATGACAAACGTGGTTCGGCCCTGACGGAGGACCTTGAGTCCGTCCTGAATCAGCGATTCGCTTTCACTGTCCAGGCTCGATGTGGCCTCGTCCAGAATCAGAATCTTCGGATCCGCAAGAATCGCGCGCGCGATCGCCACACGCTGGCGCTGGCCGCCCGACAGGCGCACCCCGCGTTCGCCGACGATCGTGTCGTAGCCTTTTTCGAAAGCCTCGACAAATTCGTCGCAATGGGCGATGCGGCTGACCTTCACGATTTCTTCACGGGACGCATCCGGCTTCGCGTACGCGATGTTCTGGGCAATCGTGCCATCGAACAGAAAGTTGTCCTGCAGCACAACGCCAAGGTGTGCGCGGTAATTGCGCAGTTTGACGTCATTGAGATCGACGCCATCGATAAGCAGGCTGCCCCTTTGCGGCCGATTGAACGCCATCACGAGACTGATCAGCGTGCTCTTCCCCGAACCGCTCGCGCCCACGAGAGCCGTTGTGGAGCCCGCGGGTGATTTGAACGAAACGCCTTTCAGCACGGGCACTCCGGGGTTGTACTCGAACCACACGTCCCGGAACTCCACTTCACCCAGCACGTCCGGCAGCGCCTGGCGCTGGGCGTCTTGCTGATCTTCCGTGGCCATCTTCCGAATCTCACGAATCCGGTCAAGGCCGGCAAAGGCCTCGGTGATCTGGGTGCCGATGTTGGCCAGTTGAATCACCGGCACGGTGATCAGCGCCACCATCGACAAATACCAGACGAAGTCGCCGATCGTCATGGTGCCGTTTCGGATCGCGGATCCCCCAACCAGCATCATCGCGATGCCGATCGCACCGATCACGAGACCTGAAAATGCGCCAAGGGCGGATACACCGGTCAGCGACTTCGCCACATTGCGGAAAATGCGGTGTGCGCCTTTAGCGAAGACCATCTCTTCACGTTTTTCTGCGGTGTAGGCCTTGACGATGCGCACTCCGCCGAGCGCTTCACCGAGCCTTCCGGTGACCTCGGCATTGATCTCGCCGCGCTCACGGAAGAGCGGGCGGAGCCTTTTGAAAGCAGCCGCCATGCCAACGCCAAACGTGACAAGGATGACAATCGTGACGGCGGTAAGGCGCCAGTTCAGGTAGAACAGGATGACAAGCGCCATGATGGCGGTGAGACTGGACCCCGTCAACTGAACCAGACCCGTACCCACGAGGTTACGGATACCTTCCGCGTCGTTCATGATTCGCGAGATCAGGATGCCGGCCTTTGTGGAGTCGAAGTAGCCAATGGGCAGACGCATGACGTGCGCTTCAACATTTTTGCGCATGTCCGTTATGGCACGCTGTGCCGCAACGCCGAGGATCTGCGAGTTGGCGAAAGCCGTGACTACGTCGACCACTGTCGCTGCGCCGACGGCCATGGCGAGTTTCGGCAGGAGATTCCAGTTCTGCTTGCCGATGACATCGTCCATCAAATACTTCGTCGTCGC
>Ga0075421_100010789_pt1 | contig 11299 bp, 13 predicted proteins | sample SoiMetdeltSBSDD5_FD_75292 | JGI IMG/M metagenome (GOLD analysis project Ga0075421, IMG submission 75292) | Bulk soil microbial communities from a Populus tree surrounding site in Tennessee, USA - Soil MetaG P. deltoides SBSDD5 | ecosystem: Environmental > Terrestrial > Soil > Tree plantation...
CCTCCGCCACGGCCTGAGGCGCCGTGTCGCTCTGGGCCATGGCACTGGCCGCTGGCGCCATGACGGCGGCCGCCGCCACGGCAATCCGAATCGACGACTGCAGGCAGACCGCGGCCCGCACCGCTTTTGCGCGCGAACGAAGGCTCATAGGTAGTCGTGACGCACCACGTTTCTGCGGCCGGGGCTGGCGTCCCGCGTCAGCAGATCGGTGCGATCGCGAAACCTGTCAGCAGACAGGTTCCACAACTCGTGCAGGCATGCCGTTTCGGACTCGACTCGCCGGGCAGCAAAGTCACCGACACAACGGCTTCACTGTCTGTCTTAGACCAGGAGGGCAGACGTTTTCTTCTGGGCGACCGATCACGGGCGCGATCGACGCAGCGACGCGTCGGCCTTCAGGAATCTGGAACGCACTCGGGCGATGATGTCGTCAAACTTTTCTTGTTGCGTCGGCGTCAGAATCTTTCGAATGTCGCTCGCCAGACTGTTCGCATCCTGTTCGAAGCGCTGGCGCATGTCTTCGCGCCGCAACGCGAGCATGCGTCGCTTGGCGGCAACGATCGTGTCGAGCTCGGCGCGTTGCGCCGCCGTCAACTGCAGTTCGTCACCAAGCATTTGCGCGACGGCCTCTGGTGGTGGCAGGAGCATTCGGTCGGTCGCTCGAGGAGCCGTGTGCCGGTAGCCCGCGGCCAGCAGGCCGACCGCCACGCCGGCGGAAAACACGACCAGCCCGAACGCGACAACCCACGATTTGCGCGCGGCCGCCATCGTCAGTGATCTTTCGGCACGACCGCCGGCGTCGGGGTCGGCGTATCCATGAGCAGGATGCCCAGCAGCTGACGGCCGTCCACGCTCGTCTGCGGGGACTGGACCGCATGGATCTCGTCGCGGCCCCACGCCGCGATCGCCGCGGTCACGTCGTTTGCGCTCGATAGCCGCACGAAATGCTGGACGATCGCGGCAATCAGGACGAGGCAGGCCGCGGCGGGCAATAACCGAACCGTCCACGTCCGCCAGTCCACCGCGGCAGGCCTGGCGGCCTCGTCGTCGAGTCGCGCCGCAAGCCGCCGCGTCATCCCGATCGGCAACAGTGCGTCCGGCGTCGACGACAGCACTCGCTTCACGATCATCTGCGTTTCGGCTTCGTGACGGCAGCGCGCGCAGCGCTCGATGTGCGCGACCAGCTCGTCGAGGAGATCGGGAGCCACACCACCCTCGACGGCGGCGGCGATCAGCCGGACGGCCTCGACGCATGTCATCCTTCGTGCTCGCCGCATTTATTGATGCCAGCTTGCGCTGGACCCGTATTGATGCCAGCTTGCGCTGGACCCGTATTGATACCAGCTTGCGCTGGACAGGGAATGGTCCCAGCTTGTGCTGGGTTCCCGGACGATGCCTCGCACGTCAGCTCCGATCCTGCGCGGGTGTCCGCGGACGGCTTCACACTCACCAGCGACTCCAGCATCGGCCTGAGCTGCTGGCGCGCACGGAACAGCCGCGACTCGACCGTACCGCGCGGGCTCTTAACAATTTTAGCAATCTCGTCGTACTTCAACCCGTGCACGTCGCGCAGCACCACCAGGACGCGCAACTGCTCGGGCAAACTTGCCAACGCACGCTCAATCGCCTGCCGCCGAACCACCGCCGATTCGAGATCGTCGGCATCGGGCACGTCGCTCAGCGACGCGTCGCCGCCGCGCCCGCTCGAGAACGGCTCGCGGGTGCGCCGCCGCTGCAGGTGCGTGTGCACGACGTTGACGGCGATGCGATACAACCAGCTCTTGAAGGCGCTGTCGCCGCGAAAACCGTCGATCGCGCGAAACGCGCGCACGAACACGTCCTGAACGAGATCTTCCGCGTCGTCGTCGCCGCCAGTCAACGCGCGTACGAGGTTGTACACGGACCGCCGATAGCGGCGCACCAGCTCGTCGAACGCCTCCCGGCTGCCGGCCGCGGCTTGAGTCACGAACGTCCGATCAGGGTCCACTCAGCGGCTCATACGCATGTCGGACAGGCAGGTGGCTCCTGCAGCTTTAGACCGAAGGACTGCAGAAATTCTTCTCGCGCGCCGCGTTGCTGCAATCGCGTGACCAGTCGCACGTCACACGCCGATCGCACTCGCGCGAGGACACGCGCGACCACGGCTGCGGACATCCACGCGTTACGATGTCGCGACACGCGCGCGAATCGATCGCGCCAACACGCGTCGCGCGCTCGCGCCATCACCTGGCATTCATCTCGCAGAGCGCGCCGCCGCCTGCGATCGCGGTGCTCTCGCGATTCAAAAAGCCGGACGGCGATCTCCAAACCCTCCGTTCGCCGCTCTGTCTCGACCGCGCCCTGCCAGCGCCTGAAGAGAGACGTGCAATGTTTCGTTGGTCGTGTTGCGGTGGCGTGCTCGCCGTGGGATTCGCGATCTATCCAGCCAGCGGCGGCACTGCAGGAAGTCAAACGACATCGTCTCGGACCGTGGTCCGCGAAACGACGGTGAGTCCTCTCCTTCGTGGGATTCAGCCAACCGTGGCCCACAGCCCGACCAGCATCGAGGGCACGCGGCGAGCGGGAATCCAGCGGATGATCGCCGATCGGGTCGGCGCATCGGGCGCCCGCTACGCACCCGGCCGCGTGCTGGTGAAGTTCAAGGATGGCGCGCCGTCGTCTGCGCGATCGTCGGCGCTGGCCGCGGCGAGGTCGACCGCACGCGTGACACGGGCCGCCATCGCCGATCGTCCGAGTCACGCGGACTTCGACACCGTCACCATCAGCGATCAGGACGATGCCGAGGCGGTTGCCGAGGCGCTGCGTCAGCATCCCGAGGTCGAGTACGCACAGCCCGCGTACCGCGTCGAGCGCCGGTTCGTTCCCGACGATCGCTATTACCCGCTGCAATGGAATCTGCCGCTGATCGATCTCGAGCGCGCGTGGGATCTTCAGCCCGCCGCCGGCAGCACCAAGACCGTCGCCGTGCTCGACACGGGCATTGCCTTCACCGATGCGACCATCGGCGTGCACGCCTATCCGTTCGTCGACGGCGAAGGGACGCTCTATCCGTCGTTGGGCGATCTCGTTCTCCGCTTCGTGGCGGCACCGGAGCTGGGGACCTCGGCACGCTTCGTCGATCCCTACGACTTCATCTGGGACGACACCTCTCCAGTCGATATGGATGGCCACGGGACACACGTCGCCGGAACGATCGGGCAGATGACGAACAACGGCGGAGGCGGCGGCGACACAGCCAATGGCGGCGGCACGGCCGGAGTGGCGTTCAACGTGAAGATCATGCCGGTCAAGGTGCTCGACGGGCCTTGGGACATCATCTTCGGCTCCCCTTACCAGGGAACCGACGATACCGTCGCCCGCGGGATTCGCTATGCCGCCGATCACGGCGCGCACGTCATCAACATGAGCCTCGGCCGCACCGGACCGCCGGCGCCGCTGATCGAGGACGCCATCCGCTACGCCGTCAACCGTGGCACGTTCGTCGTCATCGCCGGCGGAAACGGGTACGAGGATGGCAACGCCGTGGAGGTGCTCGCCGAAATCGCCAGCCGCATCCCCGGTGCCGTGTCAGTGGCGGCAGTCACCCGCGAGCGCCAACACGCGTACTACTCGACGACCGGGCCGTACATCGAGCTGTCCGCCCCAGGTGGCGCGTTCGGTGCCGGCGGCGCGACCGGCGGCATTCTGCAGCAAACGCTCGATCTCGATTTCGTCGATCGGTTTCTGCTGCCTCCCTCGCGATTCAGCGCTCCCCGCTTCGATGCGCTCGCGTACTACTACTTCACCGGCACCTCACAGGCAGCGCCGCACGTCAGCGGGCTGGCGGCGATGCTGATGCAGCAAGGTGTCGTCAATCCGGCGACGGTCGAGGCCGCACTCGAGCAGGTGGCCGTCGATTTGGGCGCGCCCGGGAGGGACTCCACCTTCGGCTACGGACTGGTCAGCGCGCGCGCCGCGCTACGCGGCCTGGGACTGGCGCGATGAGAGGCCTCCGCATTTTCTCGACTCTTGCGGCTTCAACACTTGCGGTCCTCGCGGCTACCGCGCCGCTCGACGCTCAGACTGCGCCACCATCCTCCCCGTCGTCATCGGAACGACTGTCGATTCGCCCGTTCGTTGCCGTCGCCAGGCAACGCTTCGCCGCCGACACGACCTTCGACGCGATCTTCGGGCACGCCACGGGAACACTTGGGGGCGGCGGCGTAATGGTGACGCGCGGGTCGCTGTTCGTCGAGGCTGAGATCTCGCGCTTTCGACGCAACGGCCAGCGCGCATTCGCTTCGGACGAGGACGGCTCGGGTGTCGGCATCCCATTGACGGTGACCATCGCTCCGGTCGAGTTCGCCGCCGGCTATCGCTTCAGGCCGCGGCGTTTCGGCGTCGCGCCATACATCGGCGCCGGCCTCGGGCTCTATCGGTACCGCGAGGAATCGCCCTCGGCAGACGTCGGCGAAGAGGTGAACGTCCGCCACGCCGGCTGGCTGGTCGTCGCCGGCGTGGAACGGCAGCTTCATCGCCTGTTCGCCGTCAGCGCCGACCTGCGCTATACGCACGTGCCCGGCATTCTCGGCCAGGGAGGGCTGTCGCAAGCCGTGGGTGAAACCAATCTCGGCGGCATCGCGATCCGACTTCGGTTCCTGCTGGGACCATGAACCGGCGATGACGCGTGTCGGTGGCCAGTCCCGCGCACTCGTGACTGGCCACCACGCTCACTCTTTGCGCGGGGCCAACGATCCATTCGGCGATCGGAAAAGCACGATCAGGATCGCGGCCGCAACCACCACGCAGGCGATCGGTACCGTCGCGAGCGACGGCCAGAACCGAGTCAACACCGCGAACAGGAACAGACCCACGAACACGCCCATCGCCACATCGGCGGCCACGACAAAGAAGCGCATATTCACCTCACTGGGGAATCAACTGACCGGGCCCAAGGCACCCGAGATACTCGATCCAGGCTGACTCCGCGCGCACCAGCCAGATGGCGTTGCAGGCGACGCGCCGGTAGGCACGATTCCAAATGCTTTCGTCTTGATTCGCCTCGCTCACACAGGCCTGCATGTCGTTCCAGGCCGCGCTCGATTCGTTCGCGTATTCGTCGAAGCACGTCCCGAGCCTCACCGGCCGGATGGCACCGGCATGCTTGTTGACGAACCGCGCCGCCAGCCGGCGCGGCGCATCGACGTCGCCAACCAGCGACACGGCGAATGCCGCGGCCGACAACAGAGACATTTCCGCCGGTTGTAGCTCGCTGGCCAGCGTCCGCTCAGCCAGCATGACCGCCGCCGCCATGACCGCATCCGATCCTGACAACATGTGCTGGGCCTCCCGCACGGCATCGGCCGTCGTCACTTCGATACGCCGGCCGCCGCGTGCCACCGCCGTACCACCGGCACGATTCAACGCAATCGACACCCGATCCTCGCCGAACTCCAAATCGATCCCGATCGAACCGTCCACGCGGTCGGCAATCTTGCGCACGATCAAGCCTCGGTGTTCAGCGCCCAGCCACGCCCGTCTGGCGTCGACAGCGCCGCGAATCACCGGCTTGGCAGCCGCCGACCGACGAGGCGGCATCTCGACGAACGCCGGTTCAATCGTCGCTCCTGAAGTCGCGAGCGTGGCCGGCACCTCGCCGGCCACCGCTGCCGCCGCACACACACCCACCAGCACGAGGGCTCGCACAGAACTGTCCACCATGACGTCCTCCCACGCGTGGACGTGCCCGATCCACGGAGACGTCCACTCGCGGCGGCGCGCGTCCTCACGCGATCACCCAATCGCGCTGCCTCGCCGCCCGCTTTTGCCGGAGGCGCCCGGCGCACCGTCAGTTCTCTCTCTCGGTTCGTCCTCCTCCCTTCTCGCCTCGCGCGCCTCCCTTCGATTCGAGCGTTCGATCGGCCGACCGCGCATTGTTGGGCAGGTCGTTGAGCAGCCGTTCGGGACGGAACCGAAGATAAGCACGCAGCGTGTGATACGAGATGCCCAGCTCGCGGCACGCCTGGCGCTTGTTGTTGCCGCACCGCTCCAGCACCAGCCGCGCGTATCGACTGCCCCACGCGCGCATCGATTCCCGCCGCTGTACCGACGGCACCAGCACGTCGTGGTGGCCGCCGACGAGCGCCGGCGGCAGGTCGTCGAGCTCGAGAAACTCGGAGCCGGCCAACGCGACGGCGCGCTCGATGACCCGCTCCAACTCGCGCACGTTGCCAGGCCAGTGGTACCCCAGCAGCGCGTCCATCGCCGCGGCCGACAAGTGCAGCGGCCGTACCACGCGATGGCGATCCAGGAAATAGCGCGCGAGCTCGATCACATCCTCTCGGCGCTCTCGCAGCGGGGGTACCTGCACGTCAACGCCATTCAACCGGTAGAACAAATCCAGCCTGAAGCGGCCGTCGTTGACCAGCGCCGACAACGGCCGGTTGGTGGCGACGATGATGCGGATATTGACGCGACGGGATGCCGAGCCACCCACTCGCTCGACGGTGAGGTCCTGGATGGTGCGGAGCAACTTCGCTTGCGCCGCTGCCGACAAGTCCGAGACCTCGTCGAGGAACAGCGTGCCTTCGTGGGCGTGCTCGAACTTTCCGCGCCGGCCGCGCACGCCGGTTGCCGTGCGGTCCTCGATGCCGAACAACTCCGCTTCGAGCAAGGTTTCGACAATCGCCGCGCAGTTCACGGCAACGAACGGCCCGCGCCGCCGACGGCTCAACTCGTGGATCTGCCGCGCGACGAGCTCCTTCCCGGTGCCGGATTCGCCTTCGATCAGCACGGTGAAATCCGTCGCCGCCACCCGCTCGATCCGGTCGCGGACCGCCAAAATCGCGGTACTCGATCCAATCAAGGGGGCCGCCCCGTCGCCAGACGCCCGCGCGATTGGTGCGCGGCCATGCCCGCGCTCGATTTCAATCAGCAGGGCCGCGACGTGCGTCGCCGCCTCGAGCACCTGGCAACTCCACGCGTCGAGCGTGCGCGCCGGCTCGAAGACCGCCTCGAGCCGCGCGCGGTGAGGGGTCCACAACGACGGAATGTCGAACGTCGTCACATGCGGCGGCGGCGGCCCGGCCGGCTCGTCGCAGATCGCGATCGATCGGGCCCGAACCGCCGCGCACACTTCCTCCTCCAATCGCTCACGCGCCACGATCGAGTCGCGGATCGAGGCGAGACCGCTGGTGACCGCCGTCACCAGCGCGGCCACGCTGCGCCGCCGCTCGGCCGCCCGTCGATCGATCCGCGGAGACCCCGCGGGCGCGTACGCCAGTTTTGCCATGGCTCCGACTCCAGGCTTCACGCCGTAATCGTTAGGCTTAGGGCTTAAGACCTGAAGGCGTAAGGCTCAGTTCAGGCTTAAGGCCAGGGTTCTTTGGTTCAGGATTAGCGCGCGACCGTGACGAATATCTACCAAGCCGAATGCCAGGCAGAGCGCGGAACGTTCAGCGGAAAACGCGGACTAATCGGAGTCGGCGTCGTGGCGATCGGCGGTATCGGTGCGAGATCCGGGTATGGCGTGCCCGCCGGACTGGCGAACGGTGCGCACCTCCTCGGGGAACCGATACCCGTCGAGGGTGTTCACTTCCCAGATCGCTTCGCACCGTTCGTCGAAGCTCAGCGCGCCTCGGTAGCGCACGCCTGCTTCGCCGTCGAGCGCGGTGACCGAACAGCGGAGCACGTGCGCCGTGAGCGCCAAACGGCGCATCCCATTCACGAGCTGCACGTGCACGCGCGTGCCCGGACGAAGCGGCCTCTGGCCTTCAATCATCGCGCCGCCCGCGCTCAGATCGATCAGGGCGACCGCATAGCCCGGACGCAGGATTGCCTGCGTACCGCCGATCGCCGACTGCCCGAAGCGCCGATCCAGACGACGATCGACTAGCGGTCGATCCATGTGCGGGAACCTGGGTCGTACTGCAGCATGCGGGTTCGCCCGGTCGCGCCTAGCACTCGAATCGCATACTGCCCTCGTCGCCCTCGAACATACAGCGTTCCCGACGTCGCGGTGCCGTCCGAGCTCATCGTCAAGATGCGTGCCGTGCCAATTCGTAAACCGTCCTCACCAGTACCGACTCGTCCATCAACATCCGGCACCGTTCCATCGAGGCCGAAGCTGACGCCAGGAAACCGATCGCGAAGCCGCTCGACGGGTCCGAGAGGCACATCGGTGCCATCACCGATCTCGCTCGTTCGTACGCCGTTGCCGTTGCCGTCGCCGAACGCCGCGAACCCGTAGTCGCTTTCCGGATCGGTTTGAAACCGGAGACCGACGGCTCGCGATCGCCGGACCGCGTCCATCCTCGCGCCGCGGATGCGGCCTTCGAGATAGCGCGCCGCCAGGGCGGTGCGCATCTCGTCGATCGTGCTATCCACGACCGGGATCGCGATCGCGGATGCCGTGATACTCACCGCCATCGCGAATAGAACCTCGAGCACGGAGGCGCCAGCCGACGTCCGCCACCAATCACCTCGTCCACGCATTTGCGACGCACGGGCGTCCGGCCATCCTGCGCCGGACGCCCGCGTCTCCCTAGATTCCGCGCGCCGGCGGCTCCTGCCGCTCGGCCTTCTCCGGCGCGACAGTGACCATCGGCTTCAACTTGAGGAAGCTCTTCTCGCCGATGCCCTTGATGTTCATCAGCTCTTCGACCTTCTTGAATCCCCCGTTCTTCTGCCGGTGCTCGACGATGAGTTTGGCGGTGGCGGCGCCGACACCTGGCAGCGCCTCGAGCTGCGCGGCGGTGGCGGTGTTGAGATTGAGTGGCGCCGACGGTGCGGCGTCCGCCTTGGCCTTCGACGACTTCTGCTGCGCGGCTTCCGCCATGTGGCTGCCCATCGCCATCGCCGCCAGCAGCGCAATGACGAAACCTACTCGACGCATGCGATCCTCCTCGCGACCTCGACTTCGCGTGACCAGTAATCGACAGAGGTCCCTGCCGTGGCGACGAACAGTGAGAGGTCGGGCACCGTTGACGAAACCACTGAGCAGGGACGCCCCATCGCTCAGGCAAGGCCTTTGCCGGCGCGCCGCCTCGGTGGCGGCGTCCAGCCAAGATCAAGCACGGGTGCGAGTTGCCGGGATCGCTGACGCTGGCGCGAGACCGACGCGCGGGGCCGGATGTGATCAAACGTCAACCGCAGGAGCGAGTCCAAGAGCGCGTATACAATGGCGCTCATTCATCATCGCGAGCACACTCAATCGTGTTGACGTTGGCGCGGAAGATCGTCACGGCCGCGCGGCTGCTGCGTGACGGCCGCGGCGACGAGCTGCGCTATCGACTCTGGAACCGTTGGAAGGGTATCGAGCTTGGATTCGTATCGGTCCAGGATCTCGACCTCCCTGTCGACCGCGCCCACGGCCACGGCAGCTCCGGCGGTCCGGGGCTCGCACGCGTCTTCGAGCACGTCGGCGTCCCACCCGGCAGCGTGATCGTCGATCTCGGCAGCGGCAAGGGCGGCGCGGCTCTGACGCTCAGCGGTCTCGGCTTCGATCAGGTGATCGGCGTCGAGTTGTCGGCGGCGCTGGTCGAGATCGCCCGCCGCAACGCCACGCGCCTCCGACTGCGCAACGTCCGTTTCATCCAAGCGGACGCGGCCGCGTTCCACGAGCTGGATCGCGTGACGCACGTCTACATGTTCAACCCGTTTCCAGCCGAAGTCATGGCCACCGTGATGGTCAATCTCCGCGCATCACTGGCGCGACTTCCTCGCACACTGACGCTCGTGTACGTCAATCCGGCCTACGCCGGGGTCGTCGAGGAATCGGGGCTGTTCGAGAGTGGCGCCGAGGGGCGGCTCGACGAGCACGTGTGGCGCGTGTATCGAACGCGCAGCGGCTGAATCCGCCAGCCGGCTGGCAATCCGCCCTCGGAAAGGCCGCTCAGCGGGTTGTGGCCGCCGGGAGCGCGCGATACCAGTCGACCGTTCGCTTCAGACCTTCCTCGAACGGCACGATCGGCTGATAGCCGAGGAGCTCGCGCGCGCGGCTGATATCGGCCTGCGAATCCTGCACGTCGCCGGCGCGTGACGGACCGTAGACCGGCTGGACGTCGGCGCCAATCAGGCGCCGCATCGCTTCGAACAACTGATTGAGCGAGACGCGCGTGCCGGTGGCGACGTTGATCACGCGACCGACCGCGTGGGGGGCCTGACAGGCACGCAGCACCCCGTCGACGACGTTGGCGACGTAGGTGAAGTCGCGGGTCTGTTCACCGTCGCCGTAAATCGTCGGCGGGCGGTTGTCGAGCAGCGCGGTGGCGAACAACGAGATCACGCCCGAGTACGGCGATCCCGGATCCTGGCGCGGCCCGAACACGTTGAAATAACGGATGGTCACGGTCTCGAGCGTGTAGAGCGTCGAGAACATCTGCAGGTACTGTTCGCCCACGACTTTCTGGAGCGCATACGGCGACAGCGGGCTGTTGGGCATCTCCTCGTGCTTCGGCAGCGTCGCGGTGTTGCCATAAGCGGAGGACGAGCCGGCAAAGATCAATCGCTTCACGCCGGCGTCGCGCGCGGCGACCAGGACGTTGAGCGTCGCGTCGACGTTGGCGCGGTTCGACGTGATCGGATCCTTGACCGATCGCGGCACCGACGGCAGCGCCGCCTGGTGCAGCACGTAATCGACGCCCTGCACGGCCCTGGTCGCGAACTCGATGTCGGCGAGATCGCCCTCGAGAAACTCCACCGATGGCAGATGATCGAGATTGCTGCGCTTGCCGGTCACCAGCGAATCGGCCACCCGAACGCGCTCGCCGCGCCGTGTCAATTCCTCGCAGAGATGAGAGCCGATGAATCCCGCGCCGCCGGTTACCAGATAGTAGGCCATGATCGCACGGTCGATTTTATCATCGCGCCGGACCCCCGGCCCGAGTGCCGACTGCGCGAGAGCGCGCAGAAACGCGCACGGCGATGCAAGGGCCCGCCGGTCAGGGATTGAATTCCACCAGCCCCACGGAATGCACCGCCTGCGATGCGGAGACATAGCGAGCAAACTGCTGGTTGCGGTCGAGAAACGTCGGATCGGTTCGTTCGACCTCGGCGAAGGTCTCGACCGCGGCACGGTGACTGCCAAGCGCCGACAAGGCGGCGCCACGAATCGCCAGCGCATCGACGCTGCGGCGATTGAGGCGCAGCGCCTCGTTCGCGCTGGCGAACGCGGCCTGTGCGTCATCTCGCCTCAGGTGGGCCCATCCGAGCGCGATGTGCGCCAGCGGGTCTCGGCCGTCGGCCTCCACCGCGCGTTCGGCGGCGGTCAGCGCCGCGTCGGTCTGGCCGTCGGCGACCAGGACCGCGCTGAACAGCACCA
>Ga0075421_100010794_pt1 | contig 11296 bp, 11 predicted proteins | sample SoiMetdeltSBSDD5_FD_75292 | JGI IMG/M metagenome (GOLD analysis project Ga0075421, IMG submission 75292) | Bulk soil microbial communities from a Populus tree surrounding site in Tennessee, USA - Soil MetaG P. deltoides SBSDD5 | ecosystem: Environmental > Terrestrial > Soil > Tree plantation...
CGGCAGATGGCGCCGGCATTGCCCACCTCCGCCGCCGAGCTCGGCGAGCAGACGAAGCATGCGATCTCCGGGACCCCGGGGTACATGGCTCCCGAGCAGCTTCGCCGGGAGCAGACCGACGCCAGGACCGACCAGTTCTCCTTCGCGGTCTCGCTCTACGAGGCGCTCCACGGCACCAGGCCGTTCGCCGCCGACTCGACCCCGGCGGGCCTGCTCCAGGCCATCGAGCGCGGCCCGGCTCCGCCCCCGGCGAGGAGCGCCGTGCCGGGGTGGATCCACGCCCTGCTGGCCCGCGCCCTCTCCTTCGAACGAGAGGCCCGCTTCTCGAGCATGGAGGCCTTGCTGGAGGCCCTGGAGCAGGATCCGATCGTCCGGCGTCGCCAGCGGTGGCGCGTGGCGGTGGCGGCGCTGGCCGCAGTGGGGATCGTCGCCGGGGCAGTGGTGGCGCGCTCCTCGGCGCAGCAGCGGTGCGCGCCCCCCGGGTCACGCTGGTCGGGGATCTGGGACGACACCCGCCGGACCGCCGTGCGGCAAGCCATCGACCGCACCGGCAAGCCGTTCGCGCGCGCTGCCGCCGACGCGGTGGAGCGCGCTCTGGACCGCTACCGGGCCGACTGGCTGTCGATGCACCAGGCGTCGTGCCTGGCGACGCTGGACGGCGCACAGCCGCGAGACGTGCTGGACCTGCGGGCCGAATGCCTGGACAGGAGGCTGACGTATCTACGCGCGCTGGTGGACCATCTCGCCGTCGCGGACGCGACCACCGTCCAGAACGCGGCCCGCGCCGTAGAAGACCTCCAGCCGCTGTCCACCTGCGCCGACGAGCAGGCCCTCCGCGCCGGCGCCGCCTGGCCGCTGCAGCCCTCGCGGCGCCGCGAGGTGGAGGCGGCGCGGGCGGAGGTGGACCGCGCGTACACCCTCTATACGGTGGGCTCGATGACCGCCTCGATGGAGGTGGCCACCGCCGCAGCGTCCCGGGCGGAGGCCACCGGGTACAAGCCGCTGGTGGCCGAGGCGCAGTGGCTCCTCGCCCAGCTTCACGGCCGGCGCAGCGACTTCGCCCAGGGCGTCGCGGCGGCCCACCGGGCGGCGGTCGCCGCGCAGGAGAGCGGGCAGATGGAGTTGGTCGTCCAGGCATGGACCGACGTCGTCTTCCAGGACTCGTCCCGGGGCGAGGACGCGTCGCTGTGGTCCGCCTACGTGGAAGCGCTGCTCCCGCGCCTCTCCGGCGACACGCGGAAATATCGAGCCAGGCTCCGGCGGGCGCAGGCGGTGATGGCGACCAATGCGCGCCAGCACCAGCGAGCGCTGGCGCTGGCGCGGGAGGCCCTCGCCATCGCAGAGCAGTTGCCCGGCCGGAGCCCCGAGGTGGACAGGTCGCTGGGAACCGTCGCCTACACGGCGTGGTACCTGGGCGACCTGGACACCGCGGCGGCCGCCCACGAGCGGGCCGCGGAGCTGGCGCTCCGGGTGGACGGAGCGGATCACCCGCGCCGCGGCGGCCACCTGCTGAACCTGGCCGGCATCCTGCTGGAGCGGGGAGACTGGGAGGAATCACTGCGCCAGGTGGCGGAGGGGGAGTCCGTCTTCAAGAAGGGGTTTTCCGCCGACAGCCCATGGTTGATCACGGCGGCGCAGTACCGCGCGACGGCACTGGCGCACCTCGAGGTGGAGCGTGACGCCTCGCTGGGCGCGGAGTCGCTGGCGCGGTCCCAGCTCCGGGCGGTGGAGCTGAGCGGCGGGGACGCCGCGCAGGTCTCCAGCGTGATGGCCACCCTGGCGGGCATTCTCCGCCTCCAGGGGAGGTGCCGGGAGGCCCTGCCCGTGCTCCAGCGCGCCCTCGACGCCCTCGCCCCGCAGGCGGCCTCCGTCGAAGACCACTGGGAGGCGGAGGAGATCAGGGAGAACCTGGGCGCGTGCCTGCTGTCCACCGGCCAGCCCGCCCGCGCGCTCCCCCATCTGCGGCAGTCGGTGAAGTGGTTCGAGGAGAGCGGCACCCGGAACTTCCTCCGCGCGGAGGGGCAGTACCTGCTGGCCCAGGCCCAGTGGCAGACCGGCGCCCGCGAGGACGCGCGCACCAGCGTGGCCGCCGCGCGCGAGCTGCTGGCGGCAGTGGGACCGCGTGGCCGGAAGCTGCTTCCGGAGGTGGACCGCTGGATCGCCTCGCGCTGAGCCCGGCTGCTCCTGGCGCTATGGCGGGACCAGCTCGGAGGCCGTGGCGGAGAGTCGCTCCGGATCGAGTGCCCACCAAAGGAGGGCATGGGTATCCAGGACCAGAAGCTCTCAGGTCTCCGGCCACTCGTCGGTGGTGGGCTTCAGGATGTCGCCCTTGTAGACGACCTTGCCGCGCAGGTCGCCGAACACCTCGGCCGCGGGACGCCGCTGCCGGATGGGGACGACCTTGAGCACTGGCCGGTGGTTGTCGGTGACGATCAGTTCCTCGCCCGTCTCTTCGACCAGGCGGAAGTACTCGAGCATCCGAGCCTTCAGAGCGCTTTTCGATACCGGCTCCATGTGGTCAGTATGGCCATGTCATGACCAGGGTCAAATGACGCCCCGCCTGCTCCACTGTGAAGGACCGAGACCCCGCTCCGGCGGGGTTTCGTATTTGGGAACCCGGATCCCGCCGGGCGGCATCTTGACGCTCATACTCCCAGACATCATGATGCCTTCATGCGGACGACCCTGACGCTCGATACGGATGTCGCCCGGTTGCTGGAGGAGGAAGCGCACCGCCAGCGCAAGTCGTTCAAGGAGGTCGTGAACGATGCGCTGCGGCGCGGACTCTCGCGGAGCTCCAGCAAGGTCGCACGGTTCCGGGTGACGCCTCATGCCGCGAAGCTCCGGCCGGGAATCGACCGAGCGAGCCTCAACCGCCTGGCAGACGAGTTGGAGGACGCGGCGCTCCTCTCTGGCGGGCACGGCGCCAGACGCCGGTGATCATCCCCGATATCAACCTGCTGCTCTACGCGCAGATCACCGCGTTCCCCGAGCATCCGCGGGCGCGGATCTGGTGGGAGGAAGCGTTGAATGGATCGCAGGAGGTCGGCCTGGCGAGCTCGGCACTCTTCGGTTTCATCCGGATCGGAACGAATCCTCGCGTCCTCGAGCCGCCGCTGGCGGTGGAGGATGCGGTCGGGATCGTCGAAAGCTGGCTGAAGCGCCCGAACGTGAGATACCTCTTGCCGGGCCCCAGGCACCTCGAGCTGGCGTTCGGTCTCCTGCGGGCGCTCGGCGCGGCGGCCAACCTCACCACTGACGTCCAGCTCGCCGCGCTGGCCATCGAGTATCAGGGCGAGCTGCACTCCAACGATGTCGACTTCACGAGATTTCCTGGCCTTCGCCTCGTCAATCCTCTGAGCTGAAACGCGGGTGCTACCCCTCCACGAGGTGCGCGGCCGGCTCGTCATCCACCCCGACGATCATCGCCACCACGCGGCGTTCGATCGGCTCGATCAGCGGGACCAGGGACGAGCAAGAAAACGGCGTGTGTGCGTCTGCACGCTGGTGCGCAGCGCACAGCACGACGGCCTCGTACAAGATCGCGAAAGCACTGACGTTCCCGCATGGGCTCGCGACTTGCTGTAGTGGGCGCTCATGATCCGAACCCACTCGATCCTCACCGTCCTGTGCACCTCGCTGGCGGCGCCTTCGGCCGCGCTGGCCGGACCAGCGCAGGCTGCTCCGTCTGCCCAGGAGTCCGCGGCCCTCGAGGCGCAGCCGCAGCCCCCGCCCGATGCTCCTGTGCTCACGTCCCTGCCCATGGTGAACGCCACGGGCTCGGTGGCCCCGAGCGCGTCCGCTGTGCCTTCCGGAGCGCAGGTGATGACCCCGATCGTCGCGTCCGCTGGCGGAGGTCTGGGCTTCCTCGCGGGCGCAACCCTCGGGTTTGCCATCGCGAGCTCATCCTTCCAGTGCAACACCGAGTACATCATCTTCCCGGCTGACAACTGCTTCAGCTCCACGCGAAAGATCGTAGGCATCAGTCTGCTCGGTGGCGTGGGGGGCGGAGTGCTCGGGGCGGTCGTCGCCGGCGTGCTCTGGAACAACTCCCAGTCACAGCCGGTCGCGCTGGCGCCGGCAGCGGGCCCGGGGACCGCAGGGCTCACCCTCAGCGGACGGTTCTGAGCGTCCGGAAAGCAGCCACGCCTCCTTCGCCAGGGGCCACATCGCCGGGCTTGGTGCTCCGGCCCACGGCATCAGGTGGCGGTGGAGTTGCCAGCGGCGGAGTGACGATCCTGGACCGCGCGTAGCGCGCGGCCGAGCACCGCCATCCCTTCCTCCAGTTCCTCGTCGGTCATCACCACCGGTGGGAGCAACCGCACGCAGTTGGAGTACAGGCCGGCGCGGATCAGCACCAACCCTCCCTGCACCGCGGCGCGGACGACGTCCAGGGCAGGCTGCGCGGCCGGCTCGCGCGTCGCGCGATCCAGCACCAGCTCCATCAGCATCATGCACCCCAGGCCGCGCACGTCGCCGACCAGCGAGCAGGTCTCCTTCCAGCCGTTCATGATGGTGCGCATCCGCTCGCCCATGCGAGTGGCGCGGGCGAGGAATTCGGGCTTGCGGATCAGCTCCACCGCCTCGATGGCCGCCGCGCACGCCACCGGCGAGCCGCCGTAGGTGCCGCCCAGCCCGCCAACGTGGGGTGCGTCCATGATCTCCGCCCGCCCGGTGACGGCGCTGATGGGCATGCCCGCCCCCAGCGACTTGGCCATGGTGATGACATCCGGGACCACGCCGCTGTGCTCGATGGCGAAGAGCTTGCCGGTGCGGCCGAAGCCGCACTGCACCTCGTCGGCGATCATCACGATGCCGTGCTTGTCGCAGGTCTGGCGGATGTGGGCGAGGAAGGGCGACGGGATGGTGATGAACCCGCCCTCACCCTGCACCGGCTCGATGATGATCGCCGCCACCGCCGAGGGGTCGACCTGGGCCGTCAGCGCTCGGTCCAACTGCGCGATGCACAGGGCGATAGAGTCGGCCTCCGACATGCCCGCCGGACGGCGGTACACGTCGGGCGCGGCGGCCCGGTAGATCTCCGGCGCGAACGGGCCCAGGCCCTTCTTGTACAGGCCATACTTGCTGGTCAGGCTCAGCGCGAGGAGGGTGCGTCCGTGGTAGGCGCCTTCGAAGCAGATCACCGCTGGGCGTTTGGTGTACGAGCGCGCGAGGTGGACGGCGAACTCCACCGCCTCGGAGCCGCTGTTGGCCAGCAGCGTCTTCTTGGGGAACGAGCCGGGCGTGACCTCGTTGAGCAACTCGGCGAGGCGCACGTACGGCTCGTAGGTCGCCACCAGGATGCAGACGTGGACCAGCTTGTCGGCCTGCTCGCGGATGGCGCGCACCACCTCGGGGGGACAGTGGCCGGTGGCCAGCATTCCGATGCCCCCGGCGAAGTCGAGGAGAGTGTTGCCGTCCACGTCGCGCACCCGCGCGCCGGAGGCCGAGGCGACGGCGACGTCCGTCGACCTGGCCAGGCCACCGGTCACCGCGGCGGCGCGGCGGGCGAGCAGCTCGCGGCTCTTCGGCCCAGGGATCTCGGTCAAAAGCTGAATGGCTGCCATGAGGGGTGCCGACTCTACCCAGTCTCGGACAGAGCCGCCGCCGCAGGGGCGCCATGGCCTGAGTATGGCCATGGCCATGGGCATGATCAGGCTCGCCCATTTGCTCGAATCCGGGGAAGAGGCGAGGTGGCTCCGCCGGTTGGAGCTACGTCGAGACCGAAACGCGCTCGTGCAGGTGCGAATCCCCCACCGCGCACTTGAGCATGAAGTCCGCGACGTCAGCTCGCGGGATGGACATGCTGCCGGCGACGAGGTCGTCGATCGCCGTCCGGTACTTTCCGGTCCTCGGGCGATCGAGGAGGCGGGAAGGGCGGACGATGGTCCAGCGGAGCGAGCTGGCGGCGACGATCTCCTCCATCCGCTGGAGGTCGTCGTACAGGTGGCGGAGGAGGCCGAGGAGAATGGGCCGGATGAGGCGGAAGGACAGCGGCGGGCGGCTGGCGCGGACGTAGGCGCCGGCGGTCACGGCGACGAGCCGCGAGACGCCCTGCGCCTGCATGGCGGGGATGAGGTGCTTCGCCCAGTCCGTGCAGAGCGAGATGGGCGCCTTGGGACGGCCGCGCGCGCCCAGCGCGCCGATCACCGCGCTCGCGCCGGCCAGCTCGCGCTCGTAGGTCGAGGCATCCAGGATGTCCGCCTTCACGAGCCGGAGGCGCTCATGCGCGCGGCCGACGCCGTCCGGGTTGCGGGCGATGGCGATCACCTCGTGGCCCTGCTCGAGCGCCTGCGAGACCGCCTCTCGGCCAATCCCTCCCGTGGCTCCGAAGATCACCATGCGCATCACCGCCATTTAACCTCCGACCGGTCTCACGACAGCGATGACGCTCCCATCGCCCGGTGTTTTCGAACTGCTCATTTCGCCCGAGATCTACGCCGATGACGATCGGGTCGGCTGCCTGGCCTGACCGATCGACCGCGCGGCGCATTCGCCGTGCGGGACGCGGCAGCGGAGCGCGCGCGGAACCACTCGGCGATCCCTTCCATCTGCGGCTCGAAGTCGCCCGGCACCGAGAGGTTGAGCGCGCCCGCCCGCCTGGCGGTGCGGTTCTCGAAGTCGTGCGCCGTGCCTCCGGGCGCGATCACCAGCGAGCCCTTCGGCGCGTCGATCCACTCGCCGCCCACGAAGAAGCTCATCGTGCCCTCGATCACGAAGAAGACGTCGTCTTCCTCGTGCGAGTGCGCGCCGGGGCCGCGCGTGTAGGGTTCGAGCCACCACTCCGAGATCGAGTACCGCCCGCGCGTCTCGCCGCCGTCCGCCTTGAAGACGGCGTGCACCGGGCCCATCGGGTACGCCCGCCCTGCGCCCGGGGGCAGACGGATTGGAGCACGGTTCTTCTCGCGCGGCATGCCACGAGGATGTTAACCGCTCGGTGAACGATCGCCAGCGCCTGGGACCGGGAAACGCGGGCGGGCTCGACTACATCCTTCAGCGGTCGAAGCGACGTTGCCGAAGCGCCCGCCGATCGAGGCCCTGACCTCCGGCGGAGGTCAGGGCCTTCGTTCGTGCGGCTTCAGCTCAGTGACCGACGAAGCTGAACGACATCGTGCCGGTGTAGCGCGAGATGTACCAGGGATTCCCGATGGCGCCGTTGGTCGACTCGGTGATCCGGCCCGTCGACAGGATGTTGTTGAGGGGCAGGCTGGAGAAGTCGCCCATCAGCGAGCCCAGCGCCAGCGTGTGCGCCTGCGCGTCGTAGAGGCGCGAGGGAAGCGCCCCCGCCGCCTGGACGCGGAACCACAGCTCCTGGCCCGGGGTGATCAGGTCGGTGAAGGTCGCCGTGGTGGGCGTGCCGGTCCTGGACAGCCGCAGGCGCACGTAATTGGCGGTGCCGTCATCGATGATGCACAGCACCATGCCGCCCAGCGGCACCCTAGATCGATCCGGGGAGCCAGCGCACGCAGATTCGGAGGCCTGGAGCTCGCTCGACAGCACGCCGTGGCCTGCTCCTTGCTCCGCCTGGATCCGTGAGGACGGACGCGCGGATATCCATCGGAGCTGGGTTGTTCGCGGTCGTCGTGATCGCGGTGAGTTGCTTTGAGCGACATGAGACAGAAACGTCTCTCCCCGCACCGGGTGGAAGCGAAGTTCTCAGCCCTGCACCGGCGCTTCCCACTCCAGATGCGGGAGCACCCTGGAGCCCGGCCCCGGATGCCGGGAGCCCTCCGCCGGTGGACGCCGGCACTGCTCTGGAGCCGGGCCCGTGGCCGGTCGAGGCGGTGGTCGATTACTCCCAGCGGTTCGGGGCCGGGACGCCCCGGAGCGCCGGGATCGACGAGGGGCTCAATCTCTGGTTCCTGGATGGCGACCGCATCGGCGTGCTGCGCCCCGGAGACGCGGCCGTTCGCTGGACCCAGGGCATCGGCCAGGCGCGGCAGCCGTTCGGCCCGGACTCGCTGGCCACCGGCTCCACCGTGATCTGCGGCGGCGCCGCTGGCCGCGCCTACGTCGGCTACTCGGCCCAGGAGATGCGGCCGGCCGACGGCATCGCGCAGCGGACGTACATCCCCGGCCCCGGTGAAGCGGGCTACACGCCCGAGCGCTACGCCGAATACGACAAGGGAGACCTGGACGTGGTGCGCCTCGCTCCCGACGGGAGCGTCGCGCTCGAGGAGCACCTGTGGCGCACCACCGCCGCCTCCAGCGCCAACAAGCAGATCGGCATCCACAACACCAACGACTTCCACTACGAGGAGGACCGCTCCATCCTCAGCTGCGCTCGCGTGGCGCGCGGCCCGGATCGCGGCGACGTCTACGTCACCACCAACCACGGGGTCACCCGCATCCAGGGGCTGACGTACAACAGCCACCGCCACCCGGGCTGGTACCTCTGGATCACCAACCCCGACGGGACGCAGGCCCCCGCGCTCCAGTGCCCGCCGATGCACGGCCTGGGCATCGCCCCCAATGGAGACGTCCTGGTCGCCAACGAGCAGATGGTGGGGGTGCTGGTCCCCAGCCGCCGCCTCGAGGACTGGGATCGCGAGAACACCTGGGAGGGGCCCACGCCGTGGAGGTTCAAGGGCTTCAACGAGTCTCTCAACGATCTGCCCACCGACGATCTCTGGCGAGCCTTCGAGCAGACCACCGGCGGCCGCTACTACCTCGGCAGCGACGGCTTCGGACTCTGGTCCATGGTGCCGAGGTCGAGCTCCAGCGCGACCTGGACCAGGTTGAGCGCCTTGCCATCGGCCAGGATCCTCGCCCTCGAGGCGACGGACGACGGCGCGCTCTACATCGGCACCGACGGCGCCGGCCTGTGGCGGCTGGAGGCGGACGGCGTCACGCTCGGCCGGGTTGCGCAGGTCCCGGGCCAGCGCGTGCTCCAGCTCGTCCACGAGCCCTCGGTGACGCCGGCGATGCTGCTGGTGCTCACCGATCTCGGCCTCACGGTTCTGCGCGGGCCGTAACCCCTTGCCCGGCCTGGGTGGAACCAGGTCGGCCACGGCTTCTCCCGGACGTTTTCTCCACCGCCGAGAACGCCTGCAAAGAAACCTGGCTGCCGATGGCGACAACATGCGCCGCCTGGAGCCGATCATCCCACTGTCTCCCCCGGCACCGTAGCCCACTCTCCTCATCCCAGAGGTTCTCCCCATGAACGTGTCCGCCGATGCCGGCGCCCTCCAGGCGCGCTCCAACACCGCCGCCTCCATCCTCTCCACCCCCAAGGGCCAGCCGGGCAGCACCGCCAGCACCCCCGCGGCCCAGAAGCCGGCGGGCGACAGCTTCCAGGCGGAGACCCGGAAGGCCGCGCCGATGGCGCTCGACGCGCCCCGGAGCACCGGCGGCGCCAACCCGAAGATCGACCCCGACGCCGGCAAGGGCGCCACCTACCAGCGCGTGGACGGCCGGCCGTTCATCCAGGGCGCCGGCGACGCCAGCGTGGTGGACTGGAACGACATCGACCAGGGCAACCTGGCGGACTGCTACGTGATGTCCTCGCTGGGCGAGGTGGCCAAGGCCAACCCGCAGCTCATCCAGAACGCCATCAAGGACAACGGCGACGGCACGTACACCGTCCGCTTCTACGAGCGGCAGGGCGACGGGCCCTTCGGCTGGTTCGGCCACCACTACGACCCGGTCGACATCAAGGTCACGCCGGATCTGCCCATGGACGGCAGCGGCAACCCGGTCTTCGCCGGCACCGCCGACCGGGACGGCGCGCAGCAGGAGCTGTGGCCGGCGCTGATGGAGAAGGCCTATGCCCAGTGGAAGGGCGGCTACGACGCCATCAACCACGGCGGGAACCCCGGCGACATCATGGCCGCCATCACCGGCCAGGACAGCAGCGAGAAGAGCGGCAAGGACGTCACCCTGGACCAGCTCAACCAGGCGCTGAGCGGCGGCCAGGCCGTCACCGCCGGCACCTTCTCCGACGGGAAGGGCAAGGACCTCTACGACAACGGCAAGCTGAGCACCTGGCACGTGTACATGGTCACCGGCGTGGACACGTCCGCGGGCACGGTCACCCTGCGCAACCCGTGGAGCCCCAACCTGCCGGACACCACCCTCTCCATCACCGAGTTCAACAAGAACATCAGCTACGTGGACTTCAACCCCACCCGCTGAAGGCGCGGCCGGGAAGATCCGTGAAGCTCACCCTTGCGGCGGCGCTCGCGCTCGTGCTCGGCTGCACGCGCGGGGCGCCGCCGGCGCCTGCCGGCACCAACATGGACTCGAACGACGTGACCATCCACGAAGGAGGCCAGGCGCGCCTGGGCGGCGGCTTCGACGTGGGCGCGTCGAACTTCTGGGAGGACGGTGGCCAGCTCACCTGCGCCCTGACGTTCTCCTCTCCCTACCGGACCGAGCGCGTGCGCCAGGGCCAGGTGCTGGAGCACGCGGGCCGCCGGCTCGAGGTCGTCCGCATCCAGAGCGCCGGCGGCGGCCGGGGCCAGGTCGTGGTCCGCGAGCTCGCTCCACCCGGCCCCGGCAGTCCCTGATCGATCGCAGGTCCGGACGACGGCCACCTGAACAGGTGCGCAGCGCGCCGCCGTGACGCGCCGTGTCAATCGGCGGTACTGCGCAGCCTGGGTTGCAGTACGTGATGTAGGCGAGCGCGCAACTCCTCAAAACGCATGGGACGTGTCCCGGCGCTCGTCATGGCGCGACCGATGCAATTCACCTCCGCCACAGAAACAATACATCAAATCGCCTGTCCTCAGCCTGAACATCAATCGCAATCGAGCGGACGAATCATGAACGACAGAGAATGGACGATCATGATCTACATGGCCGGTGATAACAACCTGGCCGCCTCGATGGCTTACGCGATGGAGCAGATCAAGCGGGCCGCCGGCGAGGTCCCCGACAGCCTGAACCTGTTCGTCTACTACGACGGCAACTCTCCTTCGATCCCCACCTTCTACTGTGATTTCTCCGATCCAGGCCGGCCCCGGTACGTCCCAGCGTTCAGCGTGGGGGACAAGCTCCATCCGGTCGCGGGCTCCGAGCACGAGAACGCCGCCGACCCCAGGTCCGTGCTCAACTTCGTCGACTGGTGCGTCAACAAAGTCGAGGTCGAGGATCAGGGCCGGATCTCCCGCGGCCGACGCGCCCGGAGATACGCGCTCATCTTCTCCGGCCATTCGCTGGGGTTCCAGGACATCGGCCTGTTCCGCGACGAGACGTCGGACAGGTCGATGGAGATGAGGGAGCTCCGGCTCTTGCTCCAGCGGCTCACGAGCACCCGTGAGGAGACGGTGCTCCTCGGCCAGAAGCTCGACCTCCT
>Ga0075421_100010795_pt1 | contig 11296 bp, 10 predicted proteins | sample SoiMetdeltSBSDD5_FD_75292 | JGI IMG/M metagenome (GOLD analysis project Ga0075421, IMG submission 75292) | Bulk soil microbial communities from a Populus tree surrounding site in Tennessee, USA - Soil MetaG P. deltoides SBSDD5 | ecosystem: Environmental > Terrestrial > Soil > Tree plantation...
CCACAAGCATTGAGAAGCCGCACAAAATTGCTGCCGATAAACCCACAGCCGCCGGTGACAAGAACGGTTTTCACGATATATTAGCTCAGTGGTCAGCGATCATCCTTCAGTTATGCGCTGATATTTGGCTACGGACTACTGATCACAAATTACGGACCGCCCTTGCTATCACCTAAAACTATTGTCGGCATCACGCAGGCGCGGCCAAGCACGATCGCGCGGCGAGAGTATTGGCTTGGCGATCGGCCAATCGATTCCCAAATCCGGGTCGTTCCAAATAAGGCCGTACTCAAGATCCGGTGCGTATTCTTCGGTAGTCATGTATTGGATTTCGGCATCTTCGCTCGTGACGCAAAAGCCATGGGCAAAGCCCGCCGGCACGTAGAGCATTCGTTTACTTTCCGCAGAAAGTGCAATTGCCGCCCATTTGCCGAACGTCGGAGATCCGATTCGGATATCCACCGCCACGTCATAGATCTCTCCGCCAACGGTGCGAATCAACTTGCCCTGCGCCTTTGGTCGGTTTTGATAGTGCAACCCGCGCAAAATTCCTTTCGACGATTTCGAGTGGTTGCATTGGACAAAAATTTCACTAATTCCCTGCGTAGCGAACTCGGACCGTTTGTATGTCTCCATGAAAAAGCCGCGTTGATCCGGAAAAACGGGTGGCTCGATCAAAAGTACGTCGGCAATAGTTGTACGCGTAAACCGAAACGGCATCAGAGCAGCACCTCGGAGTCATCGCCGATCATCAGACGATAAGCGTGGTGAACCTTGTGATTTTTTAGCACAACGGAATTTTTGCCGATCAAACTGTCTTCCAGCCGATCGACTTGCTCAATTCGTGTATATTCAAGCAAGACGCAATGTTCAAGTACAGACGAGATGATCCGGCAGCCACTACCGATCGATGTAAAAGGACCGATGAATGAATTCTCAACCAACACGTTCTCACCCATCACTATGGGGCCGCGAACTATGCTGTTAACGACACGGCTTCCTCGGCCCAGTTGAACTCGCCCAGTCACTTGGCTATGCGGATCTATTTCGCCCTCGATCCGCCGGGTCACCCACTCATCAAGGACAACCGTGTTGGCGGTGAGCAAATCATCTTTTTTCCCGGTATCGAGCCACCAAGTTTCGATCCTGTTGCTCAACACTTGGCCGCCATCTTCCAACAGCGATTGAATCGCGTCGGTGATTTCCAGCTCGCCACGCCAAGAAGGAGAAATCTTTCCTATCGCTTTGTGTATGGCCGCGGTGAAAAAATAAATTCCCACCAACGCCAGATTAGACTTAGGAGCCTTCGGTTTCTCAACTAGCCGTATCACATGATCGGAGGCATCAATTTCAGCGATTCCAAAGTTGGAGGGGTTTGTCACTTCCTTTAGCAGGATCGCTGCTTGCGCGCCTGACTTCTCAAACCTCTCCCGGTAAGCCCGAATGCCCGAGCCGATCAAATTATCGCCGAGATACATTACGAAAGAGTCGGAACCCAAAAATGACTGGGCGACTTTTACCGCATGAGCGAGTCCCAATGGCTCGGGTTGCAAAATGTATTCGATTCGCATGCCCCACGATTCGCCGCTGCCCAACGCTTCGCGCACTGCATTGCCGGTCTCGGGCGAAATCACGATACCGACCTCATCAATGCCGGCGTTCTGCAGATTGTCGAGAACGTGGAATAGAATCGGCCTATTGCCGACGGGCACCAGCTGTTTAGCCGCGGTGTGAGTGAGCGGTCGCAGCCGGGTTCCCCGACCTCCGCTCAAGACTAGACCCTTCATGTGAGTACTTGGCATTTGCTCTAACTTTGATTAGCACGGACGAGAGGCATGGGGCAACGGATAAGGCGCATAGCGCGTGAGACACAGGAATGTGCAGCGAGTGCATTTTCAGCTAACGTCTTCTAACTGATAGCTGTTGAATAGCACGACATCGTTAACACTTTTTAGTTACATCGACGTAGCAGGACATCGTTAACAGTTTTGGGGGTTGGTAACTTTGTAGCGATAGACTTTGGGTTGCTCCTCCTTGTGGAGGGCAAAATACCCACGGACGTGTTAACGATGTCCTGCAACAAAAAGCCCATTAAACTGTAAACGACTTTGCTGTTAACGATGTTCTGCTACTTGTCAGATAGCTGCTAACTTCCTCGCTGCCGGTCCCGCCTGCTCCAGCGTCCGGGTAGGCTTCCGCCATCACCGCACAGCGGGTATTAGTTCCATTTGCTGGAACCGTTGGATCATTAAAGTTCGCGCTCGCGACTATCCGACACAATCGTGCCAGGACTGACCATGCCACGAGAGGCGAAATTGCTCTTAGCGCTCCGAATTTAGGGTAGAAATGGACAAAACGTCCTTGCCAATACCACCTAGTTCCGGCGCTCACACACAGGTGGCAAAAAGCATTCCAAGTTCCCGATTTTTCTAGATTGTTTCGCCCGAGCTATCATTAATGGCGGATTCAGTCGATGGCGGCATTTTCAATGTTGTGGTCGGGATCTCATCCTCGATGAGAATTTGGATAATTCGTTTAGCCGCGCTACCGTCCCAGAATAGCGGCGGCCGCGGAGTCTCCCGCATGCCTGTCGAGACGCGGGCAAATTCGTGCATAATTCTTTCCGAGTCCGAGCCGACCAGTACGTTCGTTCCATGGGTCAAAGTCACCGGTCGTTCGGTATTCTCGCGCAAGGTAATACAGGGAACCCCCAAAATCGTGGTTTCTTCCTGCACGCCGCCAGAGTCCGTGAGAACGACTTTGGCGCATGACATTAGATGGAGAAAATCGAGATATCCCAACGGCGGGACGAGTCGAATTCTCACTCGGGAATCCCACGGTTCCGGACCGTCCAAAAAGTGATCGACGAAATAATCGCCCAAGTCCGCCTCTTGAATTTGTTTCAAGGTACGCGGGTGTGCGGGAAAAATAAGCGGCATATGCTGTGAAATATCCAAAAAAGAGTCGAGGATCTTTGAAAATGTTTGGCCGTCATCGACATTTGCTGGACGGTGCAACGTTAAAATCGCATAGGGCTTGATCCGACCTTCTGCGGAAAGTAGCAAATCATTGAGAATCGTCGATTCCTTCGCTTTCAAGCGATACCGCAGCAGGGTGTCGATCATGACGTTTCCGACAAAATGGATTTTATTGAGAGCGATCCCTTCGCGCTCGAGATTTTGGTTGGCGCTGTCTTCCGTCGTAAAAAGATAGTCGGAAAGGGTATCGGTCACGACCCGGTTGACTTCCTCTGGCATTGTTCTGTCGAAACTCCGCAAGCCCGCCTCCACGTGGGCCAACTTAGGAATAAAATCTCGTCCATCCTCGCCGACACACCATGTTTTTTTGGTCACCAGCGCGCAAGCCACTGTCGAATTTACGTCACCGACGACGATCACGATCTGCGGTTTTTGCTCCTCAAGAACCTTCTCGAAGCCTTCCATCACCTTCGCAGTCTGCGTCGAGTGAGAACCCGAGCCGACTCCCAAAAACAAATTTGGCTTGGGAAGCTCCAGGTCATTAAAAAATGCGTCCGACATGTTGGCGTCGTAATGCTGGCCGGTGTGCACCAGGACGTGCTCGATCTGCGGGTTTTTCCCGTTTGCATTGTATTCCCTGATAGCTTCGCAGAGGGCGGCGACTTTCATGAAATTTGGTCTGGCGCCGACCACTGAGAGAATCTTAAAGGCCACGGTTCACCTCGTTCGCTGGTTCGAGCGCGCTCCCGCAACTTGATAGGACCTCCGACACGGGCGCCCATGAAAATTCGTCCAGGAGCCGCGAGAACTTTTTCTCCGTTGTTCGCAAATTTTGGTAGTGACGAAATTGTGAGCGCCAAGACGCAGCGACTTTGGGTTGACCGGGGTCAATCTCCCAGGGATGGAGATAAACCATGGCCGGCTGGTTTTCTTTTTGGTTGATGCGCCGAATCGCCCAGGCGGTCAGCCGATACGGCAGCAGCCTAAAATATCCGCCTCCCGCAACGGGGAAGTTAGTCGCGCAGGCACGCAACGTTGACGGCGGGAACTCTAACAGACGCGCTCCGCTGCGGAGCCGTTGATAATGGGGAAAGCGCGGCGCATCCGGAATGCCGTAATAATCGTGTCGTACGGGAAAGATGCTCGAATCGTACTCGAAACCCAACTCGCCCAGGACTTCCAATGCCCAAAGCGTCTTCAAAGTGATCGAATAACTGGGGGCGCGGTAGCCTTTGACCTTGGTCCCCGTTTGATCTTCGAGGATCGATTTGGCGCGACCCACGTCCCTGCGAAAAGTCTTTTCGTCTCCCCGACTGATCATTTGATGACCATAGCCATGACTGCCAATTTCATGGCCGCCATCGAGGATATGCCGCACGAGACTCGGACACCGTTCAGCCACCCATCCCAGCATGAAAAATGTCGCACGGACAGCGCGCCGATCCAAGAGCTCCAACAGTCGGCAGGTATTGCTTTCGACTCGCATCGGATACCGGCACCACTCATCCGGTACAATGACGTTCGCAAACGCCTGCACGTGGAAATAATCTTCGACATCGATTGTCAGCGCGTTCATCACGTCGAATCTCAGCGAGCGCCCGAACCGAAAAGAATAACCTTGAAACTCTCGAAGATGATCTGGAGATCGAATACCGGCGACATGTGCTTGATGTAGTACAAATCGTATTGCAACTTCTCGACCGCGTCCTGTTCGCTATCGCCATAACGGTAACTGATTTGCGCCCACCCCGTGATCCCTGGTTTGACGGAGTGACGCAGATCGTAATAAGGAATATCTTGTTTCAATCGTTCGACGAAGAACGGCCGCTCTGGCCGTGGCCCCACGAAGCTCATTTCGCCTTTTAGAACGTTGAGCATTTGGGGAATTTCATCGATCCTGAGTTTTCGGACAATGGCACCGACGCTTGTAACTCTAGGATCGTTTTCCGCAGCCCAGACGGGTCCCAGTTTTGCCTCGGCATCTTGTCTCATGGAGCGAAACTTAAAGAGAGTAAAATGCTTTTCGTTCTGGCCGACGCGCTCTTGGCGGTAAAAGATCGGCCCCGAGCTCTCGAGTTTGATGGCGAGCGCCGTCATCAGCGCCAATGGCATGGCCAAAAGCAAACCAAAAAACGCGACGATCACATCGATAACTCGCTTCGCCGCGAGAACAATGCGGTCTCGTCGAAAGCCCTCCGACAGCGCAATCCACTCGGGTGGCAGATCGGTAATAGCGATTTTGCTTACCAGCCGTTCGTAAAAAGAATGGCAATGCTCAATCGGCACGCCCATCGCTCGCACATTCACGAGCTCCTGGAAGTACGTCAGCGGACAATCGTCCGTGCCGGACAAAAGAATTCTGTCCACGCGGCGGCTGACGACTAGGCTGGCGAGCGATGATGGGGGCGCAAAGATCGGGAGCTCAACTTTTTTTGGATTGCCGTAGGATAACGTGACTATACCCGCTTCGGCGCCGACAAAACCTATCACTTCCATGCCAAGTTTTCGTTTTAAGTAAAGTTCTTCAGCGATAAGCTTGCCAATACCGCGAATGCCAATGATCAGTACGTTGACACGAATAGCGGCTTGTTTGATCACTCGCATAAACCCGAAACGCCAGATCCCCAGTGATATTCCCATCATCAGCATTTCGCTTATATAAATTGACTTACCAAAGTTCGGAATAGGGTAACTAATAACACCGATGACAATACACGCCGCGCCCAACCCGGTGACGAATCGATGCATTAACTCTTGAACGGAAAGCGTCTGATCGATTGCATATAAGTTCGAATAGTAAAAGGCGATCACGACAACCACGGCCATCGCGATCCCGTGCAGCAGGAAATCGAGCCAGAGAATATTTCCGGATGAATCTGGCGCGTCCATAATCCCGCGCAACACGACGCTCGTGCCAACTGCGCACACGATATCGCCCAGGACGAGGAGAGAATCGAACTGGGTATAATATCTATTGAAGATCCTCAATGCTTAGCCGTGATCGTTGCTCGAATAGTAGTAATAGTATTTTGACCCGAGGCCGAGGTCCGCCCCGTTCAACACGACGCCCAAAACCTTGTCGGAACTGAACGAGCTCAAAGCCTTTGCGAGATAATCTCTCGGTGTTTTGCCGGCGCGGATGACTATGATCACACCGTCCACCTGTCTGCTCAAAACCAAGGGATCGGGAGTCGCTAGAACCGGCGGCGAATCGATGATGATCGTCTGGCCGGGAAGCGTTGTATGAATTTCATCAATCATTCGTCGCATTCGGTCTTTCGCGAGCAATTCCGAAGCAAAGCGCGAGGGCTTCCCGGCAGGAATAATTCGCAAGCCGCTCAAATGCGTGGCCCTAATCAGACTCTTCACTCCTGCAGCTGAATTCGAGCTAAGATAGTCAGTGAGTCCGGGGGAAACGTCGCCCTTAAAATATCGATGGACGCTGGGTGCCCTTAAATCAGCGTCAATCAACAGCACATTCTCCTCGTATTCTAAAGCAATTGACGCTGCCAGGTTGACAGCGACCGTGGTTTTTCCGTCCCTCTTGACAGGGCTCGTAATCGCAATGGTCCGAATACCGGCTTCCGTGCGCAATCTTTTAAGCTGTTCACGAAGAATCTTGTATTGCTCAGAAGCCGGCGATTCCTCCTCCAAGGCCACGATTGGATGAGTCGCGTAACGGCCCAGATCCCAACCAAAGACCAACTCCTCTATTTTTTCACGCCAAGATCTCGAACCGTTCGTTGACCCTGGTAAAGGCCCTGGAATTTCATGATTGTAGCCATTATTGTGGCCATTAGGGATGATCGACCAATCCTCGGTGCTCAAAGGCACACTCTCCAAAACCGTGCCTTCATCAGCGTCGGAATCAGCTGCATTGGCTTCGGCTTCCGGCTGCCGCTCTTTCTCATGGCTTGCCTTGGTTAATGCCTCAAACACTCTGCTCATGCGCTGATCTCCTAATCTATTCGTTCGATGTCAGTCTAGGCCAAGGTCGATGATTCTCTTGATGACCGGACAGCTCGTTGGACTCAGCCGATTTCCTCTCAACCCTGTTCAATGCTCTCAATGCCCACTCTAAAAAGTAAATTTTCAAGTCCTTTGCAGGGTGCTTATCCTCTCGGACATGTTCTGGCGAAACCGCGCTCTGATCGACTCATCAAAGATTTCTCGGCTCACGGAATCGACTAAGCGGTCGATCTTTTCCTGAGGAAAACGATCCGAAGATGAGCCAAGGAGCTTCATATGCTCCGCTAGGACGATGTGAGCCATGGGACCCATGGCATCGATCAACGCTTCACGAAGAAAAAGAAAAAATTTTTCCGGGACAACACCACTCGATGAGACGATATGCGAGTGATCCGCAAAGCCATTGGCGCGATTACCTTTGACAAGCTGTACCGGTTGAGGCTTGGTCGCCTGTCCTTCCGATAGAGAGCTGCGCTCAACTCGCGGCGTGCTATCTCGTCGGGGTACCGGTGGCCGTGGGGAAACACCGGAGAGAGACAAATCGTCGGCTACTTCTTGGATGATCAACGGTTCAATCTCTCTTTTGTCGAGAGCATAGGCATTGATCATCGCGTTATCGCATATCACGTTAATAACTCGTGGAATTCCGCCGGAATAGTGATGAATTCTTTCGATCGCCCTAGGCGTGAAGACCCCCGGCCCTCCGCCCGCGTGCCTAAGACGATTGGCGATGTATTCTTGACATTCACTCAGTGAAAGAGGACGCAGATGATGCCGCAGCGTTACTCGCTGTTTCAATTGCCGCAATTGCGGAGTATTCAAGCGTTCGTTCAGTTCAGGTTGTCCCACGAGCAAAATCTGTAAAAGCTTATCCTTGGTCGTTTCGAAATTTGAAAGAAGTCGAATACTCTCCAACACATCGGACGCTAAATTCTGCGCCTCATCGATGATAAGCGCCGCGTTCTCCCCTTCGCGATAGTGCTGAAGCAAAAACTCATTTAGTAAACAAATATAATCATGGGTGTCGCGGAGTTCTCGCAGAGGTTCAACCAGTTTGAACTCTTCACAAACATAACGAAGGAGATCCAGCGGACTTGCAATAGCGCTAAAGATCAATGCCGTTTGCGTGCCTTCGGCAAGCTGGCTGAGTAACGTTTGGATCAGCGTGGTTTTACCGGTACCTACCTCTCCGGTTAATACGATAAATCCTCGGCGCGCGTTAATACCATACTCGAGCTGGGCCAATCCCTCGCGGTGACTCGGGCTGAGATAGAGAAAGTTCGGATCGGGAGTGATATTGAAGGGGACTTGGGCTAGCCCAAAATGCTGTTGATATACGGGTTCCATAGGCCGCTCAGAAATAAATTGGTCCAAACATTCGAAGACAGACCATGCCGACAAGGAGAACACCCAGAGAAGCCAGCACCAGCACACTCTGCGACCGTCTTTGTTCGATGACGCTACCGCGCGTCATCAAGGCCGGGATGGTCGCGAGCAACGGCACATCGACGCAAGCGCTAATTTCATCGCTCCTCTTAAACGACGTATCGAAATTGTCCCACACAAACGCTAAGCCGAAAGCTCCGCCCAAGCCGATTAAGAATCCCATCAGAATGATCATCGGTCGGTTGGGTCTAACTGGCACAAGCGGAACATAGGCCGGGTCAAGGATCTGAAACTGTTCACTTTTCTGTGTCTTTTCCATGTTTTCGGCCAATTCGGAGTCAAGGCTCTTGGCCAGCAAATCTTGAAATTTTTTCAGCGTAATCTCGTAATTGCGGCTGATTTTTGAAAGCTCGATTGTTCGAGTAGACGTAGTGTCGATCCGCGCCTGGAGAACGGCGGCTTGACCCCGAATGCGCTCGTTCTGCACGCGGAGGGCCTGGATTTCGGAGTCGATATCCGTGATCTGGGTGACTAAAACTTTCTTTAATGGGTTCGCACCCGACGAAGACGTGGAATTCGCCGACCCGTCAGAGAGTGTGCTGTCACCTTCTACCTTCAAATTCTCTATCTCTTTCTTCAAGCGCACAACGTCAGGATGCTTGTCGCTATACTTTTGCAGAAGTCCCTCCAACTCCTTTTTTTTCAGGTGAAGACTTTGTGGTCCACCTCCCGCCGCAATGGCAAAGGGACCACCTAATGGATCTGCGCCGATAATGTCGGATTCCACTGATTGCTTTTGTAAAATACCTTTGCGCTCCTGCAGTGCGGCCAATCTTAGATTGCTTCCCTCGAGCTCGCGTCGCAATTGCTCCAGAGTTCGCAAATTGACGTCTAGCTGGTCAGGAAGCTCGTAGCGGTGTGTGGCTTTGTAGTGGTTCACTACTGTCTCCTGTTCCTCCAACTCCTTTCGCAACCGTTCGGCTTCCGCGTCTATAAAAGACTTGGTCCCGATAGCCTCCTGTTGCCGTACCTGTCGATTTTGCTCGATGAACAAGGACGCGATCCGGCTGGTGACCCGTTGCGCTTTTTGCGGGCTCATTGATTCATATGAAAGCCGAAGGACATTATAGCGAGGAGATTCAACTTTGATCGCTTTGCGCAGCTTTTCTATACGTTCGTCCATGTTCAAGGTGATCGATGGCATGGCCTCCTCACCAACGACAATAGAAAAGGCCCGATCATTCCAATCCATCTTGATAGCCGGAGTGTCAGCCCTAATATCGGGTATGGTGCTCAGGCTGTATGAACATGCCCCGGGGTGATATATCAGACCTTGCAAAAAGGGAACTGTGATACCGTATATATAACAATTGGCCGTGACAGACTTGGCATCTACAAAGATCATTACTTCTTTTGTGTTTTTGTCTGCAGAATAAAGATCGAATTCCTGGACGATCTTCTCCAGTTGAGTTCGGCTCAGAATTTCCTGAATAATGGACTGCATGCGTTCATTCAGGTCTCTCGTAACAGTCGAGGTAACAAAGGAAGTGGGGACCTTTTGAGGGCTGACGAGTACGAGGCTGCTAGACTGATAGATGTTAGGGAGAATTAGCGCTGTGTATGCAGTCAACAAGGAGACCACCAGAAAAGCACAGACGATCAGCGCTTTTCTTCTATACAAGCTGCTAAGTATACGTGAAATATCAAGATCCGCAGTCCCGTTCATTGAAGAAGGCTCCTTGCAACTATTAGATTAGCAATCTGCAGCCTAGGGAACGATGATCCTATCGCCGGGTCGCAGGATTACATCTTGTTTAAGATCTCCCTTAATGATCGCGTCATAATCAACGATGTACTCCGTTATCTTACTCCCGTCCCGGCGTACCACGCGAATATTGCTGCGGTCTGCGAAAACCCCGAGTCCACCCGCGCGCGTGAGAAGTTGAAGCAAGGTCTCGTTGCCGCTCAGGGGAAAGGCACCTGGTTTGCCGATCTGTCCAACCAAGAATACCTCACTTGAAGCAATCCCCTCGACCCGAATTGTAACAAATGGATCTGTGGTAAACTCCCTGTATTTATCCTCCAACGTTTTCCTCAATTGCCCAGTCGTTTGCCCGGTTACCTGGACTTCGTTTATGAGTGGCAGTGTCACATAACCGTCGGGACGAACCTTTACGTTTCCAGATAAGGTCGGTTCCTTCCAGATATTGATATTCAAACTGTCACCGGCACCGATCAGATAGAATTCTTCTGGAGGCTTTGCTGGATCCGGAGTATCAGCGGCTACGCGAAACTCCTGCACGCGCAGATCTTTGGTTGCGCAGCCTGAGACCAAGCCAATCATCACAACGAGGCACGTGAACAGACTGCTGCTCATGAACCGCCCCCTGAAATAGATCTTTTCATACGAGTCTGAGTACACTAAGAGTGTTATGATTTTTTACAGGGTAGACCCAAACGCAAGTTCCGCACCACCATACTCCCTCGACCTAAACCACAAAAAAGTCTGCGTTTAAGCCCGTTTCCGTAATTTCAACGAATTGGCACTTAAGGCGTGGATGCAATTTTTGCCCTAATAAAGTAACTACCTGCCTAATTGGGCAATCTCGCCCTATGGCACTAATTTGTCCTATAAACCAATTTTTTTTATGGGTGCAAGACTTAGAACTAAGTCAGGGAGAGGGTTGCGGAACTTTTATTGGGAACGGCGTGGTCAAGACTGGGGTTAAAGCGGGAGGAGATATGCTTCTGGCGAGTCCGGTGTTGGGCCAAAGATCAAAGCGGGTTGTTATGGACAAAAACACGCTATTCGACTTAACAACTCCCTTTTGTAACAAATCCGTCGAACTGGCGCCGGACCCGCTATCGATCCAATTGAAGTTGTAGCTAAGCGCGGAGGAAAGCCAGGTCGTAAATAAGTATTGTAACCCTAAACTAGCCTGAAATGTCTTGAAGTTGACGTC
>Ga0075421_100010796_pt1 | contig 11296 bp, 7 predicted proteins | sample SoiMetdeltSBSDD5_FD_75292 | JGI IMG/M metagenome (GOLD analysis project Ga0075421, IMG submission 75292) | Bulk soil microbial communities from a Populus tree surrounding site in Tennessee, USA - Soil MetaG P. deltoides SBSDD5 | ecosystem: Environmental > Terrestrial > Soil > Tree plantation...
GACTTGATCACCTCGTGCGCCAGGCGCGCGATCTGCAGCACGTCCTCGTCGGTCTCGGTCGGCAGGCCACACATGAAGTACAGCTTCACCTGCCGCCAGCCGTTGGAGTACGCCGTGACGACGGTCCGGATGAGGTCCTCCTCCGAGACCATCTTGTTGATGACCCGGCGGATCCGCTCCGACCCGCCCTCGGGCGCGAAGGTCAGGCCGGTGCGGCGCCCATTGCGCGACAGCTCCTGGGCCAGATCGATGTTGAAGGCGTCGACACGGGTACTCGGCAAGGAAAGCGAAACATTGGAACCCTCGTATTGATCGGCCAGCCCCTTGCAGATGTCGCCGATCTCCGAGTGGTCCGCGCTCGACAGGGACAGCAGCCCCACCTCCTGGAAACCGGAGAACTCCAAGCCCTGCTTGACCATATCCCCGACCGTCGTGATCGAACGCTCCCGCACGGGGCGGGTGATCATGCCGGCCTGGCAGAACCGGCAGCCGCGCGTGCACCCGCGGAAAATCTCGACCGCGAACCGTTCGTGGACCGTCTCCGCCAGTGGCACCAGGGGCCTTTTCGGGTACGGCCACGCGTCCAGATCCATCGTGGTGCGCTTGTGCACCCGGAAGGGGACGTCCGGCCGGTTCGGGACCACGCGCTGGATCCGGCCGTCGGGCAGGTAGTCCACGTCGTAGAAGCGCGGCACATAGATCGACTCGGTGCGGGCCAGGCGCAGCAGGATCTCGTCGCGCCCGCCCGGGCAGCCCTGCGCCTTCCACGCCCGGACGATCTCGGTGATCTCCAGTACCGCCTCCTCGCCGTCGCCAAGCACCGCGGCGTCGACGAAATCGGCGATCGGCTCGGGGTTGAACGCGGCGTGGCCCCCCGCGATGACGATCGGGTGGTCCATCGTGCGGTCGGCGGCGTCCAGCGGTATCCCCGCCAGATCGAGCGCCGTCAGCAGGTTGGTGTAGCCAAGCTCCGTGGCGAACGACAGTCCGAACAGGTCGAAGTCGCCGACCGCACGGTGCGAGTCGACAGTGAACTGCGGAACTGCATTGGCGCGCATCAGCTTTTCAAGATCCGGCCAGACCGAGTACGTCCGCTCGGCGAGCGTGTCGGGGCGCTCGTTGAGCACCTCGTAGAGGATCTGCACGCCCTGGTTCGGCAGCCCGACCTCGTAGGCGTCCGGGTACATCAGCACCCATCTGACCGAGGCCGAATCCCACGGCTTGACCGTCGCCCCCAGCTCACCGCCGACATACTGGATCGGCTTGCTCACCAGCGGCAACAGCTGTTCAAGCTGAGGGAACACCGACTCTCCACGCATAACCACCAAGCGTAACGGGTGCGGGGGGATCTATGCCTTCTCCCGCTTGGGCGCGTAGCGGGAGACGTACTGCTGGCCGGTCAGGCTCTGGATCGTCGACATGAGCTTGTCGGTGATCTCCCGCGCCGCCGAGCTGGCCGAATCGGCGTCCTGCCACTGACTCACAGCGATGGGCTTGGCGAACTTTATCGTCACCTCGTCCCGCTTGATCGTCGGCAGCACCTGCCCGATCGGCTGGACCTTGTCCGTCCCGATGGTCCCGACCGGGATGATCGGCACGCCCGCGGCGACCGCCAGCCGCGCCGCCCCGGTGCGCCCGCGGTAGAGCCGCCCGTCCGGCGAGCGCGTCCCCTCCGGGTACACGCAGACAAGCCCGCCGTTCTGCAGATGCGGGATGGCCGCGTCGAACGCGCTCAGCGCCGCCCGCCCGCCCGACCGGTGCACCGGGATCGCGCCCAGCCCATTCATCAGACCCTTGTAGAACAGACCGCTCAGCCCGGTCTTCTCAAAGTATTCCTCCTTGGCCCAGAAGGCGATCGGGCGGTCGATGACCGCACCGAGGAAGAATTCGTCCGCCACCGAGATGTGGTTACCACAGAAGATCGCGCCCCCGCTCGACGGGACGTGCTCGAGGCCCTCGACCTTTGGCCGCCAGATCTGGCGGATGGCTGGGGCAGCCGTCCACATTCCGATCGTGTAGAGCACCGGCACGTTGAGATCCCTTCAGCAGCGAGGTAGCGATCGGTGGTGAGGTATCGCGTGTGGCGCGCCGCGGACGCCACATCTCCGATTCCTGCCTTCCGACGGGTGCTGAAGATACCGTAGCTGTGTTAAGGGCTGCGTGCCCCGGCTAGGCGGCCGGGGCACGCGGGTGTCGCCCGTTCAGGCCCGGGTGACCAGGACCGAGACCCGCTCGCCCTCTCCTGCCTCACCTTCAAAGGCATCAGGGGGTACCGGGCCGAGGCGCAGCGATGTCGCCAACGTCTCAGTGGCAACGAAGTCCCGGTGGGCCTCCACGGCGGCTTCGACATCGGCCGATGCGGCAACCACCAGTTCTATGCGATCCGTCACAGCGAGATCGGCCTCGCGCCGGGCTTGCTGCACCACCCGGACCACGTCTCTGGCCAGGCCTTCGGCGACAAGCTCGGGCGTCACTTCGGTGTCGAGCACGACCACGCCCGGCTCGTTTCCGGGCAGGGCGGCCGAGTGCTCGGCGTCGGCGACGACCTGCTTCAGCTCGTACTCGCCCTCCTGCAGGGTGACCCCGGCGGCGGTGGGCTGACCGTCCACAAGGGACCATTCGCCCGCCTTCACCGCCTTGATCACCTGCTGGACCGCCCCGCCCACGCGCGGGCCGAGCGCCCTCGGCACCACCGTGAGCACCTGCTCGGAGTGGGCCGCCACGTCGTCGGTGAGCACGACCTCCTTCACGTTCACCTCGTCGGCTATGAGGTCGGCGTAGTCGCGCAGCCCGGTGGCGCCGGCGAAGGCAACGGTCAGCTTCGGCAGCGGCAGCCGCACCCGCAATCCCTTGGCCTTGCGCAGGAAGAGCGCGGCCGAGCTCACGTCGCGCACCTTGTCCATCAGCGCGACCAGCCCGGCATCCGTCGGGAAAGCCTCGGCCTTCGGCCAGTCCGCCAGATGCACCGACCGCTCACCGGTCAGCCCGCGCCAGATCTCCTCGGCGGTCAGCGGCGCCAGCGGGGCGACCAGCCGCGCCAGCGTCTCCAGCACCGTGTAGAGGGTGTCGAAGGCGTCGACATCACCGGCCCAGAAGCGATCGCGGCTGCGGCGCACATACCAGTTGGTCAGCGCGTCAAGGTAGGACCGGACCGCGCCGCAGGCACCGGCCACGTCGAAGACGTCCATCTCCGCCGTGACCTCGTCCACCAGCGACCGCGTCTTGGCCAGGATGTAGCGATCCAGCACGTGCCCGGAGTCATCTCTTAGCCGTGCCGTGTGCCCGGAAGCGTTGGCGTACAAGGTGAAGAAGTAGTAGACGTTCCACAGTGGGAGCAGCACCTGCCGCACCGCGTCACGGATCGCCGTCTCCGACACCAGGGCGTCGCCGCCGCGCAGGATGGCCGAGCTCATCAGCATCCACCGCATCGCGTCCGACCCGTACTTGTCGAACATGTCGTAGACCTCGGGATAGTTCTTGAGGCTCTTCGACATCTTGCGGCCGTCCTCGCCGAGCAATATGCCGTGGCACACGCAGTTGCGGAACGCCGGCCGGTCGAACAGCGCCGTGGCCAGCACGTGCAGCGTGTAGAACCAGCCCCGCGTCTGCGGGATGTACTCGACGATGAAGTCGCCCGGATAGTGATGCTCGAACCAGCCGACGTTCTCGAACGGGTAGTGGACCTGAGCGAACGGCATCGAGCCGCTTTCGAACCAGCAGTCGAGGACCTCCGGTACCCGCCGCATCATCGACTCGCCCGTGGGGTCGTCCGGATTCGGGCGCACCAGCTCGTCCACGAACGGCCGGTGCAGGTCGGTCACGCTCACGCCGAAGTCGCGCTCCAGTTCCGCGAGCGATCCGTAGACATCGACCCGCGGATAGTTCGGATCGTCCGAGCGCCACACCGGTATCGGCGAGCCCCAGAACCGGTTGCGGCTGATCGACCAGTCGCGCGCGTTCTCCAGCCACTTGCCGAACTGGCCGTCCTTTATGTGCGCGGGCGTCCAGTTGATCTCCTGGTTGAGCTCGAGCATCCGCTGCTTGAACGCCGTCACCTGCACGAACCAGCTCGACACCGCCTTGTAGACCAGCGCCGTGTCGCAGCGCCAGCAGTGCGGGTAAGAGTGGTTGTACTGGTCGGTGCGCACCAGCAGGCCACGCTCCCGCAGCTCCCGCAGTATCGGCTTGTTCGCCTCGAACACCTGCAACCCCTCGAAGCGTGGCGCTATCGAGGTGAAGCGCGTCCGGTCATCGACGGTCACCACGACCGGGATCCCGGCGGCAGTGCAGATGTTGAAGTCGTCCTCGCCGTGCGACGGCGCGACCTGCACTATGCCCGTGCCGTCCTCGGTCGAGACGAAGTCTCCACCCAGGACCGTGAAGGCCGCCGGCACGTCCGCCATCCGCTCGGCCAGGAACTCGAACATGGGCTCGTACTTGCGCCCGACCAGCTCGCTCCCTTTGAGCGTGCCAACCCTTACCGCATCGCCCAGTTCCTTCTCGTAGGCGGCAAGCCGTGCCTCGGCCAGCACGTAGCGCTCGCCATCCTTCTCCAGCACCGCGTAGTCCACGTCGGGCCCGACCACCAGCGCCACGTTGGGCACGAGCGTCCACGGCATCGTGGTCCACGCCAGCGCCAGCTCGCCGGTCTCGAGGCGGAAGGCGACGGTGCTCGCCGGGTCGACCCGGTCCTTGTACACGTCGTCCATGCGCGTCTCGGTGTTGGACAGCGGCGTCTCGCAACGCCAGCAGTAGGCCAGCACCCGGAAGCCCTCATAGATCAAACCCTTGCCGTGCAAGGTTTTGAAGGCCCACATGACGCTCTCCATGTAGTCGAGGTCGAGCGTCTTGTAGTCGTTGGTGAAGTCCACCCAGCGCGCCTGCCGGGTCACATACCGCTCCCACTCGGAGGTGAAGGTGAGCACCGACGTCTTGCAGGCGGCGTTGAATTCGGCCACCCCCATGCGAAGGATGTCCGCCTTGGTGGTGAGGCCCAGCTGCTTCTCGGCCTCGACCTCGGCCGGCATGCCGTGGCAGTCCCAGCCGAAGCGGCGCTCCACCCTGCGGCCCTTCATGGTCTGGTAGCGCGGGACCACATCCTTGGCATAGCCGGTCAGCAGGTGACCGTAGTGCGGCAGGCCGTTGGCGAACGGCGGGCCGTCGTAGAAAACGAACTCGTTGGAGCCATTGACCCCGGCATCGCGGCTTTCGACGCTGGCCTCGAAGGTCTTGTCGGCGGCCCAATATTCGAGGGTACGCCGTTCGAGCGCGGGAAAGTCCGGCGACGCCGGCACATTGCCGGTCGACTCGTGTTGCGGATAAGCCATCGCGAGCTCCTCATGATCACTGCTATGAAAACAGTGCGAGGACGAGCAAACTGCGCCCGCGGTACCACCTCGCTTGCCGAGCCCGCACGCGGGACCGGCCGCTCGTCAAAGGCTGTGACGGGCCCACCCGTCCGGTTCTACTAAGGAAATTTTCCTTTTCTTCCGGAGGCTCACCGGTGATTGCCGGGTCGATGCCTATCTACCCAGATTACCCGACCGGCCCTGTCCGCCCCCACCGGGTTTCCGGTGGTGGGTCACCAACCCGACACCGAGACCCTCCCGCTGGCCGAGTGACCGATCTACGATCGACCGTCATCATGTCCGGTGTTCGAACATCAGGCTTGAGAGGCCATAAATGTCAGAGACCCCCGAAACGCCCGGAAGCGACCCCCCGCGCGACGCCGCGACCGGCCGCTATGTCCGCCGCCACGGCGCGTCGGACAACCCACCGGCGGACGCGCCGTCCACCCCCGCACCTCCCGCCACCGAGAGCGGAGGCGCGCAAGCAGACTCGCCGTCCACCCCAGCACCTCCCGCCACAGAGAGCGGAGGCGCGCAAGCAGACTCGCCGTCCACCCCCGCACCTCCCGCCACAGAGAGCGGAGGCGCCACCCCACCCCCGCCGCCACCGGCGGCACCACCGGGAGAGGAGAAGGACGGCCGCAGGCGCTGGATGCTGCTGCTCCTCCTGCTGCTTATCCTGCTGGCGCTGCTGTGCGCCGGCTTCGCCTATATGACGTGGTGGCGCAAGGACAAGCCCGCCGCGCAACCCACATCGTCCCCCGCGGCCACCTCGACCGCCACGGGCACCACCCGCCCGTCGCCCACCGTGACCACATCACCGGGGACATCACCGGGGACCTCACCGACCGCCACGCCGCCGCCGGTGTCGTCGCCGTCACCCTCACCGGCCAGGAAGACGGTGAGCATGCCCGACGTCGTGGGCATGCCGGCCGCCGATGCCAAGGCGCTCCTCGAGGGCGCGGGTTTCACGAGCATCAAGTTCGTGACCGAGGCCAACCCAAATACCGAACTGTCGATCCTGGTCAGCTACACCGTGACCAAGCAGTCCGTCGCCGCCGGCACCCAGGTGCCCGTCGACACCCCGATCGTCATCACCTGCAAGACCACAAGCAACGGCAAAGGCTAGCCACCGTAGTGGGGGTGCCGCTCACCCCGGCACCCCCACGGTCAGCGGGCCTGCCCTAGACGTCCGGAAACCAGAGCTTGATCTCGCGCTCGGCGGACTCCGGCGAATCGGAGGCGTGCACAAGATTTTCCCGGTTGGACAGCGAGTAGTCGCCGCGTATGGTGCCGGCCGCCGCGACGCGCCCGTCGGTGGCGCCGACCAGGGCCCGCACAACGGAGACGGCCTGCTCGCCGGAGACGATCGCGGCGATGAGCGGCGAGGAGGTCATGAAGGCCCGCAGCGGCGGGTAGAACCCCTTCTCCACATGCTCGGCGTAGTGTGCGTCGGCAAGATCGCCGTCCATCGTGCGCATCTGAAGGGTATCGAAGACCAGCCCTTTGCGCTCCAGACGCGAGATTATCTCGCCGACAAGGCCGCGATTCATCGCATCGGGCTTGATCAGCACCAGCGTCCGCTCCACGACATCACTCCCTAACCCAACGTGACCTGCGCCAATACGAGCAGGCTTAGTCAGCCTACCGGCACGCACTTTCCACGATCGACACACCCGCCTACGCTGAGCAAGTACCACGGGGAGGGGTCGGGGAGGACTGAAGTGGCGCGCTTGGGGCGTAAGCCGGTTCGGCCGGGCCGAGCCACCATTGCGGTGTCGCTTGGCACATTGGGACTGTTTGTGATCTCGATGGCCGCGGGCTTGGGGGCGGCCTCCGGCGGCTGGCCGATCGGTGCGGTTGGCGCGGCGATGGTGATCGTCGCGGTCGCGCTGCTGACGACGGCCTCCATGCGTGGCGGGGACAGGTCTTTTGTCCAGGGCACGGTTCACGTGGTCAAGGTCTCCGACCCGCCGGTCATCGCCACCGATTACGGCCGCTGCGAGATGCAGGTGCTGGTCGACTCGCCGAATCATCCCGGGCAGACCGTGATGATCCGGGATCCGAGGGTACCCGTCGCGAAGTGGCCCGAGGTCGGAGACACCTTGCCCGCATTGATCGCCGTCTCCGACGCCCGCCGCATCAAGATCCAATGGGATCGGGTCGGGGTCTACGGCGGCGACGAGTATGAATTCGCTGAGATGGGGCTCTATGACGATGAGCCACCCGCACCGGACGTGACCTCGGAGTTTCCCGCCGTCGAGCCCGACCCGCTGCCCAAGCGCAAGCCATCGCCGTTCCCCTCCGAGCCGGCGAGGACAGGCACGTCGATGCATGGGTCACGCAGCATCCCCGTGATCGAGGGGGAGCTCGTGCCGGCGCAGCGCCAGGCAAGCAGCAGCGAGACGCCGGCGACCATCGACGCCTTGGACTTTTCCGACGTGACGGAGCCGGAGGAGCCGACGCCGCCGGCGGGCCCGGAGCCGCCGCCGGCACCCCCGCCGTCGCCCGTCTCCACCGGGGCCCGCACCACCAAGACCGCCACCAGCAGCTCAGTCTTCGCCGAAAACACTGCGGCGCATGTGCTTGCCACGCAGCCTCCGGCGCGGCCGGCGTCGGCCGGCTCCATCCACGGCGTCGGCGTCATCGTCCAGGTGTCCGATCTGCAGCGCTCGCAACGCTTTTACCACGACATGCTGGGCTTCTACGAGCTTGACGGCGGCCCCGACAGCGTGGTGCTCGCCTCAGGCGACACCCGGATCGTGCTGATGTCGGCCCGCGACTCCGCGACAGTCCACAAGCGCCAGGTCCACCTCAACCTTGAAGTGGGCGACGTCGACGCGGTGTATCAGGAGCTGAAGGTGCGCGGGATCCGTTTCACCTACCCGCCGCGGGTGGTAAATCGGGGCGAGCGCCTGGAGCTGGTGGCCGCGTCGTTCAAGGATCCGGACGGCCACGGCATCGCCATCACGCAGTGGAAGGCCAGGACCCCGGCCGCGTAACGCCTGCTACATAAGGACTCTGTGCCGCACATAGAGCACGTACAGCCACACGAGTCCAAACAGGACACCCACCGCGCCGATCATCCAGTGCAGCAGGCCGCCCGCGATCAGCACCATCTGCAGGGCGGCCGCCAGCCACCAGCCCCACTTGAGGCGCAGCAGCCCGATCAGCAGGACCGCGACCACCGCGGAGCACAGCAGCAGGACCAGTTGTGGCGAGGTGATGGCGCCCTCGGTGATGCGGATCGGCTGGATGGCAAGCAGCAGCACGATCGCCTCGAGGACGAGCGCCACCGAGCCGAGGCCGCGCAGGGCCTTGCCGGGGCTGCGCAGCCCGCTCGGCTTGCCGCCCAACGTCATTTGCGCCCCAACAGTTTGCGGGCGTCGGCGACGGTCACGACGGAGCCCGTGATGAGCACACCGGCGCCGGTCGACGACTCCGACTCGGCCTGCCCCACGGCGAACGCGATCGCATCGGGCATCGACGGCTCCACCGTCACCCGTTCGGGGCCGAAGATTTCCCGCGCGGTCCGCCCAAGCTCTTCGGCCGCAAGGCCTCTGGGCGAGGAGTTGCGCGTGACGACGACGTGAGACACGATCGGCTCCAGCTGTTCGAGCAATCCCGCCGAGTCCTTGTCGGCGAGCACCGCCACCACGGCGACCAGGTTTTCGAACGCGAACTCTTCGCTGAGCGCGTGCGCGGTCGCCGCCATGCCGTGCGGGTTGTGCGCGGCGTCCACCAGGATCGTGGGCGCCGTGCGCAGGCGCTCCAGCCGACCGGGCGAGGTCGCCCCGGCGAAGCCCTCGCGCACCGCGCCGGCATGCACGTTGGGCCCGAGGAACGCCTCGACCGCCGCCAGCGCCAGCGCCGCGTTCTGCGCCTGGTGCGCCCCGTGCAGCGGCAGGAAAATCTCGTCGTAGGTGGCGCCAAGCCCTTGCAGGGTCAGCACTTGCCCGCCCACCGCGACCGAGCGGCGCAGCACACCGAACTCGACGCCCTCGCGGGCGATGGTCGCGCCGACCTCCGCGCACCGGTCGAGGATCGGGTTCATCGCCTCCTCCGGCTGCACGGCACAGATCAGGGTCGATCCCGCGTGGACGATGCCGGACTTGGCGATCGCGATGTCCTGCAGGGTGTCGCCGAGCCACTCGGTGTGGTCGAGGCCGATCGGCGTGATGACCGTGACGCCCGCGCTGAGCACGTTGGTCGAGTCCTCGGCGCCGCCCAGGCCCACCTCGACCACGGCCACGTCGACGGGCGCGTCCGCAAACGCGGCGAACGCCAACGCCGTTGTGACATCGAAATAGCTCAGGGTTTCGTCGTTTCGGGCATCGAGCAACTCTGCGACGGGACCGACCTCTTTATAGACGTTTACAAACCTTTCTTCATCGACGGGTACCCCGTCGAAGCTGATTCGTTCCCGAACGGTTTCAAGATGGGGGCTCGTATACCTGCCCGTGTGCAATCCATGTGCACTCAGCAGGCTATCGATCATGCGAGCGGTCGACGTCTTCCCGTTGGTCCCGGTGATGTGGATCGATGGGTAGGCGCGTTGGGGGCTGCCGAGCACGTCCAGCAGCTCCTGGACGCGGGCCAGGTCGAAGACGTAGCGGGTGAAACCCCGCGCGTCCAGCTCCGCCTCGACCTGCTCGTACCCCGAGCTCATGGGTTGACTCCGTTCAGGCGAAGCCGTGCACTTCCGCGGGCTGGCTTGATCACGAAGCGCTCAACCCGGCCCGCTGCCGATATTGCGGCCACGATCAGAGCCTAGCCAGCGCTTCGTCGATGCGGACGATATCGGCCTGTGCCGCGGCGAGCCGGGCGCGCAGCTTGGCGACGACCTCCGGCGGCGCCTTGGCGAGGAAGCCCGTGTTGCCGAGCTTCGCCGTCGCCTGCGTGATCTCCTTCTCGGCCGCCGCGCGGTCCTTGGTGAGCCGAGCCCGCTCGGCGGCGACATCGATCGCCCCGCGCGTGTCAAGGGCGACGGTCACCCCGCCCGCGATCGTCACGGTGGCGCTCGCGGCGAAGCCGTCGCCCGGCCGGTCCAGCCGCGCCAGGCTCCTGACGAGCGGCTCGTGAGCCTCGAACCCGGTCACGCGGGCCGAGACCCGCTGGCCGGGTTTGAGCCCCTGGTCCGAACGGAACCGGCGCACCTCGGTCACGACCCGCTGCAACTGCTCGACCTCGGCCTCGGCCGCGTCGTCGACGAGGTCCTGCTCGACGGCCGGCCACGAGGCCATCATCACCGAATCATTGCCGGATCCGTTGTGGCGGTTCAGCGCGCGCCAAAGCTCGTCGGTGACGAACGGGATGATCGGGTGCAGCAGCCGCAGCAGCTGGTCGAGCACGTGGCCGAGCACGCGCGGGCTGGGCGCCGCCGTGTTTTTCCCGCCCCCCTGCCCTCCGGGCCCGCCCCCCTTGGAAAGCTCGACATACCAGTCGCACACGTCGTCCCACGCGAAGTGGTAGAGCGTGTCGCAGATCTTGGCGAACTCGTACGCCTCGAACTGCTCGTCGACGGCGGAGATGGTGTGCTGCAAGCGGGACAGGATCCATCTGTCCACAGTGGATAGCTCCGTGGGCAGCACACCCTCGACCGTGGCGCCGTTCATGAGCGCGAAACGCGTGGCGTTCCACAGCTTGTTGCAGAAGTTGCGCGAGCCCTGGCACCACTCCTCGCTCACCGGCACATCCGCGCCCGGGTTAGCGCCCTTGGCGAGCGTGAAGCGGGTGGCGTCGGCGCCGAAGCGGTCGATCCAGTCCAGCGGATCGACGACGTTACCGAACGACTTGCTCATCTTCTTGCCGTATTGGTCGCGCACCATGCCATGCAGCGCAACCACATCAAACGGCTGCTTGCCGTTCATGGCGTAGAGCCCGAACATCATCATCCTGGCCACCCAGAAGAACAGGATGTCGTACCCGGTGACCAGCACGCTGGTCGG
>Ga0075421_100010797_pt1 | contig 11295 bp, 5 predicted proteins | sample SoiMetdeltSBSDD5_FD_75292 | JGI IMG/M metagenome (GOLD analysis project Ga0075421, IMG submission 75292) | Bulk soil microbial communities from a Populus tree surrounding site in Tennessee, USA - Soil MetaG P. deltoides SBSDD5 | ecosystem: Environmental > Terrestrial > Soil > Tree plantation...
AAAAGGTCGAGGAAAAGTTCGAACTCGGCCGTCTCGAGAGCCTCGAGCTCCGATAAGCGCATGCGGCCGCCCCTGCCGAATCGTCGCTGCGCCTCCAGGATACGTAACGCTTCTTCACGAGTTGCGGCCGCAAGCTTTTCCTTTTCCGCAGTACGGTCGACGATGCGGCTCAGCCCGCCGGTCCGTGAATTGCTGCCGGAGTCGCGCAGACTCGTGGATATTCGCAATGGCGGAGCGTGCAGCCAGCTGGTGTTCGCGGGCGTGACCTGCGTTTCGTGATCGTCCAGCGCGGCCTCATCGATGATGAGATGGCGCGCAGAACACAGACCAAACACGGATCTCCATAGCCGATGCGCAACAGCGTCGGACTCTGCCTCTGCAAACCATCGTGCGAGTATGCGGAAATCATTCGATCGATCCACCCGTATGCGTCGATCATTGATAGCCGCCATGGTGCTAAGCAGGACCGGCATCGAGGCTCTGGCACGTTCACGAAAGATCTCTGCGCTCGATGGACAACCGGGCTTCGATATGAACCAGTTGCAGAACGACTCCCAGCGCGAACGCCACTGGTCGCGAACCGCGGCAATACTCTCCGGTGTTGCGTCGTTTCGGTCGCGGCTATTCCGTTCGGCCACTGCCTGAAGTAACCGCTCGATACCTGCCGCCTCGATATCGCGAACTGTTTCACCGATGCTGTCGGCCGCAAGGACGAGTTCGCCTACGAACCGTTCGCAGAAGTCGATCAACTGCCGTACATCCTGCGACTGCGCATGATTCCTGTGTTCCAACCGGCGCACGGACGTTTCTGCGGTGGCCTTCAGCTCTTCAAAGCGCACTCGGAGCACGAGCAGATTGCGATGTATTTCGCCCGCATCCGGTTCGGCCTGCTGCGACAGTTGTTTCAGCTCCCGAATGACGTAACGGATGTCCGTGAGAGCCGCGCCCTGAAGCTCACCCTCACGGCCCGACGTGGAATTAAACAGCGCGAACGCCTGTGCAGCCGCTTCACCCTGCCGGGTAATCTGGAACGCGTTACGCTGCTTGAAGAAATCCTCGACAGTGCCGACACGTGTTGTGTCCGGATTCGTTTGCAGATTTCCCCATTCGCACAACTGCGCCAGCGCGGAGTCGACTTCTGCCTGTGCCGGCATTTCGCCATCACTGCAGATCCGGACTGCTTCGAGTACGTCTTGCGGACGCAGCTGGAACATGAATCGTTCCTTCGATTCCATGAACACGCGCATGATCGTCCGGTACAGCGACGCCTTCTCGGCGGAGACATAGGCAAACGCTTTAATTCGCGCTTGAGCCTGGCTTGCAGCGATGTCGTTGCCGGCAACAGAACTCACGTGAAGGTCCTTAATTCGGAGTGAAGTTGATGACGATCGGGATTTCAGTGTCTACACACCGGGACTGGCCTTGAACAACGGCCGGAGAAAACTTCCACTGATCGAACGCCGCCCGAACGGCGCGGTAAAGAAGAGGATTGCCGCCGGTGATCTCGCTGGCCGTCGCATCCCCTTTATCATTGATTCTTGCCTTGATGCGAACGGTCAGCCCAGTGGATCTCAGTTGGGCGAGTTCGTAAGCCGAGAATTGCGGATCGATGCGGGTTCTTAAACGCGCCAGGGCGAGTTGCGTCGTCATCTGAATGCAGCCGGTGGGCGCGCACGTCTTCATCCTGGCAAGGATGTCCTGGCCGAAAGACGGATCCGGAAGCACTGCATTGACCTGCAGGCGAACTGCCTCCATTGTGGCCGCATCATCGCTCGCGCAGGCCCGGTTCCACGAGTCCACAAGATTGGTAAGCGCCTGTCGATATTCTTTGTGGATCTCCTCCATGGTGTCGGTTTTGCTCAGCGATGTCAGCTCACGATAGTCGCGCGCGGCCGCTGCAAAATCACCGGCATTGAAATCCTTGCGCCAGGCAAGCAGGGCACGATCCGCGACAACTTCAAGCTTGCTTTGTGCCAGATCGACATACTGGGCGGCCAGTTCGTGTTTGGGCGCGAATCGCAACGCAGCACGGAACTTTTGCAGGGCAATCTCTGTCCGCGAGCTCCTATAGGCATCGAGACCTTCCTTGAAGAACAGCTCCGCCATTCTTGGATGCAGCGCGGCAAGGCCGGAGCACTTGGCCTGGTTCGTTCCGATCAGATTCACAACAGCTTCGGAATTCCCGCCACCCAGCTGACGTTGCGCTTCATCCACCACGGACCGGCATCGTTGCTCCTGCTGCGCCGCTTTAGCTTCGTCTGCGAGCTGGATCACCTTGGGTGAGAACATCTGCGGATCGGCTTGACGATCCGGGTCCAACGCAAACAACTCCTCGAAATAGGCTTTTGCTCTACTGTTGTCGTTCAGTCCGATGTATCCGAGCGCAAGCTGCATTTTGACATCGGCTCTGTCTCGCGGCTGGCCGGATTTCTGCCGCAGCATCTCATCCACACGAAGCAGTAGTTCGATCGACTTCGCGAAATCTGCTTCGTAATAGAGCGCCACGGCACGAGCCAGCATCTCGGTGAGCTCATCCGCGGGAGCGGCCCGGCCGGGTCCGCGCATCGAAACGATCAGCAAGAACGCGAGAACGCTACTGGAGATTCTGGACATTCTGGTTAATCTCGACATGAGTAACCTCTATGGAAAGACGTTTTGAATCCGTTCGGCTCCGGTGACGCGATACCGCTGTGCCGGGAATTGGGGATTTTCGAAAATCAATACGCCTCCGATCGGAACTCTTACACTGCTCAGCGGCGTTTGACCCAAAGCCTTCCGCTCGATTCCATCCAGAAAGACTTCCGCCCAGGGCTTGGAATTGATCTGGACCGTCACATCAAAAATAATCATCGCCCTCGTCGTTTCATTGCTGTTGATCGCGTGGGTCATACTCCTACGCAAATTTCCATGGCGGTATTCGAACGTGTGCGTTCCCGGAGCCAACTCAAGCGAGACCGGCGCGGAGCCGATGTAGGCATCACCTTTATATATGTCGACTGAAGCCTGGGAACTGACAGCAAGCGTTCCCGTGGGAGCGGCAATGATCGGCGGATCAGGCGACTTCGCAACCGCTCGTGAATCGAGAGTACCGGATACCGGAGGCCGATCCGTCGTCAACAACGGCTCCGGCGCTCGGGCAGGGGAAAGTGCGGGCGCCGGAATCAACTCGGCTGGCGTCAACACAGGATCCGGTGCAGGGACATTCGAGGTCGCCGCCGGTTTCGGAGCCTCGGCCGCATTCACCACCGGCAACGATGTTTGGACGGGACGCAACCTGCTTAACAGCCTCGGCAAGCCGGCAGCCAGAATGCCAAGAAGAACAAGCACAGCCGCGTACTTCCACCATCCTGTCCCTATCCTTCGCTTCGCTTCGCCAGCGGCAGCGGATTCCGATTCCAATGATTCACCGGCGTCATCCCCGGCCTCCGGCTGAGAATCCGCCGAGGTTGTGACAGGGTCTGACGGCGATTGCAATTCCGGGATCTCCCTGTTTTGCACCTGCCGGAGAAATACGCGCGCCTGCTCGAGATCCCGCTGTATTTCGGATTGAATGGAGGAACGCATCCAGTGGGCGCTGGCGTTGTCCGGATCGATCAACAGAATCGCCCTGGTCAGATCCAGACACTCCTTGGTGCGTTTCTGCTCGAAGGCCTGGCGTGCCTGCTCGGCCAGTCTGGACAAATTTTTATCTGCCGATTCGCTGACCTCAAGAATCCCGGTTGGATCTGTCGTTTTTTGCGACATCGTGGACACTCCCGATTTTCGTGTGTCGAGACGATAGCTTCGGCCGTGTCCAAATGTGGTCCATCAAGATAATGTCGATTATTTTGCTTCATGAGATGGGACCATTTCTGTCCTTGCTCTCGTCATCATAGAGACGATCCTTCAAATTAGGGAGACTTCAATGGCAAATGGTGTCGTCGTTCAGCTTGCTGTGTTTTCCGTGTCCGCAGCCATCCTTATATATGCACTGATCATGTATAAGAGGCGAAAGTCGCAGCGCGAACTGACCGAAGAACACGTTCCGTCGATTCGCCCGGTGCTGGAAACATCACACGTGCAGCCGATTCCCGTTCAAGTGGAGGCCGTGCGCTCATCAGCCGAAGCCCCTGGCCAGGCGCCTCGAACGATCCATCTGGAAACACAATGCACCGATGCGCCGCCGCTGAGCACCATGGCGAACTCACCTGCGATCTCTGCCCCCGCGCCGAAACCAGCGCCCGTAATCAATGTGCAGGTGGCGTTGACGAGTTCGGAGGACCGCAACGAACGCATCCTCGCAGGCATTTCGGAAAACATCCGGAAGAGTCTTCAAACGAGACCCATTCCGCAACCTTCAACAATTCCGTTCTCCGAATCCAAGCCAAGGAATACCGAATATGTTCGCGTCAAGAAAGACATCATCAGTCCTCATGGTCACATTCGTTTTTCGATTTTGAAGGATTGGATGTCGATCAATATGCTGGCCGTGTTCCGTCGCGCCTCGTTGGACTGGAAGTCGCCGGATGATCTGATTGCATTTCTGCCGGCTTACCTCGAACCCGAGGCGGAAGTTCTCAACAACCAGGTCTTGCTCATCAGCACTCCAGGACACAACGAGAAACTCGCGGTTCCTATTCGGAGTCTCGATGCCTCGTCCCCTCTACGCGATTGTTTCGATTTCGTCAGCGATGTACAAATGGCAACCAATACTCCTGCAGTGCTGCACACGGCCGCGACGAACTACGAGGTCGTGTCCAGAGGAGTCATTACACAAGCTGCATTCAGAAACGCGGCGGATGAGGGACGCGCAGAAGTGAAGCTTCTCATTGACAGATCTCCTGAAGCGCTGCAGAAGAGCTACAGCGCGGCACTACGGCGTATGGAACCCACGATCGTCGCGGACGCCCGTTGAACCTGTGAATCAGAAAGAACGTGAGCAAGGTCTGATTTGCTGTTGATCCGGGAATTGATGCGGGTTTCCATGGCGCTATATCCCCTCCTGCGAGGAGGGGGCGCCGCGCCGATGTAACGAATGCAACGCTACCTCATGTAATCGGCGCGGCGGGGGAGGTCCAACCACTTTTGCGATGAGGTTCTGACCTCCCCGCTGCGCCCTATTCTAGGGTAGCGAGACGTTTGTTTATAGGGCGCATCGCCCCTCCTGCGAGGAGGGGAAAGAGCCTTGTCCACGTTCTTCGCAATTCATTCACAATTTCTATGACCGAGCATAATTTCGCTTAATTCTTCCAAAATACAGGCATATACAAACCTCTTTACACCGCAAAGTACTCTCCATTAGAGTAGGCTTATGCGCGTCAAGATGATCCTTCCCGCTCTGACCGAAGCGACCAGTCCCTTGTTCCGGCCGATCAAGTACTCGCTTTTCCCGCCATTGGGTCTGGCTACTCTCGCGGCGTATCTCGATCCGGCAGACGAGGTCAGCATTACTGACGAGCACGTTGAGAAGCTGACGGTGGACGATCGCGCCGATCTCGTTGTGATCCAGGTCTACATCACATCGGCATTCCGGGCGTACCGCATTGCCGACCATTACCGGCACATGGGCGCTTATGTGGCACTTGGAGGATTGCATGTGACTTCCCTGCCCGCTGAAGCGGCACAACACGCGGACACCATCTTTCTCGGTCCGGGGGAAGATACATGGCCGCAATTCCTGCGCGATTACCGCAACGGCCATCCGCTGCGGCGTTACGAATCCCGCATACGCACACTCCAAAACCTGCCGCCCGTTCGACGCGACCTGATCAAGCGTCATCTCTATCTCGTGCCCAATTCGATCGTCGTCTCGCGCGGCTGTCCATACGTTTGCGACTTTTGTTACAAAGAGGCGTTCTTCAAAGGCGGCCGTTCCTTCTACACACAAACCGTGGACGCTGCCCTTGCAGAGATCGATCGTCTGCCGGGTCGGCACCTGTACTTCCTGGACGACCACCTCTTCGGGAATACACAATTTGCATCTGCCCTGTTCGATGGGATGCGGGGTATGGGACGGTTGTGGCAGGCCGCCGGCACAGTCAACTCGGTGCTCCAACCGAACCTCCTCGAAAAGGCCGTCCGTTGTGGATTGCGCAGCCTGTTCGTCGGCTTTGAAACAACTAACATCAGCAATCTTCGGGGACAGCGGAAAATGCAGAACGTGAACCACGACTATAGCGCTGCCGTGCGACGGCTGCATGCCGAGGGTGTCATGGTGAATGGGAGCTTCGTATTCGGCATGGATGCCGATGATCAAACAGTTTTCGAAAGAACAACGGAGTGGGCCATCGGCGAGAGCATCGAAACTTCAACCTTCCACATTCTGACGCCGTATCCAGGCACCGCGCTTTATACGCGGATGCAACAGGAAGGGCGAATGCTGCATAACAATTGGGACCTGTACGATACGCGCCATACGGTTTTCCGGCCTGGCATTCTCACCCCTGAACAACTGGAAGAAGGCTATTGGAAGGCTTACAAAGATTTCTATCGGTGGGGATCGATCCTGCGAGGTGCCGACGGCAAAGATACGTGGTCGGGCAGATTACGACACTTCGGCTATGCCGCCGGCTGGAAAAAATTCGAGCCGTTGTGGGACTTTGTCATACGGATGCGTCAAGTCACAACGATGTTGCCGCTGCTTGAAACCATCCTCAGCGAGTTCGGTCAACGGCGTCCGCCAAGGATGGCTGCCATGGAAGCTTTGAACGAATTCAACGCGTCATAAAAATACAGAAACACAGAGATGCGCTTGGTGACTTTGTGTCTTTGTGGTGGATAACCTCAGTCACCACAAAGACACAAAGTCACCAAGTGGCATACGTGTGTCTTTTTGTTGAGCTTTCTGGTTTTCCGGCCGCTTTGATCGTGGCATGATGAACGCCGCTCTCATTCAGAAGACAGGGGGATGTATGAAGAGGTCAATTACAGCAGCCGCGTTGCTGCTTGTCATCATTTTGCTTTCCGTCAACCTATTTGCTCAGACGAGCAATGCCACCCTAGGTGGAACTGTCGCCGATGCCAGCGGCGCCTTGATTCCGGGTGTGGAAGTTACCGCACGGAACGTGGCCACGGGCATCGTCAATACCACAATTACCAACGAGGCCGGCGCATACCAATTTCCTTCGTTACAGACCGGAACGTACCAGGTCAGTGCGACACTCGCGGGTTTTCAGACAGCAACCAACAACAACGTAACCTTAGGGGGTTCGGAACAGGTTCGATTGAATTTTGTTCTCAGGGTTGGTGACATCGCCACAACCGTCGATGTCACTGCAGACATCGGCGGCGGTGCGCTGCTGACGACGTCTTCCTCCATTGGGACGGTGCTTCCAGAAATGCAGGTTCGCGAGTTGCCGACGGGCGATCGTAATGTGCTCGAACTGCTCCGCGGCGTTGGCGGAGCCGGCCCAACCGAAGGCGACATCGATGGTTATTTTGCGGGCGGACGCATCAGCCAGGTTGTTGTGAGCCGTGACGGCTTCAACGTCTCCGCCGGACGCTACAACCAGGGAACGTTTTCCACGACGTACACCAGTTCGGACCTGGTCGAGGAAGTAAAAGTGACAACCGGAACCGTGGATGCCGAAGCCAGCCGCGGCTCGGGTCAGGTGCAGATGGTCACCCGCTCTGGAACAAATCAGCTGCGCGGCTCGATCTTCTGGAACAACCGGAACTCGGCGCTGGATGCCTCGAATTGGATCAACAATTTCAACCGCGCCGAAGCGGATTGGCAGAACCGCAACCAGTTTGGCGGCCGCCTTGGCGGTCCGATCATCAAGAACAAGACGTTTTTCTTTTTCCTGATCGACGAACAGCGGTTTGTCTCAAAGGAAAACTTTGTTGGAACCGTGCTCACCAACGAAGCGCGGCAAGGCATCTATCGTTTCTTCCCTGGTGCGGATAACAACAACGTTTTGCAGACTTCGCCTACCGTCGATCGGCTGGGAAATCCGGTCCGGCCGGCGGTCGCAACAGGACCGCTGCAACAGATCAATCTGTTTAGCTACGATACCAACCGGTCCGGCTTCGATCCTACCGGCTACATGACCAAGCTGATCGCCCGCATGCCGGCGCCGAACGACTTTACGGTTGGCGATGGCCTGAACACTGCCGGCATACGCTTCACGCGACGGATTTACGGTATGGACCAATCCGACGGTTTTACCTATGACCAGAACAATCGCGATCAGGTCAACTTGAGGATCGACCACAATTTCAACTCGGCTCACAAAGCCAGTTTCGTCTATACCTACGAGCGCGGGATGAATCACACCACGCAGGCCGGCGTCATGCAATGGCCTGGAGGCTATGACGGAGCCAACAGAAAGTTCCCGCGGATTTACAATTTCTCGCTTGTATCCACACTCTCCAGCGTTGTGAACGAGTTTCGTCTCGGTTACCGCGCTCATAAGATCCAGAGCTGGGCTCCCTGGTACGTCGGACGCGAAGGCTACACCGGCGAGGTTACGGAAGAATCTGCCAAGGAAGCATTCGATCTCCTGCCGAAATACAACGGGCTGCCGGTGCAGGTTGTTCCGCAGATTTACGGTCAGGGTTACATGCAATGGAGTTCCGGTTTCGGTTCCACCCGTGGATCCTGGAGCCCTCTGCTCAGCTACGGCGACACGGTGAGCTGGATAATGGGCCGGCATGCGTTCAAGGCTGGAGTTGAATTTCGACGCGACCGTACCGATGGATGGAACGACAACAACTTCACTCCCTATGCAACCATCGGCGCCGGGAATTTTACCTCGAATATCACGCCGACAGCGGTTACCGGTCTAACGAACAACAACTCCACCACAGCACGAAACATCCTGTATAACCTTGCCGGCTCGATCGACAACATGCGCCAGGGATTTGATCTTGTCAGTTCCGCTGGCCCGCTCCAGTTCAAGGGATATCAGGACGGCATCACGCTGAAGAAGCGGGACTGGCGCGCGAACGAGTTCAGTGGTTTCTTCAAAGACGACTGGAAGGTCACGTCCAATCTGTCGCTGAACCTGGGAATCCACTACGAATGGTTCGCCGTACCGTATGAAGGCCGCGGCCTCGCGGGACGTGTGGTGAACGGCTTCCAGGGCCTTTGCGGAATCGGCTGCGGCGCGCTCACTACGGTGGAACTTGTGGGCAAGAATTCGCCGAATCCCGGCGCAAAGCTGTTCAACAACGACTGGAATAACTTTGCACCGTCTATAGGCTTCAGCTATTCCATCCCGGGACTTGGAAAGCAAACCATTCTGCGCGGAGGATACGGCATCAGTTATACCGGTGCGATGATCAAAGGCGCAATGGGCGCCGGTGGACTCGACGCCGGTGGAGGCACATTGCCGGGTCTGGCCGGCATCAGCGGCGGCAACGGTTTGACTTATACACAAACCGCCTACTGGAATCTGGCCAACGTCAATCTGCCGTTTGCGCCTCAATTCCAACCTCTGGCCGCCGTTCCGTTGACCGATGCGCGGACTCTGACGATGAATATGTACGAACCCAACCGCGTGTCGCCCTACGTCCAGAACTTCAACCTTTCGATTCAGCGCCAGCTGACGGATACCTTAACCCTCGACGTGTCCTACGTGGGAAGCAAGGGGACGAAGCTGTTTGGACGCAATGATCTCAATTACACGAAGATTCAAGGCGCCTTCCTCGAAGCGTTCAATATCACTCGAGCGGGAGGCAATGCGCCGTTGTTCGATCAAATGCTCCAGGGCATGAATATTCCGGGGGCCGGTGTCGTCAATGGCACAACGGTGACCGGATCGCAGGCACTGCGGCTATACACGAACACCCGCACGTTTCTTGCAAATGGGAGTGTCGGCGGCCTGGCGAACTTCCTGAATACCAGCACCACCATCACCGGTTCCGGCGGCGGATACGTTCGTAACAGCGGCCTCTTCCCGGAAAACTATCTCGCGTTCAATCCTCAGTTTGGATCGGTGGGCGTAAACGGGAATCTCAGCAATTCCACCTACCACTCCATGCAACTGCAGGTGACCAAGCGTTTGTCCAACGGTATTACGAACCGTACGGGGTATACATGGAGCAGAACAATTGGTCTATCGAATGATGACAACAACGTAGACTCGCGAGATCCGCTCAATCGCAACTTGGATAAGAGCGTCCTGGGCTACCACCGAACACACAATCTCACCAGCAACGGCACGATCGAACTGCCGTTCGGTCCGAACAGGAGTCTCCTGAATGCTGCTCCTGGCTGGCTATCACGAATCGTCGAACGCTGGCAGCTCGGCGGCGTGCTGGCCTGGAGTTCCGGCGGCCCGCTGACATTGACGGCGGGGTCGCTGACGAACATCACTCAGACGGCTAATAACACTCCGATGGTCCTTGGAGAACTGCCGAAGGGTAAAGTGACTCGCATGTCTGACGGCAGTTTGCCGAATTACTTTTCGACGCTGACGCTTGGAGCTGCGGGTTCGGATCCGGGCCGAGCGCTGGTTACAGCCACGAACTCTTTGGCCACCTTCTACACCAATCGCGCGATTCTCGATGCTTCCGGCAATCCGATCCTGGTGAATCCAGGTCCCGGTGAAGTCGGCAGCCTGGGAATTCGAACGGTCGAAGGGCCGGGCCGCTTCACGCTCGACATGAACCTGCTCAAGCGAGTAGCCATTTCGGAAACCAGGGAATTTGAACTCCGTTTGGACGTGGTCAACGTGCTGAACCACCCGGTATTCGGAAATCCGAACGTCGACATCAACAGCGCATCGTTTGGACGGATTAGTTCGGCGAGTGATGGCCGTCGCTTTACTATCGGCGCACGGCTGAACTTCTAAGAAGACACTCTCGGTGACTTTTTGCCTTTGTGGTGGATGTCGGGCGTAATCCCCTCCTCGAGAGGAGGGGTGCCTGCGCCCGTAAGAAAATGTTGCGAAGCCTCCAAAGCGTCGCAGACGGGGTGGTCAGGTGCGGAAAGAGTTGTCGCGAGTGACCACCCCGTCCGCTCCAGCAAAGGAGGCTTCGCGGCATTTTTCTTGATGTCGCGTCCACCCCTCCTCGAGAGGAGGGGACTGCTCTTCCCCAAAAAATCTACGCCAAAAAACGAGACATTGGCCGAGTCTAACGTGCGGGGGCTACCGACCGGATCGCGGACAAGAACCCGTCCGCATCGTCCGGGCTGACCATCACCACAAAGTCGAGCCGGGTCGGCACATAAACCGCTTTAGCGGGATCGGTGACATACAGCAGCGCCTTTTCACCGTTGCGAAGCCGAAACCAACCGGCACGATATCCCGGTAATCCCGTTCCCCACGTCCGTCTCGTCGGCTGAAAGTCACTGCCGCTGCCGATATCGAC
>Ga0075421_100010800_pt1 | contig 11292 bp, 8 predicted proteins | sample SoiMetdeltSBSDD5_FD_75292 | JGI IMG/M metagenome (GOLD analysis project Ga0075421, IMG submission 75292) | Bulk soil microbial communities from a Populus tree surrounding site in Tennessee, USA - Soil MetaG P. deltoides SBSDD5 | ecosystem: Environmental > Terrestrial > Soil > Tree plantation...
AAAACCTCGGTGGTGACACCCTGCCTGATCTTTGCTTCGTGAAGTGGGTTGTTCAATAGATGGAGATCGGAGTGGGTGTGCATATCTACGAAGCCGGGACAAACGATTCGTCCATCGGCCTGGATGGTTCTTTTTGCATCCCTTCCGCTCAACTCTCCGATCTCGACAATGCGATCACCGCGAACACCGATGTCTCCCCAGAACCAGGGATTTCCTGTGCCGTCAATAATACGGCCATGCAGAATTAGCAGATCGAACAAAGTGAATAGTCCTGAACTGTGCGGTGGCTAGATGAAGCGAATAAGCGACAAGGCAAGACAGTTTTCTTTTCAGGGAAACAAAATAGAGAAACTGATCATGTTATGGAAATTATGGCGCTGACGAGACTGTTTGCGCTAATCGCTCGCCAATGAACGTTGTTAGGGACTTTCGCCAAAGGAGGAGACAGCGATAGGCCGTCTGTGTTTGTTATAATAGAATGGGTCAAGCATAGCGAGTAGTAATAAAATACATGCTTATGTGGGTGATGACATTCTTCACATTAAGCGCTGTAGGCTTGTACTGCAATAATTTGGCACGTCATAAAGGCTTAACATCGTGTCTGACTCTGCAAAGCGCCATCCTGTTTCGACTAAGAATCCGCGCACGACCGCAGCGATGGATGATCTTCGGCGGCGGCTGAATCGCCTCGGCATGGCAACGGGGCAGAACTTCACGCCCCAGCCTCATAAGCCCACTCAACCCATTGAAGAACTTGTAGCCGGGATGATCCACGAGACGGCTCATGGGCCAAGCTTCCGAGTCGTTAAAGTCTATCCTACCGGATCGCGGCACGGGTCGAATGGCCTCTCCGAGTGGCTGTCATTGAATCCAGCCACACTTGGTAGTGTCGGAATGGACAATGCACTGAGCCGAACCGACATCCGGCGATTTGTTTTTCTCGATACCGAAACGACAGGTTTGGGAGCAGGCACAGGAACTTTTGCATTTCTAGTTGGTATTGGTTTCTTCAACGATCAGGATGGCTTCGAAATTCACCAGTTCTTTTTGCGTGATCCAGCCGAAGAACTGGCGATGCTTACCCTGCTGCATGAGATAATATGGCCTGAGGGTGGGCTAGTGACATTCAACGGGCGCACCTTCGATATGCCGCTTCTCGCAGATCGATTCATTATGTCGCGCATGAGGACGCATATCACCCGCCTGCCAAATCTCGATCTTCTGCACCCAGCACGAAAGTTGTGGAAACGTCGGCTTGAATCCTGTCGCCTGAGCGCTCTTGAGATAGATATTCTGGGATTAGGTCGAACCCATGACGACGTGCCTGGTCACTTAATCCCTTATTTGTATCGCGACTATCTCCGAACGGGCAATGCGCATGAGATGACACGTGTTCTATATCACAACGAACAGGATATCCTCTCAATGGTTTCGCTCGGCGTGATCATGAGCCGTGCTTTCGAACAACCGCATGCCCCGACAATGCATCTGGATGATCGGTTAAGTCTCGCACGGTGGTATGCCCAACGAGGGATGCTTTCTGAGTGTGAAGCAGCATATCGGGCGGTGCTGGACGACTGCGATAATGAGGAACGCCGTTACGACGCGCTCACCGGATTGGCATCAATGCTCAAGCGGACAGGCCGAGCCGAGGAAGCTGTATCGCTCTGGGAATACCTGGCTGATCTCAAGCTGGACATTTCAGGATATGAGGAATTAGCCAAACATTATGAGTGGCAGGCGCGAGACTTTAAGCGTGCAATGGAGTGGACGACATTAGGTATCGCGCTGGCAGAAACTTGGCGACCTGGATTGCGCCGTACCGAAGCATTGCGCGATTTAGACGCACGACGCAGCCGCCTAGTCCGCAAGTTGGAAACATATAGCTAGTACTTCCCTTGTTGGATTACATGGGCCGCCGACCACCTACGACGAGGGCAAGATTACCTTGAGATAATCCTCTACCATCCATCCAGAACGGTTCGGATCATTCGGATCGATTACCTGCCACCATGTATAACCATCCGCGTCACGTGGGCCACCCTGAATATTGAACCGATCCCCATCTTGCCCAACGAAGAAGTAAGTATAGGTGAGGCCCGGCCCTTGCCGGACAGCCACTCCTAAACCATCCGTGCCTGTTACTTCAACCAGACTTCCAACCGTAATGGGCATATCGTTGGCTGGTGTTGCGGTAGGCCCCGTACTTATAGTTGGTGGGGTGCTAGGCTGAGTTTGCCCGGCGGGGGGTGCGGTTACCTGACCTGGTGCGGGGCCGAGGGTTGGGGTGGCGGTGATTACTACAAAGATCGGGGTAGGAGTTGGGCCGATCCCCGTCAATGAGTCACCGCGATTCATTAAGACTAAGCCCCACAATCCACACGTGATCCCAGCGACTGCAAGAATAACAAGTACAAATCCCCACCAGGGTACATAGAGCGCTGACGAACCTACATCGGAAGGCGGGGGCGCAGATGGCGGTCGCTTCCCGGCACGCGTATCAGGTGACCGGTAGGCTCGAGTGGCATCAGCCTGTGCAGGTTGACGGACGTGGGGTTGGCCCGCTTGTTGGGTCTGTGCAGCAGGGATTCGCTCAGAAGGCGGTCGCTGCGAAATTTTTGGGCGGGGGCGCTCCGATTGATCGGGTGGTAGTCTATCACTCATTGTTGAATTTTATTCGACACGGAGCGTCACTAGAGTAAAGTCGTCAAAAGCGTCGGCGCTGCTACGGTGCTGCTGGACGGCGCTATAAATTCCTTTTGCAATCCGATCCGCGTCGTAAATGTGAATATTCTTAACAAGATTAATCATGCGATCTCGTCCATACGATTCACCGCTAGGGCTACGCATGTCGGTGACACCATCGCTGTAGATGACGAGACAATCGCCCTTCTCTAACTTAAGGGTCTGTTCTTCTAATACGGGCGGAATATCGCCCCATAGGCCAAGAAAGCGTCCTCGCCCTCCTAGAAACTCGGCTGTACCGTCTCGGCGTACGAATAGCGGCTCGTCCTGACCCGCGCGTACATAGCAGAATGTACCTGTGTTAGGATCGAGCACCCCGTATAAAGCAGTGACAAACATATCGTAGTTGGATGCTGAGATCAGGCCCCTGTGAACGGCACTGGCAACATCAACCGGGTTTGTATGATGCTGTTCCTCAGTGAGAAACAGGGTGCGGGCAACGGCCATGAATAAGGCTGCATGAGCGCCTTTGTCCGACACATCCGCGAGAACTACCGAGACTCGACCGTCGGGCAATATGCGAACATCATAGAAATCTCCACCGACATGTCTGGCAGGCTCGAAGTAAGCCGCAAATTGATAGCCGGGAACCTTTGGAAGATCAGTGGGCAGCAAACTGTGCTGAGCTTTGGCAGCGACTTCTAGCTGCGCTTCGAGCGCAGCTTTAGCGACTCGATCTGACTGTGCGGCTTCTAACTCTGCGTAGGCTTTGGCAAGCTCGGCGTTGCGTTCTTCAAGGTCTTCAATTGCGCGTTTGTCTGTCTCACGCACAATGTTGATCAACGTACGCAGAAAACTTCGCGCTACATGAGGGCTAGCCTCAAAGACTTTTTCAAAATCCTTCTTTGTGATTTCCATACATTGGGTTGGCATGATGGTCGTGACAGTGGCCGAGCGGGTTTCCTCAGTGAGCAGAGCCATTTCCCCAAAATACTGCCCCGGCCCCAGAAAACCCATCACGAAATCTTGGTCACCTTCAAGATCGCGAGAGATCACAACCCGTCCACCGGTGATTACATAGAAAGTATCGGCTTTATCACCTTCGCGGCAGAGAATCGTATCCGCCGAGTATGATTTTTCCACAGCAAAATCGCGCAGCATTTGGATGGCGTCGGGGGGTAAACCCGGAAATGCCTTCTCTATAACTGCGGTATGACCACTCGTTGGACTCATCCTTGTCTCCTCTTGACCCACTCTAATACTTGTTCAAGGGGCCAAGTGTTTACCACATCGTCAGCAGATACCCAAGCTCGACGAGCAACACCAATTCCATACTCCATGAGATCAAGCTCCTCAGGACGATGTGCATCCGTTGAGATTGTCAATTTTATCCCAAGTTCCTTCGCTCTGCGCGCATGAACATCATCGAGATCAAGACGATGAGGATTCGCGTTGATTTCGAGCGCAACATCGTGCTCTTTGGCAGCAGCGAACACAGCATCCATATCCAGGTCAGCAGGCTCTCGATCTGGAATCAGCCGACCGCGCGGATGACCAATAATAGAGACGTAAGGATTGCGAATTGCGTTCAATACTCGCTGTGTCACCTGATCACGCGGCTGGCGCAAACTGGTATGCAGTGATGCCTGCACAATATCGAATTGAGCCAATGTCTCCTCGTCAAAGTCGAGTGTACCATCAGCGCGGATTTCCACTTCACAGCCATGCAGCACGCGGAAGGCATCACCTAATTTGGCATTGGCGGCGTCAACCTCGGCACGCTGCTGTGGAATATCCTCCGGCTTCAATCCCTGTACGACGCCGAGGCTGTAGCTGTGGTCGGTAACAAGCATGTACTTATAACCCTTCGCCATCGCAGCGCGGGCCATGTCGATGATGCTAGTTTTGCCATCACTCCATGTCGTATGAAGTTGGAGATCGCCTCGGATATCCTCAACTTCGATGAGATTGGGGAGCTTACCCGCAAGCGCCGCTTCTATTTCCCCACGATCCTCGCGGAGTTCCGGTTCAATGTAAGGCATATCGAGTTTTGCATAAACTTCTTCTTCTGTGGCGCAGAGAATTTCTGGATCCCCATTGAGCGGCGTAAAGGCATGCTCGTTCAGGGAGAGCCCCTTCTTGAGAGCCAACTCGCGCAGCTTGACATTATGCGCTTGGCTGCCTGTGAAGTAGATGAGCAATGTGCCGTAGCGCTCAGGAACAAGCACACGAAGGTCAGCTTGCAAGCCATTATAGAGATCAACTGAAGCTTTGATAGACCCATGTCCAGTGACACGCGCGACTTCAGGGCGTTCGACAAAAGCCTGCATAATAGGATCGGGTTCGTAGCTAGCAATCAGAAGATCGATATCGCCTATTGTGTCGCGTCTGCGGCGCAGTGAGCCTCCGACATTTCCTTTGAGCGCGCCCGGTAATTGAAGCAGAGCATCGAGAAGCTGGGTGGCAATCGGTAGCGCTTCGTTGATCCGCACCCGGTCGCTGCGATTCGCCAGCGCCGCAATCCCTTCCAAAATCTTGGCTTCGCTCTTAGCGCCCATCCCTGCTAGAGATTTCAGCTTGCCCTGCTCCGCCGCTTCCTTAAGCGCTTCAAGACTGGTGATACCTAGCTCCTTCCAGAATATCGCTGCACGCTTAGGGCCTAGCCCGGGCACTTTGACCATCTGAACGACACCCGGCGGGATTTCATCTGCCAGCCGGTTATAGAATTCAAGCTGTCCTGTCGTAAGCAACTCTTCAATTTTCTCGGCAAGCGTCGCGCCGATGTAGGGCAGTTCAGTCAGCTTGCCCTCTTCGTAAACCGCCCGTAGGCTGCGTGGCAGACTGCCGACTGTCTCAGCAGCGCGCCTGTAGGCAAGCACCCGATGAATATTTTCGCCCTTTAATTCCAACATGTCAGCGACAGTGGCGAAAATCGAGGCAATATCGCTGTTCGAAAGTTCGCTCATGCGACCTCTAGTCAACTAGATTAAGCCCGATCCCCCGGTCAGTATACTGAACTGAGGTGTATGTGTCTAACGATACAAGGTACTTTGTACACGAATCAATAGATTAGTTGATGTTATTGGAGCATGAATTCGTTCCGCGTCATATCTTCGTAAGTCTCGCGTGAGCGGATGAGTTGTGCTGATCCATCCTGCTTCACCATGACCTCGGCTGCGCGGGGGCGGCTGTTGTAATTCGAAGCCATCGCCGCGCCGTAGGCCCCCACATGGAGGATTGCCAGCAGATCACCGGGTTCTGATAAAGGGAGGGCACGGTCTTTCGCAAGGGTATCAGTCGTCTCGCAGACTGGGCCAACTACATCAACGATCTTTTCCGGCGCATCTTGCCTCTGTCTAACAGGCCAAATCGGATGATATGCGCCGTAGAGCATTGGGCGGATCAGATCGGTCATACCAGCGTCAGTGATCACGAAAGTTTTGCGGGGTGTCTGCTTAATACCAAGCACCCGCGTGATCAACACACCCATTTCTGCGATGAGTGCGCGCCCCGGCTCAACTACCAATTCTAAGGGGAGATCGCCCAATACCTGCCGTAGAGTCTGGCCCCATTCTGCAAAACTAGGTGGAGTCTCGTTGAGATAGCGCGCACCTAGTCCGCCGCCAAAATCGAGGTAGCCAAGCTCGATCCCATTATTCAGCAGATCACGCGCCAGCCCTGCCAGCCGACCAGCCGCCTCACGAAAAGGCTCAATCTCCGTGATTTGAGAACCAATATGCATTGATAGCCCTACCAGTTGAATACTTGGTGTACTCTGGATGGCAGCGACTAATTCAGGGATCGCTTCCCACGCGATGCCGAATTTCGTCTCATGAATTCCGGTAGTGATACTCGGATGGGTATGTGCATCGACATCCGGGTTGACGCGCAGCGCGAGCGGGACAATGGCGGAACTGATCTCTGCCTTGTGCTGAATCATTTCCAATTCCCATGCTGATTCGATATGAAACGCACGGATTCCCGCTTCAAGACCCAGCCGTACCTCAGTGGCGGTCTTACCAACACCCGAAAATACAATACATTCTGGCCGAATACCTGCCTTAAGAGCGCGATGCAGTTCTCCACCGGAAGTAACGTCCGCACCGAAACCCTGCTGTGCAAAAGCCTGAATGATTGCTAGAGATGGGTTCGCCTTCACCGCATAGCAAATCAGGTGTGGAGTTCTTCCCACTAGCGCTAAATCCATCGCTTGAGCGGCTCGCATCAGGGCTGGTTGATTGTAGACATAGAGTGGTGTATCAAATTCATCCGCAAGCGTTTCTAGTGATACTTCTTCGAAGTGAAGGGTTTGATCGATATAAGAGAGATCCATTGCAGCCCTCAATCAAGCGGAATTCTATGAACATTATCTCGTTAAGCGGCGGCTGTGGCTACATCGCTTGACAATGCGGAGCGCAAACAGTAGAGTGTGAGCACCATGTACCAGCCACCCGACCCTGCATCCTATTTTTCACTTGTATGGGAAATTGTCGAACAGATTCCCGAAGGCTACGTTGCCAGCTATGGGCAAATTGCGTCGATGATTCCTCCCCCAGAAGGTGTCGATCCTGAGCAATATGACCGGCTAGCGGCACGCTGGGTTGGAAGCGCCATGAATGCCGTCAAGGATCGCACGATTCCTTGGCAGCGTGTCATCAACAGTCAAGGGAAAATCAGCTTCCCAAAGGGCAGCAGTTCAGCCGAGCAGCAGCGTGCACTACTTGAGATGGAAGGCGTCGAATTCGACGATCAGGAGAAAGTTGATTTCGAAGTTGTTGGCTGGGATGGCCCTCCTGATGACTGGCTGCGCTCACATGGGCTGATGCATCCTCGATCTCTCAAGAAGAAACGCAAATCTCAGAACAGTGATTCACAGCCTTCACTATTTTAGTTCCACTCAACACCGAGTCTGATATGATTAACCAGTGGCATGAATACATTGGCAACATGCACATGCATACGCCGTACTCCGATGGCGAGAAGTATCATGTGGATGTTGCCCGCGCTGCGATTAGCACAGGTCTGGATTTTATCATTGTTACCGATCACAACGTATGGGTACAGGGGGTTGAAGGATATTATGATCTGGGTCTGGACAAGCGCGTTCTGCTGCTCGTTGGCGAGGAAGTGCACGACACACGGCGCGATCCGCAGGCAAACCATCTGTTGGTCTATGGCGCTGAACGTGAGTTAGCTTGTTATGCACCAAATCCACAGGCGCTCCTTAACGAAGTCCAGGCGAGTGAGGGCATCTGCTTCCTTGCCCATCCAATTGAGCATCCTGCGCCTAACTTTGATGAGGATGTGCTCTCCTGGCTGAATTGGGAAGTTGAAGGCTATACCGGGCTGGAACTCTGGAATTATATGTCAGAGTTTAAGGCACATTTGACGAGCAGAGCGCAGGCCATTCGAGTGGCATTCAATCCAGATCAATATATCAGCGGCCCATTTCCAGAGACTCTTGCCCTGTGGGATCGCCTGTTACGTGAAGGCAAGAAGGTGAAAATCATAGGTGGGGCAGATGCACATGGTACACGTTATTCGATGGGGCCACTAAGCCGCGAGCTTTTCCCATATGATTATCTGTTTCGCTGTATCAATACACACATTCTGACTCCCCGGCCACTCAACGGAGATTTTGACCATGATCGCCTTCAAATTCTCTACGCGCTGCGCGATGGTCATTGTTGGGTCGGATATGACTTGATCGGATCAACAAAAGGATTTCGGTTCTCGGCGCAGGGGCATAACACCAGTGTGATCATGGGCGGCCAAGCGCGCTTGGGACATGGTGTAACACTCCAAATTGCATCACCACAGATCGCTCATATACGACTGATTAAAGATGGGGAAATTGTCGCAGAGGAAACTGAAAACCCTTACAAGACGTTCATCGCACGGTATCCTGGCATCTATCGTGTCGAAGTCCATAAGCACTACAAAGGCAAGAAGCGGGGATGGATCTTCAGCAACCCGATCACAATCTTAGCTTGAGTGACATATAGTTGAGAGACGCAAGACAAGACTCTGGTGTGGGCCAGATAATTGAGGAATATAGAAAGGAGAATTAATACTGCGCTGGGCCTCGGCTTTGCCTGCATTCGCTAGGCCATAGAATTTTGATCTGCTGGGCCATTGCGCTGGCTGCCACTAGCAGCCGCCACTTATATCAATTGAACTGCTATTCAATTGTCACCACAAAGTGTTCGTCGGGATAAGCCTCGATAGGTCCCTCCTTCGATAGCTTAAATCCTGTGATACTCATCATATTCCATTTTTTCTCCAATTTCAACCACCTCGCAAGGAGTTGTCATAAGTTGTAACACTTATTTGCAGGCTGCGGCAGTATGGAAGTATGCCGCCAACCGCGCTATAATCCAGTGTCCATTTCGAACTACAGTTCTATCTTCCGGGAGCGAGGGCGCAATGCCAAAGTTTCAAATCGTCTCCGACTTCCAGCCCACTGGCGATCAGCCTGACGCAATTGCTGGGCTGGCCGAGGGGCTTAATCAGGATATGAAGTACCAGACCTTGCTGGGAGCAACGGGTACGGGCAAGACGTTTGTAATGGCTCAGATCGTAGAGTCAATTCAGCGCCCGACGCTGGTTATGGCTCATAACAAAACACTGGCCGCACAGCTATATTCTGAATTCAAGTCATTTTTCCCTAATAATGCGGTTGAGTACTTTGTTTCGTACTACGACTACTATCAGCCCGAAGCTTATGTGCCCAAGCAAGACCTGTACATCGAGAAAGACTCTTCGATTAACGACGAGATCGAACGGCTCCGTCTAGCAGCAATGGCCTCGCTAATGACGCGCAAAGATGTCCTGATCGTAGCCTCGGTCTCGTGCATTTACGGGATTGGCCGTCCTGAAATCTGGCGCGATGCGATGCTGACTCTGAGGATCGGGCAGACGATTCGCCGTAATGAGATTCTCAAACATCTTGTCTACATCCAGTACACACGGAATGATGTTGAACTGAAACATGGCACGTTTCGTGTTCGCGGTGATACGTTAGAAGTGATGTCAGGTTACAGCGACCGTGCTATCCGCATCAGTTTGTGGGATGATGACATCGAGCGCATTACGGAATTCGATCCAATTACAGGCGAAGTGTTTCAGGATTTGCCAGAGATCACGATTGCTCCGACTGCACAATTCATCACTGAGACACAAACCTTACAAGAAGCCATCCGCGATATTGAGGAAGAGCTACAGACTCAGCTATCGATGCTGCGGATGCAAGGGCGTTTGCTCGAAGCCCAGCGCCTGGAACAGCGCACGACATACGATTTAGAAATGCTGCGTGAGATCGGAATCTGCTCTGGCATCGAAAATTACTCTCGCCACCTGGATCGCCGTGCGCCGGGTTCGCCGCCCTCAACTTTGCTCGACTACTTCCCGAATGATTTCTTGATGATCGTGGACGAGTCGCACATGACCCTGCCGCAGATTCATGGCATGTGGCGCGGCGACCGCAGCCGCAAGGAAACGCTGGTTGAATACGGCTTCCGGCTTCCGAGCGCCCTAGATAACCGCCCCCTCAACTTTGATGAGTGGGAATCGCGGTTACATCAAGTGATCTATACTAGTGCAACGCCCGCCCCTTATGAACTCCAAAAGAGCCAGCAGGTTGTCGAGCAGATCATCCGCCCGACCGGATTGGTCGATCCTCAGGTCGAGGTTCGCCCTGTTGAGGGGCAGATCGATGATCTTCTGGGCGAGATCAAAGCCCGTGTCATGAAGCGTGAGCGCACATTGGTTACAACGCTCACCAAGCGGATGGCAGAAAAGCTGGCCGACTATCTGATGGAGATGGGGATCAAAGTTCACTATCTGCACAGCGAGGTTGAGACGCTAGATCGAATTGAGATATTGCGCGACCTGCGGCTGGGTGTGTACGATGTGGTTGTGGGAATCAACCTGCTCCGCGAAGGTCTTGACCTTCCCGAAGTTTCACTGGTCGCAATTCTTGATGCGGATAAGCAGGGCTTCCTCCGCTCAGCTACCGCACTAATCCAGACGATAGGGCGGGCGGCACGTCATGTGAATGGGCGCGTGATTATGTATGCAGACAAGATTTCTGATGGGATGCAGGCAGCTATCGATGAGACAAACCGCCGCCGCGCCAAGCAGGTAGCCTACAACGAAGCGCATGGTATCGTGCCAACCAGCATCGTGAAGCAGGTACACGATCTCACCGAGCGCGTTAGAATGGAAACTCTTGAAGAAGCTGGGCCTGATGCATCGATCTCGAAGGATATGCCTGCTGCCGAGCTTGAACGGCTGATCCGCGAACTCGAAGCGCAAATGAAGCAGGCAGCAGCCAATCTCGAATTTGAGAAAGCGGCTCTGCTGCGCGATCAAGTTTTCGAGCTGCGCGAGATCATGGTGCTCCGGCAGACAGGCCGCAAAGATATTCCGATTTGGGAACAGGATCGGATGATGCCCGTCGCAGACGTAGAACCGGGCGAAGCCTAAACTAGGTTGACGAGGAATTCTGCGTACGTCACAATTACAGGGCGGTGACGAGAGTCCCGCCCTGTCTGTTGTCGTTCCTCGAATGATACGGATTCACAGATGTCAGCGACTCAACGCGGC
>Ga0075421_100010803_pt1 | contig 11291 bp, 11 predicted proteins | sample SoiMetdeltSBSDD5_FD_75292 | JGI IMG/M metagenome (GOLD analysis project Ga0075421, IMG submission 75292) | Bulk soil microbial communities from a Populus tree surrounding site in Tennessee, USA - Soil MetaG P. deltoides SBSDD5 | ecosystem: Environmental > Terrestrial > Soil > Tree plantation...
AATGGTCAGATTGGGTATCCTGCCTCCGCAGCAGCAATAGCCTGCAATTGGAATGGGCAATTGTCGTGCACAACCGGCGGAGCAGAGGAAACAGAGCATGACCGAAAGGAAAGTGTGGTTCATCACCGGGGCCGCTCGTGGTATGGGCGTGTGTTTCGCCAAGGCCGCGTTGGCCGCCGGCCACGCGGTTGTCGCGACCGGCCGGCGCCCTGACGCGGTGACCAGCGCGGTAGGGGCATCCGCCGATCTGCTGGTCGTCAGGCTGGACATCACCAGCCTCGCCGAGGCCGAGGCGGCGGTGCGCGCCGCGGTCGATCGGTTCGGCCGCATCGACGTGCTGGTCAACAACGCCGCGAACTTCTGGGCGGGCTACTTCGAAGAGCTGTCGCCGGAGCAGATCGAACAGCAGATCACGACGAGCCTGATCGGCCCGATGAATGTGACGCGCGCGATCCTGCCGGTCATGCGAAAGCAGCGCTCAGGCTACATCGTCTCGATCTCGTCGAGCGCGGGGCTGGACAGCTTCGAATTCTGCTCGGCCTATTCCGCGTCGAAGTTCGGACTCGAGGGATGGATGACGGGGCTGCACGCCGAGGTCGCGCCCTATGGCATCACGACGACCATCGTCAACCCGGGCTTCTTTCGCACCGAGCTGCTCTCGGAGGAGTCGACGCGGTACGCGGCGGCGTCGATCGAGGACTATGCCGAACGGCGCGCGGCGCAGCAGGCGTTCTGGAAATCGCAGAACGGGAAACAGAGTGGCGACCCGGCGAAGCTCGCTACGGCGCTGATCACGATCGCGAGCGAAGCGGTGCCACCGCGTCGCTTCATCGCCGGCGCTGATGCGATCGCCACCGCGCAGCAGAAGGTCACTCAGCTTCAAGCGGAGATTGATGCGTTCCGCGGACTCTCGTCGTCTCTCGCGTTCGATACCGAAGGTGGGTTGTGACCGGAATATCAGAAACAACGACAGCGCCGAGCCGCGAGCAGTTCATCAACGGACTCGCCGACGTGATGGCGCATTCCGCCCGAACGCCCATCCTGCGGTGGCCGAACGAGTACGGATTGGAGTACGAGGACGTGTTCTTCCCGGCGGTGGACGGGGTCACGCTGGAGGGCTGGTTCGTTCCCGCCGACTCGGACCGGTTGCTCATCTGCAACCACCCGATGCCGTGCAATCGCTACGGGTATCCCGGGCACCTGGAGCCGTGGACCGACTTTGGCGGCTTCGAGGTGAATTTCCTCCCCGAGTACAAGGTCCTGCACGATGCCGGCTACAACATTCTCACGTACGACATGCGCAATCATGGCCGCAGTGGCGCGGGCAGCGGCGGCGTCATCGGTCACGGTGTCCTGGAGTACCGAGATGTGATTGGCTCGCTGCGCTACGCAACGTCCCGCGCCGATACGAAAGACATGAAGACGGCGCTGTACAGCCGGTGCCTCGGCGCCAATTCAACATTCGTCGCGATGAACAAACACCCGGAGGAGTTCCGTCACATCCAGGCGATGATCGCACTGCAGCCCGCGCCGCCTCGGGCGTTCGTCGAGCGGGCCCTGGAGCTCGCGGGGATCGAGAGCGGTACCGAGATGTTCAATCAGGCGCTCCACCGGCGAAGCGGCTATCGACTCGATGACTTCAGGCCGATCGAGAACACCACGGTCGTCACTGTTCCGACGTTGGTCGCGCAGGTCCGTCGCGACTTCATGATGCCTGAGTCATACATCCAGGAGATGTACGACAACATCGCCGCGAGGGACAAGAAGCTCTTCTGGATCGAGGGGACGGATGTCCGTTTCCAGGGATACAACTATTTCGGTAACAATCCTCAACTGGTGCTGGACTGGTTCGATAGGCACATGTGACAATGCGCCAGGACGGACGCGCGCCCGCCCTGCACGAAGCGCCGCCCACGCAGCGTCCCCGAGTCGCGGCTGAGCGGCGCCACGCCCACGAGCTTCGCGATCTCACGGCGCGACAGCCGGCCGAGTTCCGGGAGCTCGGCCAAGAGCGTGAGGGAGAGCATGCGGCCCACGCCGGGCACGCTCCGCAGGAGGTCGTCCTTCTCCCGCCACCGGGCTCTGGCGGATCATCGCGCCGAGGTCGGTGTCGGCGGCGTGGAGTTAAGCTGACGACCGATCCAAGGATTGCGAGCGCTCCGCGCTCGCTCCTATTTGCCTCGGTCGCAGCTTAACTCCGGCGTTGGGCGACTGAGCACGCTTTCCGACTTCGGCAACAAGATCTAGCGCGCGACGTACGCGACGCCATCCACGCCCTCCTGGGCCGCGAAGCGCCGCACCACTCTCGCGGCGCTGACGTCCACCTCCACGACCTCGCCAGCCTGCGACAGGGCAACGTAGCACCGCGCCGAGTCAGGCGAGCACGCGACGCCGCTCCCGCCCGCGTTCTGTCCCAACACGACAGATCGCACCTCACGGCTTACACGATCGACGATGCGCAGATGGTCGCGATCGCTCACGACGACGAGCCTGCCGTCTGCGGTCACCGTGATGCGTCGCGGCTGCGTGGCAGGGAGCTTCGCAGTGACGATGCCCTTGTCGAGGTCGAAGACCGCGATCCCTCCCGCGACGCTCTGCCGCCATACGGCCGCGTAAAGCTCCTTGCCGTCCGCTGCGACTGCTATGCCCGCGGGGTCATCGGGAATGTCGAATATGCGCGATATCCGTCCAGCAGCGACGTCGATCTCGGTGACCCGGCTGCTGTGCGGGCTGCTGACGTAGGCGCGGCCAGTCGCCGTCAGCGCGACAATGTAGGGATTCGCGGGGAGCCCATCGACCGAGCGCAGCACGCGACCATTCCGGACGTCGAGGTAGACGGCCGACGTGCCCGCCAGCGTGCCGATGAGCGCCACGCTGTCGGAGACAAACGCCACGCCATGTGGATTCCTGTAGTCGCCAAGGTCGATCGTCCTGACGACTCTCGCCGTTGCGAGATCGAGCACGACGACCTTTCGGCTGCCGCGGAACCGCTCGGACGGAATCGTGAGCGCCGCGATGCGAGCGTCGGGCGACACCGCGACTTCGTGCGGGTTCCCGCCGAGCTCCACGTGAGATACTCGACCGCTCGCGGCCTCGACCAGAGTGGCGACGCCGCGCCGCTGATTCGCGACGACGACGAACGGCCTGGTCGGAGGAACGAAGGGGGCTGCTTGTGCGTCGCAACCCGATGTGATCACGACGATGGCCAGGGCACCTCCGAGTGCCCGATGGGACGGTCTCGACGACATGGCCCAAGAAGAGCTCGTGGCACGGACGAGAACAAGCCGTTTTGGGACCAACACGCCGGATGATGGGACGAGCGCCGCCATCCGAGTTGCCGCGACGCCCCCCTCCGCCTGGGCAGCGTTACCGGGCTGGGCGCCGACAAATGACCGGACGCTCCCGGACGCCGCGACCTAACGTAACGTTAGGCAGCGCACGAACGGGAAGGCGCGTCGGCGTCTGTTGCTCGACCGCTCATGCTAGCGCTCGAGGCCGTTCTCCGCATGGTCTGAGAAGCCACCCGCACCCGCCACCTACCGGACGGTTGTCGCTGCCGGCGCTGCTTTTGCGGCGGAGCTATTGCGGTTGAGCATTGAAATCGTAATCGCCGCAGCTAAACCGCAATCGCGTTAGGCGTCAAGAACGTCTCGGAGACGCACACTCGATGGCTGTCTTGCACCTGATTCTGCGTTTTCGCGTTGCTCGGTGCGACAAGCCTGATGGCCGTTCCCGCCGCGACCCAGTCCTCGTGGCCCCCGGAGTATCGCCGACTGACGTCGCGCGGGCCTAACGTTTCACCGGGAGCGAAGCCGGGCCACGAGGGCCGCGGTTTCGGCCGATGGCGCGGTCGCGAGCTCGGATTTGAGGCGCCGGGCGAAGCCGTCGAAGAGACTGATCGCGCCCGCCCGGTCGCCGATGCGGTCGAGCATGGTGAGCGCGCGCCGAAGGACGCGCTCGTCGGTCCACGCACGACGCGCGGCCACGCGCGCCCAGTAGCCTGCATCGGTCAGGTGTTCGTGATCCTCGCAGTCGCGCGCCAATGCCCACGCCGCTGCAACCACGCGTTCGAGTAGCGCCGCTCGCGTCTCCTCCAGCCAGCGATCGAACTCTCCACACTCGGGAAGGTGGAACCCGGGCATGAGGTCGCCGCGATACAATTCGAGCGCGCGACCGAAGCGTCCTGCCTCGATATCGGTCGTGAGCTCCACGGCATCGCACCCGGGGGCGTCGGGCCCGAGGACGAGTTCTTCGTCCCCAAACGACACGATCGCTTCCTCACCGAGGACCGACCGCGCAATGTGGACCGTTTTGCGCACCGCGCTACGTGCGCGCGACTGGTCCAGCGTTGGCCAGAGCAGTCCGGCCAACCGGTCCCGTCGCTGACGAAGGCCGGATTGCGACAGCAGGAGGTACGCGAGGAGCGCGACCGTCTTCGACTGTCCGAGCAGAAGGCGGGCGTCATCCGGAGGGACACCGGCTAACGCCGTGCCTCCCAGAAGGTGGAGTGTGGGGCGTGTCACTCGAGCGCCAGCCTCCTCGTGAAAGGTGGGAACGCGGGCGACGCCGGCTCAAGTTAGACCGCCCTCTACCTCTGGACCAGAGGAGCGTGCCCCCCTTGCAATCGACGGACACGCCACGCGAAAAGAACGTGAAAGAGCCACTGCGCGAACGCCGGCGGAACAACGACGGAACCAGGCGCAGGTACCCTGGAGTCACCAAACGTTGTCATCAGCTTTCCGTTCTCAACCTCAGCGGGGCTGGGGGGAAACACCATGAAATACGCACAATTGCTCACCGCCGCGGCGGTTCTGATCGCGTGCGGCTGCACGGAACCGTCGTTCGGGCCCAGTAACCCGGGCGGAGTGAGGACTCTGCCCCCGCCGCCCGAACCGGTGGAAATCATTGGGACCGTCGGAGTCTCGCCTGTTGCAACATTCCTGACGCTTCAATCCGGGGACATAGTCGAAATTGTCGGCTCGGAAGCGCGGCGACTCGCGCCCCTCTACGGTGCCCAAGTACAGGTACGCGGCTTTTGGAGTTACGACATCCTTGACGACGCCGTCGGACCGGCATTACAGGCCGAAGTGTTTCTTGTGCTCGCCGTCGGGGGGCGTCCGGCGATGGACGGTCTGTTGGGCGAAGATGAGGGCAGATACTACCTGCAGCTCACGGCCGGTGTCGTCCACTGGTTCGAGGAGGGGCCGTCCGAGTTCGCCGACTACATCGGCAATCGGATCTGGGTGACTGGCTCGATGGAGGATCCCCCGCTGACGTTCGGAGTGATCGAGTAAGCACGAACCGAGGGAGCGCCGCCGGACGAAGTCGTTCGCGGATGGTCATACCCCAAGGGGGACACCGCCATCCGACTCGGCATCGCCAGTAGCAAGTGTGCCAGTAAAGTCAGTCGTCCGTCATCGGTCATCAGTCCCCAATGGAGCAACCTGGTCGCTTCTGCGGGGACTCGAGACCGATCACTGACGACTGACCCCCTGCGCATGGCGCTCGGTTCCAGTCTCTCGGCGGTGCTGTGGCTCGTGGCGAAAGAGGCAGCGCAGCTAGTCGTCGTCGGCACCCTGGCCGGCGTCGTTGTCTCGCTGGCTGCTGGACGAGTGATCGCGCAGCTGTTTGTTGGCGTGTCAGCGGGCAATGCCGCGACCTTGGGACTCGCTGCCGGCTTGATGGCGGTGATCGCGAGTGTGGCTGTTTCGATTCCGGCGTTCCGGGCCTCCCGGGTCGATCCGCTCACTGCGCTCAGGACCGACTGAGCGGCTACCGGAGTGCGTGCGGCGTCCTAATGCCCAGTGCCCGAGTTCGTTGGTCGCATTCAAGATCGTTAGGTTGGCGGAAGAACCGGCTGGCTCGCGAGATCCCAGAGACGGGTACGAGGTGCGTCTTCAAGGACTGCGTGACGCCATGCTGTGAGCGCTGGTTCAAGATGGTGGGGAAAGGCTGACGCCTTGCTGTCGTCGCAGAGGTGGTGCTGGATGTTCTTGTCCAGGATGCCGGTGGACTATCAATGACGACCCTCCCCGACCTGCTCTACGTGGCGCTGTTTGCGATCGCCTTTCCGTTGTGGGACTACCTCGTCTCTTGGCCGGCATTTCGTCGCCGCTCACAGGCCGATCCGGCTCGGGCCCGGACGCGGCTCTGGACAGGGGCCATCGGAGGCGCGTGGGCGCTGGTCGCTGTCGGGGCGGCGCTGTGGGTGGCGAACGACCGATCCTGGGCGTCGTTCGGATTTTCCGTGCCCAGCGGCTGGCGGTTGTGGTCATCCATCGCCTTGTTCCTGCTGCTGGCGGCCTACCACGCCTATGCGTTCGCGACCGTCGCCCGCAGCTCCGAGCAAAGGGCGAGCCTGCGGCAGCAGATCGGGACGCTCACCGCCGTCCTGCCGCACACGCGGACAGACATGTATTGGTGGAGTGGCGTGTCGCTCACCGCGGGGTTCTGCGAGGAGTTTCTGTATCGCGGCTACTTCGTCTGGGTCTTCTCCCCGTGGCTCGGCTGGTGGGGCGCCGCGGCGCTGTCCCTTTCCTTCTTCGCGATTGGGCATCTGTACCAGGGATGGAATGGCGTCCTCCGCACGGGAATGGTCGGCGCCTTGTTCACGCTCGTCGTGGCAATCTTCGGCTCCCTCTGGCCAGCGATCGCGCTACACGCCCTTCACGACCTCGGTTCTGGGATGATGGCGTGGGTGGCGCTGCGCGAGCGCCCGGCACGAGGCGACGTGGGGGAAGGGGACATCGCCGATCCCGCCTGACTCGTGTGCCGCGTTTACGACTCGAGCACGTGGCGGAGCATCACGCGCGCCTTCACCCAGTCGCGCCGTACCGTGCGCACGACGACGTCGAGCGCGTCGGCGATCTCGTCCTCAGTCAGTCCGCCGAAGAACCGGAGCTCGACAACTTTCGCGAGGCGCGGCTCCACATCCGCGAGACGCGTTAGGGCATCATCGAGCTGCAGCAGTGCGTCTGCCTGCTCGTCCACGGCAAGCTCCTCGTCGTCGAGCGTAATACGACGCCGCTCGCCTCCGCGTTTGAGCGTGTTGCGTGCCTTCGCCAAATCGACGAGCACGTGTCGCATGGCGAGCGAGGCCACGGCGAAAAAGTGGCCTCGATCGCGCCATTCCGAAGGCGAGTGATCCGCGAGCTTGAGGTAAGCCTCGTGAACCAGCGCGGTGGTCGACAACGTTCCGTGGCTGTTCCGGGCTGCAAGCCGTGCGTGCGCGATCGTGCGCAGCTCGTCGTAGGTCAACGCGACGAGTCGGTCGAGCGAGTCCTGTCCGGTTTCCGTGTGACTCCTCGTTAGCCTCGATGAAGGGCGAATCGGCCGACAATCGACCGACATCAACGGCTCCAACATACGACTCCACCGCGCGACCGAACAGTCATTCGAGCGGTGCGGCGTCGCCACTACGATCAACGAGGTCGCCATGTCAGGCCTCCGCGCCCATTGCACCGCTGGTCTTCTGCTGTCCACCGTGCTCCTGGGGTGCAACGACGAGGGAGCGTCAGTCGCTCCGCGCGCGCGCAACACCGAAGCCCAGCGCCCCGCCTTCACCGCCGGGAACGCGGAATCCAAGCTCCTTGCCCGCGCCACCTTCAGTGACCCGAAGGATCGCGTGTTCAAGGTCAAGCGCATGACCGGAGATTGGCACGTCGAGGTCAAGTCGATGCCGGCGTTGGATGTCGCGGTTCAGAGCATCGTGTTCCAGCCGGGCACGCAGAGCGGCTGGCACAGCCATCCGGGACCTGTGTTCATCATGGTCAAGAGCGGTGAGATGACGTTCTACGAGTCCGACGACCCGACATGCACACCCATCCGTCGGAAGCAGGGTGAAGGGTTCCTCGACGTGGGCGATCATGCGCACATCGCGCGGAACGAAAGTGGAGCCGTCGCCGAGAACATCGTGACGTACCTCGCTCCTCCTGGCGCGGCGGTTCGGATCGACGAGCCGTCTCCCGGTAACTGTCCGTTTTGAGGCGACGCGGTTCCCGCCCTGATGCTCCCTCCGACCCGGCCCGAACCTCGCGAGGCGTCGCCGGACGAGCCCGCCGTCGTTAGGCCAGATCTCGATGACGACAATGTCGCTTGCCTGCGCCCAGGGCCTCACTGAGCGCAGCCTGGCTCCTGGCCAGGCCGTGTCGTATGTTGGAGCAGCCGATGACGGGCGATTCGCTGTGAGCCGGGGCGAACGAGGAGCCGTGCCGAAACAGACATCGCCCGGAGCATCGAGGCGTCACGCCGTGTTCGGCCCCTCCCAGCGCAGATGGACGCTACGACGGCACGACCCAGCGCGTTGCCCGAGTCGCAAAGCGAAGCGCCCAGGACGGTGCCTCGACCGAACGATCAATGGTCGCAGCTGTCGTCGCGTGTCGACGCGCTGCTCGACGCCCCGGCCGATCGTCGCGCAGCCCTCATCGCGGAGCTGAGTGGAGGCGACGGCACCCGGCGTGCGGAGCTCGAGCGCCTCGCCGCCGACCTCGACCGAGACACACCGCTGCTCGCCCGTCCGGCAGCAGAGTGCTTCGCCGCGCTGTTGGATGATCACGCGGCGCCGTTTCCGGACGTCCTGGCGGAGCGCTATCGCCTGATGCGAGAAGTCGGCCGTGGAGGGATGGCGACCATCTATCTCACCCGGGACTTGAAACACGCTCGCGATGTGGCGGTCAAGGTCGTGCACCCGGTAGTGGCGGCGGCGTTAGGCAGCGAGCGGTTCCTCCGTGAGATCGAGATCGTCGCCGGACTTCACCACCCGCATATCGTCCCGCTGTTCGACTCGGGAGACGCGGACGGGCTGTTGTACTACGTCATGCCGTTCGAGACGGGGTTGTCATTGCGGCAACGGTTGGCGCGCGACGGGGCGCTCCCGGTGGAGCACGCCGTGACGATCCTTCGCGACGTCTGCGATGCGCTGGCGTACGCACACGATCGCGGGATCGTGCACCGCGACATCAAGCCCGACAACGTGATGATCGCCGGGCGGCATGCCATGGTCACCGACTTCGGTGTAGCGAAAGCGCTCGGTGCCACCACTGAGGCCCCGTTGGGCGGTGACGACGTCGCGAACGCGGCCCCGGCTGGTCCCATCTCCACGCTCGGCGCCGTGTTCGGCACGCCGGCCTACATGGCGCCGGAGCAGATCGCGCGCGACCCGGCCATCGATCACCGCGCCGACATCTATTCGTTAGGCGTCCTGGCGTACGAGCTCCTGGCGGGCCGCCCGCCCTTCGTCGCCAACACGCGCGAGGAGGTGCTCGCCGCGCACCTGGCCGAGATCCCGACTCCGCTCGCACAACACTGTCCGGAGGTCCCCGGCCCGTTGGCCGAGCTCATCATGAAGTGCCTGGCGAAGCGGCGCGAGGACCGCTGGCAGCGAGCGGATGAGCTCGTCGCGCGACTAGAGAACCTCGCGCCGCGCAGACGTCGTGCGAGCCCAATGACGCCTTCGCGGTTCCGATGGACACTGGCTGTCGGAGCAACCGCGGCGGTGGCCGCCGTCCTCGCGGCGATCTGGGCGCGCGGCGAGCCGAGCGCCTCGCGGCAAGACCGATGGGCAGACACAGTCTCGGCATCGCGACCGCGGACACTCGCTCTCCTCCCATTCAGCAACGACGGTGGCAATGCCGAAGATGACTATCTCAGCGAAGGGCTCACCCACGAGCTGACGCGGACGCTGGCGACATTGCGTTCGGTGCGCGTGGTCAGTCGAACGTCCGCCTTGAGTTTCACCGGCGATCAGCGGGATGTTCGGGAGATCGGTCGCGCCTTGAACGTCAGCGCCATCCTCGTCGGCAGTGTGCAGCGCTCGAGTGGCCAGCTCCGCGTTCGCGTCCGGCTTCTCAATGGCGCCGACGGCACCGAGCTCTGGTCGAAGCCATACGAGGGCAGCCTAACGACGATCGCGGCGCTCCACCGTGAGCTCGCGCTGCGAATTGCGAACGCTCTGGAAGCCAAGCTTTCGCCTGGCGGCCCCAACCGACTCGGCCGACCCGGGACGAGGAGTGAGGAGGCGCTCGCCCTCTACTTGAAGGGTCGCTACTTCTCGAATCAGCGCACTGCCACGAGCTACGATCTTGCGAATGCGTACTTCGGGCGGGCGATCGCCGCCGACTCGCAGTACGCGGCTCCCTGGGCAGGCCTCGCGGCGGTGTACTCGCAGCAGGGGATGTCGGGTCAGCTCGCGTCGCCGCAGGCGCATGCGCAATCGCGCGCCGCGGCGGTCCGGGCCATCGTTCTCGATGACGGCCTGGCTGAAGCGCACGCAGTGCTCGGCGCCTACCTGCACGCGTACGACTGGGATTCGGAAGGTGCCGAACGGGAGTTCCGACGTGCAATCGACCTGGATCCGAACTATGCGCCCGCTCGTTTGTACTATGGCAATTTGCTTCGCGCGATAGGCCGGCTCGACGAGGCAGTCGCGCAGCAGGCAACCGCCGTCGAGCTCGATCCGCTGGTTCCCGCCTTCACCGAGACGCTCGCGTTCACGCTACTGCGCGCGGGCCGAGCGGACGAGGCCCTCGTGCGCGTCCGGAACGCGCTGGAGCTCGATTCCACGTATTGGCGAGCGCACGCCGTGTTGGGAAACGTCTTCGAAGCTACGCATCGCTACCACGACGCGATGCGTGAATTCGAACGTGCGAACCAGCTCGCGGGACCGACGGCTCACCGAACGACCGGCGACCTGGCACGCGTGCTGGCTCGCACTGGTCGACGACGCGAAGCAGGCCGGCTGCTTGAGGTACTGCGGTCAAGAGGGGTGCACGCCGGCATCTATGAGCCAGCGGTCGCCACAGCCTTTTACGCGCTAGGCGACAGTGCGGCGGCCTACGATTGGCTCGAGGACGCCTACCGCCAGCGACAGCCGTACCTTCGATCCATCGCCGGCGATGCGAGGTTCCTGCCAATGTCTGCCGACCCGAGATTCCTCGACTTGCTGCACAGACTGCGGCTTGCGCGTTGATTTCCTCAACGCTCACACCGCCGGCGGCAGCGCACGGCTCATGGGACGAACTGGGCAGCAGAAACTGGCGTTAGGCAGCAAAGACATTTCGGAGACGCACACTCGCGCCCGGTGCTGCTCGACCCTCGAGCGGCCGTGGCCGGCTCCCGAAATAGCCCACTGAGGCGTAGATCGGCATCCGTGCGGGGTCAGTGATCGCGCCGATCGCCGCCACAAGGTCGCGTTGTGAGTTACTCCGATGTGCTCCGCAGCTTGCCACCAAGAAACCGTGAGAGCGTGTCGCCGCTGATGAGCGGCGCGATCTAACGTGAGGACTACGTGCAGT
>Ga0075421_100010805_pt1 | contig 11290 bp, 10 predicted proteins | sample SoiMetdeltSBSDD5_FD_75292 | JGI IMG/M metagenome (GOLD analysis project Ga0075421, IMG submission 75292) | Bulk soil microbial communities from a Populus tree surrounding site in Tennessee, USA - Soil MetaG P. deltoides SBSDD5 | ecosystem: Environmental > Terrestrial > Soil > Tree plantation...
CGGGCCTGTCGGAGATGGCGCTCCACTACATCGGCGGCGTCCTCAAGCACGCCCGCGCCCTGGCCGCGCTCTGCAACCCCACCACCAACAGCTACAAGCGGCTGGTGCCGGGCTTCGAGGCGCCGGTGAACCTGGCGTACTCCAGCCGGAACCGCAGCGCGGCGATCCGCATCCCCATGTACTCGCCGTCGCCCAAGGCGAAGCGCCTGGAGTTCCGGTCGCCGGACCCGTCCTGCAACCCGTACCTGGCGTTCGCCGCGCAGATGATGGCGGGCCTGGACGGCATCGAGAACAAGATCGACCCGGGCGAGCCTCTGGACAAGGACATCTACGGGCTGTCCCCGGAGGAGCTGAAGGACGTCCCGAAGATGCCGGGCTCCCTGGAGGAGGCGCTGGACTGCCTGAGGAAGGACCACAAGTTCCTCCTCAAAGGAGACGTGTTCAGCCAGGACGTCATCGACACCTGGATCCAGCTGAAGATCGACAAGGAGCTGAACCCGGTGCGGCTGCGGCCGCACCCGATGGAGTTCCAGCTCTACTTCGACATCTAGCCCCGCAGGCCGAGAGCGGGAGCTTCCTGATCTCGGCCGTGCCGACCCGATCGATAAGATGGCTGTCACTCAACGGCCACAGCTGTCTCCGCTGGCCGCGCGGACCCGTGCTCGACGTGGGGCGCTCGGCGAACTGGTGAGGCGTTGCCGGGCTCGACAACGAGGTGCTGCGGCCATTTCGGGTGGTATGGCGGCGCTCAGCCCAGCGCTGTAACCCACAGGCCATTGCTGGCCTGAACCTGATTGCAAGCAGTGCACCGCCACGAGGGCCAGACGCTCACCAGCGTGTTGTGCCGGTGACAGTTGAGGCAATACCCCGTCCCCATCGCGTTGCGAACCGGCCATTCCGCCACGAGCAGACCTGTCGGAGCAATCACGCGAACTCCACCAAGTCGCAAGAGCTCTTCTTCCCTCACATTTGGGAGGAGGGTACGAACGAGCTCACGGAGGATGTCTCCTTTGAAGAACGCGAGGTCCTCACGGACTTCGTCGCGCACTCGGATCGTTGGCGGAATCCAGCCAGGGCCGGCCACCTCGCGCAGTCTATCCACGGCGGACGGAGCCAGGTGAAACGAGGTCCCTTCTCTAGAGCGCCTCATCTCGATGGTCAGGGGTTCATGAACACGCCACGTCGTTGCAGGTGGAGCCTGCAGAAGACGGACGACCCTCGCGCACAAGTCGTCGAATTCGGCGGGCCGCGCTTCTGGAGGAAGTCCCGTCTCCGCATTGAACCTGATCCCGACCTCCCCTCGAAGCAGGGCAGGAAGCTCACCGAGGGCCGTGGCACGGAATCGTTCCAATGCTTCCACGACTGTTGCCAATGGCGCCGAATCATGTACGACGACGTCGAGATAGCTCCGGACGAGATTACCTCCTGGAGCGACCTCGACGTCGTCACTGACCAGCACACCAGGGTAGGTCTCCGCAACGAGAGTCGGATCCGGGTTCGTCCAGTCGATCGGCGCCTCGTTCCCGTGCCGGTAGTAGAACGTGTTGATTCCAGCGCGGCCGTTTTCCGAAGGCTTCACGACCCGATGGGCGGTCAAGAACACGTCACGCCACCTCGGCAAGCCGCCGTGGAGCGACGCCTTCGTACGCAAAGACGTCGGTGTCGACGCGAGCTACCTGACCCGGTTGGCGCCGCGCGATCGGCCGAGTGAATTGTGAAGGCGGCGGCTGGCGCTCCAACTCGGCAAGGTCTGCTTCGTTGAGCGTCGACCAAACCTCATCCATCCTGTCCAGCAACGCATCCTCTTCCGGGGATTCGAACCCGGCATGGGCCCACCGGATCCGCGACAGCTCAGCTTGCAGTTGCAGGTACTTATCGAGTGCCGCAGTCATGCCGCGACCTTCCGCCAGCGAGGACGGGTGGCCACCACGAAGCCCGCGTACTCCTCCGGACGACAAGCTCTGATCGGTTCGACGCTCCCGTGCTTGTCCGGCAGCCGTTCTTGATGGATGCGGAGGTGGTCGGACAAAGGCACGGTTGCCAAGAATACCGGGTCACGACCCAAGCCGCCGAGCGAACCTGGCCGCCGATGCCTCGGCAGCGCTCTGGGATCGTCCAGCGCGACGGACATGCCACCCGTCAAGGGAACGATGAACCCATCGACAGGAGCCGGCTCGTTCACCCGTACGCCAAGCTTCCGGGCGGAATTCCCCACAGCGGGAAAACCGTCAGGCCCTTCGAGCATGGCGCGAAAGGCACGCTGACCGTCTTGGGCGAAGGCCATGACATTCAGTGTAGCGCGATCAACCACGTTGGCCCCTAGCCGAGAAGCTGTCCCCCGGAGAAATGGGGCCGCGGTCGCCGCTCAGACCACGATGCCCTCCCACCTGGAGATCCACCGGGTGGGGTGGAACTCCGGGATGGCCAGCGGCTGCAGCAGCGGCTGGTCGTCCTTCCAGAAGGAGAGGAACGGCTTCTTCTCCTTGGTGGCGTAGAAGTGGCGCAGGTAGGCGAAGTCGCAGGCGGCGAAGTCCGCCAGCCACTGGTCCAGGTCCTTCACGCCGGCGTCGTGGAAGAGCTGGAGGCTGTAGCGGCAGGCCTCGGCCTCGTAGCGGTGGAGCTCCTCCAGCTTCTCGGGCGAGGGGTCCATCTGCACCTTGGAGCCGATCTGGCGGGCGTACTCGGAGAGGTTCCACTGCACCGTGTGGCCGAAGAGGTGGACCAGGATGAAGGTCGCCTCCTCCAGCGGGAGGTCGTGGTCGATCTTGATCTCGCTTCCGTCCAGGTCGCCGGTGAACGGGTTGGTCACGTCGCTGATGATCACCGGGATGCCGTAGCGCCGCTCGATGTACGGCTCCACGGTGTTGAAGACCTGCTGAAAGCGCTCCTCGGTCGGTTTCATGGGCGGGTCGCTCCTGCGCCTGAAGCTATCATCCGCGCGCGGGAGGGGAGCATGGTGCGCGCGCGCTGGGTGCCGGACGAGAAGGTGGTGGCGAAGGTGCGGAAGCTGTGCGCCTCGCTGCCGGGCGTGGAGGAGAGGACGGCCTGGGGCCATCCGGTCTGGCGCGCGGGCGGCCGCCACTTCGCCGCCTACGAGCCGAAGCAGGGCCAGGACTACCTCTTCTTCCTGGTGGAGTCGGAGATGCTGGCCGCGCTCGCCCGCACCGGCCCGCGCTTCCGCGACGGCGGCTACTCCAAAGGCGACACCGGGTGGATCGGCCTGCGGCTGGACGCCGCCACCGACTGGGGTGGCGAGGTGAAGGACCTCCTCCAGCGCTCCTTCACCCTGGTGACCGGCATGAAGCCGGCCCGCCCGCGCACCCGGAAGCGCTGAAAGTCTACTGACACGACGCTGTCAGGAGGGGGGGCGTATCTCTTCGGGCCATCGCCGGGTGCTCCTGCCCGGCGCGAAACCGCAAAAAGAGGAACGCCGCCATGCCCGCACCCGTCGCCTACTACGAGCTGCACACTCCGGACGCCGCCCGCGCCCGCGCCTTCTACGGCGAGCTGTTCAACTGGAGCTTCAAGGACCTGGGCGCGCCCTCGCCCTACTTCGAGGTCGTGTCCGGGGGAGACGTGCCGGGAGGCTTCGCCACCGACGCCGCCTCCCCGCCCATGTTCCTCACCTACTTCCACGTCCCGAACCTGGACAGGTCCATCGAGCGGGCGAAGGCGCTGGGCGCGAAGGTGCTCAAGCCGCGCGAGGACATCCCGCCCGGCTCCTTCGCGGTGATCGCCGACCCCCAGGGGACGGTGCTGGCCCTGTGGCAGGCGGCCGCGAAGAAGTAGCGTCCAGGTCCAATCGCGATGCGCCGGGCCGACCGACTCTTCAAGCTGGTGCAGTTGCTGCGGCGGAGCCGGCTGGTCACGGCGCAGCGCATCGCCGCCGAGCTGGAGGTCTCCGAGCGGACCATCTACCGGGACGTGCGGGACCTCGCGCTCTCCGGGGTGCCCATCCGGGGCGAGGCGGGCGTGGGCTACGCGCTGGCCCACGGGTTCGACCTGCCGCCGCTGATGTTCACCGAGGAGGAGATCGAGGCGCTGGTGCTGGGCGCCCGCGTGGTGCAGAGCTACGGGGACCCGGAGCTGGCCAGGGCCGCCGACTCGGTGCTGGCCAAGGTGGAGATGGTGCTCCCGGACCGGCTGCGCGCGCGGGTGGGCACCACGCAGATCTTCGCCCCCAACCTCCGCGGCCCGTCCGGCGCGCCGGCGCTGGGCACGCTGCGGGCGGCCATCCGGGCGCGCAAGCGGGTGCGGTTCCGCTACCAGGACCTCGCCGGCAAGGCGACGGCGCGGGAGATCCGCCCGCTCTGCGTCGCCTTCTGGGGGAAGGTCTGGTCGGTGGGCGCCTGGTGCGAGCTGCGAAAGGACTTCCGCAGCTTCCGCATCGACCGGATGGAGGAGGTGCAGCTCACCGCCACCTTCCCGGAGGAGCCCGGCAAGTCGCTGGACGACTTCATCCAGGCCGTCTCCCGCGACCACCAGCGGGCGCAGGCGGGGTAGAGCGTCACTCTCCCGCCTAGCCGCCGATGCCGCGGCGCCGCCAGGGCGGGAGCCCGGTGGCGTGGACCTCGCTCCTCTCCGCCAGCGCCCGGTCCACCGCCGCCTTGGGCTGGATGGCGCCCCACCCCTGGCGGTCCACCTCCAGGTTGGGCAGCCGGGCCGCGGTCTGGAGCAGGATCCGCTTCACCTGCTGGGGGGTGAGCGCGGGGTTGGCCTCCAGCATCTGCGCCACCACGCTGGTGACGATGGGCGCGGCGAAGCTGGTCCCGTCCACCATCTTGTAGTGCCGGTCGATCACCAGCCCGTCCCGCTGGCCCATCGAGATGATGTTCCGGATGTGGTAGGCGGGCCGCTCCTTCGCCTCGTCCAGCGACGGGAAGACCTTGGGGTGCTGCTCGATCACGGCCTTCAGCTCGTCGTCCGGGGTCTCGTTCAGCTTCGCCAGCAGCGCCGCCTGCTGCGCGGTGGGCGTGTTGGGGAGGATGGGCGCGGCCAGCCAGTCCGCCAGGGTGATGATCTCCGGCTTCTGGACGCCGTCGATGGTGGGCCCGAACGACGACCGGTAGCCGGTGACCTTCCCCAGCCGCGGGTTCCCGGAGTCGTCCATCCCGCCCACGCTGATCACCGCCGGGACGCTGGCCGGGGGGACCACGTACCCGGGCCGGTGGCCGTTGTTGCCCACCGCGCACACCACCACGATGCCCGCCCGCACCGCCGCCTCGGCGAAGCGGGACATGGTGTCCTCCAGGTAGGAGATCTCGTAGTCGCCGCCGCAGGAGATGTTGAGGATCCGGATGTCGAAGCGGCCCCGGTTCACCAGCACCCACTCGATGCCGCGGGCGATGTCCTCGTGGTGCACGCGCGACAGCGTCCCCACCTTGAGCAGCACCAGGCCCAGGTCGGGAGCGAGCGAGCGGAACCTGCCCCCGGAGAGCTGACCGTTCCCCGCCGCCACCACCGTGGACATCATCCCGTGCCAGGAGGAGGCGTCGCCCTGTCGGAGGAGCTCGACCCCCTCCTTGTTGTTGATCAGGTCCTCGTAGGCGTGGATGCGGCCGTGGGGCGTGGTGAGGTCCGGGTGGGCGTAGAAGCCGGAATCCAGGAAGGCCGCCACCACGCCCCTCCCGCTGAAGCGCGCGTCCGCGCCGATGCGCTCGGCGATGGGCAGCGGAGCGTGGCTGCGCGGGTCGTGCGGCTTGTTCGAGCCGTCGTGCGGCTTGCTGGAGCCGTCGTGCGGCTTGTCCGGGGCCTCGTGCGGCTTGCTCGCCGCCTCATTCACACTCATGGTTTCTGTGGCTGCACCTTACGCCTGGGGACCCCCGGCGCTCGACAGCCGGGGCCGGGGAGGCTTTGAGGGGTGGTTCTACTACAATGCCGAAGCTGATGACCCAGCCCCCCCTCCGCCTGTGCCTGGTGGACATGAACAACGGAGTCGCCAACGAGGCGGTCCGCTGCTTCCGCCGGCTCTTCGACGGGTTCGTCCACCGCGTCCACGCCGTCAACCCGGACCTCCCGGTGCAGTTCAAGCACGTCCAGCCGCGGAACCTGGGGGAGCAGCCCGACGAGAAGGCCGACCTGGTGCTGTCCTCCGGAGGGCCGGGCTCGCCGCACGACGGCTACGAGGACCCGTGGTGCGTGAGCTACCGGAAGTTCCTCGACGGCATCGTGGAGGCCAACCTCCGCGCCCCGGAGGCCGCCCCGCAGATCTTCGTGGTCTGCCACTCCTTCGAGATCTCCGTCGCCCACTTCAGGGTGGCGGAGATGACCAAGCGGGCCTCGCTCAAGTTCGCCATCATGCCCGCCTACCCCACCGATGAGGGGATGACCGACCCGCTGTTCGCCCCCTTCGGCGAGCGCCTGTTCGTCTGGGAGCACCGGCGGTGGCAGGCGGTGAACCTGAACCCGCGGGCGCTGGACGCGCTGGGCGGGAAGCTCCTCTGCCGCGAGAGCCGCCCCGGCCGCACCGACAAGGGCGAGGCGGTGGTGGGCCTGCGCTTCGCGCCCGGCATCTGCGGCACCCAGTTCCACCCGGAGGCGGACCGGCCGGGCGTGATGGCGTGGATCAACCGCCCCGAGCACGCCGCCGACCTGCGGGACGCCTACGGCAACGCGCTCTACGAGCGGATGATCAAGACGCTGGACGACCCCGCGCGGCTGGCCCGCACCTACGCGCTGCTCATCCCCACCTGGCTCCAGCTCCAGTTCAACGAGCTGGCCAAGGCCCGCGGGCTGCGGCCCCTCAGCCCGCCCGAGCAGGACATGCGCGAGTTCGACCAGTTCCCGCCGGCCGCGGCGGCGAGCTGAGCCTCGATCCGGCGGCCGGAGCCGGGCCGGTAAGCGGGCCTTTTCAGGGCAAGCACCCGAGCGCCGCCTCCGGGTTCGCTCCCGCTCCTCCCTTCTGGTAAAGAGGCGCGCCTTCGGCCGGCGCGGGTGTCCCGCGGGCCGGGCATGCCTTCCCAGGCCCTCCGGGGCAGAAGAGAGTCCAAGAATCATGACCTACAAGATCGGCCTCATTGCCGGGATGGAGACGACCTTCCCGGACGCCTTCATCGCCAGGGTGAACCAGAACCCCGGCTACCACGCCGAGCTGGCGAAGATCGGCCATACGCCGGAAATCTTCCAGGCCCGCTACAACGTGCTCATCGACCGGCTGAGCCACGAGGTGCCGTTCTACCGGTTCCACCTCAAGGCGGCGGCGCTGGCCGGGACCTACGTCATCAACGACCCGTTCTGGTGGAGCGCGGACGAGAAGTTCTTCGGCTACTCGCTGGCGGCGAAGATCGGCGTGAAGGTCCCGCGGACGGTGATGCTCCCGTCGCATTCCTACATCCCGTCCATCGACCCCAGCCGGTCGCTGCGGAACCTGGAGTACCCCATCGCGTGGAAGGAGCTGACGGACTACGTGGGCTTCCCGGCGATCCTCAAGCCGGCGGACGGCGGCGGCTGGAAGAACGTGTACCGGGTGGACAGCCTGGAGGACCTCTGGGCCGAGTACAACAAGACCGGCACCCTGGTGATGACGCTCCAGGAGTTCATCGACTTCGACGACTACATCCGGTGCATCTGCATCGGCAAGGAGTTCATCCTCCCCATCAGGTACAACCCCAAGGTGCGCGACCACCGCGGCTTCCGCGGGGCGTACGTCGAGACCGACAACCCGTTCCAGTCCAAGGAGATCGAGCGGCAGGTGCTCGACGGGTGCTGGAAGCTCAACAACGCGCTCGGCTACGACATGAACTCGGTGGAGTGGGCGATCAAGGACGGCGTGGCCTACGCCATCGACTTCACCAACCCGGCGCCGGACATGGACCTCAACTCCATCCTGCCCCGCTACTTCCACATCGTGGTGGACGAGATGGCGAAGTTCGCCATGAAGGTGGCCAAGGATGGCCGGCCCAACCACGACGGGTACCCGTTCCGCGAGTGGATCGAGCACCCCCGGCCGCGCCCCGGCTCCAACGGGGTGAGCACCGAGGCGGCCCCGTCCGCGGCGGCCTCCGGCTCCGGCGCGAAGAAGAGCGGCAAGTCGGAAGCGACGCGATGATCGACGGACAGTTCACCCTCGGAGTGGAGGAGGAGTACCAGATCGTCGACCCCCAGACGCGGGAGCTGCGCTCCTACGTCTCGGAGATCATCGAGGGCGGCAAGACGGTCCTCAGGGAACGCGTCCGCCCCGAGATGCACCAGTCCATGGTGGAGGTGGGCACCACCATCTGCAACGACGTGGCGGCGGTGAAGTCCCAGCTCACCGAGATGCGCGGCGAGCTGGACCGGCTGGCGCGCAAGGGCGGCCTGCGCATCGTGGCGGCGTCCACCCACCCGTTCTCGGACTGGAAAGACCAGCCCATCACCGAGAACCCGCGCTACCACAACATCGTCAACGACCTGCAGGACGTGGCGCGCGCCAACCTCATCTTCGGGCTCCACGTGCACGTGGGCATCAAGGAGAAGGAGGTGGCGCTGGCCCTGGCCAACCAGATCCGCTACTTCCTGCCCCACCTGCTGGCGCTCACCAACAGCTCGCCGTTCTGGATGGGGCGAAGGACCGGGCTGATGTCCAACCGCTGCGCGCTGTTCAAGCGCTTCCCGCGCACCGGCATCCCCGACGAGTTCGAGAGCCCGGAGGAGCTGGAGCGCTTCACCAAGCTGCTCATCAAGACCGGCTGCATCGACAACGGGAAGAAGATCTGGTGGGACGTGCGGACTCACTACATGTACGACACGGTGGAGATCCGCATCTGCGACATGCCCACCAACCTGGAGCACACCGTGGCGCTGGTGGCGCTGATCCAGGCGCTGATGGCGAAGCTGTACCTGATGTACCGCCGCAACACCGGCTGGCGGAACTACATGCGCGCGCTGATCGAGGAGAACAAGTGGCGCGCGCTCCGCTACGGGTCGGACGCCAAGCTGATCGACTTCGGGATGCAGATGGAGCGCCCGTTCCCGGACCTGATGAAGGAGATGGTGGAGCTGGTCCAGGAGACCACCGGCATCTTCGGCACCGGCGAGTACATGAAGATGATCCTCAAGATGGCCACCGAGGGGACCTCCGCCCACCGGCAGATCGAGGTCTACGAGCGCGCCGGCGGGGAGAAGAACAACCAGGCCGCGCTCACCGCCGTGGTGGACCACCTCATCCAGGACACGATGCGCGGCGTGGTCTAGCCGGTCTCCCCGCCCTCAGGGCGGGGCGGGCGTGGACGTGGCCGGTGGCGGTGGCGGCGCCTGTGACTGCCGCCACTTGACCAGGTCCAGGTGCTCGGCCTTCCACTTCATGGCGGTCTCGATGCGCACCCGGCCGGAGGGGTGGTCGAAGAAGAAGAGCTCCTCCAGCGGCCCGGGGTCCAGCTTCCGGTACTCGCCCAGCGCCAGGTCGACCTGCGCCTCCGCGTCCGGCTGCCCGGCGGCGTTGAGCCCGTACTGGTCCGCCTCCATCTCCTGGGTGCGGATGAACGAGTTGACGATCGGCGTGGAGAGGAACGAGAACACGGAGAGGGTGACGACCAGCAGGGGGAAGCCGGCCGGGTCGTCCACGCCGCGCAGGCCCCAGCGCTCGCCCATCCGGCCCAGCAGCCGCTCCACCGCCCACCTGGCGAAGGCGAAGCTGGCGGTGAGGAAGAAGGCGAAGAACAGCATCGACTTGCCCACATGGTTGAGCACGTAGTGGCCCATCTCGTGGCCCATCACGGCCTCGATCTGCGCCAGGTCGCACCGCTTGAGCAGGTTGTCGTTGAGGGAGATGCGGGTGGTGCCGAGGAAGCCGCTGACGTTCGCGCTCACCCGGGTGTGCTGCTTGGAGGCGTCGAACTCGTAGACGTTGTCCACCGGGATGTCGTTGGCGCGCGCCAGCCGCAGCACGGCGTCGCGGACCGCGACGTCCTGGACCGGGCGGTACTTGTTGAACACCGGCGCCAGGAACACCGGGCCGATGACCGCGGTGAAGATGATGAAGGCCATCGCCACCCCGGCGCCCCACAGCCACCAGGTCCGCTGCACCCGGCGGAGCACGGCGTAGAAGACGGTCAGCCCCAGCGCGCCGAAGAGGACCCCGAGGAGGAGGCCCTTGCCCTGCTCCTCCATCCAGCCGCCGAAGGTCAGGTTGGAGAGCCCGTACTGGTGCTCGCGGAAGTAGCTCCGGTACACGTCGAGCGGGAACGTGAGCACGCTCCCCACGACCACCCACTGGACCGCGTAGGCCGCGGGCTGGAGCCAGCGCCAGCGCACCAGGCGCTCCGCCAGCGCCCGCATCCGGCTGGAGAGGCGCCCGTGCAGCAGCACCGCCGCGATCCCCAGGCCGTAGAGGAAGCTCCAGAGCTGGAGCCAGTAGTCGCCCTCGAAGTAGGCGTCGGACTTCTCGCGCTCGGCGCCGGTGACCAGGTTCAGGTACGCGCGCGTCGCCTTGTTCACGTCCAGCGGGTTCTCCTGCGCCTCCGGCGGGACGGCGCGGGTGACCAGCTTGACGGGCTTGTCGGCCGGGGCGTCGGCCGCGGGGGCATCGGCGGCGCGGGCGCCGAGCGAGCACAGCAGCAGCGCGGCCGCGAGGGGGGCGTGGAAGGGAATCCTCATGGGAAGGTACGGCCCTCGGGTGTTGGTTTAGGATGCGCAGATTACATGGACTCCCACTGGCGACCGCTTTTCAATCGCGCCTACTCGGAACAGTTCTTCCAGCGGTACATGGGCCTGCTGACCCGGCAGCTGGGCGACTTTCCCTTCCGGGTGGCGGAGACGCCGCTGCTGATGACGGCGGAGCTGCGCGACTGGCTGGCCCGGAGCGCGAGCGAGATCGTCGCCCAGCTCTCGGAGCCCGCCCGCCTGGAGAAGCTGAAGAAGGCCATCCCGAAGGAGCGCGACGTCCCCGGGATGGACCCGCTCCCCAACTGCGTGCAGGTGGACTTCGCGCTGGTGCGCGCGCCGGACGGGCGCATCGAGGGGCGGGTGGTGGAGCTGCAGGCCTTCCCCTCGCTCTACGCGCTGATGTCGATGATGGCGGACGCGTGGGCGCAGACCCTGAACGAGGTGCCGGAGCTGCGCGCCGACTGGACGTGCTTCATCGGCCAGGGCAAGCCGGGCGCGCTGGAGCTGATGCGCCGGACCATCGTGGGGGACGCCGACCCGGAGACGGTGGTGCTGGTGGACTTCGAACCGGAGAACCAGAAGACCTCCCCGGACTTCTGGGCCACCCAGAAGATGTTCGGCGTGGACCCGGTGTGCGTCACCAAGCTGGTGAAGCGCGGCCACCACCTCTTCCGCCAGAAGGACGGCCGGGAGATCCAGGTCAACCGCA